>ERZ1740067.500-NODE-500-length-31231-cov-6.932705_pt1 | contig 31231 bp, 28 predicted proteins | sample MGYA00581736_ERZ1740067 | MGnify/ENA primary metagenome ERZ1740067 (study PRJEB43018, sample SAMN04849236) | marine metagenome | isolation source: floating plastic debris | place: Pacific Ocean | collected 2008-08-27 | study: EMG produced TPA metagenomics assembly... | reverse complement strand
GATATTAACGGGACTCGTTCGATCTACGGTCAGGGAAGAGGCTCAGTTACGCCTCTCGGGGGAACGCCACCGAGACCAACACCAAACCCCGCACCCAACCCCACAAACGATAGCGTTATCAACGGAACCTCAAGAAAAGATGTATTAAGGGGTAGTAACCGAGCACAAATGCTGAAGGGGTTAGGTGGTAACGATACGGTCAAAGCGGGAGGGGGGAATGACAAACTCTTCGGCGGCAGCGGCAACGACAGGTTGCTGGGTCAAAGCGGAAGAGATTGGTTAAATGGTGCAAAGACATCAGGCGGCAAACCAGGCGTAGGAGAGAGAGATGTTCTCATTGGCGGTGGCGATCGCGATGTATTTGTTCTTGGAGATCGTCGAAAAGTCTTTTATAACGATGGCATTGCCGGGTCTATTGGTAAATCCGACTATGCGCTCATTCGAGACTTCAATAGAAACGGTGGCGATCGCATCCAGCTAAAAGGTCGCGCGTCTAATTATCGACTGGGTGCGGCCCCCAAAGGAACAAGCAGTGGACAAGGAATTTTCCTAAAAACCAATGGTCAAAACGAACTCATTGGTGTCGTCAGGGGGAACAGCGGTTTATCACTGAAAAGCGCTTCCTTCACCTATGTGTAGCCCAGTGCTCCCATTGTTCTGAGAAAAATGGCAAAGATAGCGGCTGTGCGTTTATCCTATTGAACGATAGCTATCTAAGTGGTGTGCGTTGGCTTACCCCAGTGAGACCGGATGCATACGCCTGCTTCTATGCCTGAATCCCTCTCACAGCCAAATTCACCCTCTAATACTGTTCTCTCTTCAGCAGATCATGAAGAGATCGAATCGCAGCCGTCAGTTACGCCTGCGCCGCCTGCGGCTGCGCCCAAACTCAGACCCTACCAAGTACAGCTCGTCAACGATCTTTATCGCGAGCTAAATGAGGGCTATAAGCGAGTGGCCATTATTGCCGGGACGGGTGCAGGAAAAACCATCATCAGCGGACAGATTTGTGCCCACGCAGAAGAAGCTGGCAAGCGGCTAATGTTTTTAGTGCATTTGGATGTACTCGTAGGGCAAACCTACGAAAAGATGAAGGCCTTTGGCTTGCAGTGCGGCTTCATTAAAGCAGGCTGGGAAGAGAATCGCGATGCGCCAATTCAAATCGCCAGTATTCAAACGATGGCAAAACGACGCTGGTGGCAAAAATGGCCTGCCGATGTGGTGTTTTATGACGAAGGGCACATCACACTCTTTAGCCAGGTGGGTAAGAAGGTAATGCTTAAAACCCACGCAAACGCCGTGCATTTAGTAATGACCGCAACACCTTTGCGGTTGGGCAAGGAACAGCTAGGAGATTATTTAGAAACGCTGGTATCTTCTCCTGTGCCCTGCGTGCTGCAAGACATGGGATATCTCTCACAGATGAAATACTACAGCATGCCGAGAGATAGTATGGCGAACCTAGAAGAGGTGAAGACGGCAAGGGGAGACTACGATGAGAGAGATTTGAAGAATGCGTGCGATCGCACCGAACTTGTCGAAAAAATCGTTGAGGAATGGTTTCGCATCGGCCATGGCAAACGCACCATCGCCTTTTGCGTCGATATCGACCATGCCAATCACGTCGCCGAGCAGTTTCGCAAAGCGGGCATCACCGCCGACACCGTAGATGGCAACACATCCATCAAAGACCGCAAAAAGCTGTACCACGCGCTAAAAACAGGAGAACTCATGGTCCTCACCTCCTGTAATGTCATCAGCATTGGATTCGATGAGCCCAGCGTGGAAGTGGGCTTGATGCTTCGCCCTACCAAGTCCAGCGCCATGCACTTCCAGCAGCTAGGACGGGTAATGCGAATCTCTCCGCAGACCGGAAAAGAGTATGGCATTATTCTCGACCAAGCCGGGAATTTGCAGCGGTTAGGCTTCCCCGAAGACGTAGAAGACTACACCCTACCAACTAAAAATGCCTCAACAGGTGGCGGGGGCCAAGCGCCTACTAAGCCCTGTCCTGCTTGTGGCCGCATCGTTCTCTCTTTTATTGTGAAATGCCCGGACTGCGGCCACAAATGGATTAGCGAACGCCCCATCAATACAGAGGATATGGTCGAGATTTATTCCAACGACCAAGCTCGAAGAATTCGAGATGTGCCCACGCTTGTGGAGCTGTATCATGGCCATCGTCGTCGCGCCTTCAAAAGCAATCGTGGCCCTAGTTGGGCAGATAGAGCCTTTTACGACCAGTGCGGGCGATCGCCCGATCCTAGCTGGTGCTATGGGTCTCTTTTTGGTGCTCGCCCCACCTGGGATGAACAGCTCGCAATCGTAGATTATCTTTACGACAGCGCGAAACGCGGTGGAGGTAAAACAGGCGAATGGATCATCAACGAATTTGAGAAAGAGGTAGGACCTGGCTCATGGTATCGAATCTCGCAGTACAAAAGCAAAATAGAAGGTGCTTAGGCTTTAGTGGTCTGATTCTTAGGTCTCAACCACTCTGATAATCAGGTTTCAACCACATAGTTCAAGACCAGCTCATCTCCCGGAATTCCTCTAATCCCCCAGTTGTGCTTCGGTAGCTCAAACATCACAATTTCAATATCTTCTACCGCAATATTGAGCTGTTGATTAATGCGCTCAAACAACAGCCTTGTGAGCTTTTTCTTTACCGGGACCGATCGCCCTTCAAACATCACGATTTCAATGATGGTGTAGTGTGTGGTGCGATCGCTAGGATAATAAAAATCTTTCGCCTCTAAAGGAAAGAATCGCTGAAAGCGCTTATTCTCTGGCGTACCAATAGCATCTTGCAAACAGCTATGCACAATATCAGAGAGCTGCGCCTTGATTGGATTGAGCTGCTGCGCACACCCTGTGATTTTGACCTGCACCATAGCAATAAATACTTAGTTCTGTGAACGACTACTGCCCCAGGCTATCTTGTTTTAGCCAGTGCGCCCTTAACTTTGCGACAAAACTTGGAATCCGAAATACGCCGTTACCATTTTTGTATCCAGCCAACCTCGGCGGCAAACGCAGGCTAACTTGAAGACTCAACCAATACTGACCTGAGCGAAAGTTTTGACGATGCCTTCAACTACTTTTTCTGCCATTGCTAAACAGCTCTCCACATCATCCCAGCCAGCACCGCAAACTGTAAGTCCTTTGCCCGGGCTATCTCAGTCAACGCATGTGCGCTACGAGCTGTGCAGCCGCACGGACAAGCTAGTAGCGCTCTACCGCGATGGATACAGCGTGACGGGGTATGACACTATCGATCAGTTTTATGCAGATATGTCTACAGAAGGCTGGCAGGTCAACTCTACTCAGCAGGCGCGCAGCTGCTCACTGCACTTTGCGGTTCTAACAAGATCTCTGTAAAAAGTCCGCCTAGCCGTGCGAGATACAATAAAGACCGAAAGACAACAGATGATTCATACTTTTTACGATTAGTCAGGCTCTGAATGAATATCTTGCTCGTACATGGATTGGGACGGACACCACTGTCTCTATGGAGTATGTCCAGCGCTTTGCGAAAAGCCGGACACAAGACCGAATTCTTCGGTTACACTACAGTGCTTCAATCCTTCGATGAGATTGCCTTACGACTACGCGATCGCCTCCGCAGCTTGGCTACCCTCGGCCCCTATGGACTCGTCACCCACTCCATGGGCAGCATCCTCACCCGCGCAGCACTAGCGAATGCCGACTTCCCCCAGCCGGAGCATGTGGTCATGCTTGCCCCACCAAACAGTTCCCCCCGAGCCGCCCGCATTGCCAATCAGCTCCCCCCCTTTCGCTGGTTTGCCAACCAGAGTGGAGAAAATATGGCCAACCCTAAATTCTATTCGCAGCTACCTGCTCTCGAGTGTCCCTACACATTGATTGCGGGAACGTCAGGGCCAACCGGCTCACTCAGTCCATTTAGGAACGAAGTAAACGATCTAATCGTCGGCATCAGCGAAATCCGCATGCGGCCCGATGATTCTGTTATTGAATTACCGGCGCTTCATTCTTTTATGATGAATCGCGAGGATGTTCAAAAGGCAACCATTAGTGCTTTGGGATAGTGCCTTGGGAACCTAAGGCTAGGATTCACTGAGCAATCCAGCATCCTCGGGAAGTCCCAGCATAATGTTCATATTTTGCACGGCTGCGCCAGAAGCACCTTTGCCTAGATTATCTAACCGAGCAACCAGCAACACTTCCTGAGTATCATCATTCGCAAACACAAAAAGCTGCACCTCATTGGTATTGTTCGCCAGCTTAGCTTCCAGGAAATAACCTCCACGCAAATGCCCTTCGCCTTGATGCGGCATCACTCTTACAAAACTTTCATCGCCATAGTGCTCACTCAAAACATGATGAATCTTATCCCCGCTAGGTGGATTCTCCAGACTCCATAGCGGTAGCGGCACCTGCACCACCATCCCTTTCTCAAAGTCACCTACTGCCGGAACAAACAGAGGCGCATGATCAAGTCCCGAATAGCGCTTCATTTCCTTCACGTGCTTATGCACAAACTTGAGTCCGTACGGGCTAAACGGCGATTTTGATTCTGTTGTATCTTCTGCGTGAAACTGTTCATACTGAGCAATCATCTTTCTCCCACCGCCAGAATAACCAGAGATAGCGTTGACGGTCACAGGAAATGTTGCAGGGATAATCCCAGCTGCCACCAGCGGGGAAACAACCGCGACAAATCCCGTTGGGTAGCAGCCCGGATTACTCACACGAGGGGAAACCGCAATCTTTTGTCGCTGCTGCGGGGTCATCTCTGGGAAACCATACACCCATCCCTCAGCCGTGCGATGAGCCGTACTGGCATCTAGGATTTTAGTTTTTTCATTGTCTACCCAGCTCACCGCTTCGCGAGCCGCATCATCAGGTAGGCACAAAATAGCCACATCAGCGGCGTTGATGAGTTTTGCCCGCTCGGCGGCATCTTTACGTTTGGCCGGATCAATACTGATAACGGCTAAGTCGTCCCGGTTTGCAAGGCGCTGGTAAATTTGCAGTCCAGTCGTGCCTGCTTCTCCATCAATAAAAACCTTGGGAATACCCATATGCCCGCTCTCTTTGTCTATCAACACCTACATATAAGAGCTTAAGCGAATACTCTCTTCTAGGCGAATCAATGAATAACAGCAGACTCAACTCTTACAGAACCCAATATCGGTGGCTGAACCACTGCGTTGGGTGGCCGAGGAACGACTTTGGGTGGCTGGGCAGCAGGCTTGGGTCCACTCCAGTGCTTATCAGCTTTCTTTCGCATATTGATTCGAGTGTTTTCCGAAGGGGAGTCATCAACACCAGCGGTTCCAGGCATTGATATTTGACTGTCTATTTCTGGATTGCTCACATCAGGATAAAGAACCTGACACTCCTTAAAGATGGCATTAGCAATGGGGGCATATTTCGCTTTGCGGTTGAGCCGTTGCAAAATGATTTTGAGCCGCTCTCGTAGCTCCTGAATACTGGTAATCCTGTTGTACACACCTTCTACCAAAAGGATAGTACTCATTTTTTCGATGTGATGATTGTCATTTTCCCAGCTGTCGTAGCATAGGCAATACAGCATCTTCTTAGTACGAATGGGGTCAGCCGTTTGCTCTAATCGACCAGCAATGTCCTTGAAGAAGGCAATCATAGGATTTTCGAGCAATTCAGCATCATCCGTTTCTGCTGTATCTTTTGTTCGAAAAGTGCCCCCTGTGAGTTCTTCGTAGAAATCCTTCAGGCTATCAACGATGATGTTGGCAACCTGCGTATATTCCTCTTGGCGGTTGAGCGTTGCCACAATTTGATACAGGCTATGGCGACACTCTTCTAGCGTGGTGTTGCGGTCCGTCAAGGACTCCAACAGCATCTTGAGCGCAATGCCTTCCAAAATAGTCGAATCGTTCTCCCAATAGGCTTGATGTGTCCCGTATAGGAGTTTTTTGATGCGGCGACTGTTGGGGTGGGCGGATAGCTTTTTTAGCGCTGCATTCAGCGGGGTAATGGTTAAAGGAGAAACCGCTTCAGTGGTATCTTCTCTTTCTTGCTTAGGGCGCATGCCTTTGGGCCATACATTGTATGCGGCCACACCCTCTGAAATGTTTTTGAGTAACAGTTCACCGACATAGTCCGCATCTAGCTCCAGGCGAGACTTTACGACGTCGTATACCACCTGAGACATGCAAATTGCGCCAGGCTTAGCCTCGGATTCTAGCCGCGCGGCGATGTTAACCCCCGTGCCCATCATGTCTGTTTGGTTGAAGAAGATATCGCCTAGATGAACCCCTACCCGGTGCGTAAAGTGCTCTCCCTTTTGGTCGGTTTTCGAAAAGCCGATGAAGGTTTTTTGCATCTCAACGGCACAAGCTGCGGCCTGCACTGCGCTGACAAAATACATCAGCACACCATCCCCTACGGTTTTAAGAATTTTCCCCTCAAAAAACTCACATAGCTCCTCAATCAGCTGAATATCGCGATTTATCATCGCTAGGGCTTTGTCTTCATCCTGAGACATGCGCTTACTAAAGCCCACTGCATCAGTTACTACGATGGCGGCCAGCGTTCTCTGTATTTGAGGATGCATAGGGGTGTTCATAGAAGTAGGCGCTATCTTGTAACCTAATTTTCCCGAATAGACGGGAGAGTTATGCATCTACAACGCCCCATAAAACTAATCGATAAAGGCGTTCACGAATTCTTTAAAACGGTCAAATGTACTAAAGTACACGCATTTTCACTGGCCCCTTCTGTAAACATACACAAACGCTCCTTGGGAGGGAAACGACTTAAAATACAGGGTCATGAGCTTTGTCAATACACTGATCGTTTACCCACTGACGACCGCTGTGTTCGCACTCGCCTCGGTTCTTTTTGAAGGGAACCGCCGTAGGGTGGAAGACTTCGTCTTTGGCAAAGACAGGATCAGGAGCAGCTAGGAGTGCGCTGCTCTTTAAGTAAATCAGGCCCAGTAACGTAGCTATACCGACAATTGCACTGGTGACAACAGCCGGAATCACCAACGGATTACGGTTCTGAAGGTTTCTGTAGTGGGAACGACGATTCGGACCCGCGACAAAAACGAGATAAGAACCTTTGCCCAAGAAAGGCAAAGAGAGTCTGAGATCTACAAGATGACGACGGGGCACTAGCGCAGATTCTATGGCTTTGATTTGTGGCCAGTTGAAGGTGACCCTGATGTCTGCGGGCATCCGGGCGAGGAGATGGTAGGCGTTGGGCGTGGTGCGGCGCATATGGCTAACCATGTCCGAGGCTTCGTCGAGAGGGAGCGGCGTACGGGACGTATTTCGACGATTTGGCCCGGCTACCAGCACGAGGTAAGCCCCTTTGCCTAAGATTGGGAGGAGGCAGCGGATGTCGATTTTGTGTGTGCGTGGGACAAGGGCATCTTCTATCGCTTGGGTTTGGCTAAGAGTGAAGGTTTGGCCGAGTTCTTTTGGCATCCTTTGCAGCATACGGCGTGCGTTGGGATGGTTGCGAGAGGACTGGCTCATAGGTTCTGATGAGTTGGGCAAATAGATAGCTGTTTGCATAAAGTTCCCAAAACCAGAGAGCGAGTATAAAAAGAGACACACATACAGAGAAAAGTTGATTAGAGGAAAGTTGATGATTGACTTACGTAGCGATACGGTGACGCAACCTACAGCAGACATGCGGCAGGCGATCGCACAGGCACCCGTCGGCGACGACGTCCTAGGCGACGACCCTACGGTGAATGAACTAGAAGCTTACGTGGCGGATCTACTAGGGAAGGAAGCCGCGGTATATATGCCATCGGGCACGATGACGAATCAGGTGGCACTGCGATCGCACACCCAGCCCGGTGATGAAGTCCTACTCGAAGCAGAAGCCCATATCTACTACTACGAAGGAGGCGGCCCGGCAGCCCTATCTGGTGTCAGCTGCAAGCTATTGGCGGGGGAGGGAGGTGTATTTACGGCTGAGGCTGTGACACAATCCCTGCGTCCCCACGATCCGCACTTTCCCCCAGCGCGGCTAGTCTGCGTGGAAAATACGCACAATCGTAGCGGGGGGCGTATTTTTCCTTTAGAGAGCATCCAAGACATTGCACAGGTGTGCCAGCAAAAGCAGTTGCGGTTACATATGGATGGGGCTCGCTTTTGGAATGCCTGTGTGGCAACAGGGATTTCGGAAGCGGACTATGCTGCACCGTTTGACACGGTGAGTGTCTGTTTTTCCAAAGGATTAGGCGCACCTGTGGGGTCGGCGCTGGTGGGGACGGCAGAGCAAATGGCAACGGCTCGCCGGTTTCGCAAGATGTTTGGTGGGGGAATGCGTCAGGCTGGCATGATGGCAGCAGGGGCGCTGTATGCATTGCAGCACCAGCGAGATCGCCTGGCAGAAGATCATGAAAATGCTCAGCTCTTAGCTCATGGCTTACAGGACATCAAAGGTGTGGCGATTGATCCTGAGGCTGTAGAAACAAATATCGTGAATTTTCAACTAACAGAGCGCTCTGCTGAAGAAGTCGTCAAAGGGCTTGCCCAGGAGGGGGTAGCAGTATTGGCCACAGGACCACAGAAGATTCGGGCAGTGACAAACCTGATGGTGAGTCGAGCAGATATACAGCGGGTGCTTGATGCGATGACCAAAGTCCTTTCATAAGAGAAAAAGAGGAACTCCCAGCAGCTTGTAGCGGTTCACGAATATATTAGAGAACCGCTACAAGGCTGACCTAAATCCTGTGTCAACGGCTCAGCGGCAATTACTCAGCGATCGCCTCAGTAAAAGAAGCGTCGTACAGCGTAGACGGATCAACCGAATCATCCACCACGCCCATCTCTTTACCCACTTCTGCGGCAAAGTCAATACTATCCATGATATTGAGTGAATCACCTTCATTGAAGACCACACTCTGATGCTCAGAAGGCTTGAAAAGCCGAACAGTCTCAAGAATAGGCGGTAGCTCATCAGGCGCGAGATTCAGTTTATTAGCAACAATTTCTATCGCTTCTTCAGGATTACTTTCATAGAAGGCAAATCCTTTTTCTAAAGCTCTAAAGTAAGCGTCCAAATCCTCCCGGCGGGTTTCAATCGTATCGGACTTTCCAACGAGCCCACCTGCAATCAGGTTGGTATCCACAGAACTAAAAACAATCTCTCCATCTCCTTCTTTGACGGCAATCGTGAGCCAGGGCTCAAAGGTAACCGCCACATCGACTTGGCCAGCGGCAAATGCAGTGGCAGCCTCCGCAGCAGGCAACACGCGTAAGTCCAGATCCTCTAGTGAGAGATCACTGCCTTCCAAATAGGCTTCTATCAAAAGCGCCTGCAAGGGCAGCTCTTCCCAGGCAATGGTTTTGCCGACGAGGTCAGCGGGCGCAGCAACCCCTTTTGCAATAATACCGTCGGCACCATCTGAGTAGTCAGAAACGGCAATGAGACGTAGGGAAGGGTCATCACCAGCCATGACCACCATGTCAGGAATCGCGGTCCAAGCAATATCTACTTGATCGCTCGCAAGGGCAGTGTTGACGTCGGTAGCGACTTGAATAAACTTCTCATCAATATTGATACCTTCTTCCTCGTAATATCCCTTTTCTTCTGCAACAAACTGCGCTACAAATCCTGGCCACGGAGAGTTACCAACGACGAGCGTGTTAACGTCTGTTGCTTCGTCTGGCTGGGTTTGGGAGTTGCAGGCGACACAGAGGCTTAGTGTAATCAGCGCAGTGGCCGCATACTTTCTAAACCGACGGAGGTGGATAACCATGAGACCTCATCAATAGGTAAAATGCTCGGTTTTTGACCACAAAACTGATGCTGTTTTGCCAGATCAAACGTTCAGTAAATATACGTCAGTTTATGTGCCTTTAACTACAAAAGTTTGGCGATATTTATGATGAATATGCGAAGAATTGATGGCTGTAAAAATAACATTTAAGAACGCTGTTATATCAATATTGTGCAGTATTTTGCTATTAGCTTTGCGACTAGCAAAGTGCGTGTGCACCGGAGTTAAAATTCATGGCTCGCAATTTTAGAATTCACGGCTGGCACCTAAACAATGTGCGAGGCGATATTTTTGGTGGGTTGACAGCTGCCATTGTGGCACTACCACTTGCTCTAGCATTTGGTGTGTCTTCCGGCGCAGGTGCCGAAGCAGGTCTGTATGGCGCAGTGGCCATTGGCTTTTTTGCAGCCCTTTTTGGGGGAACACCATCACAAATTTCTGGCCCAACCGGGCCAATGACTGTGGTGATGGCAACAGTATTTATTGGACTCAAGGCAAAATACCCAGAAATGGGGATAGAGCTGGCCTTCACGGTGGTAATGCTCGGCGGGCTTTTTCAAATCGGGTTCGGGCTACTGCGACTGGGCGAGTACATTACGCTGATGCCCTACACCGTGATCTCCGGTTTTATGTCTGGGATTGGGGTGATTATTTTTGCCATTCAGCTGGCCCCCCTCTTTGGGGAAAAAGGCTCGGCCAACGTAGTCGAATCTTTTCGCGATTTACCTGAAATAGTGAGCGATCCGAACTGGTATGCGCTGGGTTTGGGATTGCTGACATTGGCGATTGTGTTTGGGATGCCGGCTCGGCTGAATCGAATTTTACCCGCGCCCTTGGTCGCGTTAATTGTAGGAACGTTGCTGTCACTCATGATTTCAAGTGAGGTGCCTCGCATCGGGACCATTCCGCCTGGCTTACCCGATATTCACTGGCCCCGTTTGGAGCCAAACGCAATTAAAGACATGCTGGGATACGGCTTGGTGCTCGCAACATTAGGATCTATTGATTCACTGCTGACCTCTTTGGTCGCCGATAACATTACCCGCACCCAGCACGACTCCGACCGAGAGTTGATTGGCCAGGGCATTGGCAATATGCTCTCGGGCTTTGTGGGGGGACTGCCAGGAGCAGGCGCAACGATGCGTACGGTTATCAACGTGAAATCCGGCGGAAAGACGCCGCTGTCAGGGATGGTTCACGCGAGTTTGCTGACAGCTGTGCTCTTGGGCGCCGGGCCCCTAACTGCCAAGATTCCGGAAGCGGTGCTGGCTGGCATTTTGATCAAAGTGGGGATCGATATTATTGACTGGAGTTTTTTGAAGCGGGCACACAAAGTGTCTCTAAAGGCCGCCGGGCTCATGTACGGCGTGCTGCTGTTAACCGTCTTTGTCGATCTGATTACGGCGGTGGCAGCCGGGGCGTTTGTCGCAAACTTGCTGACCGTGAAAAAGCTGACCGATGAGCAGCGGCAGCATGTGCAGGCGATTACCACGCCCACTGATGAATCACTCAGCGATGAAGAGCGCCAGCTGCTGAAGTCGATACAGGGGCGCGTATTATTATTTCGGCTAACAGGGCCAATGAGCTTTGGCGCGGCAAAAACGATTTCTCAACGGATGACAATTGTTAGCCGGTACGAGTCGCTGATTTTGGATTTGGCAGACGTGCCTCGACTAGGGGTCACGGCTTCACTGGCAGTGGAGAATATGGTGCGTGAGGCGTGCGATCGCCGCCTAATGGTTTTCATCGTAGGTGCCCAAGGCAAAGTCAAAGAAAGACTGGCCGCCCTCCATGTGTTTGACGATCTTCCACCAGAAAATTTGCTATCTAGCCGATTGCAAGCCTTGCAGAAAGCAACCACTCAGCTCAATTCACTGGGTGGAACGACAGCGATGTCAGCGCAAGCACCGACAGACACTGTCGTTGATACCAATCCAGTTGCCGATAAGACTTTTCTGTAGGCGACTTTCTGCAAGCGATGTAAAGCGCTTAACCCATCTGCGCAGCATTCCAAGCATGGGTGGCCTTTGCAATTCGTTGTCCATACAACTCAGAAAAAATCAAATCGCCCGAGGCCACCGTTTTGTCGCTGCCACTGCCCATGACGCCCAGGTAAGAGCCCAAACGGTTAACGCCGTTCTCGGGATTTGGCATTTGCGCGGGGCTAATCCAAACCATGCTCTGCTGAGAGGCAAAAACCGAAAGGTAAACAAGGGTGCCTTGCTTGTCACCACTGGGTGAGCCTGAGTGGGTAAAGCCACCGGAGATCTTATTTTTCCACCCCTGCGCGAACCAAACAGAGCCAGCGGCGTCGATAAATGCTTTGAGTTGGGCGGCGACTCCACCCATATACGTCGGTGAGCCGAATACGATGGCATCGGCGCTACCAATTTCGGCCAGCGTGGCTTCATCTGTCCAGCGACCGCCGGTGAACTGTTCGTCTGCGATCGCATAGAGCTTGGCCGACGTGTCTTCTACCGAATCCACCCCTTTCGCCAAAGATTCTGCCATGCTCTTGGTATGGCCCGTCGCTGAGAAATAAACGATTGCAACAGTCGTCATAGCGTTTGAAAATGAAAAAACTTTTTCCAAAGTAGCGTGGTTTGCACAGGAGCACAAAGCACCTTGAATACAAACACTATTCACACAGAAACAACCGCTTGGCCGCTCTTGTAAATGCGACATAGTAGAGCTGGTTGCGCTCGATCACTTTACGATTGAGCATCAGGTTTGGCACGTCTACAAAGACGTCTTGAAAGGTGGAGCCCTGGCTTTTGTGAACAGTGAGGCTGTAGGCGTAGCTGAGGTCGTGAAATAGCTCTTTGTAATCCCAGAAGGCCATCCACTGTTTTTTCTCAGAATAGTCAGAGAGAATTTCTTTGAAGCGCTGCTGTTCGTCTTCGTGGAGCACCCGAAGCGTGCGCTCCTGGTTTTCGTCCGTTTCCACTTCTAGCTCCCATATCAGCCAGCCTTCAAAGCGAACCAAATGGGCATCTAGCACTTCGCATTCTTCTGAGGTTTGCAGCAGGATGCCATCGCGCCCCATGCAGGCGTTTCTGGCTACGAGGCGCTCGCCGGGCATAAAGCAGGCAGCTTTATCGCCATAGATGGCAGCGCGAATTTTGTTGTTATGGTAGTTGACTCTAGCATTGGTGTAGGCCAGCACCCGGACTTGGTCAGGATTTTTGTTGTAGGCGTCGCTTTTGAAGGCGCGCAGCATAAGCTTTTCCCAATGGGGCTGGGGGAGGGTGAAGATGCCTTCGGTGTTGGCGTCGTTGCGATCGCTCGCAGGCCGAGGCATGCTGGCTCTCTCTAAGTTCTTACGCACATCTTCGGCAATCAGGCCGATGGCGCCGCCATAGCGAATCACTTCTGTGAGGTCGCTGCGGTCGTAGATAAAGTCAAAGCAGGGAGATTTTTCTTCGCCAACGGGGGGAAGCTGGGCAGAGTCCCCCACAAATAGCAGCTGTGTGCGGTCGGTGAATTTGGAAACAGAGTTAACGAGTAGTTCCCACATCTCCTGATTGATCATGGAGCACTCGTCAACGATGACGAGGTCGTATTCTGTGGTGAGGTTTTTGCGATCGCGATCCGGCTCAAATTTTTGCCCGCCGGTTTCCTTATCAATCACTGGCTTAAGCCCTAGCAGCTTGCAGCAGGTCATGCAGTCGACCTCGCAGCCCCATCGGTAAGCCATGGCTTGCAGCACCTTAGTCGCCTTGTTACTCAGCGCAGTTAGAGCGATGGGTCTGCTGTCACGCTGCTGCTGCATACGGGCAATCAATGCTTGTAACAGCGTGGTTTTGCCGGTGCCTGCGTAGCCCGTCAGCAGATAAATTTTGTTCTCGCTGTTGACAAAGTCCTCTAGCGCTTGCAGCGATTCCCACTGCTGCTGACTCAGCGTGATGCCAGGTAAAACCTCTGGAATCGGCTCGGTGGCGACATCTGTCGTAGCTTCCAGGGAAGGGACTGTAGCGTCGGTGGTGGCGTCGTCGGTGATGGCGGCGGCAGACTTCGGCATAGTAAAACAGATGTTCTATACAGGTTATTTTAGCAGTGATACTCAAAGGTCGCTCAGGCGTAATATAACCTTTCTCATCCCAAGCAGCGCAATGCTTAACCAATGGCTGTTTCGTTATCTAGAATGGTCGTATTAGCCAAGGTTTTAGGCATGCGAGCGATCGCACTCTTACCCTTCATCTTCCGTCTGTACTGCGGGCAGCGTGCGTCTATGCCCGTCCGTTGAACGCATCTTTCAGCATCACTAGCCCAATACGACCGTTAGTCCTGAAGGAAAAAACAATGCAAACCGATAAATCGACTCAATGCTACTCAGCCGTGCTGATATTTGAGAGCAGTTGCCCTGCGCCAGACTACGACAGGCTCTACGAAGAGCAGATCGTGCTACTGAGGGCTACTTCGGTAGAGGAAGCACGGGAAAAGCAAATGCGTATGGAAAGCAGGCAGAGCACAGCTACGAGAACGGATACGGCGAGACTATTACTATCTCGTTCAAGCAACTGGTAAACGTGCAGCAATCACTATACGAGGGGGAGCCTATCAGCACTGGTAGCGAAGTCTACAGCCGCTACTTTCGCGACTACAGCGCATACAAGCACTTCGAGCCCCTCCTCAAAGGGCAGCAACTATAAGTGGTGTACCTCCCCAGTCAACGATCAGGACAGAAACTAAACGAGGGTCATGACGTGCCTCAAAACAGGTTCGGACATCACTAATTAATTCTATTTGCAACTTTTGTAAACAAAAAGTTACATTAGTGTTACACAAATTTACAAACTACGTTTATGTCTTACGCATCTAGTATCACTCCGGACTTCTCCTCTATCGCTCAAGAGTTAACTACTAACCGGCGATCAAGAAAGACATCTCGTTTTAGCGATGGCAGTGAGTTAATTCCGGCTGAAGTTCGTTCCCAGCTGAAGCGCGAGGGTGGTGAAGCGTTCAGTCGTCCCACGATCAATGGTGCAACGGTTGATCGTGAAGGCTTAACCAATAACTACGCGGTAGAGCCTAATATGTACTTTTCTGATTTCCCGACCCCAGCGCAAGCTCGTCAATATGCTTATCAAGGGCTTGCCGCAGCCGCTTTCATTGTGGGATTGATCTTGACGTCCGCGATTGTGAGTTAAGACTTGAGAGGCGCTAGGCAAAGGTAGCTGTCCAGGTTTTAGATCAGGATAAATCTGCTTTTATCTTTCTCTCTCTCTATTAGCTTCCAGTTTTTAGGAAACCCATGAATGCAGAGGTTGTAATGAGTATTTATCAAGAATTATCACTAGAGCAACAGTTCGAACTCAAAGTCTTTGAAGAGAACGTTCGACAGCTTTCGCAGCAGGATGCACAGACGCTACTGATCGAACTGCGGGGCATCATGATGCAGCAAACAACATCCTTCCAGTCGATTTTGAAAGATGCCTGGGGGATTGGGCAAGAGAGTGAGACGACACAGGACATCTTCGAAGGCTAAAAAGCCCCTGGAAGAACTGTTAGTCAGGGCATGAATTGTCAAAGCTGACATACACGAAAAGCCTGAGCGTTTCATCTGGTCTTAGACAATTGCAGCCATGAGAAAGGTACGACGTTAGCTCAAAGAATCACTGGTGTCTCTTCGAGCTGGTGTCTCTTCGAAATAGTTAAAGGAGCGAAATATGAACGGTAATCTTCGCGTCGGGAATCTATTTGGTATTCCCTTTTTCATCAACGTATCCTGGTTGTTGGTTTTGGGTCTGGTAGTCCTGAATTTTAGTAGTGGCTTGGCAGCCCAATTCCCCTGGCTAGGTAATCAGGCTTGGGGTCTCGGTCTAGTGTCAGGGCTGTTGCTATTTGCTTCTGTCTTACTACATGAGTTAGGTCACAGTTTTGCCGCTAAGCAGCAAGGCATTGGTGTCAATTCGATCACGCTGTTTCTGTTCGGTGGCTTAGCTAATTTGGAGGGTGAGGCCGAGACTCCTGAGGGTGCCTTCTCGATTGCTGTAGCAGGCCCACTTGTCAGTCTGGCGCTGTTTGGGCTGTTAACAGCTGTTGTTGGTAGTGGCATCATTACCGGGCCGCTGGCAGCGATTGTAGGTCTACTTGCTTATATTAATTTAACCCTAGCGACCTTCAATATGATACCTGGCCTGCCTTTGGATGGCGGTAATGTGCTGAAAGCTATTGTTTGGAAAGTGACAGGCAATCGTTATCGTGGCATTCGATGGGCTAGTCGTGTAGGGCAATTAATTGGTTGGTCAGCCATTGGTCTGGGTGTACTATCTGTTTTAGGATTTTCCAATACTGGTAGCTTCTGGACGCTAATCATTGGCTGGTTTCTCTTGCAAAATGCGGGTCAATCCGCCCAGTCAGCAACTATTCAAGAATCGCTATCCGAGTTTACCGCTGCCGACGCTGTGCTTACCAATAGCCCAGTGGTGAGTGAGTCCAATACGCTGCGCGACTTAGCAGATATGGCCGTGGTAGAAGACTTTGGTGGTCAGTGGAAACGGTTTTTAGTCCAGGGTGAGCAAGATGAGTTAGTGGGAACTGTTGGGTTAGACGTGCTCAAATCGATCGCCTCAAGTCAATGGGTTGATCATCACGATCATGAGTTTGCGCAGCCCTTAGCACAGGAAGTTCAAGTTCAAGCCGATCAGCCATTACTCGATGTAATGGGTCAACTGGAAAGTCAAGGTGTTCAAGCGCTAGCGGTTATTCGCTCAAATGGTACATTGATGGGGTTGCTTGAAAAAGCTCAGATTGTCAGGCTGTTACAGCACGAGGGCCAAGCGCAGCCTGCATAGGCAAGCACGGGGTTTTGTTCTCGAAAAAGCTGGAGAGGCCGTTATATGGTTGATAGAGTGCCCACTTTTTTGACTTGATGTGATTACCTTTAATATCTGCTGTAGATGCCTGTGCCCTTGAGGTCGCAGGCATCTTGAGTAATGAACTCAAAACCATTAGCCTCCCTACCAGTCAAAACAGCGAATAGCGCCCAAACGATGGCTTCTCTTGCCACAACCAAAAGCTTTCTCAGAAAGGGCCAAGACGTTCTTGGAGTCGTTAATCAGGCGAATTTCTTGAGCGTCTACATTTATCCAACAGCGCATGCAGTTCTGATGCGACTTTCCAGGGGCTACGCCCTTTGAAAGGAGCGGAGATAACTGCCTCATATGGATTTCTACCTGTGTCTTTGACGGCTGCGATCGCCTCTCGGTCAGAAAGCTCTCGTTCAGCGACTAGCCAAGCAGCTAGAACATGCCCTGTGCGCCCAATGCCGCTAGAACAATGAACAACAACTCGTTCCTGTTTTCGTGCGGCAACGGTCAGGAATGGCAGAACCTTGTGTATAAGAAGGTCAGGAGTAGCCAGTTGAAAATCCTCGATAGGAGCCCAGCAAGTTTGATCTGCCCCAAAGGCCTTGTCATACATATCCAGCAAGTTGTCATCATAGTGTTCTAGTTGCGATGCAGAGAGTAAGCAACAAACATGCTGAACTTCATGTGCCTGAGCGAATTCAACCCACTTGTTGACCTGCCGCTTGCGATATCCAGGACGAGCAGAACCAAAGACTATAGATTCGTTTCTAGATGCTGGAGCAAACCTAAGATTTCTGTTCGTGAGCACTATTAAGTTCTCCTGTATCAGTTAAACAAAGACGTTTATCACTTCTTTGCAGGCGGCCACTAGCGGAGATGCCGCCAATCACGCTGATGCGTAGTGCCAAACTATCTACACGGCCAGTTGTTGTGGGCAATCCACGACAACATCTGGTGAATGTCGTACTTCCTTCAGCACTTTCTCAGCTTGCAACATAGCAAGTTTGCTACTGTTGAGAAAGTCATAATTTTGCTGTTTGGACTCACCCATGTACGTCTCTCTCGCTGCTCGCATTTGTCTAGCCCTGATCTTTCTGAAAGCAGGCGTTAGTCATCTCACAGGCTTTTCAGGATTTGTCTCTACGATTGCCAGCAAAGATCTGCCAATCCCCTCGCTTTTGGCAATCGGTAGCATTGTATGTTTGCTAGCAGGTTCACTATCCCTGCTGCTAGGATACAAAACGAAAATAGGCGCAGGACTCCTAATCTTTTTCCTAATTCCCACAACTTTAGCGTTTCATCCTCCTGTTGGGGACATAAACGGATTTTTGAAGAACTTAGCCCTCATAGGTGGCCTTCTCATGACCATTGCCCACGGGCCCGGCATCATGAGCCTAGAAGGTCAGGGCAAACCCAGCTAGCCCTAGCTGTCTTCATCTAGTACCATGCTGTACCAGTCCTTTTTCGCCTCACCAGAAATATCAAACATTACGTTCTTGATAACGGTGTACTCTTCAAGCGCATAGTGAGACATATCCTTGCCCACACCACTAAGCTTGAAGCCACCGTGGGGCATTTCGCTGGCAAAGGCAGCATGTTCATTCACCCACACGGTGCCGCATTCCATTGCACCCGCCACGCGCATTGCTCGCTGTACATTGCTGGTCCACACACTACCAGCCAAACCGAAAGGTGTGTCGTTCGCAAGGCGGATAGCATCGGCCTCATCGGTAAAGCGGCAAATAGCCACGACAGGGCCAAAGATTTCTTCCTGCATACAGGGTGAACTTTGGGCAGGCTCAAGTAGAACAGTTGGCGGATAGTAAAAGCCTTCGCCTGCAGGGATCTTACCGCCGGTCGCGATGGTGACACCCTGCTGACGAGCAGCCTGCACGTAGCTGTCAACGCGCTGCCTCTGGTGCGCGCTCACCAAGGGGCCGATATCTGTAGTGCGATCGCTCGGCTGACCCATCCGAATCTTTTTAGTCAGCGCGACAAATCTATCCACAAAAGCATCGAACACCTCGTCTTGAATGTAGAGCCGGGTGGCTGCACAGCAGTCCTGTCCAGTATTGATAAATGCGCCGGTAATAGCGCCTCTAACGGCCGCTTCGATATCAGCATCGGCGAAAACAACAAGGGGCGCTTTGCCACCGAGTTCTAACGTAACTCGTTTAATTTGGGCACTGGCCAGTGCAGCTACTCGCTGACCTGTAGGACTACTCCCTGTAAAGGTAATCATGCCAATGTCAGGGTGGGTGCAGATGGCTTCACCCACCTCTACATCGCCAGTGACAACGTTGATGAGTCCCGCAGGCAAGCCCGCAGCCTGAGCAATTCTGGCCAGCTCAATGGTCGTCAGTGGTGTGTTGGGCGCAGGCTTGATCACGACAGCATTGCCAGCAGCGAGGGCGGGCGCTATTTTCCACACCGCCAACAGCAGCGGATAGTTCCAAGGGGTAATCGCGCCGATAACGCCAATGGGCTCACGGCGTAGCATATTGGTATAGCCCGAAATATACTCTCCAGCAGCGGCCCCTTCTGTGCGCCTAACAATGGAGGCAAAGTATCGCATCGCGTCGATGGCACCATGAACATCGGCATCGGTGCTCAGCTTTATGGGCTTGCCCGTATTTTGGCTCTCTAGCTCAGCGAGCATCTGATGATTCGCCTCTAGGGCCTCGGCAACTTTGAGTAACAGTGCGCCCCGCTCGCCCACAGGCAATGCGCCCCATTCTTTTTGAGCGCGTTTAGCGATCGCAACCGCTTTCAAAACATCGTCAGTGCTGCCGTCTGCAACGCTAGCAAAGGCTTCACCCGTACAGGGATTAATCAGTTCATGGTGACCTGTGGTGACTAGCTCAGTGCCAAGAACCATAGGATAGTGAGTAAGTCTGACGGCAGTTTGCATGATGATGAAAAGAAGTGAAATTTAGGATCAGAAGATAAGCGATGAGCAAGCGTTGCTGGTGCGGGTCACGTCGAGCGTTTTCAAGCTGCTGTGAACCGTACTTGAAGGGGAATAAGCTAGCGCCAACGGCTGAGGCATTAATGCGATCGCGCTACAGCGCCTTTTGCACCGGTCACGCTGACTACCTGATAGCAACCCATCATCCCTCCAAGCAAAACAGGAACGAACGAGAACAGCTTCATCGCAATATTAAGAGCACCCAGTGGATAAATCTGCTCGTGATCAAGACCCTGAAAGGGCAGAAGAAAGACAAAACAGGTCGAGTTGAGTTTGTAGCGGCTTATCAGCTGATACCTTCTCATCTTGTAACTGCAACTTCTGAGCAGACCGCACAATCACCTGACGCTATTTCTCAACTCCATGAAAACTCTCGGTTTGTTCGAGAGCAGGGACAATGGCTCTACCTAGACGGAGATATTTTGCCCACATATCAACCAAAAAGATCACATCCTTGCTGGTGCGGCAGCGGCAAACCCTACAAGCACTGCCATTTTCCTAATTAACCATTTATCCTCAGCACCTATCTACTAGGGACATCAATGGCACATCAAAAACAGGCAGCCACCTCAAATCAGTAATTACCGCAGCCCACAATGCCCATACACGTAAGTATCGATACTGAATCAATATTGCTTAGATACCCATACTACTCAGCGTATTGAGTAGCTGAGACAGCGTATCCGTAACTTTGGGATGGTCCGACTCAAACTGTTCTATAAGTGAGGGCAGTGTTTGCAAATTAGCGGTTTTATGTTCCACTTTTTCAGGGTTTTGCAACTGCTTTTCTACCTCGTTAATGAGTGAAAGCAACTTTTCTTTGACGTCACTGTCGGGGGTATCTAGCTGATCAATTTCGGCATGAAGGGCTTCTATCGACTGATTGATAGCGTCTTTGCTCATGTGTTGTTCCTTCAGTCTGGCTATGCAGTTTTACTCGCACATCTCGTTATGTCCCCATTGTAAAACTCGCCCGCAGGGCAAAGGGTCAGCTGCTTCGTACTTCTTCAGAAGAAAACACGAATTCAGAAGAAAACACAAAGCGAAGCGACAGGACATACACGTAAGTACGTACAGCCAGAAATACGAACAATATGTAAGCAGTGATACAAAACGGAGCCAATCCCATTGATACTTTTGATACATCAAAGATGATTATGCTCAACTTTAAAAGGGCGCTAAAGCTTTGGCGCTAGTAACTTTTTGCTTATGTTATTGAAGCCCTTAATAAATGACAGGGATGGCTCTATGCTGGGAAGGAAATCACTTTTGGCTCAAAAGTCTATGGCAATTTCTACCCGGTACCCAGTGATGATCATTGGTGGGGCAGAAGACAAGACCAACGGCTGCGACATCCTCAGGGCTTTTTTTGAAAGCGCTGGCGGTGAGCGCGCAACGATCGGCATTATTCCTTCGGCATCTCGCGAACCGACTATTGTTGGGGATCGCTATTACCAAATTTTTACGAAGATGGGGGCTAAGCAGGTACAGGTCCTCGACATTCGCTACCGAGAAGAGTGCAGTGAGGCTCGCTGGCTAGATATTCTCAACGATTGCAGCGGTATTTTCATCACAGGAGGCGACCAGCTGCGCTTACGTGATTTGCTAGGTGGCACACGCATTATCGATGTCATTAAAGAAAGGTTAGCCAACGAGCAGACTGTCATTGCCGGAACCAGCGCAGGCGCGGCCATCATGGGAGAAGACATGATTGCAGGTGGCAGCAGTGGTGAATCTCCTAATCAAGGACTGGTCGATTTAACCAACGGCTTGGGCTTTATCCCCGAACTTTTAGTTGATCAGCACTTTCACAATCGCAATCGGATGGCGCGTCTCCTCAGCGCGATCGCAGCTCACCCCAATCGTCTCGGTGTTGGCATCGACGAAGACACCTGCATTGCGATCGCAGGAGATGGCACCTTCCAAGTTCTAGGCAAGGGAACGATTACCATCATCGATCCGGGCGATCTAACGCATACCAGCTATGACGTAACGCCCAATACATCTCCTTTGAGCCTTCATAACCTTAAGGTACATGTTTTGCGTAAAGGCGACTGCTACGATTATCAAAAGCGGAACGTGTTGCAGCTGCAATCGTAGTGCGCAAGCCTCACAAGGCCCGTGCTTATGGACCGGTAGCCGTGGAATCGGTGGATATGGACCAGTAGCTATTACTCAAGAGGCCATGGTCTAGCTCACCGTGGCTTCACTCGTCATCAGCTCAAAATGGTGCACGCCTACGCCTAGTCATTTTTTCAACTCCAATCGTCTTTAGGTCCGCTCGCGGACAGATTCTATCGTTTCTATTCCTCGTCACTCAACTGAATCGAATCAAGCTTCTACCCACGCTTATTTGTCGCCTTTAAACCATGAAAATCTTAAAGACTCAGACCCTTCGTGGCCCCAACTATTGGAGTATCCGCTATAGCAAGCTGATTGTGATGCGTTTGGACTTAGAAGAGCTGGCTGATCGGCCTTCTAACGAGATTGATGGCTTCTATGACGGACTGGTCAGAGCCCTGCCGAGCCTGATTGAGCACTTTTGCTCTCCGGGCGTACGCGGTGGATTTTTGAGCCGTCTGCAAAGAGGCACCATGATGGGTCATATCGCAGAGCACGTGGCACTCGAGCTGCAGACGCTGGCCGGTATGCACGTAGGATTTGGCCGCACACGAGAGACGGCGACACCCGGTATTTATCAGGTAGTGTTTGAATACAAAAATGAGGAGGCAGGCCGCTACGCTGCGCGGGCAGCTGTGCGCATGTGTCAAAGCATCATCGAAACCGGGAGCTATCCTGAGGATGAAATCCAGCAGGACCTCGAAGATTTACGTGAACTAAGAGCCGCTGCATCATTGGGGCCTAGCACAGAAGCAATTGTTCGCGAAGCTGAGGCCAGACGCATTCCCTGGCTAATGCTACCCGTGCGCAACCTCATCCAGTTTGGCTATGGCATTCACCAAAAGCGCATTCAGGCATCGCTGACCTCGCACAGCAATATTCTTAGCGTAGAGCTTGCCTGTGATAAGGAAGGCACCAAGAAAATGCTGGCAAATGCTGGGATCCCCGTTCCAAAAGGCAGCGTTGTGTATTCCCTACGAGAACTGGAAGATACACTCGACTACCTAGGTGGCTACCCAATTGTGGTTAAACCTTTGGATGGCAATCATGGACGTGGGATCACGCTTGAGGTTCGCTCCTGGGTTGAAGCCGAAGCGGCCTATGATCGGGCACGCGCGGTGTCTAATGGCGTCATCGTAGAACATTACTATGAAGGGCGGGATCACCGCATTTTGGTAGTAGACCACAAAGTGGTGGCTGTAGCAGAACGCGTTCCAGCCCATGTAGTTGGGAACGGCAGAGACACCATTCAAGACTTGGTAGATCGAGAAAATCGCAATCCCAAGCGAGGAGATGGGCACGACAATATCCTCACTAAAATCAAGCTAGATAAAACGACCGACAAAATATTAGAAAGTCACGGCTTGACCCTAGATGCCGTGCTGAACGATGGCGAAATTTGCTATCTGCGAGAAACAGCCAATCTCAGCACGGGGGGCACTGCGATAGATCGCACGGATGAGATTCATCCCCAAACTATCTGGATTGCTGAGCGTACCTCTCGGATTATGGGTTTGGACGTAGCGGGCATTGATGTGGTCACCACTGACATTTCTAAGACACTAGCCGCCGCCGATGGTGTCATTGTTGAAGTGAATGCAGCGCCAGGATTGCGAATGCACGTTGCGCCGAGTGAAGGCCTCCCCCGCAATGTGGGCGCACCGATTTTAGAGATGTTGCTGCCTTCTGACCAACCAACTCGCATTCCCATTGTGTCGATTACCGGCACTAACGGGAAAACCACGACAACGCGGTTGACAGCGCATATTTTCCGCCAGGCCTACAGCAAGGTGGGCTACACAACCACAGACGGCATTTACATTGGCAATAACCTGGTTGAAAAAGGAGACACCACAGGGCCACAGAGTGCACGGATGATTTTGGAAGACCCAACGGTGGACATGGCGGTGCTGGAGACTGCCCGAGGCGGAATATTACGCTCTGGGCTAGCTTTTGACTGCTGCGATGTGGGCATTGTGCTAAACGTGGCGGCAGATCACCTAGGCATTGGCGATATCGATACGATTGACCAAATGGCGAAGCTGAAGGCAGTGGTGGCAGAAGCTGTCCACGAAGATGGCTATGCGATCCTCAATGCAGACGATGAGCGCGTTGCTGCGATGGCAGAGCGGGTGCGAGCAAAGGTGGCTTATTTCTCAATGGATCCTAAGAATCCGCTGGTGCGATCGCACCTCAAGCAAGGTGGTATTGCCGCAGTCTACGAAGAGGGCTACATTTCCATCTTGCAGCAGGACTGGCTCCACAGAATCGAGAAAGCTGAACAGGTGCCGCTCACCATGGGTGGCCGAGCCCCCTTTATGATTGCTAACGCGCTAGCGGCTAGCCTAGCGGGCTTCGTGCAAGGTCTCAAGATTGAGCAGATTCGTCTGGCGCTACAAACCTTCCAGCCGTCTGCGAGTCAAATTCCAGGACGCATGAATCTCTTTAATATGGGAGACTTTCATGCGCTGGTGGACTACGCTCACAATCCTGCTGGATATGAAGCAGTTGGTAGCTTTGTGCAAAACTGGCCAGGACCTTCGATTGGGGTAATTGGTGCACCGGGAGATCGCAGAGACGAAGACTTTGTTGAGCTAGGTCAGTTAGCCGCTAGCATCTTCGACCAAGTGGTTATTAAAGAAGATAGCGACCGACGTGGCAGAGCAGAAGGTGCTGTAGCTAACCTGATTGCACAAGGGATTGCCGAAGCAGAGGCCGTCTCCGGAGAGTCTTTCTCTTACACCGTTGAGTTGGACGAGACCACAGCAGTGAACTGGGCGTTAGACAACGCACCCGATAACGGCTTAGTGGTCATCCTGCCTGAGAATGTGACTCAGGCGATCGCCCTCATCTCCGCCAGAGGACCGGTTTCTGAAGGGTTTTCTACGACGACGGATACTGCTCAGGCCGTGATTGAGCCAATGGTAAAATCAACAGCACGCGTGCCCAACAAAGCGATGGCTTTCCAAGTTTCAAGCCATACCAGCTCATCAGAAGCTGATTTGGCAAATGTGAAAACCGCGTCCGATTTACAGTCTCTAAACGGGTCTTCTCCGACCTCTCCTGTGTAATAGCGACTTACCAGGACGTATCCTCTTTCAAAATCATCTTTCAAAGCCGAGCTTAAAAACAAACTAAAGATCTCTCTAAAATTGAATCGGCTTAGTTGAAGATTGAGTATTAGAAGATCAGGCACTAAAAGATCGAGCACTACGGGAGCTTTACCTTTTTGTGCTCACGTTGTTCTTTGCTATGGCGATGGCTATAGGAGATTTTGATGGTTGCAAATGCGTTACAGCCTACAGTAGGTGAATCGACAGGGACTGAGTATGAAGCAAAAACGCAGGCCATTGCTCGGCAGCTGTTAGCTGACAGTAAAGAAAAGCGATCGCTCTTTTCTAAGATGCGCGATCAGCTTCGCTGGGACGACAAGCTCTTGGCTTGGACGATGGATAATCCTGGCCTGCGTGTGCAGATGTTTCGACTCATCGACTGTCTGCCAGCACTGACCAACAAAGCAGAAATTGCTAGCCATTTTCAGGAGTATCTGGGTGATGCCAGCGTGGAACTCCCCCAGGCCCTTAAAGGATTGCTAAATTTTGCCGATCCCAGCTCTATGCCAGCTCAGGTAGCTGCAACAACACTCTCTGGGGCGGTCGAAACCCTGGCGCGAAAATACATCGCGGGCGAAAACATCAAGCAAGCACTCAAAAGCATTGAACAGCTTCGTAAGCAGTCGATGGCCTTTACCATGGACTTACTCGGTGAAGCAGTTGTCACCGAACAAGAGGCTCAGGCCTACCTCAATCAGTATTTGGATTTGATGGAGCAGCTGACAGGCGCATCTAAGCGCTGGTCAAAAGTTGAGCGTATCGATACTGCTGATGGCGAGCCGCTGGCAAAAGTCCAAGTGACGATGAAGCTCACAGCCTTCTATTCGCAGTTCGACGCGCTGGATGTAGAGGGTTCCGAAGCAAAAGTAGGTGCGCATATTCGCACATTACTTCGACGGGCAGAAGCGCTCGGCGTTGCTGTTCACTTTGACACGGAACAGTATCGCTATAAAGAGGCCACCCTTGCGGCACTCAAAAAGCTATTGATGGAAGACGAGTTCCGTTCGCGTTCAGATATTGGCATTACCTTACAGGCCTATCTACGCGATAGTTACCAAGATTTAGGGTCGGTCATAGCATGGGCAAAAGAGCGCGGAACGCCCGTAACGGTGCGCCTGGTGAAAGGGGCCTACTGGGACCAAGAGACCATTACGGCAAGGCAAAACTACTGGCCAACACCGGTTTATAACCATAAGTCTTCAACGGATGCGAACTTTGAGCGGATGACGCAGCTACTGCTGGAAAATCACCAGCATGTGTATGCGGCTATCGGGAGCCATAATGTGCGATCGCAAGCCCACGCCCTCGCCATTACCCAATCGCTCAACATCCCTAAGCGCCATGTAGAGTTTCAGGTGCTCTATGGCATGGCCGACACCTTGGCCACTGCGCTGGTCAAGCAGGGCTATCGAGTGCGGGTATATTGTCCCTACGGCGATTTGATTCCAGGCATGGCCTACTTAATTCGTCGCCTGCTGGAAAATACCGCTAACAGCTCCTTCCTCAAGCAAAGCTTAGAAGACCGCCCAGCAGATGAACTCTTGGCTCCTCCCGAATGGGGCAAAGGCGATGCGGATGATGCAGAAGTGGCACTGACATCCATTGCTTCACCAACGGATGACGTCACGCGAATCAACCTTTCGCCCGATACGGACTACGCGCTGCTGCGGGAGCGGACAGCGGCCCAAGCAGCGATTGAGTCCGTAAAGAATCAGCTAGGAAAGACCTATCAGCCTTTGATTAATGGAGACTATATGCCGACTGAGGCGACGGTTCAGTCTTTGAATCCTTCTCGGCCCGCTCAGCTGGTAGGCACGGTGGGGCAGCTGAGTGTGGAACAGGCAGAAAGTGCGATCGCAGCTGCCAAAGCCGCCTTTAGTGGTTGGCAACGGACCTCTGCCAAAGAGCGCGCCGACATTCTTCGCAAAGCAGGCGATTTATTAGAAGCGCGTCGCCACGAACTCAACGCTTGGATGATTTTTGAAGGTGGCAAACCCTTACACCAAGCAGATGCAGAAGTGTCGGAAGCTGTGGACTTTTGCCGGTACTATGCCGACGAAATGGAACGGCTAGACACTGAGATTATCTACGACGTCGCGGGAGAAACCGATCGCTACCGATATCAGTCAAAAGGCATTGTCCTCGTCATTTCCCCTTGGAACTTTCCTTTAGCCATTCCGACAGGAATGACCGTTGCAGCGCTGGTGACCGGTAACTGCACGCTACTCAAACCGGCTGCTGTGACCTCAGTCATCGCCGCTAAACTCACTGAAATACTCGTCGAAGCGGGTATTCCTAAAGGTGTTTTTCAATATGTTCCTGGCAGCGGATCCACAGTGGGGGCCCATATGGTGAAGCACAAAGACGTCAATATGATTGTATTCACTGGCTCACAGGAAGTCGGCTGTCAGATTTATGCAGATGCGGCCGTCTTGCAGCCAGGGCAAAAACACCTCAAGCGGGTCGTAGCTGAGATGGGCGGCAAAAACGGCATCATCGTTGATGAAAGTGCTGATTTGGATCAAGCTGTTCAGGGCGTGGTGTATTCGGCATTTGGCTACAGCGGTCAACAGTGAGCTGCGTGCTCTCGTGTCATTGTAGTAGATTCTATCTACGAGACTTTTGTCACCAGACTCATCGAAGCAACAAAGTCTCTCAACGTAGGCGATGCCATAGAACCTAGCACTAAAGTGGGCCCTGTCATTGACGAATCAGCACAAAAGAAGATTCGTGAATATATCGCGAAAGGCAAAGAAGAAGCAAACTTAGCCCTAGAACTCCCATCTCCTGAACCAGGTTACTTCGTGGGCCCCACCATCTTCACCGATGTCGATCCACAATCAACAATTGCGCAGGAAGAGATCTTCGGCCCAGTGCTTTCTGTGATAAAAGCAGAAAACTTTGACGCCGCCCTAGAAATCGCTAATGGCACCAACTACGCGCTCACAGGCGGACTCTACTCCCGCACACCATCACACATTGAGCGGGCAACCGAAGATTTTGAAGTCGGCAACCTCTATATCAACCGAACCATCACCGGAGCCATCGTCGCCCGGCAGCCCTTCGGTGGGTTCAAGCTCTCAGGTGTTGGCTCCAAAGCAGGCGGCCCCGACTATCTACTCCAGTTCCTCGACCCTCGCACCATCACCGAGAACGTTCAGCGACAAGGATTTGCGCCTATTGAGGGAGTAGATTCTTAAGCATTCATGGACCGCGTCAGTGTGCATGATAAGCATGTTAAAGGTTGAACTGTGGATGAGAAAACCCATAGCCCGTGCCTTTGATTTTGGCATTCGAAACACGAACATTTTTCCGTGTGCTGGGTTGACTTTCATCCCAATTGACGGGCGCTAAGTCATGCACATTGCAGACTCGATCAATCAAAGATCTGACAGTGGGGACTTCTTCTTGTACAAGATTGTAGATGCCAGAAAGCTGTTTTTCTTTTGCCCAGTCGATGCCGTTCACAATATCGGAGAGATGAACCCAGTTAGTTGCTTCTTCTCCTTTTCCGGGTCTAGTAGTGCCAGCGGCGCGGCTGTAAATTTTCTCTAGGGTTCTGCCAGGGCCATAGATGCCGCCGAGCCGGAGGATGCAAATTTTGCGTTGGGGAGAGGCTGCCGAAAGTAGGGTTGCTTCTGTTTGTTCAATAATTTTTCCGTTGTCGGTGACGGGCATGGGGGGCATGAGTTCTGTAACCCATGCACCATTGTGCTGCCCATAAACCGAGCAACTACTGGTATAGATGAGCTGTTCAACCGATGTCTCTGACAGGACACTGGTCAAGTTTTTAGCTGTGTTGAGATAGGTGTCGACATAGCTAGCGCCGCGCTTGGAGGCGATGCACAGTAGAACGATTTGGCGATCGGCGAGGACGGCTTTGAGGCGATCGCACTCTTCAGCTTTCAACACCTCTACTTGCGATGCAATCTCACTCAGCTCCGCTACCCGCTCTTCACGTGTCGTCGTGACCAAGACGTCTAGTCCTTGCTGCTGCCAGTGTTTAGCCACCGCACTGCCCACATATCCACAGCCAATAATGGCAACCTTCATAGCAATCCTTTAACTTTTCGCTCTTTTAATTATCTAACGTAATGATCTCAAGAAAGGGCGATATCAATTATTGGCTTGCTTACGAGTAAAAGATCCCCTAAACGATACTCCTTAGCTGAAAATAATCAAGGAGTTCAGAGAGTGTAGTTCCTTCAGCCGTTGGCGTAATAGTTTCTAGACGACGAATAGTAGCAGGCGTCAGGTGCTTGAAAACGTCTCGTTTTAGCGTTGCAATTGCACGGGTTGATAGCCCTTGCAACTCAGCATCTAGCCGGGCCAAACGTCCTTTTGCAAACGATACTTCAAACTGAGCACGTTGCAATAAACGAAATCTCAAATTCTCTTTGAACATATTGTCAAAGCTAGATTCGCCACCCAGAAAGTCTACTATGTCAAGGTTTTCTTCGAGTAAGAGTAGGCTAGCCTCATGGGTATACGCGTCTATTCCTTCTATCCCCAGTGTCCCAATATCAGCCAAGGCTAAGCAGCGAGCTACCAGTGAAATGGATGCTTTATCTTGGTGTTGCGGATAGAGCAACGGCTGGTAAATAGAACCGTCGGTAGGGTCGTACTGGCAAATGGTGGACTCAATCGCTTCACGAATAATTGCAATGTCGGCTGTGGAGAAGCGCACGTCGGGCACAGAAGCTGTGCTGGCACTGCTAACAACTCTTTGATTGAGCTGTTCTATAAAGTCTACAAGTGCATCGACAGTAGCTTTTTCGCTACGTCCACTCTGTCGCTGTCGGGATGTGTGTGGAGAGAGCTGAGGCGAGAATATTTGAAGCATATCGTGTGCGATCGCACACAGCTGCAACAGATCTCTTTGCCGCTCTAAATCTGGACTCACAGTTGATGCTGAAGACTGTTCGATATTTTTGTCAGAGCTAACATCATCACAGCTGACAACAGTGTCAAAAATAAGTCTAGCCCTTCTAGCTACGCCATGAACATGCCCCCATCCATGATAGTACAGTCGCTGTTGTTCAATCTCACGGCTAAAGGTTTTACTCACAAACGCTATCGTTTGATCAAGGGCATCTGCAAAAGAATCAATGCCGATCATCTTCTGATCTGCTAACGCATCATGGCCAGGAAGCGGGTCAGAATCATTTTGTGAATAGCCATCCATTGAAGATAAGTCCGAACTTTCACAGACGGAAGGTAAGGTGTGCCAGTCAAATCGGCAAAATGCCCGTGTAAATACTGATGATCAGAATGCATACCCTGTATGTAGGAATTGTAAAGCATTACCTATCAGGCTTTACAAAGATTCCGGTGCAGCCCCTAGCTCAATCACAAAAACACATCAATTTTTCGCTTTGCTAATCGCTCCATCCCCTTCATTGCCAAGGAATAGCAGGCAAAGCGAGCCGTCAGCCTATCTATGTATTCTGCCAGTCGACTACTGCATCAGGAGCATACCGTGCAAAGAAGCATTTCAAATAGCGTTAGGCATTAGCTGACGGCACTGACCGATGTTCGGGATTTTACCACCGCCGCTGTAGAAGGCATTGGGCATACCAGCCACCACAGCGCCAATATTTTGTTGCGCCGAGGCGCAAGCAAGCATGGCCATCCGCGCCGAGGCACTCAGCACCCACGTCAATCCGTCGTACCAGATTTAATGTACTAACGCGGCTGTGACAGACTCTCTCAACGCATCAAAGCTCCGCCGGAACACTGGAATGACAGCTAGGCACTGACTCAAAAATGAGTAAACTCACACAGAAACTGACCTCGTGTGCTCTGGGAATTCTGAAGCAACAACTACAAGCCATCTCATATTTAGTGCAACTATCTAGTGCGCTACATACGCTATGAAAATCATTACAACTGCCGACACCTTCTTCAAAGCAATGCCCGTGCAGGCATCTCAGCTAAAAGAAAAAGACCTGCCCGACCAGCTGGTACAAGTAAAGTCTGGAACCGCTTTAGATATTGTTGATTATTTTCCCCACGAAGGCCGCCCTAACAGTACAGCCGATGATCATGTATTTGTTCAGCTAAGCCATCCCATAGAAGGTCACCAGGCTATTCGCTGGTTTGTATATGGATTACATGCTCAGCTAGAAGGGACAGAGCCTGGCAATAATCCTAAAGATGAAGCTGCTGAAATGCCTGTCAATAGCGGCTCAGCTGAGGAAGAAGCGCCCACTGCTAAACCCGTTGATTACGGCCCCACTATCTCTATTCCTGGCATCAGTCGTCCAGTAGGAATTTATGAGCCGGTTTACTTCGAGCCTGCTGTTTGTAATTTCACCTGGGCAGAGCTTACTAAAGGCGGCTCTCGCATTCCAGTCAATGCAACGGTAACTCAGCGAATTGTGCGCCTGAGTAAGTATCTAGACGAAGTGCGCACATACCTGGGCTCTCGGGCTATTCATATTAC
>ERZ1740067.499-NODE-499-length-31235-cov-8.117928_pt1 | contig 31235 bp, 27 predicted proteins | sample MGYA00581736_ERZ1740067 | MGnify/ENA primary metagenome ERZ1740067 (study PRJEB43018, sample SAMN04849236) | marine metagenome | isolation source: floating plastic debris | place: Pacific Ocean | collected 2008-08-27 | study: EMG produced TPA metagenomics assembly... | reverse complement strand
TAGTCGCTGTACGGCGGATAGTCATAGTGCCACACCTGCTTGAGCTCATCATTTGTCAGCACTCGACTGCGTTCACCGAACACCACGGGGACATGTTGAAAAGGGTTGCGGTCGGTGATCTCGTTCCGCATGCACCAACTGAAAAACGCCTTCCACGTTTTGATGGCCCGCGGATCAGCTAGATCGATATTTCTCCTGACAATGTCTTCCAGCTGCTTGTCCGGCGCTTTGTCCAGATGTCTGCGGTGTTCACGCAGTGTGTTTGGTCACAAGCGATCTGATGCATCCACCATAAAGGCGACCATTGTCTCTCTTGTACCTTTCAAGTCTTGCCGCCTGGGCTGGTTCGGCAGAACCATCTTCGCCACAACACGCGCAGCGCGCCGCGGCAGCTCCGGGTACTTCAGCAAGGTGATCAGCCTTCGGTCTTTGCCGAACATCACAATAAATGAATTTGATTTGGCTGAGCACCGCACACCAAACCCAGGGGTGCTGTCATCCCAATATTACTTGCTACCCGACGATTGCAGTGGCAGCGCACGCAGAGACACGTCAGTGAGGCGCATGGCAGTTTTGTCTCTTTTCTGTCTCTCAAATCTAGGATCAAACCCTATCACGTATAAAGTGCCATGAGAAGGCGCCCTAACTCAACACACTGTTTTTATGTGGAAATGTTTTTCTATGAGGAGACATTGTCAAATCGGCATCCACTTAGGAGGGGCTGCTCTATCCAGTTGAGCCACGGGGCCTTCGACCCCTGATTTACGGACCCCTGCGGGTCTTGTCACCACATAAGCGACCGCTGCCACCCTGCGAGCGCTTGAAGTTGCGGGTGTTTTGTCGGTAACTCGGGCAAACGACCACAAGGACTGCATGTGACCGAACGTCCACAACGCCCGCTCACCCTTCGCGATGTCTCGGCTGCCTCGGGCGTGTCCGAGATGACGGTCAGCCGCGTGCTGCGAAACCGGGGCGATGTGTCCGAGGCCACGCGGCAAAAGGTGCTGGAAGCGGCCAAGGACCTCGGCTACGTGCCCAACCAGATCGCAGGCTCACTGGCGTCACAGCACGTGAACCTGGTGGCTGTCATTGTCCCCTCTCTCAGCAACATGGTGTTTCCCGAGGTGCTGACCGGCATCAATCAGGTGTTGGAGGACACGCCGCTTCAGCCCGTGTTCGGCGTTACCGATTACATGCGCGACAAGGAAGAGCGTGTTCTGTACGAGATGCTGTCCTGGCGGCCGTCGGGCGTGATCATCGCGGGGCTCGAACATTCGGACGCGGCCACCGCCATGCTGCAGAACGCAGGCATTCCGGTGGTCGAGATCATGGACACCGATGGCAATCCGGTCGACAGTATGGTGGGGATTTCGCACCGTCAGGCTGGCCTCGATATGGCGCGCGCGATCCTCAAACAGGGGTACAGCCGCATCGGATTCATGGGCACATCAATGCCGCGGGATCACCGGGCGCGCAAGCGGTTCGAGGGGCTAACCGAAGGTCTTGCCAAAGCCGGGATCGAGATCGAGGCGCGGGATTTCTATTCGGGCGGATCCGCACTGGCCAAGGGCCGCGAGATGACCGCCGCAATGCTGCAGGACAACCCTGAACTTGATTTTCTCTATTACTCCAATGACATGATCGGTGCGGGCGGGTTGCTGTACCTGTTGGAAAAAGGTGTGGACGTTCCCGGGCAGATCGGACTGGCCGGGTTCAACGGGGTCGAGTTGCTGCAAGGCCTGCCCCGGCAGTTGGCAACGACCGACGCCTGCCGGATCGAGATTGGACGCGCCGCCGCGGAAATCATCCGTGACCGTATGCTGCAAGACGCGGACCCAGCGGCCAAGCACATCACGCTGACACCCAAGATATCATATGGTGACACCCTGCGCCGTACCATGAGGACGTGAGCGCACCTGCGCTGAGCAACGCACAAGCGCGCCGGCTGTTTCTGGACCGGCATGCCCTGAGCGAGTCGCCACAAGGCGCTGCACATGGCCCCGACCTGCTGGCATTGATCGAACGGCTGGGGTTCGTTCAGCTTGACAGCATCAACACAGTGGCGCGCGCCCATGACCTGATCCTGTTTTCGCGCAGGCCGCGGTATCGGCCCAGATCACTCAAGCTGCTGTACGAGCGCGACCGCGCCCTGTTCGAACACTGGACCCATGACGCGGCGGTGGTTCCGATGCGCTTCTATCCCTACTGGCATCTGCGGCGCGAACGCGATGCCGCGCGGCTGCGCGCGCAATGGAGCACGGCACGGCGCGAAGGGTTCGAAGACAAGTTTCAGGATGTGCTGGACATGATCCGCGAGCGGGGGCCCGTGTGCTCGGCCGATGTGGGGGATGGCGAGACGCGCGGATCCGGGGGCTGGTGGGATTGGCACCCCTCCAAGACGGCGCTGGAATACCTGTGGCGCAGCGGATCGCTTGCTGTCGTGGGGCGCGAGGGGTTTCGCAAGTATTACGACCTGACCGAGCGGGTGCTGGATCGGGTGCAGATCGGCAATGCGCCTGATGTCATAGAGACCATCGACTGGTGCTGCCGCGAGGCGCTGGCGCGACTGGGCTTTGCCACGTCGGGAGAGTTGGCGCGGTTCTGGGATCATATCTCACCTGCCGAAGCCAAGGATTGGTGCGCGCAGGCGCTGGCCACCGGGCGGATTGTGGAGGTGCAGGTGGCCTGCGTGGATGGGGTAATGCGCCTGTCCTATGCGCTGCCCGACATTGCCGAAGATCCGGCACTGGAAGTTGCGCCGACAACGCGGCTGCGCGTGCTCAGCCCATTTGATCCGGCACTGCGCGACCGGGCACGGGCGGAGCGGCTCTTTGGCTTTTCCTACCGGATCGAGATTTTCGTGCCAGAGGCGAAGAGAACCTATGGCTATTACGTGTTTCCCCTGCTTGAGGGCGACAGGGTCGTTGGGCGCATCGATATGAAGGCCTATCGCGACAGTGACACCCTGCGCGTGCGCGCGCTTTGGCCCGAACGGCGGGTGCGCTGGGGCAAGGGGCGGACTCGCGCCCTGGAGGCCGAGTTGGAGCGGGTCAAACGGCTGGCGGGTGTGGCGCATGTGGCGTTTGAGGACGGCTGGCTGCGCGATCCGGTCTAAGCGATTGCACGTGCACACAGAGTGCGTAGGCTGGCGACCATGACGGAGTTTCCCAAGATTCAATCGGTCGGCCTTGGCGGTGTGCTGGTCACCTTTGGCGACAAGGCGACGGATGCGGTCAACCGGGCAGCGATTGCCTTTCACGGTGCGGTGGATGCGCTGGCCCTGCCGCAGATCGAGGAAAGCAGCAGCACGCTTGTGTCCGCGTTTTTCCGTGTCGATCTTGCATCGCACGGGTTTGCACCCCTGCGTGATACGCTGGAAGAGGTTTTGGCGCAGCAGGATTGGCTGGCGGCGGACCTACCGGCGGGTCGCACGTTGTGGACCATTCCAGCGGTGTTCGACGGGCCGCGCGCGCCGCAATTCGGTGAGGCGGCAGAGGCGGCCGGGTTGAGCGGGGCGGAGGCATTGGCCGAGCTGACAGGCACCCGGCTGCGGGTTCTGACCATCGGGTTTGCACCCGGGCAGCCCTACCTGGGCACGCTTGCGCCGCATTGGGATATTCCCCGACAGGTGGGGCTGACGCCAAATGTGCCGCAAGGCGCATTGGTGGCCGCCGTGCGTCAGGTGTGCCTGTTCGCCAAGGATACGCCGACAGGGTGGCGACATGTCGGGCAGTCCGCGTTTCGGTGTTTTCGACCCACGGCGGCAGAGCCGTTTTTGCTGACGCCGGGCGATGAGGTGCAGTTTACCGATGTGTCCGTCCCCGAGCTTGAGCGCCTTGAGGCGCATGGCGTTGACGGCACCGAGCGTGCGGTGCTGTCGTGACGGCACTGCATGTGCATCACGTGGGCCCGGGCGTAGCGGTGCAGGATCTGGGTCGGCCCGGATACCTGGCCAAGGGGCTGACGCGCGGCGGCGCCGCAGACCTGCTGGCGGTGCGCGAGGGGGCGGCACTACTGCGGCAGTCGCCCGAGCTTGCAGTGCTTGAGATGGTGGGCACCGGCGGCACGTTCGAGGCGGACACAGACGTGGTGATTGCCCTGACCGGAGCGGCGATGACGGCGAGTATCGATGGATCTGCCGTGGTTTGGAACGCGAGCCACATGTTGCCCGCAGGCGCATCGTTGGTGATCGGGCCGACGCGCGCGGGTACCTACGGCTACCTCCATGTGAGCGGCGGGCTTGCGACCGCGCCAGTGCTGGGCGCACGGGCGACGCATCAATCAACCGGGCTTGGCGCGTTGGTGGCTGCAGGCGATGTCCTGCCCGTGGGGTCGGGCACGTCTCCGGCGGGCATGACGCTGCCCCGTGACGGGCGGTTCGACGGCGGCACCGTGCGGATCGTGCCCAGCATGCAGACGATGGATTTCAGCGCCGAGACGCGCGCACGCTTCGAAAACACCGTCTTTCGACGTGATCCGCGCGCCAATCGGCAAGGGGTGCGGATGGACAGCGATCAGGGCTTTTCCAACCCCGATCAGCTGAGCGTCGTCAGCGAGGTGATCGTGCCGGGCGACATCCAGATTGCGGGGGATGGCGCGCCTTTCGTCCTACTGGCCGAGAGCCAGACCACAGGCGGCTACCCACGGATCGGCACGGTGTTGCCCTGCGATCTGCCACGTGTCGTGCAGGCCCCGGCAGGGGCAGAGCTGCGCTTTGCCTTTGTCACCCTCGACGAGGGGATCGCGGTGCAGGCGCGCGCGGATGCGGCGTGGGCAGGGCTGGCCAAGGACGTGACGCCGCTGGTGCGCGATCCGGCAGACATGCAGGATCTGCTGAGTTATCAACTGGTTGGCGGGGTCGTTTCCGCCATGGATGAGGGATAAGGACATGCATGTCGATCTGAACGCCGATATGGGCGAAAGCTTTGGACCGTGGAACATGGGCGACGATGCTGCCCTGCTCGAGACGGTGACATCGGCCAATATCGCCTGCGGTGCCCATGCGGGCGACCCGGATGTGATGGCCACGACCATGGGGATCGCGTTGGAGAAGGGCGTCGGGGTCGGCTCTCATCCCGGATTGCCGGACCTTCAGGGCTTTGGCCGGCGGCGCATCCAGATGCCCTTGGCGTCATTGCAGAATTCCATCCGGTGCCAGGTGGGGGCCACGCTTGGGATGGCGGCGGCCCTCGGCGCTAATGTGCGGCATATCAAGCTGCACGGAGCGCTTGGCAACATGACCTCAGAAGATGAGGAAATGGCGCGCGCATGCTATGAGGCGGCGCTGTCCGCGCATCCGGACAGCATCCTTGTGGTGCTCGCCGCAACGGCGCAGGAGCGGGCCGCACGGTCACTGGGTGCGCGCTTTGCCTGCGAGATCTTTGCCGACCGGGCGTATAATGACGATGCCACATTGGTCGACCGGCGGTTGCCGGGGGCCGTCATCCATGATGCTGATCTTGCGGGGAAACGGATGGTCGAAATGGTCAAGGCGCAGGCGATTATCACCGACAGCGGCAAACGGATTGAAACGCCGATCGACACGATCTGCTGCCACGGCGATACGCCCGAAGCGGTGGAAATCGCCGCGTCTGTCCGCCGCACGCTGGAGGCCGAAGGGATCGCGGTGAAGACGTTTGAAGGTCGGACCGGCTCGTCAGGCACGGGTGTATCGTTAACGCGTTAGGAACTGGGCATTCTGCGGGTCACAGCCCGCACACGACCTTGGCTCAGCCGATGTGTTGACGATTTACAGCCCGCATAGGTTGGGCAAGTTGCCAACCGTTAGACCAACTCTGCATCCGTCATGATCTCGACAAGGGCCGGGCCGTCGACGTCGAGTGCCTTTTGCAGCGCGTCTTCGATCTTGTCCGACGCCACCACCTTTTCCCCGTACGCGCCGCAGATCTTGGCGAACGCGGCAAAGGACGGGTTGTGCAAACCGGTTTCCCAGACAGGCCATTCCCCGGATTTCTGCTCCTTGGTGATCTTGCCCAGCTCGCCGTTGTGGAGCAACACGTGGGTGATATCCATGCGGTATTTTACGGCGGTGGTCAGCTCCATCGCGTATTGGCCAAAGCCGCCGTCGCCGGAGATCGATATGATCTTGCGCCCCTTGAGCCACTCGAAATCCTGCGTTGCGGCCCAGGCCCCCATCGCCGCCGGAAATCCGAAACCGATGGAGCCAAGATAGCCCGACATGAGCACGCGCTGGCCTTTCGTTTCGAAGTATCGGCCAAAGGAATAGGTGTTGTTGCCCACATCGACAGCGATGATGGCGTCCGCAGGCGCAACGCGGCTGAGCCCATCGAAAATGGCAAAGGCATGGATGCCCCTGGCCGTTTCCTCTTCCATACGCGCACGTTTTTCGGCGCGCCAGATGTCCCAGCGATCAGCGAGTTCGGTGATTTGATCCGCCGCATCGCGAGGTCGGCGCAAGCCCGGCGCGATGGCATCGCAGAAGGCCCCGATTTCCGACCAGATCGGCAGGTCGACCGGGTGGAACTTGCCCAGTTGCATCCGTTCGAAATCGACCTGGACGATGGGTTTTGAAGGCTCGATACCGGTGTGGTTCGAAAAGGACGTGCCGAGGGTCAGGATCAGGTCAGCCTCGTTCATGAACCACGACGCAATCGGCGTGCCTGAGCGGCCCAGCACGCCTGCGGCGTTCGGATGATCGTCCGGCAGCAGGCCCTTGCCCTTGAACGTCGTGAGGACCGGTGCGCCAAGCGTCTCGGCAAGTGACGCGATCGCCTCCATATGATCCCAGGCACCGTGGCCGATGACGAGGATGGGCCGCTTGGCCCCGTTAAGCAGCTTGAGCGCGTCGGCAACGTCTTCGTCGGACGGTTTGACGACGGCACGGCCCATCCGCCCATCGGGTTTCGAGGCGGGCCCGTCCGATGGATTGGTCTGCATATCATCGGGAAAGATCAGGTGCGACACGTCCCGCTCGACAAGCGCGTTTTTCATGGCGAGCGAGACAAGCTCGGCGTGCTTGGAGGTGCTGAGCACCGTCTGGCTGAACCGGCTCACGGCGGCAAAGGCGCTTGAGAGGTCGATGTCCTGAAACGCGCCGGGGCCGAATACCTGCGTTTGCACCTGACCCGTGAGGGCAAGGACGGGCGCACGATCAACCTTGGCATCCCAGAGGCCTGTCAGCAGGTTCGTGGCGCCAGGGCCCGCGATGGTCAGGCAACCGGCGGGATGGCCTGTCAGCTTGCCATAGGCAGAGGCGGCAAAGGCGGCGGCGCCCTCATGCCGGATGCCCACATATTTCATCTCGCCTGCTTCCACACGCAGTCGAATGGCATCAGCCAGGCCGAGGTTTGAATGGCCCACCATCCCAAAGACATGTTTGACGCCCCAATTGACCATGCTTTCGGCCATCTGATCAGAGACGGTGCGTTCATGCGGCGGCTCGGGCGCCAGGCCGACAAAGATCTCGTCGCCGTCGATCCTGACCGGGTAGGTGTCTTGGCCGCTGTCCTCGTGCCCGCCGGGCGGTTTCCCGGTCAGAGGGTCAAAATCCCAGCCGTGCCAAGGGCACCGGATCCAGCATTTCCCGTCGACCCCCCGTTCGATGGAGCCCTCGCCCAAAGGTCCGCGTTGATGCGGGCAATGGTTGTTCATCGCGGCCCATTGGCCGTCGAAATGCGAAAGGCAAATGGAGGTGGTGCGCGCCGTGACGGTCTTGACCCGCCCCTCGGGCAAGTCGGTGGTGTGGCCTACGGAAATCCAGTCGAGTGTTTCGGTCATGCGACGCCTCCGAACGAAATGCCCGCGATGTCGGACATGTCTTTTTTCCACGTTGTAAGATCATTTGGCTGAAATTTGGACAGGTGGTCGTGGCCGCAAGCGCGGGCCATGACCTGCATCAGCGCGGTGCTGGCCTCAAAGAAATTCGCAAGCTGGCGCGCGGATTTTTCAACGACAAGCCGGTTCACCAGATGCGGTTTTTGCGAGGCGATGCCCACCGGGCAATTGTTGGTGTGGCAGGCGCGCATGGCGATGCAGCCAATGGCCTGCATCGCGGCGTTTGACAGCGCAATCGCATCGGCTCCGAGGGCAAGCGCCTTGATGAAATCCGCCGGTTTGCGCAGGCCACCCGTGATGACAAGGCTGACGTCTTGCCGGTCGAGTCGGTCGAGATGGGCGCGCGCACGCGCCAGTGCCGGGATGGTCGGCACCGAGATATTGTCGCGGAAGATGATGGGCGCCGCCCCCGTGCCACCCCCGCGGCCGTCGAGGATGATGTAATCGACGCCCACGGTCAGGGCGGCATCGATGTCCTTTTCGATGTGCTGGGCGCTGAGTTTGTAGCCGATAGGGATACCGCCCGTACGGTCGCGTACCTCATCGGCAAAATCCTTGATCTGCACGGGATCCGTCCAGTCGGGGAACCGGGCGGGAGAGATGGCGTCGTCCCCTTCGTTCAGCCCGCGCACCTCGGCGATCTTGCCGTTGACCTTGTGGCCGGGCAGATGCCCACCGGTCCCGGTCTTGGCGCCCTGCCCGCCCTTGAAGTGGAATGCCTGGCATTTTTGGACTTTGTCCCAGGAGAAGCCGAACCGGGCGGAGGCGAGTTCGTAGAAGTATCTGCTGTTGGCCGCCTGTTCTTCGGGCAACATGCCACCCTCGCCCGAGCAGATGCCCGTGCCGGCCAGCTCTGCGCCCCGCGCGAGCGCCAGTTTTGCAGGCTCGGACAGCGCTCCATAGGACATGTCAGAGACGAAAAGCGGGATGCCCAGACGCAGGGGTTTCTGCGCATTTGGGCCGATCACGACGTCCGTGCCGACGAGATGATCATCCAGCAGCGGCGCCTTGTGCAGCTGCGCGGTGAGCAGTTGGATATCGTCCCAGTCGGGCAGCTGATCACGTGGCACGCCCATTGCGTCGACAACGCCGTGGTGGCCGGTCTTGCTGAGGCCATGCTGCGCGTATTGCTGGATCAGCCCGGCATAAGGCTCCTCGGTCGTGCCGTGCGATGTGTCGGCATAGAGGCCGAGATATGCGTCGCGGTCAAAGGGCTGCGGGTTGGCGTGGCCCCACGCGTTGATCTCATCCGCGTCGACGCAGATGTCGTCGCCGTCCAGCCAGCTTGTGAACTTGGGCAGCGCCTCGTCATTGGCGTATTCACTGACCCCGCTGTCGAGACGATAGTCCCAATCGTGGACGCCACAGATCAAGTTGTCACCACGCACAAAACCGTCTGACATGAGCGCACCGCGGTGCAGGCAGCGGCCGTAGAAGACAGAGACCTCTTCATCGAATCGAACAACCACCAGATCGACCTCGCCCACGATGGCATATGCCGGGCTGCGGTCGGGCAGCGAGGAAAGCTGCGCAACAACTTCTTTTTTCATGTCCTGTCCCAGGTTTTGTCTGGTGATCCGAGACTTGCACAGCAGGGGGTGCAATTCATATCACAATTTATGCATCATGACCGGGTCAGAGCGTGCGGGCGCGCAAGGTGGAGACGGCCGCTTCGAACCGCGCGGGGTTTCGGGCCGCGCGGCCCATGATCTGGGCGCCTTCGACCTGTGCGAGGGCGGCGGCGGCTTCGGCCCGCGGGATGGTCACCGCCATGATGGTCGCATCCGTTTGCGCAAGGCGGAACACATGTTCGAGCCATGCCGTGACGGTGTCGTGGAAATGGTCGAGTGCCGCTTGGCTTGCTGCAGGCAGAGCGTTTTGCGTAACACTCAGCGCGACACACAGGCATAGGCTGCGGCCCCCGTCGAGCGCCTCGCGATAAAGGTCGATATAGGCAAGGAGACGCGCACCTGCGGTCGCATGGTCCTGCGAGATGGCGTGAAGCCGACCGGCAAAGACATCCGCGTAGCGGGTCATGAGGGCGAACGACAGGTCGCCCTTGGTCGGGTAATGGTAGTGGATTGAAGCCTTGCGGATGCCCACGGCAGCTTCGAGATCGGCAAAGCTGAACCCGTCAAAGCCGCGCTGACGGGCCAGGTTTTCCGCGCGGTCGAGAAGCTGGGCCTTGGTATTCATTGAGCCTGCCTGTCACTTGGTAGGTTGTACATAGACCTAAAACATAACCAAATCAAATTGTCTCTTGTGATCTACGCTTATTTGCCTACCTAATGGAAGGTAAGAAACGAGGAGCACGCCATTGGAACTGAATGCAGACTTTACCCAGGAGGTTATCGTGACCGATGCGGATAACCCTTGGCGGGCGTCGCCGTCTGCCGGGGTGGAGCGTAAAATGCTGGACCGGATCGGGGACGAGGTGGCCCGCGCGACGACCATCGTCCGCTTTGCCCCGGGCAGCGCGTTTGCGCCACACACCCATGACGGCGGCGAGGAATACATCGTGCTCGAAGGGGTGTTTCAGGACGAGGCGGGCGATTTCCCCGTGGGCACCTATGTGCGCAATCCGCCGACCTCTCGCCACACGCCGTCATCCGAACCGGGGGCCACGATTTTCGTGAAGTTATGGCAGTTCGATCCGGAGGATAGGGAACATGTACGCATCGATATGAATGCCGTACCGCTTGAAGGTGACCCAGCCCGCCTGGGCGTGTCCTATGCGACGTTGTTCGAGGATACGCACGAGCTGGTACAGGTCGAGGCCTGGCAAAGTGGCGTGTCACATGTCTTGGCGGCGCCGGACGGCGCGGAAGTGCTGGTGCTGGAGGGCACGGTGACCAACGGCGGTCAGAGCCTTGGGCCGCGCGATTGGCTGCGTGTGCCGCCCGGCGGGTCCGCAGATCTGACGGCGGGTGCGGACGGTGCGCGGCTGTGGACCAAGACGGGGCATCTGCGCCAGATGATCGACGCGTGAGCAACGTATTGGTCATCGGCGCGGGGCTATCCGGGCTGATGGCAGCGCGTGTTTTGCACGACGCGGGCGTATCCGTGACCGTGTTGGAGGCGCGGGACCGTGTCGGCGGTCGGGCTTTTACGCGCGATGGTGTGGATCTGGGTCCGGCGTGGATTTGGCCGGGGATGCAACCGCGCGTTTTGACGTTGCTGGATGATCTCGGCCTCGAGACTTTGCCGCAGGATGAGACAGGCGACTTTGTCCATGAGGCGCCTGAGGGCGTCCAACGCGGCGCGTTTCCCGCACGGTACGGGGATGCGGCACGGGTGCGCGGTGGCATTGGCATGGTGGCTAAGCGGTTGGCAGACAGCCTTCCAGATGGCACCGTTTGTTGTGGGCAGGCTGTGACCACGCTGGACGCGCGTGACGCGCCCTCGGTAACCGTTTCGCATGGCGACGTCTGGACGGCGGACCGGGTGATCGTTGCAACACCGCCGCCCATCACGGCCGCGTGGGACATGTCCCCGGCTTGGTCGCAAGAACGGCGGGCGGCGATGCTCCGTTGGCCCACCTGGATGGCGGCGCATGCAAAGATCGTTGCGATCTATGATCGCCCGTTCTGGCGCGAGGCGGGGCTATCGGGGTCAGCGATCAGCCATGTCGGGCCACTCTTTGAAGTGGCCGATCAAAGCGACGCACAGCGCGAAATCTTTGCGCTCTTTGGCTTTGTCGTGTGGCCGGCGGCGCAGCGGCAGGACCGTAGCGCGTTGCAAGCAGCTGCAGTGGCGCAGCTCGAACGCCTTTTCGGGCTGGAGGCGTACAGCCCGCGCGCACTGCACCTGATGGATTGGGCGTCGGAGCCGTTCACGGCCACCGAAGCCGACAAGACGCCACCGCAGGGTCATCCGCCTTACGGTGCGCCAGTGCTGTCCCAGCCGGTCGGCGACCGCGTGTTCTTTGCCGGGGCGGAGCTGTCACAGCGCAACGGCGGCTTGATCGAAGGGGCCGTCGAGACCGGTGCGGCCGCCGCACACGCGGTGCTTACAGCAATGCGGCGGGCTGCCTAGAGGCGCAGATCGCTGTCCTCGGGCGCGAACACGGCCTTCATGTCAAAAAACACACCGTTCGGGCGCAGGTGCGCGCGCAACTTGTCCGCGCCCAAAGCGACCAGGTCATCATGAGCCACGGCGAGGATCACCGCGTCATAATTTCCGTCGGCGACAGGCAGGTCGGGCAGCATTGCAACATCATAGGTCTGTTGCACCTCGTCCACATCGGCCCATGGATCGTGCAGATCGACCGCCAGCCCGTAGCTTGCCAATTCACCCAGCATATCCACCACCTTGGTGTTGCGAATGTCGGCACAGTTCTGCTTGAACGTGACGCCCAGAACGAGGGCGCGGCCACCATGCACGCGCGCCTCGCGCTGGATCATCTTTTTGACGAGGATCTGAACGGCATGACGTGCCATGCCATCGTTGATCTCGCGTGCCATGCGGATGATGTCGGGGATGTGGCCTGCCGTGATCGATTTGTCGATCAGGTAATAGGGGTCGACGCCGATGCAGTGCCCGCCGACAAGACCCGGCGACAGGCGGTTGAAGTTCCACTTGGTCGCCGCGGCATCGAGCACGGCATTGGTGTCGATATCCAGGTGCGAGAAGATGATCGACAATTCGTTGATCAGCGCGATGGACACGTCGCGTTGCGTGTTTTCGATTACCTTGGCCGCTTCGGCCACACGGATCGTGGGGGCCTTGTGCGTGCCGGCGGTGATGATCGAGCCGTATAGCGCATCGATCAGGTCGGCGGCCTCGGGAGTGGAGCCGGACGTGACCTTGACGATCTTGGGCAGTGGGCGCGTCTTGTCCCCGGGATTGATCCGCTCGGGGCTGTAGCCTGCGTAGAAATCAACGTTGCGGGTGAGGCCGGAGGTCGCCTCGACCTCTGGCAGGCAATCTTCCTCGGTGGCACCAGGATAGACTGTGCTTTCGAAGATGACGATGTCGCCACGCTTAAGCACGGTCCCGATGTCACGCGAGGCCGCGAGGAGCGGCGCAAGGTTGGGTTGACGGTGGTTGTCGATGGGCGTCGGCACAGCGACGATGTAGACGTTGCAGTCGGCGATATCTGCAAGATCATTGGTGTAGGTCAGGCGTGTGGCGACGGTGATGTCATCGACCTCACCCGTACTATCGACGCCCGCGCGCAAGGATGCGATCCGCGCAGCGTTGAGATCAAAGCCGATTGTCGCGCGCTGCTTGCCGAACTCAACCGCCAACGGCAGGCCCACATAACCAAGGCCAATCACGGCCACTTTGATATCGTCAAGCGCGGGGAGAGAGGCAGTCATGGGCGAGGCCTAGGTCGGGTGCGTGTGCAGGGGCATATGGGCATCGCCCCGCGCGGTTTTCAGAGCTGCACACGAAAATGCGAGTGGGATCAAGGGCCAAAGATGGATTTGAACGTGCCGATACAGGCGCGAAACCCGGCCTCAAAGTCACCATTACCGGGGTGGTAGACGGATTCGAAGCTGATGACGCCATCATATCCGTCCTGTCGCAAGGCATCGGCCATGGGTTGGAACAGCGGGCCAAGCTGTCCCTTGCCCATCTCGCGCACCTCAAGCGTCGCCCGAGGCGTATCGACCATCACGTCCTTGATATGGATGTGGCCCAGATAGCCGTCTTTGACCTCACCATACCCCTCCGGATAGGCGCGCTCGTGGCACCAGCAATTGTTAGCAGGATCCCACAAAACCTTCAGCACATCCTTCGCATTCAGCTCATCAATCAGTTTGCGGGCTGTGTAGTTGGAGTTGACCATCGTGCCATTGCCCGTCTCGACCACGAGCGTGACGCCTGCAGCGCGCGCCAATTCGACGGCTGGTGCGATCATCGGGGCCATCGAGGCCCAGGCGCCTTTGACTACGTTCCAGTGTTCGGCGCCGTGACTGCCCCAAAGGATCTGCTCCTTTTTGTGGGTCATGATGCGAACGAGCGGGCTGCCGACACTATGCGCCATCTCGATAACGCGCTTGAGCGCGTCCATATGCTGCGTATGAAGCGCATCGCCCGGCCCGTTGGTCGCGGTCGTCCCAGCAAAGATGTGGCGTGACAGGCAAGAGACCGGTTTGCCCCTGTCGCGCAAAAGTGCGTCAATGTCCCTGATCTCTTGCGCCGAGTGATCGCCCACCTCGCTGTCGCCGACAAATTGCAGCTCAGCATAGGTCAAGTCGAATTCGTCCATCACATCCACAGCATGGGCGAGGTCGCGGCTGATGCCGTCGGTGATCACGCCCAGCTTCATCGCGTGGCCTTGGCCGCGCTGCGGTGCAATTCGGCGCCCACGATCTCTTCGATCACTTGTGTGCAGGCCCAGTTGTCGCCATCAGGATATCGCGTGCGCCCGGCGTGAAAGATCTGCATTGCAGACGCTGCCGTATGGAGAGGGACGCCCAGTTCTTCACCCAGCGCCATCGAGATGGTGAGATCCTTGTGCATCGTGTTGATATGGCTGCCGGTGCCTTCAAACTGGCGGTCGATGATCTTTTCCAGCGCATTGTTCACCACCCCGCACCCCGCGGAGGAGGTCGAAAAAACGTCCAGGATCACTTGACCGGGAACACCCGCCTTGGCAGCCAGCGCCGCAGCCTCGAACGTGGCGGAGAATTGCGCGCCGATCAGCGATTGCAGACAGGCCTTGACCGTTTGTCCGTCGCCCGGGTTATGGCCGACGCGGTGAATACTAGCCGACACCGCCTCCATCACCGGGCGGGCTTGCGCCAGTGCAGCGTCGATGCCTGCGGCCATCATGGTCAACGTGCCGCTTTGCGCGCCGGGATAGCCGCCGGAGACCGGGCTGTCGATCAATTGCAGGCCCGTGCCGTCGAGTGCCGCACCAATGGCGCGCGCCTCGGCGGGTTTGATCGTTGCGGTCAGCAGGATCACCCCGCCCGGCGACATGGTGTCAGACAATCCGCCAGGACCGAGGATCACCTCGTGCGCCTCAGCCCCCGTCATCACCATCACAAATACGGCTTGCGCGTTTTGCCCGACCTCGGCCACCGAAGTGGCCACTTGCCCGCCCATGTCGGCAAAGGCGCGTTGGCGCGCCTCCAGCAGGTCAATGCCCCATGTTTCATACCCGTTGGCGATCAGGTTCTTGGCCAGACCACTGCCCATATCCCCGATGCCGATCACGCCGACTTTGGTCATGCGCGCCTCCTTTGGCTCATCAATTGTCAGGATGGGGTTTCACGCCATACGCAGGCGCCGGGCAGGTCCAGAAGACACCCCCTGCCCTATGGCGACAGGCTTAGGCTAACACGAGTCGTGTGCGGCGCGAGCGATTTATTCCAATGTGACGGTCTGACCCGTTTGTGCAGCACGCTTGATCGCCTCGATCACGGTCACGGCGCGTACGCCGTCTGCGGCGCTCACCGTGGGTGCCACGTTGCCCGAGATGACCTCGCCGAAATGCTGCAACTGTGCGACAAGCGTGTCGACGCTGTCGACCGGATAGCGCGTGGCCGAAATCGGGGCCCACCAATCTGGTCCCTCCTCCTGTGACCATACGGTTAGGTTCGGCAGCGAAAGCGATCCATGTGTTCCGCCGATGAGGTAGCTGCTTTGATCCGTCTTGGGGTAGGCCGCGTTTTCGCCCGCGGTCAGCTCCCAGCTCCAGGGGCCGAGGGCCGTGTCGCTCAGGTTGAGCGTTCCCAGCGCGCCGCTGGCAAAGCGGACGCTGGCGGCCACAACCTCTTCGGCGTCCGCCTGCCGTTGTGCATTGGCTTCGAACGCCTGGACCGCAACGATAGGACCGCAGAGGTACATCAACACGTCCACATCGTGGATCAGGTTGATGAACAGCGGCCCCGCCCCAGTCGCCTGCCGCCAGGCCTGATCGTAGTAGCTGTCGGGTTTTGGCAGCCAGCAATTGCCATGCACGGTGGTGATGGCGCCAAGGGCCGCGCTGTCCACGATCTCCTTTGCCCTGACAATCAACGGGTTGTGGCGTCTATGGTGACCGACAAGCACGGGCGTATTGGTATCATCGGATGTTTGCGCGATATGGCGTGCATGCTCGGCCGTGTCAGCCAGCGGCTTTTCCACGAGGACGGGAAGGCCCGCGCGCAGCACGTCTTCGGCCATAGGCCGATGGGTATGATTTGGCGTCGCGATTATGATGCCATCACTACAGGCAATGAGGTCCGCCAGGCTTCGCGCCGCCGGCAGGGGATCTTCAGTCGGCAATGCAGGATCAAGAACCGCAGACAGGGTCATCCCCGGCGTGCGCTGCAACGCGTCGAGGTGGCGCCGCCCGACAAGGCCAGCCCCGGCCAGGCCGATGCGCATCATGGCGACGCCTCGCAAGCCGCCATGACGCCGCGCAGTTCGGCAAGCCCACGCATCCGGCCAATCAGCGGATAGCCGGGCAGGTTGTCGCGGGTAAAATCAAACAGCAGCTCTTGCCCGTGGTCCGGACGCATCGGTATGGCGTGGTCGCTGCGCCCCTCTGCGCGGCGGCGTGCTTCCTCCTCCATCAGCGCGCGGACCGTGGCCACCAGATCCGTATCGCCGTCGAGATGCGGCGCTTCGAAGAAGCTGGGGCGGGCCGGTTCGAGGGATGGCAGGCGTTGCGTATTGCGCAGATGCGCAAAGTGGATGCGCGGACCAAGGCGGCGCACGAAATCCCGCGCGTCAAAGTCGCGGGCAACACCCAGGGATCCGGTACACAGCGTCGCGCCATTGGCAGCCGATGGAACCGCGTCCAGTGCCGTCACATAATCATGGGTCGAAGACATGACGCGCGGCAAACCCAGCAGCGCAAATGGTGGGTCATCCGGGTGACAGCACAGGCGCACGCCAAGCCGTTCGGCCACAGGAACCACCTCGGCGAGGAAATCGATCAGGTTTTGGCGCAGGCGGTCGGACGAGATCCGATCATATGTTGCAAGACGGCTCCGGACGTCATCGAGGCTCCAGCCGTCATTTGCCCCCGGCAAACCTGCGATGATCGTCCGGGTCAACCGCGCCTTTTGCGCGTCGTCCATCTGTGCATGAACAAGAGCCGCGGCAGCGCGGGTGCTTTCAGCGTAGTCGTCAACCGCGCTGGGACGGGCCAGGATATGCAGATCGAAGGCGGCAAAAGTGGGCAGGTCAAACAGCATTGCCGTGCCGCCATGCGGTTGAACAGCGTGGGTTTCCGTGCGGGTCCAATCCAGGATCGGCATGAAATTGTAGCACACCGTTTCGATCCCCTGCGCCGCCAAGGCCTCAAGGGTCCGCTTGTAGCTCTCGATATGAGCCTTGCACGCGGCACCCTGCGTCTTGATCGCTTCGGAAACGGGGACACTTTCAACCACTTGCCAGCGCAGGCCAGCCGCTCCGATCATCTCCGCACGTGTACGGATGGCATCTATGGGCCACGCGGTGCCGGGCGGGAACTGGTGAAGCGCGGTGACAACCCCGGTCGCTCCGACCTGGGGCAGCTCAGCCAACTGGGTGGGATCATCGGGCCCGAACCATCTCCAACATTCGATCATGGCCGCCATCCTTGGCGCATCGGGTGGGTGTCAGGCAATGGCAAATCCACAGGCGCACTAGTGCGCGACGCCGCATAAATTGCGGTGACAAGCGCAATGGAGGCCGCGCCATCGGCGAGCGACACCGATCTGTTGGGCACCCCTGTCAGGGCTTTCTGCACCTCGGTCAGAAACCCGAAAAAGCCGGAAGGGCCCGGCGATGTCTCTGCCACGACCGCATCGACATTTGCCTGCAAGGACGGCTCACGCGCAGTAAACCGCCAGCGGCCCTCGCCTGGGGCATACGGTACGGTATCGGATGTGGCCGTAAGGTGTTCAAAGACCAAGCGCAACCGCGTCTCATCCGTCGCGGAGCCAAGTGTGATGGAACTGGTGGCAAGGGCGCCGGATACGTGTTCGAAGGTCAGTGCGGCGGTATCATCGGTCTCAATCGGGTTCACCCGGGTGCCGAGGCTTGCGGAGACACGGGCAACAGGGCCCATCCAGTGGCACAGCAGGTCATGTGCGTGGATGGCATGGCCCAGAACCGCGCCGCCCTGCTCTCCGTCCCACGTGCCACGCCAGGGCACGGCATAGTAGTCTGCACCGCGGTTCCAATGCGTCTCGAGCGCTGCTGCAATGGGTGCACCGGTAAGACCCAGGTTCCGCAAAGCGCTCAAGTGATCAAAGGCGGGACCGAACCGATACTGAAAAACCGGAAAGACCTCGCGACCGGCCGCTTTCGCCGCCGCCGCGATGCGATCCACGTCCTGCATGGACGTGGCGAGCGGTTTTTCACAGATGACATGTTTGCCCCGCGCGAGCGCCTGCAAAGCGACCGGCGCGTGCAGGTGCGGTGGCAGGCAAATGTCAACCAGATCAACACCTTCTGCTAAGGCGTCGTCAATACTGTCGGAGACAGGAATGCCTTGCACGGCAAACTCCGCGCGACGCGCGGCATCCTTGTCGACCAGCAGCACTACGTCGAAATCATGCACTTTGGCGTATGCCGCGAGGTGCTGCGCGCCTATGCCGCCACCAAGGATCGCGACGCGGATCATTCAGCCGATTCCGCCATGGCCTGCGCCTGCAAGGCAAGGTCCATCACGGTAAAGCAATGGCGCTGGGTCATCGCCGTTTCGGTACGATGCGCAATGTCGTGCACCAGACGCTCAAAATACGGCAGTTCCGCACCGGAGCCATCCATGTTCTTGCACGTCGTACCGTTGACAAGCACCAGATGGTCAGTACCAGCGCGGCCGCCGACGTCGACGTATTTGCGCAGCTCAATGTATCCGTCCGTGCCCAAAAGCGTCAGCCGACCGTCCCCCCAATTGGGCAGCCCGTCGGGGGTGTACCAATCCACACGGATATAGCCGGACGCATGGCCCGAACGCAGCGACACCTCGCCAAAATCCTGCAGCCCAGGGTCAGACGTGTTCGTATGGTTCGCCACATGCGCCATGGTGATCTCTGCCGCATCTGAGCCTGTAAAGTGCATGAACTGGTCGATCTGATGCGACGCGATATCGGTCAGGATGCCACCGTAGCGGGTCCGGTCAAAGAACCACTCAGGCCGCGTCGCGCGGTTGAGCCGGTGCGGGCCAAGGCCCGTCGTATGCACCACCCGACCGATGGCACCATCCCGCACCAACTGATCCGCCAGTGTTACGCATGGCACCTCGAACCGTTCGGAAAAGTTGATGGACCAGATGCGACCGGTTTCGGCAACGCAGGCCTTGATCGCACTCAGCTGCGCCATGTCTGTACAACCCGGCTTGTCGGTCATCACGTCGTGGCCCGACTGCATGGCCCGGATGGCGAGCGATGCACGGTCAGATGGAATGGCCGAGATGAGCGCCAGATCACCGCCAGCACGCAGGGCCGCGTCCAATGTGTCGAAACGATGCAGATCGGGGAAGCGCGCGACAAACCCGTCGAGCGGCTGTGGCGCCCCATGGGTCCAGTAACCCAGGCAACGAGCCCCTTGAGCCAGCGTGTTTTCGGTCATGCCGTAGATGTGGCGATGGTCGAGCCCCAAGGCGACAAAGGCAAGCGTCATGCCGCGACCTCCTCGATCCGGCCAGAGCGTGCGGCGCGCTCCATCGCGTCGATCACAGCATGGACATGCAGCGCCTCATTCGCCGGTGCCAGCGGCGGACGGCCGTCGGCGACCGCTGCGACAAAATCCTCGAGGATGGTCTGGTGCCAGGCATGGGTAAAGGCCATCGGGTCCGCACCACCGCCCGTCCCCCCGCCGGAGTCCGGTGCGATGCTCTCACTCTCACCGGAGACAAGGTCAATCTGCAAGTGATCGCCCTGCAGCAGGATCTGCCCCTTGGTCGTGGTGATCGCAATGCTCTCTGCGTTGCCGGGATATGCGGCGGTGGTTGCGCTCAACACGCCGCTGGCGCCTGACTGGAACTGCAGCAGGGCCGCTGCAATGTCCTCCGCCTCCATCCGGTGCAATGGGCTGGTGCGCATCAACGCCTGTACATGGGTCACAGCGCCTGCCAGCCACAGCGCAAGGTCCAGGCTGTGGATAGCCTGATTGATCATCACACCGCCCCCGTCGCGTCCGTATGTCCCCCGCCCGGGCACATCGTAATAGGCCTGATCGCGCCACCACGGCACGCGCACCTCCACATGCACAATGTCACCAAGCGCGCCCGCCGCCAGCCGCATCTTGAGCGTTTGGGCAGCACCGCGCGTACGATGCTGGAAGCACAGGCCAAGTGGGACGTCTTGGCGCGCATAGGTCGCGATCACGGCCCGCGCTGCGTCCAGATTGCGTTCAACAGGCTTTTCCATAAGCGTTGGGATCCGTGCTGCGGCGAGCGCCTGCGCATAGTCCAACCGCGCGTCCGGAGGCGTGATCACAAGGGCGATGCCCGGCGCGCGTCCCAAGACCGCGTCGATATCGGACAGGGCTGCGGCATCGTAACCCAGCACCGTCGACGCGGTTTCGCAAAAGGCGCGGGTGCGTGCCACATCGCGGCCCAGAACACCAACCAATCGGGCCCCTGCCGAGTTGTCACGCAAGGCAAGCAGGTGGGTCTGGGCAACCATGCCCATGCCGATCAGAACTACGTCCATTACTGTCCTCCCACGGTCAGCTTGGCGTCATTTGGGCAGTGCGCCAAGGGGCTTTCGTGTTAGAACACACCGGACACGTACAGGTGGTGATCTGTTCGCATCAAGGAGGTCTGATTGGGTTGTATTTTACATCTCGGGGTCGGCAATTTCTTTCGGGCGCATCTGGCGTGGTACACGCAGGCCTGCCCCGGATTGGATGTCATCGGGGTGAGCTTTCGGAGCAGCGCCATACGCGATGGGTTGGCCGCGCAGGGCTACCAATACAGCTTGGTGATCAAGGATGCTGCGGGCGTGCGCGTCGAGAAGATCACCTGTTTGCGCGACATCATCGTGGCCACCGAAGCGCCCGACGCGGTACGTGCTGAGATCGCGGCGGACAAGACCACACTGATCACGCTCACAGTAACCGAGAAGGGCTATCACCTTGGGCCGGACGGGCAGCTGGATCTGACCGATCCGGCAATCCAGACGGATCTGTCGGGCGGGTCGATGACGGTGGTGGGTGCACTGGCCCGAGGGCTTGCGCAACGGAGCGCACCCGTCACCGTGTTGAGCTGTGACAACCTGCCGGGCAACGGTGCCAAGCTCGGCGCGGCGGTGCGCCAATTTGCCGAGACCGCCGGATTGCAGATCGATGCGCCTGTGTCGTTCCCGTCGTGCATGGTGGATCGGATCACACCCGCGACGACGGATGAAATCCGCGCCGAGGCAGGCGATCCGATGGCCGTCCCGACGGAAGCGTTCAGTGAGTGGGTGATCGAGGATGACTTTGCCGCGGCACGCCCTGACTGGCCGGGCGTGCAATGGGTGTCGGACGTGGCGCCGCATGAGATGCGCAAGCTGCGGATGCTGAACGGTGCGCATTCGTTTCTGGCCTATGCCGGAACGTTGACCGGATACACCTATGTACACGAAGCAGTCGCAGATCCCAAATTGCGGAAAGGCGCTTGGACGCTGATGACCGAAGCGGCCGCTACGTTGCCGGCAGAGGTGCAGGGGCAATCGTCGCATTATGCCAGGGCGCTGCTGGAACGGTTCGACAATCCGAACCTGCACCATCGGCTTCGCCAGATCGCCATGGATGGGTCGCAAAAGATGCCAATCCGCATCGTGGCCCCGTTGAGCGAGCGGACGGGATCCAGCCCAGCGTTGGAGGCTACAGTGACCGCCTGGATCTGCTTTGTGCAGGCCGAAGTTGCCGCCGGGCGCACCCTGGATGACCCGCGGGCCGAAGCGCTGGCGCATGCCTGCGCCTCACCCGATCCCGAGGGCGCGCTGCGCACCCTCATCACGCCGGAATGATTGCCCCGCGATGGCAGACGACCTTGGCTGCCAGCTCATGTCCGGCCCGCAATGCGTCCACCTGCGCGGCCCCTTCAAGAAGCGCGCCCAGATAGCCGCCGTTAAAACTATCCCCAGCGGCGGTCGTGTCGACGACCTGTGTCGCGGCGGCGTAACTGTGCGATTGCCCGGTCTCGAGGCAGAGCGGCCCCTCCGGCCCGCGCTTCAACGCACCTGTCTTGCTCATGGCGACAAAGCGGGCCGCGACATCTTCCAGCGTTTCGTCAAAGATCGCCGCCTCATCATCCTGCGAGGGCAGTGCGATGTCGCACATGTGCCACATCTGACGCGTGACCTGCTGCGCGGTCTGGCGATCTGACCAAAGCGCAGGGCGATAGTTGCTGTCGTAGACCACCCGCCGCCCTTGCGTGCGATAGTTCGTCAGCCAACGCAAAAGCGCAGCGCGTGTGTCTTCGGGCAGGATGGCAAGGCTGATGCCGGACAGATAGATCACATCGTATCCGCTCAGCCAGTCAAAGCTGGGACCATTCGGGCCGGAAAACACCGCGCGCGCAGCGGACTCGTTGCGCCAATACGTAAAGGTACGCTCCCCCGCCTGATCGGTGGTGATCCCGTAGAGGCCGCAGGTTTTCTCCGCATCCTTCTCAATCGCATCAATACCCAGACCCTCCGCACCAATGAACTGCGCAATGCGTTGCGAAAACGCGTCCCCGCCCAGGCGGGTGACATAGTCGACCTGCACATTCGGCGCCGACCGTTTGAGGTAGATTGCGGTGTTCAACGTGTCGCCCGCCACTCCGATCTGCGGCGTATCACCAACCATCGACAGCTCGATCATCGCCTCTCCGATGGCTGCGATCTTCATGCCTCTTCCTTCCGCATGGCGCGCCACCAGATCACCAGACCGGACAGCACGATAATGGACGCGCCCAGCAGCGTGTAGCTGTCGGGGATGTCGTTGAACACGATGTAGCTGGCCACAGCCAGGTACAGTAAAAAGCTGTAGGTATAGGGCATGAGCGTGTTGGCTGGCGCATAGCTGTGGGCGCGCGAGAATATCTCGTGCCCCGCCCATCCCCAAATGCCAAGCGCCACCATCAGGACCCAATCCAGTGTCGTGTCAGGCGTGGTCCAGGACCAAAGCGCCAGTGGAAACAACATGATGGCGCCGAAAGCACCCATGTAGAATTGCATCGTCTCCGCCGCGACAACGCCCGAGATCTTGCGTGTGATGATTGAATACAGCGCCAGCGAGACGGCGTTGTAGACGTTCAGCAAAGCGATCCAATGGAAATCAGCGTCGAACGGCCTGATCACAATCAGCACACCAATGAACCCGACCATGATGGCCGCCCAGCGCCACGGGCCCACACGTTCCCCCAACAGCGGCCAGCTGAGCGCGCAGACAATGATCGGGGCCGAAAACATGATGGATCCTGTGACCGTCAACGGCAGGTAGATCAGCGTGATGAAGTTGAACAGCGTCGCGGAGGCCAGCAGGAACCCCCGCAACAGCACCAGCCCCATATGCGCCGACTGGAACGACGACCACGACATGCCCTTGCGCAGCAACAGCACGGTCGAGATGATGAAATGCGGCAGATACCGCATGAACGCCAGCTGGAAGGCGGGCAGCCCCGCCAGAACCAGCCATTTGACCGATGTATCGAGCAGCATGAAAAAGAAATAGGCCCCCAGCGTCATCATGATGCCGAGGGCTGCGCGGTCCTGGTTTGCCTGGGCCGCGATGGCCACTGATCAGCCCTTGAACCGGTCGGCGAAGAAGTCGACCTGGTGCGGCACGAATTCCTCGGACCGGCCCGCCTCCATCGAGGCCTTGAGGCTGTCGAGCGTGCTGCCGGACATCATCGATTGAACCCCGGCGTCGCTGCACATCTGAGCGTAATAGCCGACGTCCTTGGCCGCGTTCTTGATCGAGAAGGCGAGGTTCGCGTCGTTCCCCTCGAGGGCGTATGCGGTGATGAAATCCATCATGCCGGACTTCAGCGGCCCTGCGGACATGACGTCGTAGACGGCCTGCCGTTCGACGCCCATCACGTCGGCAATCGCAAAGCTTTCGGCCATCGCATTGGCGCAAGCCTGAGCGTAGAAGTTGTTGATCAGCTTGATCGTGTGCCCGGTGCCAAGCTCGCCCAGATGAAAGACGTTCTCTCCCAGATCATCCAGCACCGGTTTGACCGTATCAAACGCAGCCTTGTCGCCTGAACCCATGAGGTTCAGCAGGCCGTCCTTGGCATGCATCGGCGTGCGCCCGATGGGACAGTCGAGCAATGTGCCCCCTACGGCTGCAACCTCCTGCCCCAGCGTCTTGGTGGATCCGGGCAGCGATGTGCCGAAGTCGATGACAATCGCGCCCGGCTTCAGGCCAGCGATCACACCATCGTCCCCGCGCATCCGCGCCTCGACATTTGCAGAAGTGTCCATGCACAGCATAACGATGTCCGAGGCTTCGGCGACGGCCTTGGCGGTCGTGACCTCAGTCGCGCCGCGCGCCACGGCAGCGTCGACATACGTGCGCGTCCGGTTGGCGATGACAGTCAGGTCGTAGCCCTTGTCCTGCAACCGGCCCACCATGGCGCCGCCCATAAGGCCAAGGCCGATGAATCCGATGTTTGGTTTGCTCATTGCGTTGTCTCCTTGGCAGGAATGGTGTCAAAGGCCCGCGCGCGGAGCCCCTTTTGAATTTCATAGATCGAGATCGCCACATTGGGTTGCGGCTGCGGGATGCGAATGGGGATATCCTTCAGCCGCGGTTGAAGCGTTGGCACACCGCACAGCATCCGTGCGTCGTATTCCTCGATCCCGTCCCAACGGGTCATCGACCCCATGATCGGAAAGGCATCTGCCGCCATCATCTCGTAGAACAGGATGCGCCGCGGCCGGTCCGACCGGTTCAGTGCCGAACCGTGGACGATCCGCCCATGGTGGATGCTGATGGACCCGGCAGGCCCGATCAGCGACACCGCGTCCGCCATGTGGAGGCCGTTGGCCTCGGGCACGATCGCCCCGGCAAAGACGCCGTCTACATGGTGGTCGAACACCGGACCTTTGTGCGAGCCGGGAAAGACCATAAGCGGGCCGTTTTCCTCGGCCATGTCGTCTATGCAAATCCCGATGGCGAGAATGTCGTCGTTGGTATGCGGATAGAATGCGTAATCCTGATGCCATTCCACCGCGGCACCGTAACCGGCCGATTTCATGTTCAGTTTCGATGTGTGCAGGCGCAAGTTGGGCCCAATGAGGTCGCGCGCAGGGGCCAACACATGGTCAGACAGCATCAGCGCGTGGAAGATATCTGATATCGTGTGCGGCAGTTTGATCCGCCGCAGGCGGGGATCATCGGCGGTATGGCTGTCTTCGAGGTCAAGCCGGTCATTGCTTTCGGCCATCGTGGCCGCTTCGGCTTCGAACCGGGCAATCTCTGCGCGGATCTTGGTCAGCCAATCCTCCGGGATCCGGTTTTCGACCAAGAGGTAACCGTTGGTCTCGTAATGCGATTTCTGATCAGGCGTCAGGCATTCCATCACATCGTCGCCCCGATCTGCCAGGGCACAAATTCGTAGTCGCCCAGGCCTTGCGCCTCAGATTTTGACATCTCGCCAGAGGCGACGCGCAGGAACGTCTCGTAGATCTCCTGCCCTTTCTCCTCGAGGCTGACACCGGCGGTCAGCATGTCGCCCGCGTTGATGTCCATATCTTCGATCATGCGGCCATACATCTCCGTATTGGTCGCAAGTTTGATCGTCGGCGCAGGCTTGGAGCCAAAGGCCGAGCCACGCCCAGTGGTAAAGCATACAAGGTTGCAACCGCCCGCGATCTGGCCCGTGACCGATGCCGGGTCATAACCGGGGCTATCCATGAACGTAAAGCCAGCCGCGCGCACTGGTTCCGCATATTTGTAAACGCCAGTCAGGGGTGTCGTGCCGCCCTTGGCCGCGGCACCGAGAGACTTTTCAAGGATCGTTGTCAGCCCGCCCGCCTTGTTGCCGGGGCTGGGATTGTTGTCCATGCTGCCCTTGTTGCGCAGCGTGTAATCCTCCCACCAGCGGATCAGATCAACCAGCCGCTCGCCCGTTTCCTGATCGACCGCGCGCGCCGTCAACAGGTGTTCTGCCCCGTAGATCTCGGGCGTTTCGGCCAGCACGCCGGTGCCGCCCTGCGCCACCAGCAGGTCTGTCGCATAACCTAGTGCCGGGTTCGCCGTGATGCCGGACCAAGCATCCGACCCGCCGCATTGCAATGCAACTTTCAACGCCGCGGCAGGGCATTCCGAACGCACCTGCGCGTTCGCGAGGGGCAGCATGGCCGCCACCTTCTCGATCCCCATTTCGACCGTCCGGCGCAGGCCTGCCACGTTCTGTATGTTCATCGTGTGAAATAGCGGGCCCTGCTTGAGGCCATATGCCTCGAGCAGCCAGTCGATCTGGTTCATCTCGCAGCCCAGGCCGACCATCAGCACGCCTGCGTGGTTGGGATGTTTGGCATAGCCCCACATGACGCGTTGCAGCGCCTCGAACCCTTCACCATCGCCCGCCATCCCGCAGCCCGTCCCGTGGACGAAGGCCACGACGCCATCGACATTGGGGTAATCTGCCAGCATCTCAGGCGTGAAATGCCCCGCGATCATCCGCGCCGCGGTGGCCGAGCAGTTCACTGATGTGACGATGGCGATGTAGTTGCGCGTGCCCACGTCGCCGTTTTCGCGCCGGAACCCCATGAATGTGTCGCCCGCGGCCGGTGTTGCCGGGCGCAGGTTGGTGCCGAACTCATAGGCGGTGTCGGTGTTGCGGAACGCGACGTTATGGGTGTGGACATGGTCGCCCGCCGCGATGTCCTGCGCCGCATAGCCGATGACTTGGGCGTATTTGCGGATCACGTCACCCTTGTCCATGGCCTGCGTCGCGATCTTGTGCCCCGACGGGATCAGCGCGCGGGTTTGCGTGCCCTCGACCGTGACGCCCACTTCGAGCGATGCGGTGGCTGTGACGACGGTGTCGGCGGGATCAAGACGGATAAAGCTCATGCACAATACGGCGCATTGCCGTCCCAGCGGTGGATCGGAATATGAGGGGTCGCGGCCAAACGGTCACGCGCATCGAACCACATCTGCTGCCACACGCGCCAGTCCCGGAGCGCGCGATGCGGTTCGCTGCGACTACGGGCGACAAATTCCGGGAAATGGGTGCGCCCCGTATTCTGTCCCGTCACGTTGTAGCGGAGGTCGAAGGACCAGCGGAACCCATCGGATCTGTTGGGCAACGAGCCGTGCGGCACCAGGGGGTGAAACAGCACGACACCGCCCGACCGCACCGGCAATGGCACAGCGCGCGCGGTCTCAAGGTGTTTGAGCGCGATGGCCGTCTGCACCTGCGGACAATGGGGCAAAAGTCCCTGATCGATACCTGGCACCACCTGAAGGCATCCGTTTTCCACCGTCGCGTCGGTGATCGCGACCCAGGCGGTGATCATATCGGTCTGATCGGCTGCGGCGTGTCCGACCGCACGATCCTGATGCCAGTCAGTCGCGGTGATGTGTGCGCGCACTTCGTCCGCGGCCAGTTGCGGGCTGGGCGGTTTGATGCGGACATGCTGGATCGGGTTCGATGTGATCTCTGGGCCGATCAGCGCCTCGATCAGGTCCAGCAGCCGCGTATGCACCACCAGATCAAAGATCGCCGGGCCAAAATGCATCGGACAGTCCGGTGCAATCTCTCCACCCGGCAGGCTGATATCCAGCGGTTGGAACCAATCGCAGCCCGCCGCATAGGATATGCTCAGCTGGTCCCACAGGTCGTGCACACCCGCGGGCACGAGGCCACCGGCCGCCCATCCGGTATAGAGGGCATCCATGACGCCCGCATATTCCGACATCACCGCCGCGATGCACGCCTCCGGCAGGACATCTTCGATGACCAGATAGCCTTGGGTCCGGAATTGCGTGACTTGGGTGGCGGTCAGCATAAGGGGCCTCTAGAGCAGGATGGACACGATCGGCGGCCAGATCAGTAGGACCGAAAGCGCGATCAGCTGGATACCGATAAAGGGCAGGAACCCCTTGAAGATATCTGTGAGCGAGATGTGCGGCGGCGCCACCGATTTGAGGTAGAAGGCCGCCGGGCCAAAGGGCGGCGACAAGAACGACACCTGCATGTTCATACAGAACACCACGCCGAACCAGATCGCCACGTGGCGCGGGTTCAACTCTCCGAACAGGCCAATCTCGTCGATGGGCAGTTTCAGGACGATGGGCAGGAACACCGGAATGATCAGCAGCACGATCCCGACCCAGTCCATGAATGCGCCCATGAACAGCAGAATCAACATCATCATCAGGATCACCAGCATCGTGGGCAATTCCGACCCGACGATGAAATCCGCCACATAGGTGGGTCCACCGGCGATGGTATAGGCCCCGGCCAACGCGGTCGCCCCAATGGTCACCCAGATGATCGTCCCGGTTGATTTGAGCGTCCGCATCAACGATTCCCACACAAGGTCAAAGGACGCCTCGCCCCGGAACATCGCGATGATGAACACGGCCAGCGCACCCATGCCCGCGGCTTCGGTAATGCCGGTGATACCGCCGTAGATTGAGCCCATGACCACACCGATCACGACGATGGGCGGGACAAGCCCCTTGCCCATGGACCAGCCGATCGCCGTGCGCGCTTTGCCGAACACGCCAAAGATCAGGCCCAGCGAAACAGCCAGGGAGACCCCGAAATAGGTGATGTAAGGCGCTGTGCCAAACCGGGCCTGTTCGCCCGTGGCCGCCGCGTTGGACCCGGAGAACTCAAAGAACATCGCGCGCAGCATCAGCGCTGCGGAAAAGCCTGCGATAACCACCGTAAGGAAGGCAAAAAACAGCGCCGTCTTTTCGCGCCCTTCGGCTTCGCCCTCAACCGGGTCAGGCAGCGGGGCATCCTGCGGGCGCAGCTGCGTGCGGATGATGATGTAGATGATGATGAACGACGCCAGCATAAAGCCGGGGATGAAGGACGCGGTGAACAGCGCCTTGATCGAGGTTTCGGTGATCAGTCCGTAGATGATCAACACGATCGACGGCGGGATCATCGTCCCCAGGCTGCCGCTTGCGCAGATCACGCCGATGGCCAGGTTCTGATTGTAGCCCAGCCGCAGCATCTGCGGCAGCGCGATCAGACCCAGCAGCACCACCTCGCCCCCGATGATGCCCGACATCGCCGCCATGATGACGGCCATGATCGACGTCACGATGGCGATGCCGCCACGGGTGCGGTTCAGCCAGACGTTCAGCGACGAATACATTTCCTTGGCGATGCCGGAGCGTTCCAGCAGCGCCGCCATGAAGATGAACAGCGGAATGGATATGAGCACATAGTCCGTTAAGAGCCCGTATATTCGCTGGGCCAGGATATTGAGGGGTCCCGCCCCCGGCCTCCCTGTCAGGATACCATCGCCAAAGGTCCAGGGCGCGGTCAGCAGCGCCGGCTCGAACTTCATCACCAGCACGGCGACGGCCAAAACGGCAGAGGCAAGGCCAAGCGGCATGCCGATGGCCAGAAGCAGGATCAGCCCCAGCATCAGGACCAGTGAAATTGTACCGATGTCCATGGGGTCAGTCCTTTGCCGTCACATGCTGGCCGGTGACGTCAATATCGCTGACACCGTCCTGGCCCACCTGGGCCTTGATGCGCTCGATCTCTTCTTCATCGAGGTCATCGCCGCCATAGTGGATCTCTTCCTTGTTCCAGTCCGAGATCAAGTTCACCACGGCCTGGATCGCCACCATGCCGACCACGAACAGCACCATAGGCTTGAGCGTTGCCGGAATGGGCGGGTCAAAGGCGGTGCCAAACGTCTCCCACCGGTAGAACTTGTCGAACGCCTCACCATAGCCGCCGTAGATCAGGAAAAAGGCAAAGACGACGATCAGCAGGGTCGAGATGCTGTCAAACACCCGCTGCAGCCAACGCGGCACCGCATCATAAAGCAGGACGATGCGAATGTGGCTGCGTTGCTGCATCGCATAAAGACCCGCGCACAGAAACACGAACCCGGCAAGCCACAGGCTCATTTCATTGGCCCACAACGTAGGCCGTTCAAAGACGTAGCGCAGCACAACCTCGGTCAGCATCACCAGCGTGAGGATGACGATCAGCATCATGGTCACGCGGCCGATGAATACGGCGAGCCGGTCAGCAGGCCGCCAGCTTTCGAACTCCATGCCCGCCCGGCGCACGGTGCGCATGCCGAGGATGGCAAAGACGGGAATGCCGATCAGGGTAAGCCAATCCACGATGTCGGCAAAGCCGCCAAAAATACCGCCCATGTCAGGCGTAACGTCATTGCGCTTGAAAAGCGCCGAAAGCTTGTCGAATTGCGAGGGGTCCTGCGGCGGGTAGAAGTCGAGCGTGAAGGCAGGCATGTGCCACACAACCCAACCGGCGCAGAAGATAAAGGCCAACGGCACAAGCCATTCGACCGGAGTGCCCGAACGCACCTGCATCGCAGCGTCCCCCCTGATGGTTTGGAAATACCCCGAGCCGCTGTCCTGAGTGTCAGCGGCCCCGGGTTGGCACGGAGCCCCGCATGTGCAGGGCTCCGGCTGTCGCTTAGTTGGACACGAGGCCCAGCTGCTCCAGGTAGCTCAGGTGCGCATCAACCAGCGCCTTTGCTTCGGGCGTGTCTGCGAACTCTGGCCATGTGGCTTGGGCTGCATTGCGGAACTTCTGCAGCTCTTCGGGCGCCCACTGCGACAGGGTCACGCCTTGCTCGCGCAGCTGTGCGGCCGCTTCGGCGTTCTTTTTCTCGAACGTCAGCGCGGTGCGCAGTGCCAGTGCTTCCATGGCAACCTTCATGATGGTTTGGTGGTGCGCAGGCATCGCGTCAAACACGGCCTTGTTGCACGCCAGGTGATCTGACGGCATCGAGTGGAAGCCGGGGAAGTTGGCATACTTTACGATGTCATACAGACCCAGGCCCACGTTGTTGGCCAGACCCGAGGCGTCAGCCCCGTCAATGATGCCGGTTTCGAGCGCGGTGAAGATCTCGGTAAAGTCCATCACGATGGGCGAGGCGCCCAGCTTTTCAAAGATCTTGGTTTCCATGCCGGGGGGCGAGCGGAATTTCCAGTCTTTGAAGTCTGCAACTTTTTCGATGGGCTTGGACGAGGCAAAGCTCTCCTGGCCGTAGACCCACCAGCCGATCAGCTCCATGCCGTACTTGTTGTAAAGCGGTGCGGCAGCTTCCTTGCCGCCACCGAAATACAGCCAGCTCAACTGCTGATAGGGCGTCTCGTAGCCGCCCATGATGTCGCCCACGAACTGAAAGGCGGAGTTCTTGCCGGTCTGGTAGCCGCCGCCGGTCATGTCACAGTCGAGAATGCCGGTTGCCGCGGCATCAAAGGTTTCGACCGATTTGACGACGGACGAGCTGTAGAACATCTCGACTTCGATCTCACCGTTGGACATCGTTTGGATGTCTTCGACGTAATGCGCGGCCAGCTGGCCCGAGCCAGTCTCCGGG
>ERZ1740067.498-NODE-498-length-31282-cov-6.559804_pt1 | contig 31282 bp, 29 predicted proteins | sample MGYA00581736_ERZ1740067 | MGnify/ENA primary metagenome ERZ1740067 (study PRJEB43018, sample SAMN04849236) | marine metagenome | isolation source: floating plastic debris | place: Pacific Ocean | collected 2008-08-27 | study: EMG produced TPA metagenomics assembly... | reverse complement strand
TAAACGCCATATGCGACTTGTGCAGATAGTTGGGCGAGCAAATCCCGATATAGTCGATCCCGCCACGGTCCTGAACAAACGCATCAAACTGCTCGAACTCGGTAAAGAAGGCGGCATCAGGGAAATGGCTGTCCATGATCCCGACCGAGTCGTTGATGTCGTAAGCCGCTACCAATGTGCCACCGGTCTCTTTCATCGCCTTCAGATGGCGCGGCGCGATATAGCCAGCGGCTCCGATCAGTGCGTAATTGGTCATGTGCTGTCCCTCAAGCGCGGCGGATATGATCGCCGCCATCGCGGAATTTCCCGCGTGTGTCCACGACGATCTTCGCGTGTTCGCGGATCATGTCATAGTCGAAATCTGTGTGATCCGTGAGCAGGATCACCGCATCATAGGACGCCAGGCTCTCCGGCGTCAGATCAACCGAGCTTAGGTCGAAGTCATGTTCTCGCATCTCCGGGAAGACTGGCACATTCGGGTCCGAATACGCGACCTCGGCCCCCCAATCGCGCAGCAGCTCCATCACAAAAACCGAGGGGCTTTCGCGCATGTCATCCACATCACGCTTATACGCGATGCCCAAAGCCAGAACCTTGGCGTCTTTCACCGACTTGCCGGCCGCGTTCAGTGCCCGCACCGTCTTATCGACAACATACTGGGGCATCTAGGCGTTGATCTCACCAGCAAGTTCGAAGAATCGTGTATGTACCCCATACTCGCGCGCAATCCACGTCAGGTAAAACGGATCAATCGGGATGCAGTGGCCCCCAATCCCCGGCCCCGGATAATAGGCGGTGAAGCCAAAAGGTTTGGTCTTGGCCGCGTCAATCACTTCGAAAATGTCCAGATCCATGGCATCGGCCACGATCTTCATCTCGTTGACAAGACCAATGTTGATTGAGCGGTGAATATTTTCGAGCAGCTTGACCATCTCTGCCGCCTCGGTCGAGCTGACCGGGACCACATGGTCGATAAACGCCCCATAAAGCGCGACGCCTGCGTCAAGACAGGCCTTCGTATGCCCGCCCACGATTTTCGGGATCGTCTGGGTGTTGAAGTTGGCATTACCCGGATCCTCGCGTTCGGGCGAATAGACAAGGTAAAAGTCCTTGCCAACCTCTAGCCCGGCCTCCTCGACATACGGCAGCAAGACCTCCTTGGTGGTGCCGGGCCAAGTGGTGCTCTCAAGGCTCAAAAGCTGTCCCTTGCGCAAATAGGGCGCGATCGAATCCATCGTCGCCGTGACAAAGCTCAGATCCGGCTCACGGGTCTTATCCAGCGGCGTCGGCACACAGATGATCAGCGCATCACATTCGGCAGCGCGCGCAAAGTCCGTCGTCGCCTCAAAGCCGGCACGCCGCATGGTCGCGACGTCATCGCCCGAGATATGTTTGATGGGGCTTTCGCCGGAGTTCAATTGATCAACCCTGGCTTGAACAACGTCAAAACCGATGACCCGCAGACCTACCTCAGAGATCCGCAAAGCCAATGGTATGCCGACATACCCAAGACCCAGAACACCAATAGCAAGTTGGCCACTTCGAACATTCTGGAAAAAATCAGTCATTCATCTTCGCCGCCCTCAACGCCCTGTGCCAAGGCGATTTCTTTGCACGGGTTCTAAACAAAAATACGGTAAGAAAAAGGATAAAGGGTGGATATGGTGCTTAGGCGAGGATCTCGTCGTAAAGCGCCAGAAGTTTTTCAGCTTGCGCAGTCCAACTGTATTTGGTCTTCAAGATATCCTCGATATCGGGCTTGCCACGGTAGTTTTCGGGGTTCTCAAGGATGTCTCGAATAGCATTAGCGACGTCCTGTGGGTCCGTCTGATCCATGGCTCGCCCAATTTCAAGCTCTTCAACAAAGCGCTTCATCTCGGTCAGTTGAGAGACCGCAAGGGGTACTTGAGCGAACGCCGCCTCAAAAAGTTTGTTCGGCATCGCGTATTCGTGGTTCAGAGAAACCGCTTGAAACGGAATGACCGAGACGTTCGCGCTAGAAATGGCGGGCACAACCTCTCTTGCATCGACACTATCAAGCATATGAACGCGATCTCGAACTTCGAGTTGTTCACTGGCAGACAAAAACCACTCATCGTTCTTTTCATGCCGCGGCCCCATGGTCGCCAGATGGACACCAGGCAAATATTTAAGTGCTTCCAATACTTTATCTACGCCACGATGCCCGCGCTGAATCCCGCCTGTAAAGACAACTAACGGGATCTCAGCGGGTAGACCAGCCATCTTCCGTATGTTCGGCGTGCCTTCTGCCATTGTATCCGACAGCGCGACCTCCGGCGCGTTCATGACGATAGCGGGCGCGCGCTTGTCAAACCGCTTGGAGTAGACATCACCAATGGATTGAGAAACCGTGATCACCGCGTCCACATGATCCAAACAATCCAACTCGAATGCATCTACGAAACCCGATCCGTCCGGACCCATATTCGTAGCTCGCGCTGTCTCGAGCTCGTGAGCATCGTAGATCAGTTTACAATCGTACCGCTTTGCAAGCAGCACTCCCGCGACCAATGTATAGATGTCATGAGCGTGGATGACATCTGGTACCTCAGAGATATTCAACCGCATTACGTTGGCTGCAAAAACCAAAGCGCGTCCCTGATGCATATCTCGAAACACACTCCTCGCACTTTCGTGCGCATGTTCTTCCAACTTCAGCATTTTGAGTGCTTTACGCGCATTATTCTTGGTAAGCGCTTTGGCGAACAGACCGCGACGCGCTATCCGGTAAGCCTTCTGTCGGCCAGGACGGTCACTTGCATGCGCGTTGCGATAGTAAGACTTGTAAAGCCGTGGGTCTTCGAGAAACGTCGCGACATCTTCGGCGACTGTCTCCAAAACCCGCAAGCGTTCGGCCTCCAGCGCAAGCGATGCAAACATCGGTGCTATCAGATCCTTTGACCTTCCAAGAAAATCGAAATGCTCCAAATCAGCGGCAACTAAATCGCCATACGCGCTCCAATCAAATCGTGTGATGTCGATTCCATCGAGCGTCTCAGACAAGGGGAATCCTGACGGTGCATCACAAAGCACTCGGACATTGTATCCACGTTCACTTAATACCCGTGCTTGTTTCAGCACACGCGGGTCTTCTTTCACCTCATGATAGTTGAGGCTCCAAATCCGAACTTTTGATCGCAGACTTTGCGTGGATGACATACGTATGATTTCACGACCGTAAGACACAGGCGCTCCTGTTAACGCCTTTGTTATTATGAAGCAATGCTGGCGCCCGCATACATGCGACATATCTGGCGCGTAAACGGATACTTACATCCATCGAACTTCGATCAATGCGACCCGACACCTTTCAAAGCACATCAAACAAATAGCTTAGTTGCAATTTAGATACCTGATATCACGAAGAAAATTAGTGTTGACCTGCCCTTAAATGGCTGATGTTTAAGCCACCTGAGCAAGTATTTGGAGAACCGCATGGACATCGTTTTGATCGGCGCCGGCAACATGTCTGTTGCTTATGCGAAAGCCTTCCAAGCCGCTCACCTCGAATTCCGTTGTTTCGGCAGGGGCGAAGCATCAGCCCGCAATTTTGAACAGCAGACTATGGTTCCCGCCGGGACGGGACCACTGGAAGATCAGCTTGCCGCAACAAGCATCGATGGGGCGAAGGTGATCGTAGCAGTCAATGTCGGCGAGTTATCCGATGTCTGCCACCGCCTTCTGGACGCTGGCGCAGCCATGATCCTTGTCGAAAAACCAGGTGGGGTTGATCTCGATGACATGCGGACGCTTGCCACTGCCGATGTCGAAAACCGCATACGCTTGGCGTACAATCGGCGCTTCTTGAAATCCACCCAAAAAGCCGCTGACATTATAGCGGAAGACGGTGGCGTTCAAACGATCCATTTTGAGTTCACGGAACTGCCTGATCGGATTGAGGCTTTGGGCGTTCATCCGCCAGAAGTTCTCGCAAATTTCGCCTATGCCAACTCGTCTCATGTTTTCGATATGGCGTTCTATCTGGGACTTAGCGCTGACGATCTGTCAGACGTCACAGTCAGTGGTGCGGTCCGTCAAGGAGAAATCTCCTGGCACCCTGAAGGATCGAGGTTCGCCAGCTGCGGCACCATAGGCAATAATGCCCTGTATTCGTGTTTTGCGGACTGGCGTTCTGGCGGAAACTGGAGTGTTGAAATCACGACCGCGCACCGACGCTTACGCCTGAAACCTCTTGAAACCTTGACACAACAGCTCCGCGAAACATTCGCGATCGAAGAGATTCCATTGGAAAGAGATCAAACCGGCCTCAAACCTGGGTTGCCAGACATGGTGCGCAATTTTCTGTATGACGATGGGTCAAAGATGCCAACCATGCAACAGCAAGTTAAACGCATGCAGGTCTTTGCAAGGATATTAGCACGCCCGGTCTGACCCTCACATTGCAGGATCACCTATGGCCACATTTGTCCTGATACCTTGCAGCCCTTGGAGCCAGTTAAGTTCCTCCGCCGTATAGCCGTCCGCAGGGCATAAAGCGCTCAGTTCTCTTTTCTCTGCATCGGCCAAAGATCCGCGTCCATTTGACAAAACCTCCGCAACTTGTGGGAAGCGCCGTCCAAAAATCCCGCGCGCAAGACCAAAGTAAGTGGCTTCGGCTTTTGCACGCGCGCACAGATTGTCACGCCATTCTGCATCATCTACTTTACGCAAAAGCTGCTCCCATTCTGCACGAGAATTGGCAACGGGCATTGTGTTAAAGCCAACAAAGTAAGACCGGTCATCTTCTGAACTGAACGTTCGCTTGAATGCAAAGTAGTTCAGAACAGGCAAGCCTGCAGCGCCAGCCAAGCGCGGCGTGGACGACGCCCCATACGTACAAAAGAGACCGACAGCAGGCATAAGTTCAAACGCACTTCGCCAATCGCTTTTTGCACCTGTCCCTTCCAACACGTCACGCGCTTCCGGTTTCTCGCGATACCATGGATGGGGCGAAACAATCGCAGAGACGTTCCGGAGTTGACCAAGAGAGTTGCACCAATACGCGATCAACTCTTCGAAACTGTCGTACCCATTAAGAGGATACTGATTGCTAACGTTGCTTGGAGCGCTCAGCATGAGGATCGGTTTCGTCGGATCCAGCTCTAGGTCCGCAATCAATTTTGCGCGTATCTCTTTCGGCGTAGAATGATACTCTGATATGTCACCATCTTCGGCGGCTCCTGTGACATAAATCGCATCTTTGCGATAACGCGCCCCAAGCTCCTGTAGTCTTTCCGCAAGAAAGGTACCGCTTGCGGCAATGACTGTGCTTGTCATACTAGATGAAGTCCAAGGATCGCGCGGGGCAAGCTCGCCTGTTTCGAGCGCAAGCGCTTGCGGCGCCGGCACACGGATGAAGGGCGTTCCGTCGATTATGCGCTTCCACCTGGGATATACCTTGGCGAATATGCGGTCGGCGCGGGTCGTGACACGTCCATACCCACGCGGGTTGTTCCTCATCCAGCCGTCCAATTCGTTATGCGACGGCAAAGCCAACGGCATGTAGACCGACCTGCGTTGCACCTCATTCATTGATGCAAGGAAGAACGCCGAATGATGAGAAACGGATTCTGTAGCCAGAACCAGCAGATCAATATCCAGGCGGTCAACAACAGCATTTGCCCGCGCAATATTGGCGCGGTGGACGCGCTCTGTACGCGTGTATTGCTTCTTTAAGCTCTTGAGTTCCGTTTTGCTTAAAAAGAATTTCCACAGCTTGAAAACTAACCCCACTCGCAAATGCTTTGCGAGTGGGGGGGCGGCAATATCTGCAGCTTCGCGCCTTGTTAGGCATGGCGCGAATCCGAGAGTGTCGATCATGGTGTCAAGATCGGACGCAATGGTTTTGTCTGTCGCCATAAAGGTCAGCATTTTGACGCCAACGGCATCCGCTCTTGAAACCAGGTCGTCCCAGCCGGGGTACCTTACGTGGGAGTATATGATAACGTCGAATTTTCCGCTGCGCTGCAAAGCCTCGGCTATGCACAAAAGCCCGCCAAAAAAGGTAACCGTTGGATACAGGATTAAAACGCGCTGCTTTTCCTTGACCGTCGAATTGATCGCCAATTCCGTCTCCGTTTTTGTACACGGGTGGCCGTCACAAGGCCTTGTGTTAGGTACCGGTTTTGCCGAGATGCAAGCTCCTATACTTCCATCAATGGCTTTGGTAAAGAGCGTGAAATTGACGTCGACCGGGTCCTGATCCAGTCCGCCACTTAGGGATCGATATGAGTATCGGGATCATTCTCCATCACTTTTTTGGTCAAGGTCATCCTTGTATTCAAGGCGCGATGACCGCTGACGATCTAAAGAAGTTCATCGAGGCTATTGGCCCGGACAATATCCTCAACCCTGTCGAATGGATTGCGGCGCGCGAAACGGAAACTCTTGGCGAGAACCAGGTCTGCCTTACGTTCGACGATGCACTCCGCAGTCAAATCGATATTGCTGCACCAGTCTTGGATGACTTTGGAATAAGGGCTTTTTTCTTCGTCTACAGTTCAATACTTGAAGGCAAAATCGAAGAGTTTGAAGTCTATCGCTACTTCAAAAATCTCTACTACGATCACGTCCACGACTTTTACCCGGACTTCTACGATGCCGTGGAACAGGTCATGCAGAGGACTGACATTGAAGCCCTGATCAAAAGTGAGGCGGCGTCTTCCTGGTTGTCTCAGTATTCGTTCTACACACTTGAGGATCGCCAATTTCGCTTCATCCGCGACAAGATCCTTTCCAAACAAGAATACGACGGCGCCATGACCGCAGTTATCGCCCAAAAAGGCGCGTCTGTCGAAAGGCTGGCGCGTGGCATCTGGATGAACGATGACGACGTGCGGAACCTGATACGCGACGGCCATGTCATCGGGCTTCACTCGCACACTCACCCAACCAACATGGATCGGCTTGAACGCGCGACACAACAGGATGAATACGACCGCAACCTAGCGCATCTCACTGATCTTTTGGGTCACAAGCCGGACACCATGGCCCATCCAAGCGGCTCATACACGCAAGAAACCCTTGAGATTTTGCGCGAACGGGGCATACGGATTGGCTTCCGATCTGACGAAGATGTCGGCGGCGGAACACTTTTGGAACTACCGCGTCTTGACTATAAGCTGACACTGCACTGGCAACAGATCGACGCCGCCCGTGAACAAAATGAAAGAGAGAGAGCCCCATGCAGCAGTCAGAATTTCGCGCCTTCGTCCTGACTTTTCTCTCAGAAGCGCGGCCGGATTTATCAACACAGATTGACGCCCTGCAAAACGACGAAGATATGTTTGAAGCTGGCGTTGTAGACAGCCACGCTTTTATTGGTCTGTGTCTCGCGATTGAAGATGAAACAGGCACCCCGATCGAAATCGCGGAACTCGACCCCGAGGAATTTTCTTCTATCGACGGATTGATGCGTGTTTCCGGGCTTGTACTGTCATGACGCACGACATGGGCACGGCGGCAGCCGGAGATCATACCCACAAGCTTTTAAGCGCGATCATTGAAGGCTGGCCGCAACACGAGAAGCACCTTCAACGCTTTTTCAGCACACTTACTGCGGAAGATGCGGCAAATATCGATGTCGTTGCGAAAAGTATTCTCAAACTCTCAGATAATGAACTCAGCGAGTTTGTCACCGATTACCGCTGGATGTGCGGCATGTTTATGAAACATGAAATTGCGTTTCGACGCAGCATGACCTTGTCTAATACCGATACGGCAGCTATCCGCGACGCGTACTACGATAACGCGGACGCCATGGGTCGCTACATGCGCGGACTGCTGATATCACAGATCACTTGGCCACAGCATCTTGGTGTGCAGTTCCTGTTTGCCCGAGAATTCATGCCCCGCCTTCCAAGCGGGTTCTCATACATGGAGGTCGGACCCGGCCATGGCGTGACACTGGCCGTCGCGGGTGCCGACCCGAAATGCGGTCGTCTTTCGGGGTGTGATATCTCTCAGACAAGCATCGACATGACGCGCCAAAGCATGGTCCGACTTGGGGTCACGCGCCCGGTTGATTTGATCCATGCGGATATCTGTGCAGCGACTGATAACGGCAATCGCTTTGATGCGATCCTGATCTCGCAAGTGCTTGAGCTTGTCGAGTCTCCGCAGTCTGCGATCGAAAACCTTGCGATCCAACTGGCCCCGCAAGGTCAGATCTTTGTCAACTGCCCAGTCCAGATGCTCGCCCCGGACCATATTCGCGTTTGGAGATCTGGTGCCGACATAGTGTCGCTGGTTGAGGCGGCAGGGCTGACAGTCGAGTTTGAAGCAAAGGTGCATGCTGACGCGTCGGAAAAATCTGAAAATCTTGGGTATTCGCACGTTTTGATAGCACGAAAACCGGGCTAGACTGAACTATGGCCCTGACAAAGCGCTTCGTAAAAGAACGCGACATGATCGAATTTTCCACGTTCTTCGGGCGACACTGGGGCGAAGACCATATCCTTGCACGCGATCAAAAATTTGCGAGATGGCAGATGAACGTCCGAAATCATAGGGAATTTGAAGACGCTGCATTGGCCGGGATAGGCTACTTTGACGGCGATCAGCTGATGGGTTTCATGGGGGCGATGCCTATGCCATTCAATCTGGACGGCGTCCGCGTCCCGGGAACTTGGCTGTGCAACCTGCTTGCAGCACCAGAGACACACAACCGCGGCATTGGGCTTAAACTTATGACGGCGGTGCATAGTTTGCCTTTTCAAGTGATCGGCGCTGTTGGAATCAACCTTAATGTCATTCCGATGTATCGTGCGATGCGTTATGTGACAGGTGACCGGGTGCCAAGGTATATTCGCGTTCTAGATAGCGAACGCTTTGCTGAGCTTGCACATGGCGACGGCTGGCGTGACAGTCCTTTGCATTCGATTCACCCAATCAAAGACCATCGCACCGAAACAGTCACCGGCGTCCCCGAGGACTGGAATGCAGCTTGGCAAGATTTTACAAAACGAGGCTATGCCGGAACTGAAAGGGATGCTGATTATATAACTTGGCGCTATCTGGACCATCCACTTCTGGAGTATAAAGTCGCGGTTACGTATGGTGCAGGTGGTAAAGCTATGGGGTTATGCGTCTGGCGGATCGAACCCATCAGGGACAGCGACGTTGCTGTGTGTCGCTTGATTGACCTTATTGCTCTTTCACCAAACGCTGTGCACGCCCTTGCAGCAATTGTCGAAGAAGACGCCTGCACACATGACTGCGTGATGATTGACCACTTCTCAACGCATTCCATCGCAAATGACCTATGCGGCGCAAGCTGGTTTCGCGAAGATGCCGTGCCCGAATGCAAGATACCATGTCTCTTTCAACCGCTGGCACCCGGTCGTCGAGATATGAACTATGCCGTGCGTTTCCCGAAGCGCCATGGGATGGACCCTGTAGATCCTGCGAAGGTACACATCGTTAAATCAGATGGTGATCAGGACCGGCCAAATTAAGTAATACGGAGACACATTATGGGCGAGATACAACACGAAGCGACCAATGTCTGGGACCGCTTTTATCAAACTGGCCACTCGCTTTGGTATCCGTATGAAGCGCTCGTGCGCCTTGTTCGCTATCACATGGGGCAAGAAGGATTTGACGGTCTGGTGTTGGATCATGGCTGCGGCTCCGGCAATCATCTTGAATTTCTGACGCGGCTTGGAATTCAGACACATGGCACCGAGGTGTCGCCAACAGCCCTAGAAACGGTGCGGGCCCGCTTTCAGGGCGCGATGCTACCCACCCCTTTACTGTCACTGTTCAACCCGGATTTATCACTGGCAGAGCAACTGCCGGATTATCAACATGTTCTTGCGTGGGGCGCGGTCCACTATAACCGCCGCCCAAGAGTGCTTGAAGATATCGCAACACTGATTGATAAGTTGCCCAAAGGCGGGACGTTCTTGTTCCAAGTACCATCGGCAAACGACGTTGCTGCACAGCAGTCTGAACGACTGGAAGACGGTTCATTCCAGATAGTTGGCGATATTTCTAGCCAGACAGGGGCAATCGCAACATACCCAGAGTCCCATGAAGAATTGCGCAGTTGGTTACCCGGGCTCACCCTTCGAGACATGGGAACTGTCAACGTGACGCTTTTGGGCAATGCGGTCGAGTATTACTTTGCCTATGGCGTTAAATCCTGAAACCAAAAGATCATCACCGCAAAGGAGAGGTCATGTCATCGGGCAATCGCTTCTTGATCGTAACGGGTAGCATGCGTTCGGGTACGAGCCTCATGGGCCATATTCTACAGCAACGCCCGGGCGGTGCCCGGGCACATCCCGACCTCGCCTTTGATAATGATGAAAGCGAACTGGTCGTTTCGATCTTCACAAAGCTGCGCGAAACACTTGGTGGTGATGAAGTTGGCTACGGGGATACTGATCTCAAAGTCAAACTGGACCATCCCCTCTTCGACGCGTTGGAGGTTGCTCCCGGCACACTAGACGACCGTATCTCTCTTCTCCGCCAAATACTCACAGCAGAAATCCTTCATCTCGCTCCAGAAGGACCTGCGCCCCTTAGTTATGGTCTGAAGCGGACGACGATGAACTATGAGATCGGCCTAATTGATGCATTATTCGACGATGTTCGTCTGGTGATTACGGTCCGCGACCCGCGCTACATCCTGTTGTCACAAAGCAAACGGGTCAAGGCCAACGTAACAGATGGCAAAGCGTTACTTATCCTAGCATATGTCCTCGCAAATCATGCCATGATCAGTCGTTTGCGAAATCAAGGACGTAGCGTTCTGGTTGTTCCATATGAACGCGTGGTGCGGCACCCGGTCGATGTTGCGCGCGACTTGATCAACCATGCGGAGCTCAGTATCGAGAACTACGATTTTGCAAGCCTTCTGACCAACGAAGTGCCAAGTAACAGCTCATTCGGGTCAGGCGGCGGCACGAAGTTTGTCGAAGGTGCCGGAATCACCGCTAGAAGCGTCGGGCGCCACAGGGCATTGCTTGACCCCAAGGTCACAGCCTTTGTAACCTATCTTTGCGGGCATATCCTGACAGCAAACAGCTACGAGCATGACTTAGCGAAAGTTGAGTGGGATCCCGATTTTGAACCGCTATTGTTGGCCATGGCCACGCGATGCAAGCAATCACACATCAGTCTGCGCGCAGTTGAGGCACGTTTGAAAAAGCTAAACGCGCCCCTCGTCGATCTCTCCTAAGCGCTCTTATCAAGCCAAGCGACCAAGGCGTTACGATCGACCTTGCCACTCATGTTCTTCGGCAGGGTCCTGATTTGGCGTACACTGCTTGGGATCATGTAGTCGGGCAATATCGCGCGGAGGCTTTGTAGTGCGATATCCGGATCACACTCGCAGGCTGCGATCGCGGTAAGTGCTTTGATCTCCTGATCTTGCTTGGGCCACGGTAAGACCACTACAAGCTCAGATCCAAGAACTTCGGACAACGCATTTTCGATCTCACGCAACTCGATACGGTGGCCTTTGAACTTAATCTGACTGTCCAAACGCCCGACGAAATGCAGTATGCCATCATCATCCCGCTCCACCAGATCTCCGGTGCGATACCAACACTTCTCTTCCAACTGAATGTAGCGGCTTTCCGTATTGACGGGGTCTTTCCAATAAGACCCCGTGACCTGTGACCCTGAAAGCAACAATTCACCCGATGCAGAGCCCTGTTGTGGTTTGCCTTCCAAATCAATGACCATGGTATCTTGTCCTGAAAAGGCTGCGCCGATTGGAACCAATCCCAGCCTGGACTGGACAGAACCATCCTTTGTCCAGCGCTGTCTGGTAAAAGCGATTGTCGCTTCTGTCGGACCATAAAGATTTTCCAACAGTGCATTTGGAGCTGCTTCAAGCCAAGCATCAGCAACAGAAGTCGGCAGTGCTTCTCCGCAAAACAGACTGACACGTAGATCACTAGCGCTGCCCGCCTCTAAAGCGCCCTGCGTTGCCAACATAGACGCAAGCGACGGCACCGAAAACCAGCAGCTGATCCCGTGCTTGCGGACCACGGACAATGGCGCCAACAACTCGGCTCCGGACATGCGTACAAGACACCCGCCAGTGGTGAACGCACAGGCCATGTCATGCACGCTCAGATCGAATGTCAGTTCGAATGTCTGACTGTGTATGTCATCCGGTCCATAGTTATAAAGACCGCGAACAGTACTGAGATACGATTTCAGGTTGCCATGGGAAACGGCAACGCCCTTTGGTTCACCGGTACTGCCCGAGGTGAAGAGGAGATAGGCTATATCATCTGCGGAAATCATTGGCACTTTGAAGTTCTGCGATACCGGCGCTGGCGCTGCATCTGGTGCCAAATCAACTTCGATAACGTGAACATCCGGATCAATTTCTCGCACCAGGGCCGCTTGTTTGGGATCGACCAGAACCGATTTAATACCGGATGCGGAGACGATCTTTCTCAACCGTTTCACGGGAAATTTAGGGTTCAGCGGGACGTAGCCCCGCCCAGACAATAGGATTGCAAGAACCGCCGCATAGGCATTTTGGTTGCGTGGGCACAAAAACCCGATCAGAGGCTGACCTATCGCATCCTCGTTCAGCTTAGCTGCTGCTGTAAAGACTGGGCTAGCTAGCTGATCATAACTCCAGCTGTTCCGGCCAACCTTAATAGCAGTTCGTGAACCATAAGACCGAAACACTTCGAATAAATCTTGTACAATACTGTTGCTCATATGCAGTATTGTCTCTTCGGTTGTCTTCCGATCGTCCATATCTGGCCCGTTCTCTTTCGTCGCCGTTACGCACTCAAACCAATCTCGGACAATACCTCCGACATAGGCTTCAGGCTCGAGCCATCAGGTTCTGAGCGGGCTGGCAACTTACTTGACCAATCAAAAATCGTACTCAGCAGGTCCTCTCCTTCGCTTTGAGGGCAGGTGCGAAGCAGGCCCGAAACTTCGCTGGCGTAGTCGTCAAAGAGGAAGTCAGCAAAAGCACCTGTCGCCAGGCATGGTACCTGCCTCAGACAGGCTTCCAGAATGACCGCCGAGTAACCCGTAACCACGCCATCCACACGATCCAAAAGCGCAGGCAATACAGCCTTCGATGCAAAATCAGCGTAAAGCCCAGCCACTTCACTTTCATCAAGTAGATCAAGGCTGGCATTCCGTTGGGTTGGATGGCCGCGATAAAGAACGCGCAAACCTTTCACGCGTAGCTTGTGCGCCAAAAGGATGTCTTCGGGATGCTGACCAGCAAAAAGAACAACTGGCCCGTCTTGTGCCGTGAATTCGTTTGGCAACGTAAGAGCTTCTGTTTGTTCGGCAGGTAAAAATTGAGCAAATCGGGTCCATGTCGGTCCGATTACAGCTGCCCTTCTTGAACTTAAGGGATCACGAAAAACTGTCGCATCCGACTCAGACCAACAAAGCTGAGCTGTCGGAAAAATGGACCAATCGTGTTCCGGTGTGATCGAAAAGTAATAGGCGCCTCCGTAACGCCCTTGCAATCCGTGCTGAATGTCTACAAATGGGACACCCGACCTCCGACATAAATACGCAAGCGCCCAGCCATAAAACGAGGCATAGTTACTTGTGAAAACCGCTTTGGGAGAACGCGCGCGGAAAATCGGTGACAGGCTCTTTATCACATGCGCTGTTCGGCCAATCATCAGATCAATGAACGCCATCAAAGCCGGCTTGGGGTGCCCAGTCGTCATCACAACATCGTCTACCTGAGCAAAATGCGCGTCCAGGTACGGGGTAACAACAGCCTTCACGCGTGCAGTCTTGACCGTTGAGTGGATGAACGCATCAAGCGAATGATCGACTCCGTATCGCGGCTTGTGTGAGAAATCAGCACCTTGTGTTGCAGAGTAAAGTCCAACACTCGGTATCCCCTTTTCCCATAAAGCAACCCGGAGCGCATGGTGATGTTGACTTACCGGAATATCTTCAAGCCAGGCCAACCCAGAGGCTGACCCAAAACACCAGATAGGGTACTCGTGTAGATCAGACAAAGGAAGAAGCTTGCGTGTCCCGCTATATTCAGCGCGGGCACGAAGTCTGCCTTTTAGCCCTTTAAATGGCTGCCGCCGTCCCACAAAACGGGGATGGGTGTGAAAAGTATCAGTCGGACGATACCCGCTGTTCATCGCCTTAATAAGTTGCTTAACCAAGACATATTTAACGATTGGCCAGACATGAAAGCCCTCATGCTTCCATGTTGTCGCAAAGCCACTTGCCTCGAATTCTGATAGATAGGCCATAGCCTTCAGAAATGGCTCAGTTTGAGGGTTCTCTAGCATAAGCGCGCTTTTCCAATCTCTAGCCGAACACGGATTGGACAACCTCGATGACCTTCGATTGGTCACCCGCCGACAACTGTGTTGAACAGGGTAAGGGCTGGACGCGTTCCCAAACTTGATCAGAACGGCCATGCAGAAAATGAGGACTGTCCAGATACGGTTTCTGTAAATGGATAGGTTTCCAAAACGTGCGCCCCTCAATGCCAGCTTGCGTCAGTCTCTCTCTTAGACGAGTCATTTCAGCAAGTTCGGCATCGGCAACGTAAATCCCTGATAACCAGTGTGATCCTTGAGTGTCCTCCACTTTTGGAAAAGCCGACACGCCAGACAGGTCTGCAAAAGCATCGGCATAAGTTGTAGCAATGCGCGCTTTAGCCGCCAGAAACGTGCCCAGACACTCCAGTTGGGCAACCCCGACAGCGGCCTGCAAATTCGTCATCCGATAATTGAAGCCCACAACATCATGGTCGTAAACCGCGCCAACACGTGCCGTTGATGTCAAATGTTTCAGTGGCGGACCAAGAGCTTCCTGCACCGAAACGATAGCGCCCCCTCCTCCAGCAGTGACCAGCTTGTTGCCATTGAAAGAGACGACAGCCAAATCAGCCCCTATTTGCGCCAAAGGTCGGCCTTTGTACGTTGCCCCGATAGCAGCAGCAGCATCCGCAACGATCGGAAGGTCGTAGCGCTTTGCAACCTCTGCAAGCGCGTCCATATCCGCAGGAAGGCCCATCGCAAAGACCGGCATGACAGCCTTAATGGCGCCCCCGGTGGACGTCAGACGCAAAACCCCCTGTGCATCGCGCGCGCACTGTGTCTCAAGAATATCGGCAACCAATGCCGCATCAAGACACCAGCGTTCCGCATCAATATCGACTATGATGGGTATGGCATGACAATGTGCCACGGCATTTGCCGTTGCGATAAATGTCAATGAAGGAATGAGAACGTGATCCCCCGGCCCGACCCCTAAAGAATGAAGTGCAGCATGAAGCGCGGTCGTTCCGGCTGATGTCGCAACCGCCCAAGCCGCACCGACCACATCGCGCGTCTCTGCTTCAAAGCGGTTCACGAATGGACCCACAGACGATACAAATGTCGAGGACACGCATTCGGCCAAGTATGACCCTTCGTTACCAGAAATGTTGGGTATGCACAGAGGAATCATGCGTTCAGACCCTTTGATCCAAGTTACGCCCGGTTTCCTTATGGCTGGTCAGGAAAGCAGGCTCTGCGAGCGCAATGATGTCTTTCAGTTCGTCCTTTGATATCGTCGCATCAGCAAACATAGCCTGAATGCGGGACAAGACGGACGTCATAGTCGCAGCCTCTACTAAAGGTAAATACGGAACGCCGGATAAAGTCTCATACCCAAGGTCGACTCGTGTCTCTCCCACGCCAACAAACTCTTCGAACGGTTTCTCGCCGGATGTCGACAGGCTCGTTATCAAAAGCGGCCATCTTTGAGCTCGGCTTTCTGCCGAAACGGAGGCACAGGCGGCCTGCTCATCGCGGTAGTGGGCGGGAGTATACCCGTGTGCTTGCAGAAACTTCTCAGCAATCTGCTGCATTTCCACAAGTGCGGTTTCAGGATCAAGGTTAGGCACCATGATATGATTGTGCGGCGCGGTCGTCGCCGCCAGTAAACACAGTTGCCCGCTTTCTTTGAGCGAAACAAAGTATCGCCGCGTAGCTTCGGGCGCAGCAAGAGGCTGGAACTTTTTCAGACGGTTTTCAAAGCTCTGAAGCAAGGATCCGTTCGAGAACGCCACATTGGCAAACCGCGCCGAAGTCACAGTACAATTCAAGCCCTCACTCAAACCGGCGTCGAACATGACATGCTCCATCACGCGCTTTGACGCTCCCATCAAAGAGGTCGGATTCGCCGCCTTATCCGTTGAGACGCTGAAATACCTGCCGGTGAACTGAACCTCTTTGAGAACATCAATCAGACGCGCCTGTTTCACGATATTTGTGTCGAACATCTGAAGCGTGGAATAGCCGTCTTTCTCAGAACGAACGTGTTTGATAGCCGCAAAATTCAGAACTAGATCATAAGGTCCTTCGGCTTTCATAAACGCACGAAATGCAGCTGATCCATAGTCCAGCGGCAAAGTGCGCAGATCCGCAACAGCAATCGGTTCTTCGGCAGATCGGAGGGTACGCACAAGCTCGGCAAGCTCGTTCTCATTCTGATCGACAATATGCAAGGCGCTCGGTGCAAAAGCGGCAAGCTCATGTACCGTAGAGCTCCCGATCGAGCCTGCACCCCCAACAACCAAAATGCGGGCACCTGAGACAGCTTTTGCAATATCACTTCGACGTGCATCAACATCTTGCTGAAACAGACAGAAATCCCGTCCGGTGGCGATCGTGGACAAGTCCTTTTGCACGCTAAAACTCCTGCCATTGTTATCGGTGTAATCTGGCAAAATCCGCCTCCGGTCAAGTTGCCCCGTATTGTCTCGAAAGCGCCGAAGAAAACCACCCAGAGGCAGGTGGCACAGATTTCTGAAATCGACTACAAACCCGCTTGAGAACTGAATTTTGAAAGCGCGCTTGTGTTGAAACCAGACCTTCACGTCACCTGTATCACGACCAGCCGTGCCGATTACTCTCTTCAACGCTGGCCAATGAAAGCCATCGCGGCGCAGCCTGGGATGCGACTTAGCATCATCGCAGGGGGCGGGCATACATCAGCATCTCAGGGCATGACAGCGCATGAGATCCGACATGACGGGTTCGAGATTGACGAGACAGTTGCGATGTATCTGGACACTGCATCCCCCAGCGGCCCGGCGATCGGAGCCGGGCTGGCGACTCTAGGTATCGCTCAAGCGCTGACACGCCTCAACCCCGATTGGGTCCTTCTGCTGGGCGATCGCTTTGAGGTTCTGGGCGCCGCCACAGCAACAGCCCTTTTGCGTATACCCATGTGTCATCTGTGCGGGGGCGACGTTACCGAAGGGGCATATGACGATGCGTTTCGCCACGCGATTAGCAAACTCAGCCACCTGCACTGTCCCAGCAACCAACTAGCGGCGGCGCGCTTGCATCAGCTTGGCGAAGAACCGTGGCGCGTTATAACAACCGGAAGCGCCGGTTTGGATGCACTTCATCAGATTACACCACTGTCCCGTACTGAGGTGTTTGACGCCCTAGATCTATCGCCAGATATCGACACTGTGCTGGTTACTCACCACCCTACAACGCTTGAAGCCGATCTTGGGCAGGCAGAATTTCAGGCATTGCTCACGGCACTCGATGAGCGCCCCGATATTCAAATCGTGTTCACTGGCGTAAACGCAGACACTGGTGGTGCGGACGCCAACAAGATCGTTCAGGACTACGCCGCCAAAAGAGAGGGAACAGTGTTTCGTCAAAGCCTTGGTCAAACCCTTTACTTCAACACTGTTCGTCACATGCGGATGGCCATCGGTAACTCATCTAGCGGGCTTTATGAAGTGCCCAGCCTTGGTGTGCCAACGGTGAACATAGGCGACCGGCAAAAGGGGCGTTTGCGCGCCAAGAGCGTTTTTGACTGTACCTCTGACATTGACGATATCCGCCGTGCCATCAAGGATGCTTGGGGTTATGATGCCAGCGAGACAGAAAATCCTTACGGTGACGGCCACAGCGCTGACCGGATCGTCGCAGCGTTGCAGGATATCTCATCAAAGAAGTCACGCGCTGAAATATTGTTGAAGCGTTTCGTAACAGATTCACAGGTAATAGCGTAATGATCAGACAGCCAGTGACCTTGATCGCCGAAGCGGGCGTAAACCATAACGGTGATCTGGCACAGGCCTTCGATCTTGTCGATGCAGCAGCCGAGGCAGGTGCGGATTTGATCAAGTTCCAAACGTTCTCGGCTAAAGCGATGGTCACAAAGACAGCAGCGTTGGCAGAATACCAGAAAACCCAAATTGGAGAGAGCAAATCCCAACTTGAAATGCTTGAAGAGCTTGAACTGGATGGCTCCGCACACGAGGCGTTAATCCAGAAGTGCGCTGATCGGGAGATTGGCTTTCTGTCCACTCCTTTCGATCTGGTCAGCCTCAATTTACTGATCTCGGGTCTGAGGCAGGACCTGATCAAAATAGGCTCCGGCGATCTGAACAACGGGCCGTTGCTCTATGCTGCAGCTCAAGCTGGTTGCAAGATTATCTTGTCGACCGGAATGGCCAATCTGGGAGAGATTGAGCGCGCATTGGGTTTGCTGGCGCTTGGCTACAGCGCAGCACCGCCCACCACCCCTAGTCGCGCCGATATGGCGACCGCATGGTCCGATCCGGATCTGCGTACAGGCCTTACTGATAAGGTAACAATTCTGCACTGCGTCTCGAATTATCCTGCCAGCGCGCAAGCGACGAACCTTCGAGCCATGCAAACGATCGCAACAGCGACAGGCCTTCCTGTAGGTTATTCGGATCACACGTTGGGCGGGACAGCGTCGATTGCAGCCGCGACACTAGGCGCTTGTTGTATCGAAAAGCACCTGACACTCGACAAAACACTGCCCGGCCCAGACCACACAGCTTCAAGTGAACCCGACGAGATCAAAGCCATATTCGCCGCTATCCGTGATGTAGAGATCATGCTTGGTTCGCCCGTCAAAACTTGCACACCCGAAGAACGCAGCACTGCCAAGGCCGCGCGCAAAGGTTTGGTCGCACTGACAGATATCAGGAAAGGCAGCGTTATCTCATCTGATAACTTGACGACCAAGCGGGCGGGCTCTGGCCGTGATCCGATGGCTTATTGGGAAGCCTTGGGCAAAACCGCAACCAAAGACTATTCCGAAGGCATGCCAATTGATGACTGATCGTGTGTGCATCATCCCCGTCCGATCAGGTTCCAAGGGCGTTCCGCACAAGAATATTCGACCATTTCTCGGCACGCCTTTGCTGGCCCATAGCGTACATCATGCCCGCGAAGCAGATCAATTTAGCCACGTAGCCGTTACAAGCGACAGCGATGAGTACCTAGATATTGCACGCGCTGCTGGGGCAACAGTATGCATCAAACGTCCCGATGCACTCGCCACAGATACAGCAGGTTCGATGGATGTGCTTTTGCACGCGCTTAAAGTCTGTGAAGAAGAAAGTGGTAACCGATTCAATACGATAGCGTTGTTACAAGCAACTTCGCCCTTGCGCCATCCACTGCATATTCGGGAGGCTATCGCCAAGCTCGAGGACGGCAACATGGACAGCGTTGTCAGCGTCGCTGATGCCAAGAACTCCCCCTACTTCAATCTGCTCGAACGCAGTCACAGCAAAGACACCTATGTTCTTTCCAAAGACCTGCCCATTGCCGTTACCCGCCGTCAGGATGCTCCTGACGTATTTCGGTTGAACGGGTCGATCTATGTGTGGGAACGAGGCGCTCTATTGACCCAACAACGCACCCTTTGCGACCGGACAGGAATTTACCGTATGCCCAGCCTCTGTTCGGTTGATATAGATACGGAGGAGGACTGGGCTTTCGCCGAACTTGCCGCTGCCCTACTTGACCAGCGAGACACTGCGAAGGCAAAGGCCGACTGAGGACATACGAGTGAAAGACCTATCCAACATTCTAATCGCTCCAGACGCCGACTTCAAAGAGGTTCTGCGCGTCATCGACGGCTCTGCCCTCGGGTTCGTTCTTGTTGTCGACCCCAACCGGCGCCTTCTTGGCACAATCACCGACGGTGATGTTCGTCGAGCTTTGATGCAAGCCGACGCATCTCCGCACGGTGCTGCCAGCCTGATGAATACCAGTCCGCTCTTTCTGACCGAAGACACGACTTACGAAGAACGCCAATCCTTCCTGACACGGCACAAGATAACCTTTGTGCCGCTTCTCGGTAAAAACCGTACCGTACTCTCCGTCGCGGCCTCTGCGCACTTGCCCGGAAACAGCTTTGACGACGTGGCGGTGGTCGTCATGGCGGGCGGGCTAGGCTCAAGGCTTGGCCACTTAACCAGGCAGACGCCAAAGCCGCTGCTTGAAGTTGACGGTGAACCGATCCTTACGAAGATCGTGAGACGATTTCGTGATGAAGGCTTTGAAAACTTCGTCTTCTGCATCAACTACAAAGCCGGAATGATCCGTAATCACTTCAGGTCCGGCAAGGATCTGGGTGTCCAGATTTCATATGTCGAAGAAGAAAAGCGACTTGGCACAGGGGGCGCATTGTCCTTGATTGATGCGCAAGACTACAAGCAACTGTTTGTAACCAACGCCGATATTCTTTGTGCCACCAGCTATCGCGAAATGCTAGAGTTTCACCTCGATCAGAAGTCCCGCGCAACAATGGCTGTGCGGGAACACGAAGTTCAGATCCCATTCGGTGTTGTAGAAACCGACGGCTTCGAGATCAGGTCCCTACGCGAAAAACCGGTATATAAGCACTTCATCAATGCGGGCTACTATGTGATCGACCGCAGCACACTGGCTCATGTTCCGCGCGACGAGTTTTTTGACATGCCGTCACTGTTCGACCTTTTGCGAACGGAAAATCAACGCACGCGCATCTATCCTACGTCCGGTGAGTGGATCGACATCGGCAGACCCGAAGATCTTGAACGGGCCCGCACTGAAAACTCTGGATCCTAAGGATATGTAATGGCTAAGACATTTGCCGTCATCGGTTTGGGTCGTATGGGCTATAGAACCATTTTGGCGGGACGCGCCGCAGGGCTTGAACTTTCCAGTATCCTCGATAGTGCCGAGACGCCTTGGGGCGTTACCCAAGATGCCGATCTCGCTGGTTTCGTTGTCAAAACGCTGGACGAAATGACGGCCAAGAAGCCCGGTATTGTTGCGATTTCCACGACTGCTGACAGCCATGCACCCCTCTTTCGTGATCTGGCCCATGCGGGTGTCACCTCCGTTCTGGTCGAAAAACCCGTTGCATGCTCTGTTGCAGACGGTCTCGCAATGACCAAGCGCGCTGAAGAAGGGTCAATGCGCGTGCTGGTCAACCACAACCACCGCGCATGGAGCGTTTTACATAAGATCCGTGACTTTGACGGTGACCCACGGTTTGGCCAACTCAAAGCCTTCAGCATCCTTCAGGGCGCCGGGGGCATCGGCAATCTGGGAACCCACTATTTCGACCTTGCCAACTGGATGTTCGACACTGACCCGACCCATGTAGTGGCATTTGGCACAGAGCCCGAAGCCGCAAACCCGCGTGGTGCCCAATTTTTGGATTTAGGCGGAACCGTCATGGTCTCGTATCCGGATCAACGTCGCCTCATTCTTGAGATCGGCGATGATGTCGGCGTGATTGGCGGCTACGAGTTCCGCTATGAATTCGGCCGTGTCCTGATGCCCTTTACCGATCAGCCTCCCCGCGTATTTGTACGCAAACCGGAAACCCGCGATATGCCCAAGCATTTCTACGGCGCCGCGCTCGAAGAGCTTCCATGGGAAGACTTTATCAGCGGCGACGTCGTCGCGCATACGACTGAGGTCTTTAAAAGCCTACAAATCGGCGATCAATCCAGCGCGGCCACCTTGTATGAGGCAACAAAAGCGCTTGCGCTGACTGCTGCCGCGCGCCTGTCCATAGAACGCGGCGCAGTCATCACACTCCCACTCGAAGGGGACGATAGAACACGCATTTTCAGTCTCGCATGATCTATAACAGACTTGTTAGAACGCTCTAAATGCCCGGAGATCAAATGCAGACGTATAATACCATCCAAGAGGCATCTGCTGCGATAAACGCCTCTAAGTCCCCCCTCGTTTTTATCTCGGGCACACGCAGCGACAAGTTTCAGGTTGAGCGGTCCATTCTCGATGCCATCCTATCTTCATCAGGCGGAGCAGTTTTTCGCAACAAGGATGAACAAAAGAGCTTCACGGCAAAAGAAAGTGATTGGGCAGATACAAGAATCAGCCATCTCAACCATGTCGGACGGGCAGATGACGATGCACTCTATTCCTTCACGCAATCCCTTTGCAGAACCATCTGCGACAGCATTTCATTTCGCTTTTCACGACGTTATCAAAGCAACTTCGAGGCCGTGAAGGAACCCATCGCGCTGACCGCAGCGGATACCTACATATTGTTGCTTAGAACAGCAATTATGGTCTTTGAACTCGTCGAGAAATTGAAATCGAATGATGTTTTCATCATCGGTGCAGTGCCTGGTTTTAATGTCGGATTGCAGGACTTGCTTGCTGCCAATGGTGTTCAGACATCCATTATCGAATGTGATAAAAACAGATCGCGTAACATGGCGAAGACCAAAATGGCCTTCGAAACTGGGAGGGTCAAAGACTGCATTCCTGTTCACAAGAAAAATACCAATCAGTCAGACTGGATCAGGGGCCTATCCCATTCGATATCTGGGACTGACTTTGTCCTACACGTAAGATCTAAAGATCCTGTCTACTTCCAAAGCACGACATGTCTTGTCGATCACTTCCCCAACAAAAAGTTCTCGATCCTTGACTTGCGCATAGATACCGACGTGCGCACACGCTTCAGCACATTGGCTTTCCCTCGCGCTCACTGCTCGCTCATGCGCCTCCCAGCACAAGCATTTAATTTGCCAAAACGGCAAGCACGCAAGTTCAAAAAAGATCTCGTCCGCTCGTTGCCAAGCGCATTAAACCACAGGTCGTTTCAGAATTTCCAACTGTCAGATAGCTTCTATTTCTTTGGACTAAAATCAACATGCAGCCTCTTAGCAAGAACCGTATTTTACTACGACGTCTTTCGGCAAACCTTCCAGTCATACAAACCCCGCGGCGTTATCGTCATGCCATCCCGCGGCGTTCTGGCGCGCGCCATGACCTCCGCTGCTCAAGCCGAAGGTATTCCGACGTTCGAGCTTCAGGGTGGTACAATCGCCGACTCAAGACGCTTCTGGAAGCCGAACAGCGACTATATCCTCTGTTCCGATCCCGTTTCCGAAATGACATATCGCGATTTCCTCAAAACGCCCCAATCTGCAATCAAACTGATAGGATCGCCACGGTTGGATCAGAACATTCAGCCTTACAAAGAACGTTATGACCGCAGCCAAACCTCAGGCTTTGCGATCTTTGTCGCGCTGCAAACCGTGCCGATTGAGACCACGCTCGAGATGATCGACGCTTGCGTCGAGGCCAGCGCAGATATCCCTGACTGTTCGCTAACAATCGCACCTCATCCTCGCGACAGCCAAAGAAACCTCGGGATGATCGACAAGGCGGTTCAAGCACATGCAAAGAAACGCACAATCAGAACAATCTCGGGCAACTCTTTGGATAAACTGATCGACCACGACGTATGTGTCACTTTTTTCAGCTTTCTCGCTGTCGAGGCATGTGGCGTTGGTTGCGAGATTGTCGCTTTGAATATGACTGATTATGATTGGCCCGTTCGCCTGTCAAAGCTCGGTATCGCGCAAGAGGCTTACGGCGCCCAGGATCTCCGCGACATTTTTCTATCGCTGGCCGACAACAAAACCGCCGGAGTGAAGCGGATCATTGCTGCGGATGATCCAGCACGAGTCCTTATGGACGGCCAATCACTAGCTCGGATCGCAGCTTTATTCGACGAGGTTACAGTCGCGCCGCGTAGCACGCCTTTGGCTGGTTACTACGCAAAGCTCAAGCGTCAATTGCTTGGCTGAAATCAACGATTTTTAGCTGGCATGGCGCGTGCGCCATAAACGGTCACATCTTTTGCAATATCTGCAACAACGACCGATCCCGCGCCAATGATCGAGCCAGCACCAATGTTGACGCCATTTCGAACGGCCGCACCAATTCCGACAAAAGCACGATCACCAACCGTCACATCCGCAGCTAACGCGACACCAGGCGCTATATGCACGTGCTGCCCAAGCGTGCAATCGTGATCGACCGAAGCATTCGTGTTCACAATCGCGCCACGACCGATGGCTGCAAACGGACTGATAATAGCGCCCGCACAAATCAGCGATCCACGACCAATGTCCGCATAAGATGAAACAACAGCGCTTGGATGCGTAAGCGTCACGACGTCCAGACCGTTGCAAAGCAATCTTTCCATCAGCATCCAGCGTTTGTCATTCTCTCCAAGCCCAACGAAGAAAGCCGAGCTTTGTCGCAGATCTTCAAGCGTCGCATCATCATCTTGGCCAATGACTGGCCACGGCCCTTTGTCAGCAGTAAGCCCTTTTTTATATTCAAGAAAAGCAATGTCACGATAGCCATTGAGCTCTGCGATTTCAGCGGCGACGCGCCCGTGGCCACCGCCCCCCAAAATCACAATTCTCTTCATCTGGTGCTACCTTGCCTAATGTTTGAAGACAGTTTTTAACACCGCAGCACGAAGTGCAACACCCTACTCTTGCTCCCGCCCTGTCCACATCTTCACACCCGTCCGCACAGCGGCCCGCCCGATCATATGGGCGGCCACCGGAGCTGTGAGCAGCAAAAACAGCACCAGCGCGATGAGCAGGAATGTCACGCTCAGGTCCCAGAACCAGATCGCGGCGCCCAGCATGACCAGGCCCGCCGATAACGTTCCCGCCTTTGTCGATGCGTGCATCCGCACGAGGACGTCCGGCAGGCGCACCACGCCCAGGGACGCGATGAAGGCAAAGAAGCTGCCTGTCAGAACCAAGACGCCTATCAGATATTCGATCATATCTCGTCCTCCAAGTCCGCCAGCTCGGCGTCATCGCGCCGGGCCAGACGGCGCTCGGCGAAGCGGGCAAGGGCCACGGTCGCCAGAAACCCGATCAGGGCCAGCACAATGGCCACGTCCAGAAACGCGCGCTCGTTGGTGGCTATGGCGAACATGCCGCAGAATACGATGATCAGCACCGTCATCATGTCCAACGCAACCACGCGGTCTGGTAAGGTCGGGCCTCTCACAAGACGGTAAAACCCCAGTACAAGCGAAAGACCCATGACGACGAAGCCGATACTGAGGCTCAGGTCCAGAAACGCTGCTCCGCTCATGTTTCCAAAGCCTCCCGCACCCATTTCTCCATCGTGTTTTTCAGCTGCGCGCGGACCTCTTCATGGTCGTCGGCAAACATCGCGTGCACAAAGAGCGTTTTGCGATCCTCGCTGACATCCAAAGACAGCGTGCCCGGCGTGAGCGATATCAGGTTGGTTACCAACAAGATGCCCGTATCGCTTTTGATGTCCAGTGGCACTTCGACAATGCCCGGACGGCTCATCTGCCGTGGAGTGACAACGTCCCAGACCACCGCGATGGAGGACACCACCAGTTCATAGTGAAACATGACGATCAAGCGCGCCCAGTAATATGCGCGCAGGAAATACGCGCTTGGCCCACCCAACAGCGGTTGCAGCAGCCAGAGCGTCGCAAAGCCAAGCACAAAGCCCACGGCCAATGTGCTGAGCGTGAAACTGCCCGACAAGGCAGACCAACTGATCGCGAGGATCAGGTTGAGCAGGAACAGGTTCATGGCTGCGCTCCCAATACGGCTTCAATATAGGGTGTCGGGTCCAAAAGCTGCGCGGCGGCGCGTTCCGCAAATTGTACGAACGGTTCCGGATAAAAGCCGATGATGATCGTGAGCGTCGCCAAAAACGCGATCGGCAGAATGTAGGACCAGCGCTGTTGCGGCGTCAGGATGTTCAGCTTGGGCTCAAGACCATAGGGATGCGGCTCCCAGAACGCCTGCGCCCAGATCTTCGTCATTGAATAAATGGTGAGCAGACCAACAAAAAGCGCAACCCCGGCAATCAGCCACATCTCGATATCAAGTGAGGCTTTTACAAGAATATACTTTGCCCAAAAGCCCGATAGCGGCGGGAAACCGGCAAGTGAGAAGGCCGGAATAAGGAACAAGATGCCCAGCAAAGGTGCCGATTTGTAAAGTCCGCCGATCTCTTTCAGCTCAGTCGAGCCGGTCAGCTTTTCCGCCACACCCGCGATCAGGAAAAGGTTCGCCTTAACCACGATGTGATGCACCAGATAGAAGACCGCACCAACCAGTGCGAGCGGAGTATAAAGCGCCAGCCCAAGGATCATATATCCGATCTGGCTGACGATGTGGAACGACAGGATCTTGCGGAAATCGGTTTGCGCGGCGGCGCCCAGAACGCCCGTCACCATAGTAAAGCCTGCAACCCACAAAAGGATCGTGTGTGTATAGGCGATGTCGTGATCAAAGACCAAAGTGAACATCCGGATCAACGCATAGACCCCGACCTTTGTCAGCAACCCCGCAAACACCGCCGAGACGCTGAAGGACGGTGTATGGTACGCCGCCGGCAGCCAGAAAAACAACGGAAAAACCGCCGCTTTCACCCCGAACGCGATCATAAACATGATCGCAACGACGGTCAGCAATCCCTGGTTTTCGACCCGGTCGACCGCCAGAGCCAAGTCGGCAAGGTTTAGCGTGCCTGTCAGGCCATACAGCAAACCGACGCCCGACAAAAACAGGATCGTCGAAACAAGGTTCAGCGTCACATACTTAATCCCGCCGTCGATCTGCGCTTTCGATCCACCAAGGATCAGCAGCCCAAAGCTAGAGATCAACATGACCTCGAACCAGACATAAAGGTTGAACAGGTCGCCCGTCAGGAAGGCACCACAGACACCTGCCAACAGCACCTGAAACAAGGCGTGATAGCCCAAATACTCCTTGCGGCGGTTGATCTCGGCCAGCGCATAGACCGACACGGCCAGTCCCGTGATCGCCGTGATCACGACCATCACCGCGCTTAGCAAATCCGATACCAGCGTGATACCGAAGGGTGCCGGCCAATTGCCCATCTGCCCGGCGACCACGCCCTTATCCAGCACATGCCCCATCAAAACCGCGCTCGCTGCCTGCATAATCGCGCAGCCGGCAACGCTGATCCAGGCCCCTGCCCGATGCTCGCGCAGCAGGAAAGCGATCACACCGGTCAGAAACGGAATGAGGATCGGTAGACTTAGGATCCAACTCATTTAGCAGCGTCCTCGCGCGGCTCAGCGACCCGCATTTTGTCGGAATTCAAAGTGCCCAGCGTGGTGTAAGCGCGAAAGACCAGCACCAGCGCAAAGGCGAACAAGCCAAAGCCGATGACAATAGCGGTCAACACCAACGCTTGCGGTAACGCATTGGCAGCACCTGCAACCGGCGCGTAATCGCCCTCTGCAATCAGCGGCGGCAAGCCTTGTGTGAGGCGCCCACTGACAAAAATCGTCAGGTTCGCCGCGTTGGAAATCAGGATCAGCCCAAAGATGAAACGCAGCACATTGCGCTCGAGCATCAGGTAGACGGCAGCAGCGACAAGCACACCAATGGCGAGGGCAAGAAGGGTCTCCATCAGATTTCCTCTTCCATCGCGAAAACAAGCGTCAGGATTGCGCCCAACACGACCAGATACACGCCGATATCAAAGAACAGGATGGTCGAAATCGGCAAACCCTTGTCGTCCCCCTCAGCACCGATAAACAGCCACTGCCCAGTGAACGGCGCATCCGCGAAAAACATCGAAAAGAGCCCCGAAAGCAGCGAGATGCCCAAGCCCACCGCCGCAATATTCTGCGGCGAGACACGCAACGCCTGCCGCGCTTCGGACGTGCCGCACGCCACCGCGTACAGGATGAACCCGGTCGCGCCGACAAGCCCACCGATAAATCCGCCTCCCGGCTCGTTATGGCCGCGCAGCAGCATGTAGATGGAAAAAACCAGCAACAGCGACGACAGATACCGCGTCGCCACCTGAAGGATCAGCGAATTCATGGCGTATCCTCCTGAACATTCGTGTCTTTATTGGCCATCCCGCGACGATGCCGAACCGGCTGCGTGGTCCGTAGTAGGGCATAAGCCGACAGACCCGCGATCAGCACAACCGCAATCTCGCCAAACGTATCGAGCGCGCGGAAGTCCACCAGGATCACGTTCACGATGTTGCGCCCAAACGCGTCCGGCCATGCCGTCTCATTGAAATACGCGGTCAGGCGGGTGTCGAGCGGTGTCTCCAGCATGAGCAGGATCGTTATCGTCACGACGCTACCCACACCAATCGCGAGCACCGCATCCAGTGGCCGGTGATCCGATTTTCCTTTTTGATCCAGAAGCGGCAGGCGCAGCATCGCGACCGCCACCAATACGACAATCAACGTCTCGACAAGCAGCTGCGTGATCGCCACATCCGGCGCGCCGTAGATAATGAAGATGATCGCGACCGCGATGCCGACAACGCCCAATGCCGCAATCGCCAAAATGCGCGAGCGTGTCGCCACCGTGACCAGCGTGCCGACCATCAGCAAACCGATCACCGTCCAATGCTTCGGTGCCAGTTCGCCTTCAAAGACCAGCGGCCAGTGAAATACTCCTTTTAGCCAAAGCGTGCCGCCCACGCCGACAAAGAGCGTGGCGAAGATCACAAACATATACTGCCGCAGCACGCCCGATTGCAGCAGTTGCGTCTGCCACGCCGCGACCCATTTAAGGCCCTCCAAAAGGTTGTCCCACCCTTTGTCAAACTTCGGAGACGCCGCGTTCAGTGCAATCAGTTTGGGCCGCAGTATCCGGTGGAACGCGTAAAGCAGACCGCCGATCACGAAGGTCGCAATCGAGAGGTAAAGCGCAAGGTTCACGCCTGCCCACAGCTTCAACTCTTTCGCCTCTTCCATTGACCCCAAGAAGCCCTGCACCGTTGGGTTCACCAGATAGGTTTGCGCATAGCCCGGCATCAGCCCGAAAAAAAGACCGAGGACAGCCAAAACCACCGGCCCCGCCAGCATCGGCCAAGGCGCTTCATGGGGTGTGTGCGGCATCTCCCCTTCCGCTTTACTCCAGAACGGACGCAGCGCCACGATGCCCGCGACAGCCACCATCAGCGCGTTTGCAGCAAGCGACATGCCCGCCACGAATGTCACATTGGTTAGTGTCTCTTCCGCGCCCTTATATGCCAGCTCTTTCGCGATGAAGCCCATAAAGGGCGGGATGCCCGCCATGCTTAACGCTGCCAAAGCCGCTGCCAAAGCCGTCACGGGCATCGCTTTGCCTAGCCCGCCCAAAATGTTTGCATCCCGCGTGCCCGTCCCGTGGTCGATACAGCCCACAACCAAAAACAGCGCCGCTTTATAAAGCGAATGGACCACCAGAAAGGTTACAAACGCCGTGATCGCATAACCCTCAGCCGAACCGAGCAACATGGTTAACGTACCAAGTGCCATCAGGGTCGTGTAGGCCAGCGCCTGCTTCAAATCGGTCTGCCGGAACGCAAGGATCGACGCAAAAACCGCCGTTACTGCGCCGAACACAGTCAGGGTCCACAGCCACAAATCCGTCCCCGACAGTCCCGGATGCAACCGCGCCATCAGGTAGACGCCGCCTTTGACCATCGTGGCCGAATGCAGGAAGGCCGACACCGGTGTTGGCGCGGCCATCGCATTGGGAAGCCAGAAGTGAAACGGCACTTGCGCAGACTTGGTGAACGCCCCCACAAGGACTAGGATCACGATCCCCACATACCAAGGGTGCTCACGGATCGCGTCGCCTTGCGCCAAAATCTCGGAAATCTCAAACGTGCCGGCTGCGACCCCCAGTAGGATAAAGCCCGCCAGCAGCACCAGCGCCCCTGCGCCGGTCAACAACAACGCCTGCAGTGCAGATCGCCGCGATTTGGCTTCCTCGTTGTTGAAACCGATCAGCAAGTAAGACGTGATCGTGGTTAACTCCCAGAAAACGAACAAAGCGATTAGATTGTCGGCCAGAACCAGCCCCAGCATCGCCAGCATGAAACTGGTCAAATAAAGGGCAAAGCGGTCATATTGCGGGTGCCCGGCCAGATAGCTGTTCGAATAAAGCATGACGGCCGTGCCTATTCCGCTGATCAACAGCGAGAATGTCAGGCTTAAACCATCCACCGTGAACGACAACGCAATGTCGAGCGATGGCACCCAATTCCACACAAGGCGGATAACCTCGCCTTGGCTCACAGGCCCCAAAAATTGTAGAAAATAAGCGAAAAGTCCGGCCGCGATGGCCACTGGCACCCACCCAATAACGCCGTTTGAGGCAGAAGCCCCAGGCTCAGATGCTGCCATGTCGTCCCTCATTCGTAGTCACCCGACCCACATCAGGCGTATTCAACTCGTAACCTAGGAGATTCTCCTAGAATGTCGACAGCCGGAGCCGGTCCCACCCCCCGTGTGACCCGCTCCGGCTGACGTCCGTCTCAGTAATTAGCTCCGGATGATATGGATATACGCGGTAATCTCGATAGGAAAAGACAACCGTTACATTTTTTTTCATAGCTTTTTCCTATCAATCAGTGAATCCTGTCGCCTATGACCGACCTCACCCTCCGCCAGCTCCGCTATCTCAGCGCTCTTGCCGACACCCGTCATTTCCGCAAAGCCGCCGAGCGTGAAGGGATCAGCCAGCCCTCCCTCTCCGTCCAGATCAGCAATCTTGAGGAAACGCTCGCGGTGCCACTGGTTGAACGTGGCCGCGGCCCCGTCACCTTGACCCCTGCGGGACGCGAAGTGCTGCTGCGCGCCCAAGCTATCCTGGATGATGTGCAGCGCCTGATGGATGTCTCCACCGCGCTGAAATCCGGCCTGTCGGGCACGCTGCGCCTTGGCGTCAGCCCTACCCTTGGCCCCTATCTGATGCCTTGGGTCGTCGCCGAATTGCACAGCGCCTACCCCGACCTTTCCCTTTACATCCGCGAAAGCGCGCCCAGTGATCTGCGCTACGAGCTGGAACGCGGCGGCCATGACATCGTGCTGACACAGCTGCCGATGACCGGTGCCGATCTGACCACGCGTCGCCTGTTCCGCGAACCGCTTTCGCTTGTGACAGCGTCCGATCATCCGCTCGCCCGCCGCAATGAAATCACCGATGATGACCTTGCCGGGCAAGCCATTCTGTCGCTGGGTCCCGGCTACGCTTTGCACGACCAAATCTCCGCGCTTTGCTCGGACACGGGGGCCGAGTTGCAGCGCGATTACGAGGGCACGTCCCTTGACGCGCTCCGCCAGATGGTCGGCATGGGCATGGGTGCCACCTTCCTGCCCGCCCTCTACATCG
>ERZ1740067.497-NODE-497-length-31285-cov-11.322286_pt1 | contig 31285 bp, 27 predicted proteins | sample MGYA00581736_ERZ1740067 | MGnify/ENA primary metagenome ERZ1740067 (study PRJEB43018, sample SAMN04849236) | marine metagenome | isolation source: floating plastic debris | place: Pacific Ocean | collected 2008-08-27 | study: EMG produced TPA metagenomics... | reverse complement strand
ACAAAAGGAGGCTCACTTGCGTGAGCACCCATGTTATTTCCGATGAAGTCTAATGAATAAGATCGACAAGACTGAACTTAGCCTTCCTATCCGTTGGGTCAATGAATTAGACGGCAACCCTAGCTTGCCAGGGTCTACTATCTCTCAGCTCAAATCTGCTCAAGAAAATGGCGTCATCGTCGTCAATGCCCCTCGCCCCCTCCCAGGTAACAAAACTTGGAAAGGCAAATTTCGCTGTGGCATTTTCTATGGTACTGGTGAGCTAGACCGCTTTGGTGAAGAGTGGGCTGCGCTCGACGCTAAAGAGCTGCGTCTAGTGTCAAATGCCCACATTCTGAGGCTTGTGATTGAAGAAGGCCACCGAAGAGGCTATGGAGATCAACTGCAAGAACTCATGATGAAGTTCACTCCAGATAAGATGGCTGAACAAGCTGTTTGCTGGCTCAATATGCCGTTTTTTGCTGAAGAAGCCGCTGCGAATTGGGAGCAGATGTTAGCTGACGCTGACTGGAGCGCGCCTGAAGAGTAAGCATACTATTCCTTTCTCCCTATCAGAACGCTCTGATGGGGAGTTTCTTTTGCTGCGCAATGAGGTGCTGAACTTCATTCAGTAAAACTCATGAAAGCAAAAGATACGGAAGGTCGCTACGGTTTTGCGCTTAAAACCGAATCTCTGATAAGTGATATTGTCTCTCCAGCAGTAGCCCGACGGATTATGAACTGCTTGTTCTCGGCTGATGAACAGCCGAGCGATCTTAACGTGCAGCAGCGCCTGAGGGATGCCTTGAATAGCGGCAGCCTACAGGTTAAGGGATTAGGGCCTAGTGGTCTGAAACGATTGCAGAGCGCACTCTCGCTGGGCAGAGTAATCTATAACGCTCTGCCTGCTGCGGGCACTGTGGTAGACGATCCATCTGTGGCCGCCGCTGTCTTTCATCCCATTGCTTGCGAGCCAGTTGAGAAGTTTGCGGCGATCGCCCTGGACGTTAAGCATCGGGTACTCTCGATGCGAGTCATCTCATCCGGAACGGCAACAGAGACCTACGCCCATCCAAGAGATATCTTTCGGTGGGTGATACAGGTGGGTGGCACACGATGCGTAATGGGTCACAATCATCCATCAGGGAGCGTAGAGCCAAGCGAGGAGGACATTGTGCTGACGAAGCAACTCATAGAAGGCGGCAAGTTTTTGGGAATTCCTGTTCTAGACCATCTAGTAGTTTCGGGGAGTGAGTACAGCTCGATTCGTCAGACGACTTGTCTGTGGGCTAAAGCCAGTGATTGAAGAATAATGTTCAAAGAGTCGGACAGCTTGATACAAAGCATTCCTGGCTCTTTGTACTTTAATATTTTTGACAAGTATGTCCTGCTCCTTAATAGATGAGTATGATCGGAGGAATTATCTAGAGAGTCGCTATGGTCGAGAAAGTAAATTCACTGGTGGGTAGGGCCGCAGAGCTGAACAAGTATGCAACGAGTGACCTGTCTGTAGAAGAGAATCTGGCAAGCGGTGCGAGCGTCGATGACCTCGTTGCAGTAGGTGTTTTATACGACGATTACGACCCAGACAACGATCCAGCTTATGACTTCACGCCTGAGCCAACAGCAGAAGAGATGGCTGAGATACAGGCGAAAGAAACTAGAAAAACACCGATGTCTGGTGCTGAGTTCCAGAAGTGGATGAAGGAGCGATTCAAACACAGCAAGATGGCTGCTGAGTACCGTATGGAAGCTAACCGTCGAGAAACCTGGACTTAACAGATAGAAGATGATTCAAGCCGATCAGTTTGATATCAAAACAGGAAAGCCAATCCAGATTGTTATTGATGGTCAATGGCAACCAGCTATCAAGCAAATAGAACACTCCTACCTCGAACATTGGTGCCAAACAAATGGCATAGCGACAGACAACCGATTTTCTGTTGCTCAGTTCTATGAGAGCGTTCGCGATTCGGATCGCCGTCAGCTAGAGTCTGAGGGTAAGTATCTCGTCTTTAGTAGCGGCAGTGAGGGCTACTTCACTGACTTTGAAACTGCTCAGTTAATGACGCTAGGTAGTGAAACCGCTGAGCCTATCTATGCAGGTGATCGCAGCGCTGCGCATAATGCGGTCGCTTATGGCGGCTTAATTGCTTCAGATGGTGTTGCTTCAACAGCATTTTCGTCCGCCCGAGTTCTCGTTATTGATAACGTGAAGAGAACCCACGGTTCTACTTCCTTAGTTAGTTGGAATGGCCAAACTGTCTCCGAAGAAGAGCTTCAGCCTCTGTACGACAAGATGGGTGACGGAACAATGCTGGTTCGGTCATCGACAATGGATTCTTTAACAACGTCTGACGAGCGCGGACAAATAACAATTTCAGCGTTTGAAAGGGCAGGCATTAGCGCAGATATCACGAATCTCGGCGCAGATTTGGATCGAGTAGACCAAGTAGCTGACAAGACACAATCCGCAATAGAGCGTAGGCTGCGTCACCAAGCTGATACGGGCGTCTATCAGTTTCGAGCGGCCTCTCCAACCTTTCCTGGTATTGCTAAAGGCACCGTGACTTACAGTAGCTGGGCTGAGCGTCTAAATGTAGATGCCATCATCTCGATAGATGATATCAAAGGCGATGATGGTCGCCTCTCTGAGCTTGGTATTAAAGAAGCCTCTAACTTTTGGATCAACCGAAAGGCAACTGCAAAGTACGGTCAGCAGACAGTTGGCCCGCAGGTTAAATACAATATTCCAGAAGCTACGCGCTTAGAGATAAACCCTAGAGTACAGCAGAAGGCAGAGAAGCTTGCGCAGGTTGCCGGAAACTACTTTGCCTTGAGCCAGCGCTACCTTGAGCATAAGCAGCACGAACGCACTCGCCCATATCAAGAAGCTGAAACCGAAATATCTGGTAGCCGTCCGGACTGGCTATACAACGCATTAGCGTCTGATAAGTACGGCCAGCTGACCGATCAATCTAGCGTGGTTAGAGGTCTGGAATACTACATACAAGGCGAATGGCAGCGATTATCTGCAAATGGTACATCGGTGCCATCAGCGATGGCTCAGCACCATAGTCAGCTTAAGCCATGGGAAGTGTGCAATAAAGACTTGCCGCACGGTGCAATAGTGGCCTACTACCGCTCTCCCTTCCCGAACGTAGGCGCAGCAGCAATCGCTATCAACAATACAAAGATTATCGAGCAGCAGGATAGAGAGGCATTCTCGAAACAAGGGGTTGCTTACCTGTCACCAGCTACTGCAAAGAACGTTGCCATTACTGACTTCGATGGCGATATTAACGGCTTTTTTGTGGGCTACCAATCGACTGTGGATGATCTGCCTCAGAAGCTAAGGAAAGAGTTGGAAGCCGTTACTGCTCTACCACCAGACCAACAGTACGAAGCAGGGCGATCTGTATTCGAGAAGATGATTCACCGGCTAGAACAAGGTAAGGACAGTTCGATTGAACCAAGTGTCTATCCAATCGCGGTAAAAGAGTTTATTCAGCGGACTGCACCGAAGATTAAGCCGCCACAGATTATCAAGCAGCAGAAGGAGAAGCATTCTTGGCAAGAAGCGGAATCACTCGCAGAAGCTACCTGGAGAGCCTGGGGCATCACCGCCGATAATCCTACTGGAAAGGTCGCGAATGCAGGAATGTCACTACAGTCGTTGGCGCTTGAGCTAGAGTATGCACCAGATGAAAGGCAAGAAACGCTCCTTCGTCAAGTATCTAGCCACTGCTCTAAACTACTGACAAAGGTAGACGCAGGCAAGGTTACCATCCCAGATGATGATTGGCTGGTCTCGCAAGGCTTTTCTCCATGCTATACAGAAAGACTAGAAGACTTAGCGAGCGCAAGCAGAGATCTATCGAATTGTACAAGTCCTGAACAAAGAAAAGCCTTTATTGAAGCGTCCTCACAACAGGCTTCTAATCTATTATTAGAAGTTGCACACGGCCCGAACGCAGTCAATTTACAGACTGCTGTAGATACAGCTAAGAGTGCTAAAGGTATAGATGAGGACTTACACAGCTTTGTAGAAGCCCTTCAGTATAAGAGAGACGACTTCAGGCTCAACAAGAACAATTCGTCGATATATGTGAATGGTAACGAAATGCCAATCAGTATTGACGAGCCGGTTTCGTGGGGCGCTCAGCAGGTGAATGAATACTATAGTGGCGCACAGCTACAGGAACGAGAGAACAAATTCTTCCAGGGCATTTTTCCAATGGGAGAAGCGCCTTACCAGACACAGCAGGCGAAAACTATCATTCAGACGTCTAGCGGCTTAATGAAGCAGGCCGTAGAGAGTAAGTCCAGGCATCGCCAGCGACGCTCTGAAGACCAGCGCCCAACTATACAAGTCACTACAACCGATGGCAGACAGCTAACCTTTCAGAAGGTAGAGGATGCGCAAGGTACTTTTCCTTGGCGTAGCGACGGCACACATCCGGGTTGGAAAATTTCGATCAGCAAAAATTACAGTGCGAAAAAGATAGGAGAACGCTTTTCCGCAGAACTCAGTTTTGTTGACGCGCAAGGACAAGTTCAAACTGAACCAATGGGCTACGTTGATCGCGCTTCCGCCAAGCGCTTTGGCTTAGAGGAACGGTTTAAGACGAATAAGTCGCTCACTATCAGAGAGCCACACCTGACGATACAGGTGCCGTGGGCACAGCAGAACGATTCAAAGATGATCTACGCGCAGAGAGAGCAATACCTTGATAAGTCGCTAGCGCCGCCTGAAGGCAAAGACCCACAGGTACGTTCTCAAGAGATGGCGATCGCACTATGGCGGCAGTCTAAAGGTGGTCGCAAGCTGGTGATGCAGGAGTATCCAGAGCAGCTGGGCGATCGCCTACGAAACGTACCAGATATTAAAGTCGGTCGGCTACAGATTTCAAGTGAGCCGGTGCAGCGGCTAGTCGCGAGTAGTCCTCATACGATTCAGTTTGCCAAGGATTTATTTTCTGCAAAAAGCGGTGACGTGATAGAGCCATCTGTCTCTGTGTTGAAAGCCAACGGCGATCGCTATCTGATTGGTGCGGTCAGCGGCGGTTCTAGTCCCTCTATCACTTTGCCAGAAGGTGCCGTTTATATGGCTGCTTTTTCTAAGGATGCTACTAGCGAGAAGATAGTCCACATGCAGGTGATGGATTTGCCGGTAATAGAGCAGACTCCAGATGAAATAGCAGCGTTGCATGAGAGCCGCTGCCACATAACGCTCGATCACAATCCGCACGATGAATATGCTGTCCGCGCAGGGAGCGTTGTGATTGCACAAGCTGAACAAGGTGGAGAGCAGATCGCATTGCGTGTTAGTGGCCAGCACATGATTGATGAAAAGCTAGCGGCTACCCACTCGCAACATTGGGCTGACACAGAGAAAGCGCCCGCGAGTGCTCTTTTCGATAAACTAACTGCTGCGCGTATTGATGGTGGAGGACTATGGGGATTAAGCGTTCAGCCGCTTGGCACTTACGAACGCGGTCAGATAGTGCCTTTCGAAGAAGTTACACAAGCTCATCAGCTACCAGCAAAGCAGGCAATCCAGCCTGAACCACAAACTAGCTTTTCTCAGCAGTCTAAGCCGTCCCTAGCTCCTGCTCAGCATCTAGAACCGGTAGGGTCTGCGGCGCAGCAGCTTTGGGAAGAGTACAATCGTCAGAACAGCGGCGTGATGGCGGCGATTGCGTCTAGTACGCCGCAGCTTCAATCCAGCCTAGATCGTGAGATGGCTAGACGCGCTATCGGCGACGGTCATCCTCTAGAAACTGTTCAAAAGGCGATCTCACAACATAGTCCGGAAGCTCAAAAGAGTGCCCAACCAGAGGTCTATGCTAAAGAGATTGTCGAGAAAGAAACCCAGGCCAGTCGAAAACAGATTCAAAATCAGTCCGTCCGTCGTTCTAAGGCTCGATCTCAGAAGCGAGATAAATCTAAGCGCAACGAAATGAGCCGGTAGCAACTCCCCAGACAAGAGCGCAGTCGCACTTTCCAATTGTTTGAGATTGCCTCTCCAAAGTATCCACGGTTCACACAAATCTTGAAAGCTAGAACGCTGCTACTCAGCGATTCTGGCTCTTTTTATTTTGCCTTTTATACAGATGCTGTATGTAGCCTGCGGCACGAGCGGATGAGAGAGAGTTCGTCTCACTCTCGTTAACTTGTACGAGGATCGCTCATGAATAATCAGCTTATCGCTGGCATGATTGCTGTTGCTTCTACTGCGGCGGTTGCGTTGCCAGTAAGCGCTAATACCGGATTGCTACTCCAAGACTTAGACGATTTCAGCTCTAATGCATCTTATAGCCAAGGGTCTGACGGCCACGTCATCATCGACTGCTGGCGTCAGCCTTGGAGTGATGGCGGCGAAGCTGTCGTTGCCGAGTGGCGGCTTAGAAGCTATCGTGGCCCTTTCGTCTACGTAGGAGGAGCTGTTAACTTCACAGAAAGTGCTGTACCTTTTCCTCTAAATGGTTCTCCGGTAGGCTTCTCGGTTCCCTGGAGTAATGTCACTTCTGGCAGCGAAGAACTCTATCTCGATGAGCCGGTAGGTGCGGGCGTTGTGTTTGCTTCAATCGGTGGATATGTCGAGTTAGGTGTAGAGCGTGGTGTCATTCTTCCAACCACCGCGACTTGCCCGGTTCGAGCGAATTAGCGTGTCATTCAGAGCGCTGTAGCCGTCTTATCCATCGACGTGCAGCGCTCTCACGCTCAATTCCAGATTTTCTGAAGAGGATAGCAGCAGCTTCAAAAGCAGCGATCGCCTCCTCTTTTTTTTTCATGGCAACATAGGTTTGCCCTTTACAGAAGTGAAGGTCACCGTTGTCAGGAGCTATCTCTAATGCTCTGTTGTAGTCATCGATTGCTTCTTGGTTTCTGCCAACAACTCGTCGTTGCTGAGCGCGAATCATATAGCCGTCTACATTCTTCATCGGTAGCCAGTCACCGTTGATCAGCCCGCAGCGATCGCCAGCGGGTTCGAGAAGCTGAATGTTACCGATCGCAATGCCAGGGTTGAATGGGTCTTTCATGGCTTTTGCCTAGATGACGACTCTGTGAGCATTTGTTGTCTGAAAGACGATTGTTGTTCAAACTAACCAGAATGCTCTGCTAGCCAATTTTGCACCTCGGAAATACCCGAGAAATCCAGCAATGCTTCACCTAGCTCTTCTAGCACTGTCAGTGATAGCTTTGAAACTGATGCTTGGATATCTTCTGACAGCTCGCCAAATCGCTTTCCTAGCTGACGGATAATAAGGTTAGCTGCCTCTTCCTTTCTACCCTCTTGCATGGCATCTTCTCTGACTTCTTGGAAAACTCTGGTTTCTTCAAAGGTGATATCTAGCATCCTTTCAACTTCCTGACGAGTAATTTGCCCAAACCGATATGAAACGATAGTCACGACCATATCTATGATGACACGGCCCTCAGCAGGTGGCACTGCTTTTGCCCGCTTTAGTAACTCCTTAGCTTCTGATGGTGCTCGGTCTTCATCTACGGTAGTCAGCACCATCAGGCTAACCCACAGCGGCAACTGGTCAATATCGCCTAGCTCGTCCAGATATATCCGGTGTACCTGCCCTCCGTTCAGAAAGCTACTATGCGGCAGCAGATCGCTCTGCTCTGTACTACGCGAAGGGTATATAACTATGACCTGCCAGTTAGTGAAGCGTTCCCGGTTGCGATAGAAGTAGAGTGCTACTTCAGCAAAGATGCGCTCATAGAGTCGTTCGTCCTTCTGAAACTGCGCTTCTACAAAGAAAACGATTCCTGGTTTTCCTTCGGGCGGCAAAAACACACCATCAATCTCGAACCTGGGTTCTTTAACTGCCACAGAGTCAAAGCGATAGGCGTCGGCATTAGCCGGTGGGTTTGGGACAAGCTCAGATAAGAGTCCAGGCGCTTGACTAAAAAGATAGTAGAAAATCGAGTCTCTGCGCATACGTTAGTACATTATTAGTACACCTGGATTTTAGCAGGTGTTTATTCTTTTTTTGCCTTCGGCACCTCGATGTGAAAGTTGCAGGTATCCAGCCCTGCTTCAACGCAAGCCTGCAATTCTTCCTGGTTCCAGCGCTCGAAGTCGGCCCAGGTCGATTGACTGGCCCTGGTGCTATGTCCAAACCACCCAAAAGCCCAGCCCGTCGCAAATAGTAAAGACGCACCCAAACAGGCAAAGCCAGCGGCTTCCAGGTAGTAAGCCTTGCGAAACCGCTTCGATATTTCCTTCACCTGCTCAGCAGCCGTGGCTTGAGCGCTAGCGATCGCATGAGCTGCCAGCTTCTCCGCCTCTGCCCTGAGCTGCTCAGTCTGCTCCTGAAAGGCTTTCGTTAGCAGCTCTGCCTGTGAACCTGCCTGTGTCCTGATCTTCTCCTGTTCAGCAGCAGACGCCTGCTGAATACCCCCAATCGCCTGAGTTAAGTGCTGAGCAGAAGCGCTGCTTTCCTTGGCCGCGATCGCCCACGCCTCCTGCAACCGTCCCCAGCGCTGATCCATCTGAGTAAGCAGTTGCCTAAACAACGTCTCAAATTCCTGTGGGTACTTCTCTAAGAGCACTTCTAGCGTCGAGGTGCCAACGAGCAAAACGAAAGTTGGATCGTTCTCATCGATATTATATCGCTGCACCAGGGCACGTACCTTGTCTCTGAATACTTGAGAGCGTCCCTTCAGCAGCAGGTCTAAAGAACTTTCGGTCATGCCTCCACCCCCAACAGATGCCCTGCCTTAGAAAACTCCTTGCGGACATTCTCACGCCACTGATAAATCATCGAACGTCGCATCGTTGGCAGGCCGCTTTCCTTTTCAATGGCCTCTGAGTAGGTCAGACTTTTCTTATCGATGCTGTCGGTGGCGATCGCACCCAGCTCAGGAAAATCTACAGTCATCCCACCCTGCTTTTCTAGCTCGGTTTTGATACTCGACCGATTATAAGCATCGAAGTAATGTGGCCCACCGAAGTGCAAATTCCTGACTGCGACATGAGCGACAGGTAGACCCTTGGCATTCGAGATCGCATGTTCGAGCAGATTGACACTTTCAAGCGTTGTACTCATCACTAAAACTCGCGTCAGCCTTGCACCCATTTGTCTCAAATTGCTGACAAAAGCAAAGCGCTCTTCCAGCTGCCCGAGCATATCGACTTCCCCAGCCGGGGAGTCAATGATGATGTAATCGTTTGCCTTATTTTCTATGCGCTCAGCGAGCGTTTCTACGGCAATATCGGCAGTCTTCGTGTCAGGACTGGTTATAGGCAAAAACTCCGCGCCATAGAATCGCTTAAATTGAGGATTAATCGGGTCGCAGTCGTACGCATAAATGTAGTCCGTCTTATCTGAAAGTAGGTCTGCCAGGATGCGAGCCGTTGTCGTTTTCCCAACGCCCCCTTTGCCCCCGCTGACCCACAGAATGAGTGGTTCGATAGGCTTAGCTTCTAAGGTTGATGTGGTAGAAGGCTGGCTTGCTTTTGCTGTAGATGATTTTTGCTTACTCATTTGCTTGCTTATAGGTCTCCATTCATTTCAATGGGTTCGCCATGACCGTCAGGGTAGCGGGCTGAGTTTCCTTCAGAATGCGGCCTGCTCTTCCCAAACTTTTTGGGCGACTTCTTTGCTATGGTTTCTGAGCTATCTGCTGACTTGTTGTTCTGCCTGTCAGATGCTGGCTTGGGTAGATGCTTGCTGTCTTCCGCGCTCTTTTCTGGATTTGCCCGTTCTCTTCTGGCTTCACTCAGGTACTGGCGGAGCGTTGTCTTGCTTATCTTAATGCCATCTTCTTTTAGAATGTCAACAAGATCCTCATAGTCGTATCCTTTTTCTAGAACGTTATCTAACTGCTCCGAATTTTCAAATATCAGTTCCTTGGTCGTTAGCTCAGTCTTTTTCTTCTTGGGAAGTTGTTCTAACTTCTGACTAAATTTGTCAGCGACGGCTCTACTAATGATTGTTCGCTTGGTTCTCTTTGTAGCCATTTTCTCATGTTCTCGTCTATGCTTTTGGTGCCTCTATCAACCTGTCTTTTGGGCGTCTCCCTGCGGGTCGGGCTGTCCGCTACCAATCAGGCGGGCATTCAGCTAGGTTCGCTAAGGCTCTGGGGTCTTCGCTCCATCGCTCAGCCCCCATCACCTAAGCTCAGCTAGGGCTTCACGCCACACCTGATTCCGCTTCCATCCCTGACGCAGCTCTCGGCGGGTGGCAAAAAAAGTACACCCCCTAAACGTTTTTGGATTTACCTGCTGTTGTTTTTCTATTAATTTTGTTGATGCTGGTAGATTAAGTTCTTTCGGAATTTGGTAGCGCAACCGATATTGACTCTTATAGCAAGTGGAGATTTATTGTTCAACCATGAGTAACACTTCTTCTTATGCCATCGCCCGAGTAGGTACACGATTCAAGACAAATGGACAAATATCAGCTTGTGGTAAGCATAATGTTCGTACTCAAGAGACGCCTAATGCTGATAAAAACAAATCAGTCAATAACGAGTGCTTTGTGGGCAACAACGATAAGCCCTTGACTGAATTAGTGTGGAATCGGATTGGAGACAATGGCGGTAAAAAGATACGTACTAGCGCTGACCCAAAGCATTCAGCCGTTTTAGCATTTGAACTGATGCTAACGGCTTCACCCGAATACTTTAGACCTGATAATCCCGGTGCGGCAAGTGAATGGCAAGCTGATAGATTACAGGCATGGGAAGCCCTCAGTGTGAAGTGGTTGAAAGATAGATACGGCGATAATATTGTCCGCGCTACGTTTCATAGAGATGAATCGACACCGCACATACATGCTGTGATAGTGCCGCTAAACGAAAAAGGTCATCTCAATGCGAGAGACTACGTGGGAAATAGAGAGAAGCTGGCAGCGCTACAGGATAGCTATGCTGATGCGATGAAGCCGTTAGGTTTATCGCGGGGTATTCGTGGCAGTAAAGTGCAGCACGAAAAGATAAAAGACTATTACAAGAGCGTCAGTCAAGCTGAGACGCTAGATTTATCTGTAGATGAGCTGAAGGCGCTAGCCGCAGATAGACAGAGGCAGGTACAAAAACGCGATGAACTTGAGAAAACTGCGCTAGGACTCTCCGAGGAAAACTTTCAGCTAAAGACGCAGTTATCGGCGTTACAGGGGCAGGTAAGCCAGCTCCAAAAGCTTGTTGATAGAAGCCAAGAGTTTAGAGTAATTTCTTTGCCTGAAGTTGCGCTGAAGCTCGGTATGCAGCCGAGTGAGTTTGATTCAAATCGTTGGTACAGCGAGCAGCATTCTATTCGTATAGATGGGTCTCAATTTTCTTTTGCAGGTGCAGGTGATAAAGGGCATGGTGCTATCGATTTGGTGATGCGAGTAAAGGCATATAGTTTTCATGAGTCTCTGGTGTGGCTAGAGCGTCAGTTAGGCACAGGCGCAGCGCGAGCAGCGACGATTGAACAAGTTGATGCTGTGGTTGCTGAAGTAGAATCCACTCAGTTTGTACCGCCAGTTCAGTCAGTAGAGGGATGGCCAGCGGTGCGCGATCACCTGCTTAAGCAAACATATCTTCCTTCGCCATTGATAGACCAGCTGCACGAGCAGGGGCTGATTTACGCTGAGGCTCGGGGTAATGCTGTGTTTATTGAGCGTGATGTCGCAGGCGATATTGCCGGAGCAATTCAGCGTGATATGAATGGTCAATATAAGCGAGTAGAAAAGAGTGCTGAAGGTGCGGCTTTTTATGTTGTTACTCCTGATAGCGAGCTGGTGAAAAAGCCAGACCGGATTGTGATTACGGATAACCCCGTAGAGGCGCTAGCAAAGCTGACCTTGGAGAGAACAGCGCAGCCAACGCAGTTTATTCAGTATCAGTCGTTGGGTGGGAATAAGGCATACTCAGCGCAGGCTGAAGGTGTTGCTCAGGTGTCAGTTGCTTTAAGTCGTAGTGCTGAGGGCGATCTCGCAGCGCAGGATATATTCAAGGTGATTCCGTGGGCGACCAGTGACCGTCCAGACAGATCGCATCAGATGCAGCTTAAAGCTGACATAGAGCAACTACGCGCTTCGATGAAACAGTCAAATAGTAAAAGCCAGCAACCATCGAAGGCTCACAAGAAACCTCGTAAGGCACAAGACAAAGGCATGGGTATGTAGGCTCTGCGAGCCAGTCTATCAGCCTGTACGATGCTCAGTAGCTCATTCCTTTCTCACGAGCTTTGACTTTCTTTTTCGATTTGCTCTTAGTTGCAGCCCTATTTTTAGAGCGAGCGTGATTTTTCTGGGCTTCCTTTCGGCTAGGTCTATTCGACTGGCTAGCGTTCCTGCCTTCCTCGTTCTGCCGAGATCGCTTAGATTGAACCTCAGGAGACTGTTCTGCTTTCTTCACGGTTCTTCGCCCGTAGTCTCCTGGACGGCTTAAAGTCTTAGCATGGGGACTGTTTTGTGCGATCGCCCGCTGAATGTCTTTGGGGTTCTCGCCAGCCAAAAGTGCTTCTTTAGCAACTAGCTGATCGCTCAGCTGCTGCATTCTGGGATTACCTTTTGCCATGCTTTCAAAGACACCGTTTTCGCCGCTGTGATACTTGTCCCATATCTGCTGAGAAGGTGAATTCTCTTTAGAATGCTCGCTGCGAGCTGAGGCGCTATTCTGCGAGCGAGCTGTATCAGTAGAATAGGCAGCGTTGTTTTCCTTACTGACAGGTGCTTGACTCTGAGTTTGTGATTTTGGTTGAGGATACTCGATATTTGCCAGCGCTTGATTGTGAGCCTGTCTTACAACATCAGAACGATTTGCACCGTTGCCGTTGGCCAGTTCGTCAGCAGCCTGCGAAGCCAGCTCAGAGGAGACACCATGCTTTTCATACACACCCTGATATAAATCCTTAAGAATTTGATGCTGCTGAATTTGCCGATGGGCTAGGGCTGTGTATGGCCCGTCAGTAGCTCCTTTTCCTTCTGATACAACCTCATGGCTTGCTAGCCTTGCGGTTTCAGGCTTAGCGCCCTGCTTCTGGAAAGCTGCTTGACTATCTTGTCTGAGTGTTTCTTCTGCTGACTGATGAGTGGGGAGAGGTTGTTTTCGCCCTCTACTTTGATTGCTTTCTGAGCGAGCTATCTCTGGCTGAGGAGTGTGCTGCTGCGTCTGAGTACGGGTTGTTGGAGCTAATTCATTGATGGTCTGTGCTTTGACTTCAGGCGGCTTGTCATCAATGCCCAGCGTTTTCTCGATTTCACTCATACGACTCGCAGCCCGCTGTTTCTCCTCTTCTGAGGTATTCGGGTTGGCGACTTTATCTGCTTCACTCCGATAGTTCTGAGCCTGCTTCTGAGCATTTGCAATGACTTGTGCTTCAGCCTGGACGATAGCCGGACTATCTTTCGACCCAACCCCTGTAGCAATATCAGCTGCTGCATCTCGCGCAGTTCGTTTATCTGCGCCCTTTTCTAGATACCGCTTGTAGGCAGTGCGAAAGAGACCGGGATTGTAGGTTTTTTGATTGTTTTTCTCTGCTCGCTGTTGAAGGAGAATTCGAATCATTCCTTCCGTCAGCTCGCTCGCTTTCCCAGCGGCAGCTACTTCAGTTTCCTGAACAGATCTGTGATCGCTCACGACTGCTTATCCTCCGTGGTTATTCAACGTGTTTACCATCGTCACCGCATTTTGCATCGTTGCCTGATTTGCTTCGGCTGTGGATATTGTGACAGGACGTTCAGCGGTTTCTGCTTCCTCATCATCATCGTCCTGAACAGTGGGCAACAACGCTTCGACTGTGGCCCGCCGCTCTGCCAGCGCTCTGTCGGCATCGGTGATGTAGTGAGGATCGCTTTTGCGAATAGCACTCAGACGCTGCTTGCCTTTTGCATCCCAGATAATGCCAGCCGTTGTCTGCTCATTAATCTGGGCTTGGTTTAGCTTAGGTCTGGCCATGACAGGTATAGATGCCTGTGTACCGTCCTGGCTCTGGTAGCCAGGGGCAAACATAACAAATTTACCTTTGCCAAAGCGGTTGATTTCGTCTGCTGTTACCAGTGGTACTCTTTGCCGGTGCTGGGTGCGCGTCGGTTTCATCAGCATTGCACCGCTGCGACTCCAGGTATGAAATATGCGATCGCACTCTCCAATCCGCGCTGATACCTCCTTCGCTGTATCTACGTTGTTAGGATTAAAGAACAACGTATTGCGACAGCCGCTCATGATAGAGCTGGCCATCTCTTTTCCGTAGGTTTCCCGCAGCTGCGAGAATGACTGAACGCCCAAGAAGGCAACTAGGCCAGCCGAACGCAGCAGGTTCACGTACTGTGAAATTTTGGGAAGGTAGAGAAGTTGCAGCTCGTCTAGGAACAGCGCAAGTATGTTTTTCCGAGGCTCAGAGAAGTTGTGAGCAATCAGCAACTCTATTTGAGCTGCTATCAACGGTAGAACGGCATCCTGTGTCTCTTCATCGACCTGCAAGAACAGAATTTGTTTGCCATCCATTTTGAGCGGAACCGTCGAAGTCCCGCAGAAAGAAGGAATCAAATCGGCAGTGACAAATCTCTCAAAGATAGATTGAGCGGTCACAATCATGCCGACGAGCTGCTTTTCGCTTTCCTCAGAGGCTACAAGCTGCCCAAACTGTTTGACCGTCCAGGCGGGTGCTTTCTCACTAGCAATCAGCGCCTTTATTCGCCCAATTAGGTTGTGCAGGCAGATAATCTCACTGACCGTCATAAGATCGGACTGTGGCAGCAGTTTGCTGAGCATGATAGCTGCCTGCACAATGCCGATGCCGGTGCGCTGAAAAAAGTCGCCTTTCCCTGATTTATTAGGATTAAAGCCAGCGGTATTCTTTTCAAGGATGTTGGAGAGCTGCAATGCTCTAGAAGCATCGGTGGGCGATCTCACAAAGTCATGCGGATTCAGGCAGTCTGAGTAGGGCTTACCAGGAGCAATGATGCTCACCTTGTAGCCTTCGCGGGCGGCAATAGGAGCAAAGCGCCGGGTAATGCTGTCTTCTCTAGAGCCTTTGGCATCGAAGACAATCGCAGGCAGGCCTCGGTCGATGACTTCCATCAGTCCAGGCTCTCCAACCGTGGCCGATTTACCAGAGCCAGGAGAACCAACGAATAGAACAGATTCATTGGCATAGGGAATGGCTACATCACCTATCTGAATGGACATTTCTAGCCCTGCTGCCTGCTTTTGACGCTTAGCTAGCTTTCGAGCCCTTGCTTTCTCCGCCCTGGTAGCAAAGCGGCCAGTCCCAAGCTTCTGTTTTTGAGGGGCCGCGCTTATGCGAACAAAGCCTAGCGCACCAACGAAGGCCATCATGAGCAGTAGCGTGACAGCAGAGGCAGTAGGATGCTCTTCAATAGCCGTCTCGATGAACTCGGAAGGTGTCTGAACCCCTATGATGTATTGGCTTACTGGATTGTCCATGCGCCATCCTGATAGCACAGCGTATCTTTGTCTGTTTCTTGGAAGATGCTATTTTCATCGGGTGCCGGTGGAACTAGCAGGCAAGGTAGCTCAAACCCCGGCTGTTCAATCACTTCTACAAGCGGCTCATCAGCGCTGGTGCGTTCTACATAAACGGCCAGAATCCTCTCTCCGGTTGATGTTTGGTAGCCTGCCAACGCGCAGCCGCCGATGCCGCAAAGCGTAGGTGTGTTGAAGTCTACTAAGAGTAGGTCATTCTGTTCGTAGCCGAGTGCTGATTGCGCGATCGCATTTCTATCTGCACTTGGCGCTGTACTTTCAGCTACGATTTCTGCGAGCTTCTCTGGGGCTACTATTTCAGAAAGTGGTCGCCATGCTTGACCGCTAGCTGTGATAGCAATTGCGCGATAAGAGACAACGCCCACAGCTAAACTCAGTCCAGCGATCACGATGGCCGCAGAGGTCAGTAAATTACGTTTGTTCATTGTCCAGACAATGCCTCAAGAAAATCATCATAAAGAGCCTCAGCAGTAGCAGCCGGAACACCGCATCTTTCTGTCATCTCTTCCGGCTGCATTAATCCACCGGCTCTACAGACAAACTGCCAATCGTCATCGACTTGCTTTGTAACGGCACTAACGCCGATATAGTTGAATATCACGGTAGAGAGCGCATAACCGCCTTGCTCTACTGAAGTCTCTTCAGTAATCTCTCCTTCATCAGCTGATGAAGCCTGAATAGCTTCTAGTGGGGTATCTCCCCGAGCCTCTGTTGCATTTTCTATGAGTTCAAAGGGAGCTTCTGAATAACCAAGTCCCGATTCTTGAGCATAGGAAGCAACTCCTAGCAGTAAAGAAAGTCCTAGTCCCAATAAAGCCCAAAATACAACTCGACGCATTTTATTAATGATCATGACTGTCTCCTCCTGGATGTTCTACAGGTATCATTTGAATGCCTTCTCTTCTCAAGACACCAAGGTTTTCTAAATATTCGACCGGATCGTAGGTGCCTTGATATCCAAATCCGCCCTCATTGTTCGCTCCTACTGGCGGCCTATACTCTAGGTGAACGACGCCAGTTGTTTGTGTGCCTTGCCCAACGATTTGACCCGCCTGAATTGTGTCACCTTCCTGCACCATGAGGTTATCTAACTCAGCAATCCGTTCGACGACATCTAGCTCCGGATTGTAGATATCCACGTAGTGGTAATAGCCGCCTTCGTCGTAGCCAACTCTGACAACTTGTCCCCCTACGTATGACTGGAACGTATCGTTAGGGCCTAAGTCGAAATCTTGCCCAGCGTGGAGCCGTCCGCCAGGACGAGGCGCTCCATACTCCTGAGCACTCAAAGTGCCTGTGAGGTGCGTCTGAAGCGGTTCTACTGGTGTAGGCGCAGAGCACTTCGTACTCGATTCTGTTGAACTTTCAACAGCGTGATAGGTTTCCGCTAGCTCTTCTCCATAGGTCTTCAGCGTTAATCTTCCATGTGTGTCAGACCAACCGCCGTCAACAGGCGCATCAGGACCGCCAAAGTGAATTTGACCTATTCGCTCAATGATCCGACTGCCTGTAAATCCTTCAGACATCGCCTGCTCTATGTTGCGAGTTTGATCTGCTTTAAAGACGGCGTCCTGGTCGGCTGCTGGAAAGTACTCTTCTACCTCTGAGGGATAGATGGTAGCGCCTGCTTCTGCTCTTCTTAGAAAGGCTTCACCTCCTGGTTTCTGTCTGATGGAAGCTTTGACATCTTCTCGGTAGGTCATGTACTGATACCTACCTAAACCACGCCCTCCGGCTGTGTATGTCCCCACGGAATTGTAGTTGCCCTCAATGCTAGAGAAAGCTGCTGCCAGCGACTGAAAATTGACACCGCCTGGGCCTTCACCGCACAGTCCAAAGCTACCTCTGCTTCCTCTAGGCGTATGGGCACCGATTAAACTTCTCACTTCTTGAGGCGTCTCTGGTCTGAGATCTTCCCATCCGTCAGGTGCTTTAATCGGCTGAGTAGAACCGCCGAGCCCATCCTTGATGCCCGTTAAGATGGTTGCCCCTTCATGAGTTGTTATCGGCAGTGGAACCTCCATGAAGTACGCCGTACAGCCCAGGTCGATGAAGCCACGCTTGCAAACCCTGAATGCAATACCCCAATCAGCAGAGCCAGTGGCCTCATCTGTGCCTCTCACCTGTAGCGCAAAGGTTGGGCCAAAGGGAACTCGGTAAGCGCCCGCTTCGTTGAAGACTGCACCTAGAATGCCGAACCCATCTCTTACACGGTGCTTATTTGTCATCCAGTTGCTACCAGCCCAGGCACCTTTGATTGGACTGATATCGGAGTCATACAGCTCAATATGAGCGCAGCCGCCGACACAGGCGATTGGCTCCCACGTCTCTTTTCCATTCGTGCCGCCGCTGACTGGCTTTGGCGTTGCCTTTTGCCCAGAATATTCTTTCTCTCCAAACGAGATATCCTGCTTCGCAATTGGGACGAGTCCGCCAACCATTTCTAATCCGGGATAGCTGCCGAACTGCATGATAGAGAGGCCCGGTACGTTGGCAATTACATCGTCACCGACTTCTGGAATCTCTCCTAATTTGGTTGTGCCGAGATTTGGTACGTCAGAGACCTGAAGAGAGCCTAGCCCACTTTCAGAAATAGACATCTCAGCAATGTCAGGATTGTTGGCAAGATACTGAGAGAGCATTTCCTCAGAGTCTGAGCCTCCAATTTGCTCAGCCAGGTTCGGTAAATCAGCCAGCGCATAGTCGCCCAGAAAAGGAACATCTCCAACCAGGTCGCTCAGCGTCAAATCTCTTAAGAAAGGGATATCCGCAAGCTGAAAGTTTTCGATATCGATGCCAGCTATCTGTCCGATGCTGTCCATCGTCAGCTGCTCAACGCCTATCCCCGTGTACATCAGATCGCCGAGCTTGATGACCTCGCTGGGAAATTGACCCGCTATCCATTCGCGGGCTGGGTCGTAGGGTGGTTCATATCCTGCGATCGCCTCATCATAGCGATCTACGCCTGCCTGCCCCTCAGCTTGAAAAATAGTGTCCCGGTAGCCCAGCATAAAACCACCCTGTTCAAAGGCAGGCAGGTCATCAAAAGAAAGCTCAAGAATCTGAGATTCTAAGCTGTCGGATACATCAGATGGCAAGTCCTGAGCAGATGCAGGCGCACACCAAATGCAGAGACAGATTAGAAATACTGAAAGTAGAGAGAATAAGCGTTTCATCAAGCTGACGTGGTGAAATACAACCGCTGCTATGTGCTGTAGGTACCTTCTATAAGGTGATCAAACTGAGGTTGACCGGATAATTCTGTGAGATGCTCCCATTCAACGCCCGCCTGCTGTGCTGCAAGCCTCTGTCCTGTACCGCTATCTACTAAGGAGAGAAAGATTGCTACTCGCTGTAGAAACATGTTGTCCTCGCCATGTTGTTCAACAGCGGCAGTATATTCTTCGCGTAGAGCTTCTATGTCAATGTCTTCTCCACCTGGGAGAATGGCGGTTTGTGCCAGTTCTGGATTGATTTCCGGTATAGCGCTCACCGTGTTGTGAACCGCTTGATTTCCGAAGGAGATGTTGAAGACGTAGCAGCCACGCTCAGTATTGGCAAGCAGTGATGTTGTTGCTGTCTGTGGCAGTCCAGGAAATTGCTGAGCCTCTACCTCTGTCAGAATAAGCGTCTGCGTTCCCTGCTCTGGAATCGGCTCAAGAATGAGCTTAGAGACATCAAACACTTGCGCCTGATAGACAGGCTCCTTAAACGTAATGCTGGCTCCGTGGCCACGATTGACGACAACGTTGGGGCCGCGAGTGCAGGCTGCTTCAGCGGCAGTCGGCAGCAAAATAGCTGACATGACGATCGCCATCTGTTCTATTTTTTTGATTCTCGTAATCATATTTCTCCTGTGCTAGAACTGAGCGTTAGATATCGGAATGAAGTTGTTGAAAGTGAGTCGGACGGTGCGAGTATCTAGCGTCCAAACAATAGGTTGAGAAGAGGCGCGTGAGGCTCTAGCAGCTGCGCTTGCTTCAGAACGCTCTACTTGGGCGTCTATGAACGTCTCGGCCATGCCGCCTGCAATGTCAGTTACGAGATTGTCGTCGCTATCAATGACGTTGGAAAGGCTATTGCCGAGCGACTCCATCAGGAATCCATTCACGTTTGGCCCAGGTGACGAAGACCTACTGCTGGCATCAGCAGTCAAGATAGATCCGTCTTCAGTTTGCACAAGGATGCTGGAGCGAGGAATCTGGATGTTTCTGGTTTCACCAAACAGTCCCACAATCTGAATAGTGACTGCCCCAGAACTAGAATCTATCTGAGCCTGACCTAGAAACTGAGTGCCCGCAGGAATGACCGCTATTTCACCGGCCATGATGTCTTCTGTGGTGAGCAGCAGTACCTCCGGCAGCGGCGTTCCCTCTCGCCAGCTAATACTGTGAGACAGTTCGGCTCGTGCGCTAGTCCCTGGCATGATCGCGACTGGCGTAGGAGACTCGCTGGTAGCTTCCGATGCCTGATCCGTTCCCTCGGTAGCTTCAGCTTCATTAGCTTCAGCAGTATCTGCGTCTTCTTCCGCTTCGGGAGGGAGCGCGGCTGACAGCACAGTGGCGGCATCCTGTTCGTATTGCAGCTCTTCTATCGTCAGCGGTTTGCTCTCTGTAGGTTCGGTCACCGGAATAGATGACGTTGCGATCGCCGGTTGTGCTCGCGGAGACTCTAGCGCGATTGCTTGAATGTACGGTGTTTCAAAAGGATTCGATGATCTTGCGAACCTAGTCTGCTGCGTCACGGTTTCTCTTGTTCCCGGCGGCGGTGAGCCGTAGCTGCCGAGTGCCTGCAACTGCGCTCTACGCTCGAAAGGATCGACTGGCTCTGTTTCACGAACTGAGCGTTGGGCAAAAGAAGGAGACGCAACAGGTGATGGACGCGGTGCTGTAGCGGCGACTCGGACAGGTGCCGGGGCGGGTCTGCTAACAGTTACCGTACGAGGTTGTGATGATGGTGCAGGCTTAGGCGTAGTCGCTGCTGTAGAAGCTGGTCGTGCGGGTTGCGTCGTGGCCGCAGCCGTAGCGTCAGGCTGCGGACGACCAGCCGTATTAATCGCTTCCGCATCGACCTGCTGATCGATAAACGCCTGCTGACTGCGATACTGTTCTAACTCAGCCTGCTGAGCGGCATACTCTTCAGGGCTGATGTAAGCGCTCCCATTCTCATTAGAACCATCCTCTGATTCGGCTGTCTGTTGATTGTTTGAGGAACTGCCACCACCCATAAAAGCAGCAGCCAGGGGAAATACTATCAGCAGCGATAAACCTGCGCCGAGTAAAGTTTTAGGCCCAACCTTACGAGCGAAAGGACGCTCTTCTCTCACCTGATTGAAATCTTCAGCAGTGGCGATCGCACTGCCTGATTTTGCCTTACCATCAGCCTGTTCCTGCTGAATGACGGGCGCACCCTGAAGCAGTGTGGAAATATCACGCAGCCGAGTATTGTTGTTACTGGGAAAAGCAGCAGACCCATTACCGTTATCACTGCCATTCTGTTGTTCTTTGAGGTCGTTATGGATACCGTTATCTTGCATGAGCTTAGCCTTCTTTGAGAGCAGTTATTTTGTCAATACGAATGCCCGATTCGAGCAGGCGATAGGTTGTTTTGGCTGCGTCAGTAGGATCTTCTTCCAACGCCAGCAGTGGCACTTCGGCAGCGACCATCTCTAGGCGAACGTTGGTCGGCACCAGCTCCCCTGACGGATTCTCAGGTGTTGAGATTAGCCGAGAGCCGATGACATCTATTTCCCAGCGACCTGACTCAAGATGTCTCGGCGCGGAGATGCGATAGGGCATGTAGAGCGAACTGATTCCACTACGCTTAGCGGTTTCCGTGTAAATGTTGCTGGCAAAGCCTTTTAGGTAGGCGTCTCGCGTACTGTCTGTAAACAGATAGCTGGCGGTGACCGTCTGTTCGGGCAAACTCATGCCTTCATACGAAACTTCTTCAGTTTGGTGATTAATTTGAGGAAGTTCACCAAAGGAAAAGTTGAGCAGCGCCCACTCGCGAGCGACATTCTGTAGAACCTGCGGATCGCGGTAGTCGTAATCCACTGGCTTAGCAACAAAGGCTTGTCCGCCAACCTGCTGTACTAGCGTCGGTGCCTGCCGACTGGCAAGTCTAGAGACACTTGCAGCCAGCCAGAACATCATGAGCAGTACCATAACATTACTGGCTGTAAGAGCCGTCATCAGAAAACGACCCTTACTCGGTGTTTTTGTCTCAGGTAAAAGCTTATTGAGTTTTTTTAAACCTAGTTTTGCTGTCATGGGTAAGGTTTTGCCTTTGCAACTGTATGGAGAGTCTCTATCTTCTGGGGATGGGGGCAGGCACGACGTTGACTATGGCTGTGATACCGCCCGTCATCGCATTTAGAATCTGAACACTTCCCCATCCGGCCATAGCGATCGCGATAATGGGAGAGAGAACACCCATCGCAATGAGTAGCCCCGTACTGCCAAACTCGGTGGCATCGATGAGCGAAGCGACAGTGGCGATCGCACCAATTAAAATGTTGTAGAAAGCTTTCATCAACCCACTGGTGAAAAAGCCCACCAGCCAGATAAAGAAGATTCTGGGCTTCATCGGCGCAAGGGACGCCGCGACAGCGACTGGCCCAATTAGCGCTGCCAGATACAGGCTGACATCCATGAGCGTAACCATCGCATTCTGAAAGCCTTTGATCAGCTGCTGTGCCATTGCTTGTCCAGCGCTTTGAAAGTAGAAATTGGCAAACTGCAACGCTGTGTCACCCAGCTCTAATTCGCCATTCCTTCTTTGCTCACCGAGGGCTTTTAGCAGTGCGTCTAGCCGTTTCCCCATTCGGGTTAGTCCTGGCAGCTTCAGGTTGGGAAGACCCGGAACATAGGTGAGATCCTCTAGCGCTTGAATTTCTTCTTTCGCGAGTCTCGCACCTTCTTCAAAACAATCTAGTTGTTCTTGACCTTCCTTTGCTTCGCACTCTGCAAACCTGAGCTGGATATGATCTCTGGCACTTTGTGTCAGCAGTGCGTCGTTGAGTGCATCCTGCATAGAGACCTTGCCTAACTGCTGTTGAAGAATCGTGAGTGTCGTGTCATTGATAAAACCTCTCAGTCCGTAGGAAATCTTTGTCGTCAGAGCGTAGTTATTCGCCGTGAGCATGATGACCAGCACTAAACAGGCAACATGCTGAAACATCTCCTCATAGCGGTTGAATACGAATGCGCGTGTAATCGGAATAAACAGCCAGAAAAAGGGAATGACCATCAGCTTTCGAGCGAAGTCCATCGTCGCCAGATAGCCTGGAGAATAGCTGCCCGTGAATGTCGTATCCCATAGCTCGTCAAGTCCTTGAGCGCTTTTAGTTGAAACGATGATGGCGTTTTCTATGATTGAGCCTGCTCCTTGTACCTTCGTGACATCGCCACTTTCTTGAGCGATCGCCGTAGACGCGATTGACATCAACAGAAAAACAGAAAGGCCAATACAAAAACAGACCGTTAAAGGTTTTCGATAATGAGAAAAGAAAAACATAGTTAGTCTGGAGAAAATAGGCTCCGCGCTTCAGGTGGTTTCTCAGAAGCTGGTGAGTTAGCTTGAGCGGCAGAGGAGAGCGTGTTGCCGATGCCGGGAATAATCATGGCTTCGTTAGCAGAGCCATAGAGACTGATAGCTCTACTCGCTCTGTCTCTTCGGTTTTGCTCGTCAGCGGCTTCACTGGCGTTTGCTGCTAGCTGAAGCTGAGCGCTTTCGAGCCTTTGCATATTCCACAACGACTCGCCGAGCATGGCATTCTGCTGCATTTCCTGCATTTGTAAGGTCGCGGCAACGCCTGATATTTCAGCGCTGCGCCGAACGATTTCTTGCGTAGACGTTGCCTCGGTCGCCTCACCTGCTTTGGCGATCGCACTTTGCGTACTGGCCAGCCCTGCCTGCATCATGTCTGAGCTGGTGACAATCTGCGCCTCAAGCCACTTATCGCCCTCTTCGGCCAGCATTGGCGCGGCCATTGCACGACTTAACTCCTGGTCATACTGATTGGCTTTATCGCGTCGTAGAACAATAGGCGAGCGGGTAATGAAGCCAATGTCTTCGTCTTCTCCATCCTGGGGTAGCCGCACCTTGTATGGATTGGGTGGCGTCTCTTTCTTTCCGTCTCCATCGGCAGCTTCCCAGCCGTCACCCAGGACGACTTCAGACATCTCTTCGAATATCGCATTCTGGCTGGTCAGTACACCCAGTAGCGTCTCCAGAATGCCCATCATGTTGCCATTCAAGATGTCCTTGAAAATGCTGGGTACAGGAGAAGACTTGCCGCCCAGTATGTTTTCAAGACCACCATTGAAAATATCTCCAACGGAACCAGAAATATCTCCGGGTGTCGAAGGAAATCCGCCATCCGGTAAGCCTGGAAAAGAGGGCAGAATATCATCAACAGAAGGCTCGCCAATGTCAATCCCGTTCACGCCATTGCTACCGCTGTTGTTTATGGCGCTAGGAATGTCGGTTTCAAACGGATTATCGGTTGAGAAGGGTTGAGTTGAGGCGATCGCCTTTGGAATAGCCGCTAGACCTGCCACGGCGAAAGCGAAAGCGACAAGACGACCTCTGAGTTTTGGTTTATTGTGCTTAGACATTGGAAGCATGGGGGTTAGACATGGGTAAGTGACGACTGCTGAAGTTTCTCTCGGTTGCTGTACAGATAATCAATCCGACCGGCCCGTAGCGCTTCTACATAGATGTCGGTAAAGGCGCTGTGTGCCTGATACTTGTTGTTAAAGCGAGCAGTGACTGTATCCCGTAGCCAGATTTCAGACTTGTTGTTAGCTAGCGCTGCTAACCATTCAGGCGGTAGATAGTGATCGCAATGAACAAGCTTAGAGTCAATGTCTACAAGCCAGCTAGACGAAAGCGTTTGAGCATTCGTAAAGAATTGCTCGGTTGTATTGGGGGCTAGCACTGCTGGGTCATAGCCTAAAAGTCGCTCGAATTCCTTAGCCGCATTGCGCGTAATCGCGCCGATAAACCGAACTTTTAAGTTGTTGGTAATCTGGCTGGCAATGATGGAGTTGGCGATAGAGGCTGGGTCTTGCGAGATAACAACGGGTTTGATACCTGATGCCATTCCGTTTGAACACATCATGCCAACAATGCGGGCAAGCGCTTCAAACTTCAATAGAACAGGGGCTTCATCGACAATAGACACACAGCTGCGTAGCTCAAAAGCCTTACGCAGCATGAATGACTGAGCGCTCAAAGCGATAATGGCCGCGTCGATGTCGTCATTGACACTATCGAGCGCAAACACCGTAAACTGCGCGTCAGGGTCGATGGTGGAAGGTGCAGAAATGGCCTGTCCTACGCGGCTATGTAGCCAGGTGCGTAGCTCCAGAATAATCAAAGCCAGCGCTTCTTCGATCATCTGAGAGCCGACTGGCATATCAAAGTCAAACTGCTGAATAAAGTCTAGAAAGTGGTGAAGTGTTGGCATCCGCTGCCATTCAGGTGAACCCAGACCTGCTGCGAATGCTTCAGAAAATGCCGCTTCATAGTGCTTGTAGAAAGGTACGATAGTTTGCACCAAGAGCGATCGCACTCGTTTTCCGACTGAAGAGGTTTCATTTCCCATCACCATCAGCGTCATCGCCGTTACGCAAAAGTCGTAATGCTGCTTCAGCCGAGCTTCGCGGACTGACTCAGGGAGCTTTGCCAGCTTGAACGGATTGGGTGGCTGCAACAGATTGTTCTTTTCTGTCGCGACATCAACATAGGCACTGATAGAACTAAACATCTTGGCTAGATAGCCCAGGCTATGAATGCCACCTGGTTTGGGATAGTCAATCGCTAGAACATTGAGACCTCGAACCAGCGCATCTGTAATAATTTGAACGCCAAGGCCCGTTTTACCACTGCGGCTTTCTCCAAAGCACAGGATACCAACCGTTTTTGAAAAGATATCTACATGGACAGGAGCCCTCCCTTTCTTGGTAATGAACTCGATGCCCTTAAAATCACCTGAGTAGGGTTTAATGATGGGCATCAGCGCCGGGACTTCATCAGATAGGTAAACCTTGCGCCGGTTGTCGTTGTACAGCGGTGGCATAGTAATCGGCAGCGAGTTCAACCACAGCATCCAGGCCGCATCGGTTTCCTGCTGCCACCGGCTTTGAGTGAACTGCCCCAGAAACTCTCGGCAGCTATTGGTCAGTGCCTGTTTCGTCTCCCGGTAGAGAAAGGCTGCGACGGAGACGCTGATAGGAACTGCACCTGCATAGATGCGGCTTTGCGCGTCCATCGCTTCATCTAGATGATGGCCTGCTTCCACATCGACATTGTTTCGCTTAGCCGCTATCGACTGACCAGCCATCGATTCTTTCGCAACCCGTTGCAAGGCAATCTTGGCGATAAGCTGAGGGCTGGGTGAGAGTTCGCAGATAATCTCGCAGTTTGGCGTATTGCAGGTTGCTTCCCAAAGAAATAACAGCTGCTGGCTAGGAGAGGTAAAAGCGGCTGGCTTTTCCTCTAGTCCAATTGCCCCGATGAGCTGACCGGCAAGTTCGACATGCGATCGCCTTGCTCTCGGGACGCTCTCACTCACCGCAAGTGACAGCGGATCGATCTCGCTATACTTCTCGTCGGCATAGTCCTCGTATAGTACTAGCCCTGCGCTACCTTCAAAGTTGTCCTTTAGAACAAGGTGATAGCCAAGACCCGGAAGTGCTGAGTCAAACTCCTGCTTCGAGTTAAAGGTGCGCCAGAGGTCTTGCCACAGGTCATATGCCGTGAATGTTCTTGTGCGCAGGCCCATCGCGGCCAGCATCGATTTGACAGGCAGATAGCCGCTATTGAACGCATCAGATAGCAGCGACTTCAGCAGCTCTACGGGTACTTGCTTCTGTTTGCCAAACACCTTGTGATAGTAAAACTCAGCGTTGCCCAGAGTCTTCTCAATCAGGTTGCGACCTTTGTTATCAAATTCGCCGAGCAGGTAGGAGGCAAAGACCGTGATGGACTTATGCTGTCGCCTGCCCTGCTCGGTGAGCAGCCGGACATTCCTGGAACGAGCAGCCTGAAAGTATTTATGTTCGACGCTTTCTGACTGATTCATCAGGTCGGCGATCGCCGATTGCTCTGCGGTGTCGTCAGCCACTGAGCGGAAGCGGAAGGTTAGCCGCTGTCGGTCGTGCAATCCTTTTAGCGATTGCTCAACTCGCTTCAGTATGGCTTCTGCCTCACCTGGGTAAAGCAGCGGATGAATGCCTCTAACTTCAAAGGCAAAAACAACAGAATATTCCCAGAGTTGTGTGAGCGAATGCCGCCGCCGATTCAAATAGCAGCCGATGTCTTCGCCCTGTAGTTTGAGCCGACAGTGTGCAAGCAGATCGCATTGGTCTTCGAACTTTTGGAGTTTAAAGACCTGCGATCGCTTGCGTTTTCCAGAAATTGATACTTTGGCAATCATGAGTTCTTTTCAAGAATGCTGACAACGGAGTAGCGCCCCCGTGCCCAATTAGGTGGCGGCAGCAGCGAATAGGCAAACCGGATAGGGTCTTGTCCAACAACGAATAGCCACGTTAACGACATGAACATTCCTAGAATGAGGACTGCGCCCATTCCCAGGCCCAAGAACAGCGTCAGTACAATGCTTGTCCCGAAGGCAACAAGGAGTATGCAGAGTAGTGGAATAGGGAGAAATAAGAAGCCGGGAAATCGACCGATGGCGCGGTTTACTACGAGATAAAGCTCGGACGTTTGCATGAGAGAGACGTTCTATGAAGTGGTAAACAGTAGACCATCTGCGAACTCTAGGACGCCAATTAATACCGCCATGCCAAAGAACAGAACAAGACCGCCGACCAGGACCAACACGTTCTGAATTGCGCCGCCTGCAATCGTAGCGATTCCGCCGACCGCTGCCAGTGCCCACATGCCGAAGGTGATCGTATCGATCAAGCTAGTGGCCTCTTCTTCTCCGATGTACTTACCAATGCCTTTATTGGCAGCACCTTTAGCACCCTCAAAAACAGCATGAGCAGGCTGACCGTGAAGCAAAAGCGAAATGCCGAAAGCAGCGACTAGTGCCAGGAAGAGAACGTTCCAGCCGCCTACAGATGCGGCCAGTTGATTGAGCAGTCGATCGGTGCTTTGCCTTGTGAGCAAAGAGGCTACGGTAACGCCCCCAACAACAGCGATTAGCAACAGCGGTAGCGCTCCGCACAGACTTATCGCTACAGTGCTAGCCACAAAACAAAAAGGTAGTGTTCTAGGATGTTGTAACTTCAGCGGTACAAAACGTCTTCTCAATCCGGGAATGAACTTCTCTTTGGTCAATCTTCTTTGGGTGTAGTTTTGGCTCACCTGCTGACTCCTTTGCGTATTAAAAAATACAATTTTGGGTGAATTAAATCCGTAATCGTTGGTAGAAGCATTCCAGCCGAAAGGCGAATGTCTGCATAGTATGGTTTGCTCCTAGACCATGCAATCTATGGATTTAGCTCTGTTTGCCATAGTTTTTTGCCCAAAAAGTATGAATTCAAGAAGTAACCCAATTACTTTTTGGTCCTCTACGCTGGAAAGCAAAAAATAATTCATAGCTCTCGTGTAAGAAGCTATGGGTTCTTCGGTTGTAGACAGAAGATGGGCGGTTGAAAAAACGTTACATTCTCAGCCTAAGTACATCACCCAAAAATCTAGTGGTATCCTTCGACGCCAAACTTAGGTTTATAGAGTGTCCTCAGTGACTTTGTTCTGTCACCTGGACACTTTCTAAAACACTGACACCATATGGCGAAGTCATTTTTAAGCCGCGAAATGAAATATATTTAGAATTAAGCTAATATTTTTTATATCTTCACGCAGAAATATTGGCAGAAATCCATTGCATTTCATCCGTCTGCTATGGATTTTTCTCAAAAAGTATGGGTGGCTGAGCCGCTGGTAGCTTGATATTTCTTGTTTGTCGATGAGTCCTGGAAATCTGCTTAGGGAGTAATAAAAGACCACAAGGAGATGGTTTATGGTCAATTTCAGTACAAAGATAGCCAGCGGAAAGTTGGTGCAGTTTTCTACCTATACGGATGAGCTGCCACAGCAGTTGGCAAACGATGTTGAGTGTTCAGGCTATAAGAATAGAACGAAATACATGAATGCTTTGGTAGATAGGGTGCTATCGCTTCAGCCGCGATTTGGTAGTCAGTCACGAATCGGTGAACTGTTCTATCTACTCGACATCATGGAATCACTACCGCTTGAGTCCATACAGTCGGTGGCACCAGAGCAAAACCGTAACTTCGATCAGATGCTGCATCATCTGGTGAAAACAGCGCTGAGAGACTATCTAAAGCATCCAGAGACTGATTGAGAAGGAACTCGCTGAACTCTTACGTAATCAATCGCGCTCAGTTCCGGTTATGGGAATTGCATCTACCGTTTTTGCTCTATGTCAATTACTTTTCTATCGAATGTAAGGTTCGTCTAATCTTTTACTCGAAGTGCGATCGCTTCTAGCAGGGCTGCGATTTGTTCTTCATTCATCAAGTTAATTTGATGAGTTGTTCTATCTCTTTCTATATCGCTTCTAGGTTGGCCTGCTGATGTGCCGTCAGGTAGTCCTAAGAGACGAGAAATAATTTTGGCTTGGTCTATATCTGATAACGAGTTTGCCGCTTCGTAAACCTGTTCAGCTATATCACCATCACCTGTCGATATGAGTTTGTAAAACACAAAAGGCTGCTCGCCCGTGTTCCCTTCCATCCTTCACTTCCTAGAGTTAGCCCTATGGTAAAGGTAGATGCCTGTATATATTGTTACACAGCGCAAACAACTAATCAGATAAAAATCAGAGTGGCGTGACTGTTTCTGCCTGCTTTTTCAGCCCTTCTTTTCGTATCTTTCGGGCGAGGGCGTTTAGTAATGCCGATGTAGCATCGCTGTCTAGCTGCTCTACAAACTGATCGAGTGCAGGAGGATGCTCCGTGAAGTTTTGCAGCTTTCGGCAATGAAGTAGCTGCGATACCCAGAACTCGAATGCTTCATCTGGTAGCGCTGCTAAGATTTTTTCTAAGCTGTCAGTTGTGATAGCTTTGGAGCCATTCTTGAAGGTGGACACCATGCCTGTCGAAACATCAGCCTGCTCTGCCATCTGAAATCCCTTGATTCCAAATTCTTCTAAGGTTGCTTTGAATGCTTGGCTGAGAAGCTTCATGATGGGCATAGTTTACGGCCATAGGTACCATACAACTACACGATACAAGGGACGCATTCAGCGTAATGTAATGTTCCGATGATGAGTGTTTGAAGCTTATGGTGGTACCCCTTTATACAACTGATTTGCCGCTTACTCAGTCTACGATAGCCAGATTGTTTGACTGGCAAGCTTTAAACTAGTCGAAAGAAAACGTCTGACTTGAGCGGCCAAACCTTTCTTAACCTGTATTCATCTGCTTGAAGGGACAGCCAGTAACTTTTCCTGGCATTCAGACTTATGCCCTGCCTCGCTTACTTTGCGATCACGCGAAGTAACACTGCTGTTTCTCTCTCTATTAGTGCTCTTCTAGAGGTTCAGGATGCTCGGTGGTTGCTCAAAAGCACATGGAAGCCCCTGTTTTTATGAGACGCTGGAAGAGCGAATCTTATCAACATTAATCTGAAACTCAATCATCACGTTACTTCTTCTCTTTCCAGGTAACTCTCTAGCCTCAACTAAAAAATGACTCTCTTTGAGTTCATCAACGGTTCGCCAGAAAATTTGACTATTACGGGATGAATTACTGCCAAGCAGATCAAGATTTTTGAATAAATGTCTCTTAGAAATGTTTAAGTACTGCCCATCTTTTGGAGAGTCCCACTTCAATCGACTAGCCAGATAAACCAAGAGTCTCATCCCATAATCATGCTTGTTGCGTTTGCCCGCCTGCTGCTGCATCTCGATATTGCCGAAAAGCACATAGTCGCTACCTGGGCGATCAGAATTCTGGAAAAATTCTAAATTAATTCTGTATCTATCAGCAGCACCGTAGCTGTAGTCTGCTGCTTTCTCGGTGTCAAAGTCACGTTGCACATCATCAGCCCAAAATTTCTGAATTCTAAGGACATTCTTGATGGTGACTTCTGCTTCTACTTTCTCTCCTTTTCGAGTTTCTACTGCATAGACTAACTCCGTTCTATGGAGCGCCATTAAGTCACAGTGCAATTGAGACCTGACTTCCGCACGAAAACCACCGTCCGTTGTCCGCCGGTAGCCCATCACCTCTAGCAAATCGTTAGAACGAAACTCAACGACAGAGCCATTTTTTTCCGTCGATGCGGCTTTGTAAAGGTAAAGGACAAGCTGAACTTGGCGTGGGTTCAAAAACGTCAGTAAAGCAACTGTCAAACGACGCAGCCGAAGGTCTTCTATTTGTTCTAAGCCTTTGATGCCTCGGCTTAAACAAGCTTCTAGATCTAAAACATCGTATTCTTGTTTCAGCTCCTGCCATTCTTCCCCAGAAAGATTATCCAGAGGAATACGACGTGTTAACGCAACTTCACTCGCATCCGAAGCGTCAGCCTCAACGCGCATCTCAAAGTAATACCCCCCCGCATCAGAACGCAACACGGGCAAATTAACGTCTGGGTTACGAAGAGAAGCGCCAGCACGAGGGAGAATTTTAACCAACTCTCCGTCAACCTCAAACATCTCTAACTGAGAAGGAGCGTCTTTCATCAAAAATTACAAGATGCCGAATCAATACAGACACAGTAGATAGTAAGTGAGTTCTAAGGAAAATAAAACACCTGTCTATTTCGCGTATGATTTTTGAAGGATAGCCTGTCTATTTCACGTATAGATTTGCCTGTCTATTTCGCGTATTGCTGGCCAAGT
>ERZ1740067.496-NODE-496-length-31398-cov-46.692627_pt1 | contig 31398 bp, 38 predicted proteins | sample MGYA00581736_ERZ1740067 | MGnify/ENA primary metagenome ERZ1740067 (study PRJEB43018, sample SAMN04849236) | marine metagenome | isolation source: floating plastic debris | place: Pacific Ocean | collected 2008-08-27 | study: EMG produced TPA metagenomics... | reverse complement strand
CCTCAACCTGCTGATTAGAAGTCAGCTGCTCTATCCAGTTGAGCTAAGGGACCGCAAATGAGGATGTGTTAGCAGGGGTCCGACGATCCGGCAATACTTGACCGAGACCGACCCCTTCAAGCGAGATCCGGGTCGGGGTCGTGCGTCATTGACACGCTTATCGGATCAGCCACCCAGCCGTCGAATGGCCCGCAGATCTCAAAACCATATTTGGCATAGAGCGCACATGCTGCAGAAAAAATCCGGGCGCTTCCGGTTTGCAGACTGATCCTTCTGTAACCGCCCCGCTGTGCGGTATGGATCAGCTCGCGCAAGATCTTTCCAGCCATACCACGACAAGGCGAAACTTGAGCGGTGTGCATGGATTTGATCTCAATATGCGCTTGATCGATCGGTTTCAGCGCGCCCAATCCAAAAATACGGCAGTTTTCGTCTTCGGCGGCAAGCAAGATCGCGCCCTCATTCTCCAGCGTCTTAGCGGGTATCACGTGGCAGCTTTCCTCCCGCGAAGCTGTGCTCATTTGCTGGCAACGCGCAGCGGTCAATGCGATGACGCCGGTCGCGGCGGTGCTGGCCATACTAACGATCAATGGGTCCAAGCACCCTTGCGGTTGGTCGCGAAGTTTTCTCCGTAGCCGCCAGAGCGCACATTCGGTCTGCGTTTCTTGGGTTCTTGCACAATCGCTTCGATCCCTTGGGACCGGGCATAATCCAGCGCTTCCTGCTTGCTGTCGAAGGTCAGACGCACCTGGCTTTGAGTATCATCCGAGGACGTCCAGCCCATCAGCGGATCGACTTCACGCGCCGATTGCGGGGCATATTCCAGAACCCAGTGCTTTGTCTTTGCAGTGCCCGACGACATGGCTGTTTTGGCTGGCTTGTAGATTCGCGCGCGCATCCGGATCTCCGTTTCTTCAAGCACCTTACATGAGACAGAGCAGACCCTCTAGCAAGATGCACTTTGTCTCAGATTTGATCATATTCCGAAGCCACCCCATGGAATGTACCGAACCGGGTCACCCGGTCTTATGTGCCGTCCTTCTTCTGGCAGATCCACAAGGCCTTCGGCCCAGCTCAGTCCGCTGATCCGACCTGAGCCTTCCGAAGGAAACACTTCGACCCGCCCGTCCCGTAGTCGTGCGCGTAGGAATTCGCGACGGCCGGGCTTCTTACGCTTTTCAAATGCGGCTGGAAGGTCAAAGCCCCGAGGATCTGTCCAGCCTTCCCCTGACAGAACCGATAGCGCTGGCCGGGCAAAAACAAGTGTGCAGACCATGGCCGCAACAGGATTGCCGGGCAGTCCAAAGACCGGCGCGCCATTCCAAAGACCAAGCGCCAGCGGACGCCCCGGTTTGATCGCGATACGCCACAATTCCATCGCGCCAGCCTCTTCCAGCAACGCCGATACGTGATCCTCATCTCCGGATGAAGCGCCCCCGCTCGTCAGGATCGCATCCGCCTGCCCGGCAGCGCGATCAAGGGCTTTGCGCAGGGCATCACGCGCATCCGGCACAATCCCCAGATCTACGGAGATATGACCCATGCGTTGCAATAGGCCTATCAACATCGGGCGGTTCGCATCGTAGACTTGACCTGCCTTTGCGTCGGCACCTGGCGCGACAACCTCGTCACCGGTTGAGAGAACTGCCACTTTCAGAGGTTGCCGCACGGAAATGCTGCCGCGACCAATCGCGGAAACCAACGCCAGATCGGCGGGTGTCAAGCGACGCCCAGCAGGCAGGATCGTGTCGCCCGCCCCAACGTCTTCTCCGGCTTTGCGCGTGTTGGCCCCAGACTTCACCGGGCCATTGAAAGCGATCTGCCGATCCGTCGCCCGCACATCTTCCTGCAGAATAACTGTATCGACCCCCTCGGGCAGCGCCGCCCCGGTCAGCACGCGGACAGCGTGCCCCTTGGGAACCGATGTTTCGAGACGCGTGCCCGCCGCAGCGCGTTCCGGGATCAGCGGAAGGACATGCGCACCCGCGTCCCGTCCACCAGCGAAACCGTAGCCATCAACAGCCGTGTTGGGAAGTGGAGGGTTCGCGCGCAAGGCTTCGATATCTTCGGCCAGGATGCGGCCTTGGGCATCTGAAACAGCCACCTTTTCGATCTTTGCAATCGGTCGCAATCGTCCTTGCAACAGCTCAAGCGCCCGATCGACAGGTGCCCAGTCCACACCGGGTGGAAGTGCGAAACAGTCATTCGTCAGCTTCGGCGGGTTTGGCGCTTCTCGCAGCAGGTCTTCATAACCAAGGCCGAGTATCCAGCCCTCCTCGGGAGCTTGCACAGCGAGCATTGCGTCTAGCTGCGGCGGGTCAAGCGATGAGAAAACCCGGGCGACCTCATGAACCTGCCAGGCGTCCTTAATCCAATCATCCGGCGCGGCCCCAACGGTGAGCGACGGCCAAATTTCGACGATGGCCAAATCGGTGTCCAGCGGTTCGAACGGCCAGATCCGGGCGTTGGGATGGAAGCCACGCAAACGTTGCAGAAAGGGCAGACCCATCAGCATCTGACCGCCAACAGAACCGACACCGGACAATTGCCAGACCGGGAAGGTACCCTTCGCCTGGCTTTCGGCCGCGCGCCGTTCAGTCATGCCGTGGGCTTCGCGTGCACGACCCTTGCGCGGCAAGTACGGTATGTCCCGGCCCAACCCATTGCCCCAGAACGGGCCAGTGCCGGGAAAAACTGCGTTGATCTCTCCAGCCACATCAAAACGATTGTTCGACTTCGGCGCATCCGAGATGCGTTTGCTCAGCCAATCCCAGACAGCAAAGGGATCATCTGATCCGGTCAGTGCGCGGCCAAAGCCTTTGGGAAAGCCAAAAGGAAAATCAAAGCCGATCAATACGGAATGCCCGGCCTGTGTCTCGTGCTGGATGGTTTCGGTCAGCCAATCCCAAGCCGCTTCGCGATTGCGCAAATAGAGAGGCGCTTCAGTCTGCCCTTTCCTTGCGAGACAGGCCCAGATCGCATCGGAACGGGGGCGCGGGCCGGTGTCGTTGCCGCCAGACCAATCGACCATGATCATCGTGTGCCAGTCGGTCACAGGCCAACCTCGGACAGGATGAAATCGGCAATTGCCTTTGTGTGGTTGAGATCAAAGACCGGAACGTGCAAGTCAAGCGGTATGTCGGCCGCAACCGCCCGGACGCTGGGATCTTCAGGCGCAATCAGCGACGCGCCTGTGTCCCTTCTATGGGTCTCGATCTTGGGATGCGCATCACGCTTGTAGCCTTCGATCAGAACCAGATCGACCGGTGCGAGTTTTGCCAGAAGATCGTCAAGCGATGGCTCGGGCGCGCCGCGCAATTCACGCATCAAAGCAAAACGTTCTTCGGAGGCGACCAAAACCTCGACAGCACCTGCGGTACGGTGGCGATAGCTGTCTTTACCAGGGTGATCGACGTCAAAGCTGTGATGGGCATGCTTGATCGTCGAAACACGGATACCGCGTGCCGTGATATCGGCCACGAGCCGTTCCATCAGCCCGGTTTTGCCCCCGTTTTTCCACCCGACCACACCAAAAATCTTCATAGCATCGCCCTTGCTTTCGCCAAATCATCGGGTGTGTTCACATTGAAAAAAGCGGCCTCATCCGGAAAAAGCGCGTCTTGCCCGTCATGCCGATCCGTCCAGAGCACGACCTTGCGCAGGCCGTCGTTCAGCGACGCCCGCAAATCATCGCGCAAAGCGACAGGCCAGAGGCCGAAGGTCGGATGCCGTGCCGTGCCTCGCTTGGCATCGGGTGTCGCTGCAAGGGCAAGCGGATGGGTCATCCCCTCCGTGGCCAGAAGCAGCTGGGGGACAAGATCGCAAGGAAAGAAAGGCGTGTCGGCAGCGGCTGTTACAATAGCGTCCGCGCCCTGCCCCGCAGCCCAGTCAAGCCCGGCCAGAACACCCGCCAAGGGACCCGCATAATCGGCAATGCTGTCCGCAATGACGGGCAGCCCAAGAGACGCGAACCGGTCAGGATCGCCGTTCGCATTGAGTGCAAGATCAGCAACCTGGGGCGAGAGGCGTTCGACAACATGGCCAAGAATGGTCTGATCGTCCAAAGCCAGAAGGCCTTTGTCACCCCCACCCATCCGGGTCGCACGACCACCGGCAAGGATCACACCGAGGGGAGGGTTCATGCGCTGCGCCAATCTTCAAGTTGGGTTTGGAAGGCGGCCGGATCGGTCCCTTCGGACAAGGCGTCATCCGGCACGATCAGCCGGGCGGTCGGCAATTCGATAAGGGTGGCACCTTCAATAGGCCGGATCTGCTTGACAAAGGGCCAGTCGATCCAGGTGCGGATAAAGGGCCGCGACGCCTCAATGCCCTTCGCTTCGATCCGCATGGTCTGACGACCACCGGTTTCATTGTAGGTGTTGTGTAGCCTGACTTGCACCTGATGCTGACGCCACCAGACGGCGAGAACCACGCCGGAACCCCAAAGACCCCCGATAAGCATCGGCAAAAGTGCAGTGAAATCAAAAAATGCCATCGCAAGGGCTGCCAGCGACAGCAGAAACAGGATGGCAGCCGCCACGTTCCGAATGATAATCATTCGGCGCGAGGGCCGCGTTCCGGGCTCGATCGGCATGGTGATGGCACGTCGGTACAGCTTCGGATCGATGTCAAAATCCAGATGGTAGGTCATGCAGTGGCGCCCTTTCGGCGGGCCGCTTTGGGGTCATCTCCTTGCTGGGCCGGGTCGGCATCCCGCACCAGGCGCGTCTCACCGCTGAGGCAGATAAAGCGTTGCCCACGCATCCGACCGATCAAGGTCAGACCAACCTGACGCGCAATCTCGACACCCCAGGCGGTGAAACCGGACCGAGATGCCAGAATGGGAATGCCCATCATCGCCGTCTTGATCACCATTTCCGAAGTCAACCGCCCGGTCGTGTAAAGGATCTTGTCTTCGGCTGCGGTCTGGCTTTGAAACATCCAGCCAGCGATCTTGTCGACGGCGTTGTGGCGCCCGACATCCTCCATGTAAACCAGTGGCCGATCTTCATGGCACAGCACCGTGCCATGGATCGCACCGGCCTCAAGATAGAGCGATGGCGTGCGGTTGATCTTCGCGGACAGCGCGTAAAGCCATGAAGTCCGCACCTGCGTCTGCGGCAGGGTCAGGCCGTCAAGACCTTCCATCATATCGCCAAAAACAGTGCCCACCGCGCAGCCGCTCGTGCGTGTTTTCTTCTGCAGTTTTTCTTCGTGATCGGTAACATCAGCCGTTCGCACCACGACCACGTCCAACTCATCATCATAGTCGACGCCCGTAAGCCGATCAGAATCTGCCAACATCCCCTGATTGCGCAGAAACCCAATGGCAAGGTATTCGGGATAGTCGCCGATGGTCATGGCAGTGACGATTTCCCGGCTGTTGAGGTAGATCGTCAGCGGGCGCTCCTCGACCACGGAAAGGTCCATTTCGGCCCCGGTCTGATCATGCCCCTTCACCATACGTGTCAGTGTCGCCCGTCCCGGGTCGGGGGCGATCAGGTAGGTGTCAAGATCATCGCGTAAGGCCAATTGCATCCCCTTCTCTGGCCAGCTAAGCGTCGTAAAGCTTAAGAGGCTTTCATGACCACCTCCACCCAGAAATCGGCCTATTGGGCCGGCGTGCGTGACGGCGCCCCCTTTTTGTTTGTCGCAGGGCCCTTTGCGATGCTGTTCGGCTTGCTCGCGGCCGAAGCAGGGCTGAACGCCTACGAAGCGCTTGCCTTTTCGATCGTGGTAATCGCTGGGGCCGCCCAATTCACTGCCCTTCAACTGATGCAGGAAAACGTTCCGACCTTCATTGTCCTTGCCTCAGCACTTGCAGTGAACCTGCGGCTTGCAATGTATTCGGCCTCAATCACGCCGTATATTGGTGCAGCGCCCGTATGGCAGCGTGCACTGGCCGCGTATTTTTTGGTGGATCAAACCTATGCCTCGGCCATCGGGAGGTATGAGGCGCAACCCGATATGACCGTGCCGGAGCGGATGACCTACTTTGCGGGCGTGTCTACCTCGGTTTGTCCAGGATGGTACATCTTCACGGTTGTGGGCGCCTTGGTCGGTGCACAGATCCCGGAGGCCTGGGCATTGGACTTTGCTTTACCCTTGGCATTTCTTGCGATGATTTCGCCCCTCTTGCGGACACCTGCGCATATGGTCGCTGCTTTGGTGGCCATCGTCGTGAGCCTGATGGCAACAAACATCCCCTATTCACTTGGTTTGCTGGTGGCCGGGATTTGCGGGATGGTCGCTGGCGCCCAGGCCGAATTGTGGTTCGAACGCAGAAAGCAGCGTGCCATATGATTCCGGACGCAACCCTTTGGACAGTGATCGTCGGCCTTGGCCTGGGCAGTTTTTTCCTGCGCTTCGGCTTCATGGGTTTTGTCGGTGACCGCGAGATGCCCGCCTGGCTGCTGCGGCACCTGCGCTACACCGCAGTCGCTATAATTCCAGCACTCGTCGCCCCCATCGTCGTCTATTCCGGCGAAGATGGCTGGCCGGATCCTGCACGCTTTTGCGCCGCGATCATCACGGTTGCTGTGGGCCTGATCAGCAAAAGCTTTTTTACAGCGATAATCGCCGGGGCCGTTACGCTTTATGCGCTGCTATTCCTGATCGGCTAGAAAGCCCCTTGGCCAAAGAACAGGGACATTGGGACATAATCCGTTGGCTTTGCGGGGTTGCCGGGCGGACAGGTTGCCGTTCTTCCAAGTGGCGCAGGCTATGCGTGACAAAGCTGTCTCTCAAACTTCGTCGCTTTCTCTCCTACGAACCAAAAGCCAGTTCGGAATGAGCGTTCGCAGGCTTGATCTAAATGTAGGTCATGCGGCGACTTATGTCCTTTCGACCATGTCGACCAGACGGAATTGTTGGTCAAGATATGACTTGTAGAATTCACGAAGTTCGTTTTCTGAATGCCTCGGCACGCCGTCGTCAAATATCCGTTCCAGGTTATCAACCATGCCATGCCAGCCAGCTGCTACGTCCGCCCAGCCGGTGCCCGGGCCATGGGGCTGCGCATCTGGTATATCAGCGACCACGTCACGCCCGAACGTCGTGACAAACAAGAAGTTTGTGTTCTGCTCATCAATCCGTGCCAGCTCGAAACGCATACCGCCTGTGCCCCTATACGCCCCCGCAGGCTCATCAATGTCGATAAGCCTCAGGTGCTCGACCTTCGCAATCGTGCTTTCCCAATGGTGATGAAAACGACCACCTTGCTTCAGCTCGAATTGCGTTGGCGGAACAATCCACCATCTTGAGATCCCTTCTTTCGTGCTGACAATTGACCAAGTCTTCTCGACCGAGGCATTCAGCACTCGATTGTAGATCAAAGCATGCTTGGCAGGCATGCGAGCGGCACGGTCCAGCGGGATAAGCGAATGTCCAGTCATTGCGATTGATCCTGAAGTTAGCGGATACAAGGGCGACGCTGGCGCAAAAGCTGGCTTGAAATTCGAGTAAGCCAAAGTTCGATATACTGCAATGCGGCTGGCGAATGGGATCCTTAGCTGTCCTCAGTTGATCAACGCGTCAAAACCGGCTGTCAGCCTCATGCGGACATGGTTTGGCGGCTCAAAGCACGGGCTACGACGCTACGTCTTCTTTCTCCGCTTGGCCTTCGGTGTTTGCCCGTGGTCGAGCACCTCACCAAAAAACCTTTTGAACTCATCAGCTTCATCGACAACCTCTTCACGGATTGCAGGGCAACATCGCATGACTGCACCCTACTGAAACCCATCAGTAGCGTCATAAAGCTCATCTAGCTGGGCCTTTCGGTTCTCCAAGAACCACGGGCAAATAGGTCCCTGATCATCAATGAACAAAACATATTGTCATGGTTGGTCTTGTAAGGGATTTTGTGCCCTTCAACTCGATACCGTCACATTTTGCAGCGACCAGCTTCTATCGCTTGAGTATGGCATCAAGGTTGATGAAAGTTTCCGTAGCCTTCACCTAGAACCTACGTTGGGGGTCTGATTTATAGAAGTTGGAGGACCGCAAGAACCGGCGCGTCCAAAAGCGATTGGACCATACGGGCTGACTCAAGTTTGGCGGGCCAATACAGGAATGGGGTTCTCAGCCAACCTTCGACGTTTTTTGAACGCCCGGTCTTGCCTTTTTCAAAGCTGGACGCGAGCGACACCGTCAATGATCGTGCCGTCATCGTCCTCATAGTAGCGGTCGGTTTTGACCCCGACGCGGCGTTCCATTTGCTCCATAAGGTTCGTTGGGAACATCGTTTGTTGGATGTCCTGAAAGCCAGGCACCTGGCGAAGAAGTTCTGTCGTTGCTGAGGTGCAGAAAAGCCGCGGCACCGGGCCGTTTTGCTGGGCGAGCCGCAGGGCCGTTTCTGCTTGCGCGGGTGTGACCTGGACCGTTTGACTTACGACATGAAAGGTGCTCCGCGCATGGGCACTTTTGTATCCAGCCAGAACTGGGGGTGAGACGCCATAAAGCACGTCGTCGCGTTCGGGCACGCGATCATTCACGAAGGACCCCGCCGGATCGAAGATCACTCGCTGCGATCCGTTGATCATAAGCGCCGTATGCCCACCCCCACCGGTGCGGTTGTTGACCATTGTCATGAGGGTCAGAGACGCCGGGCCGGGTTCGCGATATTTAGCCGCCGTGATCACCTCGGGTGGGCTGTTGTTCGTCTCAACTGTTGCACATGCCGACAATGCAGCCAACATGGCTGCAGCAAACCAGACCCGCATGATACCCGCCCCTATACCTCGTGATGCGTCAGGTGATGAACATCGCCATTAGAATGATCACAGCCAGAATGATGATCACGCTCCAAGTTGTCCATTTCATGAACCCATCAAAAGTCTTTTCCTGAATGGATGTGTTCATCTCACCATGCTTGTGTTCGGCCATTGCGGGGCTCCCTTCCGCCATTTAATGGGCGGGATAACCTATCTCCGCAGATCTGTCACGACGTCAAACGGGCGCAGTGTCGCCCTCTTCGAGGTCCCTGACCAAACGAAAGCCGATGCGGTTGGGTTCGGCATCGGGCTGCGCTTTGGGCAGGGCGCGAAACATCACACTCAGCTGACTGACATGCTGCACCAGTTGAGTCCTCGCGCCTGTCGCGTCGGTGCCATAAAAAGTGATGATGTCCGGATCGAAGTAGCCCATCCCTTCGATCCGCAGCACACCTGCATCGCCACCAGCAAAGCCCATTGCGGCCTCGTGTTCATTGTCGAGACTTTGTTCAAAATTCTGTAGATAGATGATGATGCGTTCATATGCCCAGCGGGCCGGGCTTTTCTTTTCAACGGGCGTCTTTGCTACAGCGGCCGGGAGGGGTGCTGCTGCCACCTTCTTTGCCTGCGGATCCGAATGGACCTCATGACATCTTGGCATTTCGTTCTGTTCTGTCATCGCTCAGTCCTTGCGCTGATACACCCATGCGCCATCCGCACGCCGGTGACGAGTCGCGGCACCAGTCTGATAAAGGTGCGACAGATGCGCGATCGCTTCAACCAGAGCGAGGCCATATTCACCGTCCCCGATGGATCGCTTGAAAAGCGGCGCAAAGCAGTCACCGGCCGCTTTGGGCGTGTCAATGTATGCCAGAAGGCGTTCAAGTGCACCATGATGGTTTTCGATCAATTGCCGCATCCGGGTGGGCAGACCAGTGAACGGTAACTTGTGGCCGCCCAGAACCAGATGATCGTCGCGCGCCATAGGGGCCAGTCGTTCGCAGGCCTCCAGCCAGTCGCCAATCGGATCCGCCATAGGCTCGGTCGCATAGACGCCGATATTCGGGCTGATGGAGGGCAGAATCTGATCGCCCGAAAGGATCAAATTATCGTCACGGCTCCAGAACGTGGCATGTTCGGGGGCGTGACCATTGCCTATGTGAATGTCCCAGTCGCGTCCGCCGATGCGGATGGTTTGCCCTTGCTGGATGCGCGTGTAGCCCAGCGGAAGTGGGGCGACGATGTCGGCAAAGTTGAAGGGGCGTTCCGTGGCACGCTGTTCCAGAAGGTCCGGTCGCATGCCAGCACTGCGGTAGAATTCCAGGGTTTCGGCGTTGGGCACCTCTTGTACGTCAAGCGTGAGCATCCGGCCCATCAGCCAGGTTGTTCGTGTTGTCAGCAACTCTGCGCCATAATCCGTCTGGAACCAGCCCGCCAAGCCAATATGATCAGGGTGGTGGTGTGTGACGATGACGCGCTTAACAGATTTTCCAGCCAGTGGCCCCGCCATGACTTTTTTCCAGATGTCGCGAGACTTTCCCGAGTTGAAGCCGGTGTCGATCACCGTCCAGCCGTCACCATCATCGAGTGCGTATATGTTGACATGATCAAGCCTCATCGGCAGCGGAAGGCGAAACCACAGCACGCCTTCGGCCACTTCTATGGCCTCATCGTGTGCGGGTGGTTCTGCCCACGGATACCTGATACCCGCGGGCGCCCCGTCAGCCATCAGGCGGCCAACTCGTCAGCTGTCAGGGCGTAGACACCGTCGTCGCCCGCCTGCGCTTGAATGAGAAGCGACGCATGTTCGGGCAGCAACCGTTCAACGTAGAAGCGCGCGAGCTTTTCGCGCGGGCTGCCCGGTTCGGCGACAGCGGATTTCAGATGCAGAGATCCGCCAAGCACCCGCGCGAAAGCCCGCAGATAAGGCACGGCGCCTGCGAAACGCGCCCGGTGATCCTTGTTGATCAGCCATTCGGTGGTTTCGCGCAGCGATTCCGTCGCCTGCCAGACAGCTTCCGCCAAATCGGGCAGGATGTCGCGGGCAGCTTCGGCCTCCGCCTCGATCTCGTCCAGCAACAGGTTCGCCGCCTCACCACCGTCCATCATCTTGCGGGCGACAAGGTCCATAGCCTGAATACCGTTGGTGCCTTCGTAGATTGTGGTCACGCGAACATCGCGAGCGTATTGCGCCGCACCCGTTTCCTCAACAAAGCCCATGCCGCCATGGACCTGGATGCCCATGCCTGCGATTTCATTGCCGATGTCAGTCCCAAACGCCTTGGCGATTGGTGTCAGAAGGGCCGCACGTGCCTTCCACCGGTGTTCATTCGTTGCGGTTGTCATGTCGATGGCCACGGCGCACGACAGTGCGATGGCACGCGCCGCATATGTTTCAGCGCGCATCGTCATCAGCATCCGGCGCACATCGGCATGCTCGATGATCGTGCCGCGCCCCTCAGCTTTGCCCTGCTTGCGGTCCACCGCATAGGCCAGTGCATGCTGATAAGCGCCTTCTGCCACACCCACGCCCTGCCCGCCAACACCCAGACGGGCATTGTTCATCATAGTGAACATCGCCATCATACCGCCGCCCTCCGGCCCGACAAGCCAGCCTTTGGCACCGTCATATTGCATCACGCAGGTGGGAGAGCCATGCAGGCCCATCTTGTGTTCGAGGCTGACCACCTTGAGGTCATTTGCGACGCCCGGCGCCCCGTTTTCATCCGGGATGCGCTTGGGCACGAGGAACAGGCTGATCCCTTTTGTTCCGGCAGGCGCGCCGGGCAGGCGGGCGAGCACCAGGTGGCAAACGTTTTCAGAGAAGTCGTTGTCGCCCCAGGAGATGTAGATTTTCTGCCCGGTGATCGCGAATGTCCCGTCGCCGTTGTCCTCTGCCTTCGTGCTGAGCGCACCCACATCCGATCCAGCCTGTGGTTCGGTCAGATTCATCGTGCCGGTCCACTCACCGGCGATCAGCTTTGGTAAATAAAGCGCCTTGATCTCATCGCTTGCGTGATGCTCCAGCGCCTCTATCTGGCCTTGTGTCATCAGAGGAGCGAGTTGCAGCGACAGGCAAGCCGCACTCATCATTTCGTTCACGGCCGTCGTGATCGTCATTGGCAAGCCCATCCCACCATGTTCCGGATCAGCGCTGATCCCGACCCAGCCGCCTTCGGCGATCGCCGCATAGCCATCGTTGTATCCAGGCGAGGTGCGCACAATCCCATTCTCAAGTCGTGCCGGATGGACGTCACCGCTGCGCTGGAGAGGGGCGAGAACTTCTTCGCAAAGCTTTCCGGCTTCTGTCAGAATCGCGCGGGTAACATCATCGGTGGCGTCGCTGAATTTCTCAGTCGCACGGACCTGTTCAAGACCCACGACATGATCAAAGAGGAATGTGTAGTCATCAATCGTCGCACGATAAGGCATAAAGACCTCCGGCGGCCCGCACAGTATGCCGGGTTGGCAATCCATTCGGGCCTTTGTATGGGCTAAGTTGATTTGAGCATGATAGCGCAAAACCACCGACGCAAGCCAAACGCGGCGTCACGACCCAACGGGATTTCGTCAGAGATGACACCGAAAGACATCGATGATTTACGTCCTGATCCGGCGGGGATCGACAAGGCGGTGGCGTATCTGCGGGCGGGCGATCTTGTCGCCTTTCCGACTGAGACCGTGTATGGATTGGGTGCGGATGCAACAAACGATGACGCAGTGGCCACGATCTTTTCCGCGAAAGGTCGTCCCAGCTTCAATCCATTGATCGTCCACGTTGCCAACATAGACGCAGCACGCGCATTGGCGAAATGGAATGACGCGGCTGACACTTTGGCCCAGGCCTTCTGGCCTGGACCGCTGACGCTGGTGCTGCCTTTGGTCCCGGGTCATGGCCTGTCGCCACAGGTCACGGGCGGTTTGGATACAATTGCGATACGTGCTCCGGCGCACCCTGCAGCGCGGTCGCTTCTGTCGGCCTTCAAGCTGCCCATCGCGGCACCCTCTGCCAATCCCTCTGGTCGGATCAGCCCGACACAAGCGGATCACGTCAAGGAAGGGCTGAACGGCAAGATCGCGGCTGTCCTCGACGATGGCCCATGTCCGGTTGGGCTGGAAAGCACGATTATCGACGCTGTGAACCTGACACTTTTGCGTCCTGGGGGTGTGAACGTGGAACAAATCGAAGCGGTCCTGGGCCGCCCAACCGCTCAGCGGCAGACCCAAGATATAACCGCGCCGGGGCAACTGGCATCCCACTATGCCCCCAATGTCAAGATGCGGTTGAATGTCGAAACCCCAAATCCGGGCGAAGCGTTCTTGGGCTTTGGCCTCATGGACTGCGATATCAATCTGTCGGCGAAAGGCGATCTGACTGAGGCCGCCTCACAACTTTTTGAGGCGCTTCATCTTCTGGATAAAGAGGGGCGCACAATCGCGGTGGCACCCATCCCCGAGGTCGGACTTGGCATTGCTATGAATGACCGGTTGCGCCGGGCCGCAGCCCCCCGCTAAGCTCTGCCCGCCGCTGCCGAAAGACCAAGAGGGTCAATACCAAGAGTATCAAGCGCGGCCATCCATTTCTTTTCGTTAGGAGCATCAAAAATCAGATCCGATGCGGGCTCTACCGTCAGCCAGCCATTCCGCGCGATCTCACCATCCAGTTGCCCCGGTCCCCATCCCGCATAGCCCAAAGTGACCAGTGCCTTTTGCGGTCCTGATCCGTTCGCAATGTCTTCCAGCACATCCAAAGTGGCTGTCATCCCGTAACCGCCTTCTATCTCAAGGCTTTGCAGGCGTGAGGCATAATCGTCAGTGTGCAGAACGAACCCACGTGCGGTTTCAACTGGCCCACCGAAGTAGATGGGCAAGCAACCTGCAGCATCGGATTTGGTGATCTCAAGTTGGTCCAGAATATCACTCAACTTCAGATCGGGCGCAGGTTTGTTGACGATCAGACCCATCGCACCTTCAGGCGAATAGGCGCAGATGAACACGACCGAATGTTCAAAACGAGGATCTCCCATGCCCGGCATGGCCACCAGCAATTTGCCGGTCAAATCCATTGGGGTCACGGCATCATCAGACAATCGTGCAAACCGGAGTCGAGAAAAGCATAGCAGAACATCGCAAGCATAGGGTGTAAGAGCAAGCAAAGATCACGGGCTGCGGCGAAACACGGCTGACCTTATCGTGACTTGGCATTTCAATAGACCCTTGCCATGTAGCTCCTCATGACCACGCGCACAATTATCATCGCTGCTCTGGCAGCAGCAGGCCTTTTGTCGACCACGGCCGAGGCGAAAGACCCATACGACGATCCCGTTGCGGCTGAGCTTCTGGCGGGATGGGAACAGGCGGATGGCAGCCGGATGACAGGCCTGCGTCTTTCGCTTGATCCCGGCTGGAAAACCTATTGGCGCACGCCGGGCGATGCGGGGATTCCACCCGAATTCGACTGGTCTGGATCAAAGAACGTGGAAAGCATCGCGATCCGCTGGCCGACGCCCAAAGTGTTTGACCAGAACGGCATGCGCAGCATCGGATATTCGCAGAATGTCGTCATTCCGTTCGAAATCATGCCAAAGCGGCCGGGCAAGCCGGTTCATCTGAAGGCGCGTATGTCGCTTGGCGTCTGCGCAGATGTCTGCATGCCGCACAGCCTTCGATTTGAAGGACTGCTCGACCAGACAGGCGCGAGGCCGACGCCGGCGATTGCGGCCGCGCTTGCCGCCGCCCCATATTCCGAGGCCGAAGCAGGCGTGACCTCTGCGAGATGCACTTTGCGTCCGACGCAGGATGGGCTTTCAATCGAAGCCCATGTCGATCTTCCCCATGCAGGCGGGTCCGAAGTCGTGGTGATCGAACCCGGACGGCGTGACCTGTGGGTCAGTGAAGCGCGAACACAGCGTCAGGGTGGCACACTGATCGCGGCCTCCGAGATGATCCACCAGAACGGTGGCACCTTTTCTATTGATCGTTCTGACGTGCGCATCACCGTCATTGGCGCGCAATATGCCGTGGACGTGCAGGGATGCACCGGCGGCTGAGCAGGCCTCAGGCGGTTCGGGCATGCCTGCTTGATAGTGCAAAAAACAAAGCCCCCAGAATGTATGTCAGAAGGGCCGCAGATGCGGTTCCAACGACGAACAAGAAAAGCGCTGCCGTAATCGGGGCTGCGGGCACCAGATCGCTTAGCAGGGCGGGCAGGCTGCCCCAAATGATCACAGCCCCCAATGTCGCGGCGGCCCAAGCCAGGATCGAGGCGCAAAGAACAGCCAGGGTAATGCGCAAAGCCAGGGCGCGGGCCCGCGCCCCACGGCGCATCGCGCGAAACTGCTGACCTACATCCTGTTGGACCGCGACAAGCGCGGGCACGATCAAAAGCACCATGATCATGCCGAAGCCCAGACCGTAGACCAATGTGATGACGGTGGGTTTGAGAAACTGCGCCTGCTGGCTTTGTTCATAAAGCAGGGGCGCCATGCCCAGTACCGTTGTAAGCGTGGTCAGCATGACCGGCCGAAGGCGATCCGCAGCTCCATCAATGATCGATGGAAAGAGGCCACGCGTCTTGGCGTGTTCGTCAATGGTGGTGACCAGAACGATGGAGTCATTGATTATAATGCCTGTCATGCCCAAAAGCCCGATGACCGTGAACATCGACAGCGGCACATCCATCAGGTTATGGCCATAGATCGTTCCCACAAGGCCGAAGGGTATAACTGCCATCACCACGAGCGGCCTGCTCCAGCTTGAGAAGATCCATGCCAGCACAATGTAGATCCCCGTCAGGCACAGCAGAAAACCGACAAGCGCTTCGTTCAAGAAGCGGTCTTCCTGTTCGCTGAGCCCAGAAAGGTTCCAGTCGACCTTCCTCTCGGACGCAATGGCTGGCAGGATCTCGGTTTCCAGAAGACGGGTGATCTCGGTTGCCAGCGCCGGGTCATCCTCGGCAATGTCGCCGGTCACGGATATCTGGCGAATACCATTTTCCCGCAAGACGACAGAAAACCCGACACGTTGCTCGACACTGACGATGTCGGCCAGGGGCACATAAACCCCGTTGGGCGAACGCAATTGCATCCGTTCCAGAAAATCCGCTGTCAGTTCGTCCTCGGGCAGTTCCACGCGAATGGCCGCAATTCGCGCACCTTCAGGATAGGTGGCCGCCTCTATCCCGTTCACGCGGTGGCGCAGGGACCGGCTGAGCATGTCCGTGCTGAAACCAAGCGCCTGACCTTGTGGTGTCAGACTTAGGATCAGCTCTTGCTTGTCATAGGCCAGATCATCCTCAACCGCCGATACCTCGGGAAACTGGGCCAGCGCCTTTTGCAGATCCTCTGAAGCAGCTTTGAGCGTGGGACTGTCGGCCCCATAAAAATCAACGGCAAGGGCGGCGTCTCCGGGACCGGACCGCCAACTGCGGTAGCTCAATATCTCTACAAGCGGATGGCGCACAACGCGCTCTTGAAGATCGGCGACAAATGCGAATGACGAATACGACCTCAAATCAGCGTCAATAAGCTCGATTGAAAGTCCACCAAGCAGATCGGGGTCCTTGCTGGCAACGCCTGACAATCCCCTTCCTGCATTTCCGCCCACCTCTGCGACGACATAAGCGACCGGGTTCATACCATAAGTTTCTTCATACTCAGCGCCAAGCGCTTCTGTTGCGCGCTGCATTTCCCGCATCATGGCGGTTGCATCCGCCCGGTTGGCGCCCTCAGCCATCGCGAAGTTGCCGGTGATCGAGCCCCGCTCGGGCGCATTGAAGAAGCGCCATTTGATGTCCTCACGGATAAAGGCGCTAATCTGTATGGCGAGAACTAAGATAACACCCGCGATTACTGCATAGCGGGCCACGATCACGCCGGCCATGAAGGGGCGAAAAAGATTCTCTCGCACCCATTCAAAACCGCGATTCACCACCAGCGAAGGCGTATCGAGACCCTCTTCGCCCATCACGCGGATCCATCTTGCGCGCATGCGGCGTGGCACCAGCAAGCCAAGCCCGGACAGGATTGCAGCCCCTGTCAAACCAATGCCGAGCGTATGGAGGTTCAGCAGCGTCTCGAACGGTTGGCCAAGGACGAGATACCAGAAGATGATGGCGGCAGCAGCGGCAATGAGGTTGATTGCGATGAATGCGAAGGCGAGCTTGCGATAGGAGAATCTGTGCGACATGCTGGCCGACAGGGCATGCGCCATATGGTGCGGCAAGATCAGGAAGCATTCGACAAGCGACGCGATCAGCACGGCGATCACCGTGAAGGGAATATCCCGGATCAGATCGCCAAAACGGCCACCAACGGCGATCAGACCAAAAAAGGCAATGACCGTCGTCAGGGTCGCTGCAAAAACCGGCATGGCCATTCGGTTGGCTGCATTCTCCGCTGCGACATAGGGCGCTTCGCCGAGCGTGCGGTGTCGATGATCGGCGTGTTCGCCAATCACGATCGCATCGTCGACTACAATGCCGAGCGTAATTATCAGACCGAAAAGCGAGATCATGTTGATCGTCAGCCCGCCCAGATACATCAGTGCGATGGCGGCCATCATCGCCACGGGGATACCGGCTGCGACCCAGAATGCCGTGCGCGCGTTCAGAAAGAGGAACAACAGGCAGATAACCAGGCCCAGACCCATCAGGCCGTTGTCGATCAGGATGTTCAAACGCCCAGTGATGGCCTCGGCCCGTGTGCGGATCAATTCCACCGTGACCTCAGGAGGCAGCGTTCCGCTGAGTGATGCGACCACGTCCTCGACGGTTTCCTGCACTGCGATCGCATCACCTTGGCCAGACCGGTCGACACGGATAGACACCGCCGGATGATCGCTCACGAAATAGGCCCGGTCGCGATCACTGCCCTTTCGGATGACCTCCGCGACATCTCCAATGGTGACGTTCGATCCATCGGGATTTGAGCGTAAGACAATCTGCTCGATCTCTTCGGCAGTGCGTTTCTCGGTTCCGGTCCGGACGCGGGCGTTGGCGCCCGTCAGATCGCCTGCGGGATCTCCTCTGACCTCGGCCGCGATCGCCGAGGCAATTTCCCCCATCGAAATGTCATAGGCTATCAGATTAACCGAGCGCACCTCGACCAGTGTCAAAGGCGCGGCCACGCCCCGGATACTCGTGCGGGTCACGCCTTCTTCGAAAAGGCGTCTGACCAATTCGTCGGCGAAAAGGCCCAATTGTTCCGGGGTGGCTGGCCCCGTGATGACCACATCTGTCACACGGTCACGCCAGGCGCCGCGCCGCACCCTCGGATCGTCAATTTCCTCGGGCAGGGTCGTGACGAGGTCAACGGCCGCTTGCACGTCATCGGCGGCACGCGCCATGTTCCAGCCCGGTTCGAATTCGAGCACGATGTTGGCCGACCCCTCACGCGCCGTCGATTTCGCCTCTTCCACACCTTCCACGACAAGCAAGCGCGGCTCAAGAACCTGAATGATACCCTGATCCACGTCTTCTGCCCCGGCCCCTTCCCATTCGGCGCGCACGCTGACGTTGTCGACGATCACATCCGGGAAGAACTGTGTGCGCAGATTGGGCACGGCGCCGATACCCGCCACCAGCATGACGACAAGAAGCAGGTTCGCGAGCGTGCGATGACGGGTAAAGTAGGAAAGGAGGCCGCTGGCGCCCGGTGGGATCTCGCGTGCCATCCTAGCTGCCCATCTGGCTTTCGATCCGCGCGACCATCTGCGCCGGAACACTTGGTTCGTTCAATCGGGCCAGAACACGAGCCTTTGCTTCGGCGGGCATGCGAGTATTGGCCTCGATAAAAGCGACGAGCCTAGCGCGTCGTTCCTCGCTGAGTTCCAGCATCTCGGACAGATCCTCTTGGGTCCCCTCCGGCCGCAACATTCGTACCGAAATGCCTGAACTCAGCAATGGCGAACGGGCGGTGACGACGTTTTGCCCATCCAGATCTTCACCGCGGACGAGGATGTCGTTCCCCTGACGGCGGACCAGCGTCACATCCAGTGTTTCAAGCCGATTGTCACCATTGACGACCAGAACGTTGCCTGTTCCCTGATAAGTCGATGCTGGAAGTCGCACGACCTCTCTCACTGTCGGCTCAGAAGCCCGGATCGTGACAAAATCGCCCGGCTTGAAACCCGGCGCCCGGTCAAGCCTGGCGAAAACAACACGACCAGTTTGACCCTCGCCAACCGCTGCGCGGGCGCGGGTAATCGTACCAGTCGCGATCAGGTCAATGCCCGCGACAACAAGTGTGACCTCAACCGGCGCTTCAATCAGCCTTCCATCCGCATCAAGAAGCCGCGCATATTGGGCCGTGGAAAGCCGAAAGGACACTTCCAATTCGTCCGGGTCGATCAGATCAGCAAGTTTCTCATTCGCGGTCACCAAACGACCTTGCACCAGATCCGCCGCGCTGAGTGTTCCATCAAACGGAGCCGTCACCGTCGTATCAGCCAGGGCGCGCGCGGCCTCGGAAAGTGCGATTGCCGCCCTTTGCCGCTGTGTCTGCGCCTGATCCACCCGCGCTTCGGCCTGTGCAAAGGCCTGGCGGCTGGAAAGAACGGCCTGCCGGGCGGCAGAAGCGGACAATTCACTGGCTTCGACGGAGGCGGACGTTCCCACGCCGCGACCAGCAAGATCCACTTGCCGACGATAGGCGCGTTCCCGAAGTTCCGCCTGCTCTTCCGCGGCAGCCACTTCGTCGCGCGCCAAAACGATCATCCGATCAGCATCCCTGATCTCAGCCTCGGCGTCGGCCAGATCCGTCCGCGCCCGATCCAGTGCTGCCTGCGCGTCAGCGGGATCAATCTGAAGAAGAACATCGCCTGTTTGTACGTTGCCGCCATCTTCAAAGGCATCCGACAGCTCGATCACCCTTCCACTGGCCGAGGCCCGCACTTCCAGCGTTCTGCGGCTTCGTATCTCGCCAAAGGATTCCAGGAGCGGCGCGATATCCACCGTCTCCGCCGTGACCACATTCACGGTAAAGACCCGCTCTCGCGCCGGTGGTTTGGCTGATTGATTGGCCATCCGCGTCTCAAACGCGTCCCGAACAATCTGACCAGCGTAGATCAAAAGCCCAAATGTCAGGGCAGCCAAAAAAATGCCGATCAAGCTTTGGCGAAAAAACCGCATTGAACCGCCCGAACCCCTTCTTGGACCAAGACTATAACCTAGATCCTGTCAAAAAAATACCAAGGAACAAGGCTGTTACGGCTCAGGCGGTCATTTCCGTCGCTGATGTTCGTCAAGTCTGGGCAGAATCTCGACGAAGTTGCAGGGGCGATGCCGAAAATCGAGCTGCTTGGCGAGGATTTCATCCCAGGCGTCCTTGCAAGCCCCCGGGCTGCCCGGCAGCGCAAAAAGGTACGTCCCATTTCGGACCCCACCCGTCGCCCGGCTTTGCACGGCACTTGTGCCGATCTTTTGCATGGAAACCCAGGTGAAAACGGTGCCGAAAGCATCGATTTCCTTTTCATAGACATCTCTATGCGCCTCGACGGTCACATCGCGCCCCGTCAGCCCGGTGCCGCCAGTGGAAATCACAACGTCAATTTCGGGATCATCGCACCATGATCTAAGCTGTGTCGCAATGGCGGCGCGTTCATCAGGAAGGATCATTCGGTCCGCCAACGCGTGCCCAGCCCCTTCGAGCCTGTCCACAAGTACATCGCCGGAACGATCACGGGACAAATCGCGCGTGTCACTGACGGTCAGGACCGCGATGCGGATGGCTATAAAGTCCAGGCTTTCATCTATCCGGCTCATGGTCGGGCACTTGCAAAAGCGACGCGTGCGGCCAATGCACCAAAAATACCTGCCGTAACCCAACGCAAAGCGCGTTCCACCTTCATGTTGCGTGCAAGGGCGCGACCGACCCCGCCCGCCGAGATACCAACTGCTGACTTCACGACAAAGCCGAAGGCGGCGATTGTCCCGCCATAGATCAGGAATTGCGGCAGTATGGGACGGCCGGGATCCACGAATTGCGGAATGAAAGCGAGGATGAACAGGATGACGGACGGGTTCGAAAGGTTGACCACAAGGCCATCTCGAAAGGCACGTGCTGTTCGAATGGGTCGGGTGTTTTCACCCACCAGTGGCTGGCGCAGTGTCTTGATGGCGAGCCAAATCAGGTAAGCCACGCCAACCCAACGCACCACACCAAAAAGCCAAGGAGCCGCAGCAACCACCGCACCAAGCCCGACACCAGCGAGCCCAGCATTGATCAGGGCCCCCGTGGATATGCCAGCGGCCGCCGCCATAGCGGGTTTGCGCCCGCCACGCAGCCCCTGCGCCATGGCAAACAGCATGTCCGGGCCCGGCGTAACCACCAAAGCCAACGCTGCTGGAAGGAAGGTGAAGTAGAGGATTGGGTCGATCATGCGGTCTCTCTCAGGCGGGCTTTCAGACTAAGAAGATCGGCCCATGCGTCGCGTTTTGCGGCCGGGTTTCGCAGCAGGTAGGCGGGGTGGAACATGGGCAAAGCGGGTTTGCCAAGCGCCTCGGTCCAGTTGCCCCGCAGGCGCGTGATACCCTTGCGACCCAAAAGCGCCTGACAGCTGATGTTGCCCATGACCACCAGCAGATCAGGGGCGGCGAGCGCAACATGGCGTTCGACAAACGGCTTCATCATCGCGATCTCGTCTGGTTTCGGATCGCGGTTCTGCGGCGGCCGCCATGGCAGCACGTTCGTGATATAGACGTTCCGGTCCCGCCCCATATCGATGGCTTCGAGCATCCGGTCCAGCAACTGGCCTGCACGGCCCACGAAAGGCAGACCTTGTCGGTCCTCGTCGCGGCCTGGTGCTTCACCGATGATCATAACCCGCGCTTTGGGTGTGCCATCCGCAAAGACCAGCGTGCGCGCGCCTTTTTTCAGCTCACAATGCTCGTATGCTGCAAGCGCCGCCCGAAGACCTTCGAGATCATGCGCCGAGTCAGCAGCCCGTCTGGCGGCGTCGATCGGGTCAGATTCCACGGACAAGGGAAGCTCCGGCGTGATCTTTGCAGCGGTCTTTTTGGGCAAGGAGGCGGCCAGAGAATACCGATCGACGGGCGCATCGGCGATGCATTCATCCGCGCCAAGTTCAATCTGCCAGTCCAAGGCGGCTTTATCGGCCCAGAAGGTATTCCCCGATTCCATGCGGCACAATACTGCCGGAAGCTAGGTGAGAAAAGCGGCCGTGAAAGATCAGTTTTCCGACTCTTGCTGTAGGGCATAGCACTGCTATAACGCCCCGACTGAAGCGGAGCGCCCATGACATTTGCCCATCGTCACCTGCTTGGGATCGAACACCTCGCCCAGCATGAGATCGAAACCCTTCTGAATCTGGCCGATGAATACGTGATGCTGAACCGCGCCGAAGCAAAGCACAGCGATCGCCTGGCCGGACTGACCCAAGTCAACATGTTCTTTGAAAACTCGACCCGCACACAGGCGTCGTTCGAGATCGCGGGCAAGCGGCTTGGCGCGGACGTGATGAACATGGCCATGCAGGCCAGTTCAATCACGAAGGGCGAGACGCTGATCGACACGGCTATGACGCTGAACGCGATGCATCCTGATCTGCTGGTCGTCAGGCACCCGCATTCGGGGGCCGTAGATCTGCTGGCACAAAAGGTAAATTGCGCGGTCCTGAATGCGGGGGACGGGCGACACGAACACCCCACGCAGGCCTTGCTGGACGGTTTGACAATAAGGCGTAAGAAGGGGCGCCTGCACCGGCTGTCCATCGCGATCTGTGGGGATATTGCGCATTCGCGGGTGGCGCGGTCGAACATCATCTTGTTGGGCAAGATGGAAAACCGCATCCGGTTGATTGGTCCACCAACGTTGATGCCGTCGGGCATTCAACAGTTCGGCGTGGAGGTTTTCGACGACATGACCAGAGGTCTTGAGGATGTCGATGTCGTCATGATGCTGCGCCTTCAGAAAGAGCGCATGGATGGCGGTTTCATCCCAAGTGAGCGTGAATACTATCACCGCTATGGGCTCAATGCCGAGAAGCTGGCCTTCGCCAAGCCCGATGCCATCGTCATGCATCCAGGCCCGATGAACAGAGGGGTCGAGATCGACGGAACGCTGGCCGACGACATCAATCGCAGCGTCATTCAGGAACAGGTGGAAATGGGAGTGGCCGTGCGTATGGCCGCGATGGACCTGCTGGCCCGCAATCTTCTTGAAACGCGAGGTGCAGCATGAGCGATGAATGGGAAGGCCTGCTGGATGATGACGAGAAAGTGATCTGGCAAGGTCGACCGTCGCCACGCATCAAATTGGCATGGCAGTCGACTTTGGACGGTTTGACGTCACTATTCATTATCGGTTTTTCGATTTTCTGGATGGTCGGCGCATCACAAGCAGGCGGCTATTTCTGGATGTTCGGGCTACTGATTTTTGCGGTCGGGCTATACAAAGCCGTTCTGATCCATTTCTGGAAAGCATTGGAACGTAAGGCGACGCATTACACCCTTACAAACAAGTGTGCCTGTATCGCCCTTGATGTGGTGAATGGGAAGGTTCTCGACAGCTATCCTATAATCGCCGATACAACTCTGACCCTGAAAGACGGCGCGCTGACAACAATTCACTTCGCCGAAAAGTCCGGCCAAAATGGCAGGACGTCTTTCACGACCTCCATCGGTTTCGAGTACATTGCAGAGGGTCGCGCTGTCTATCAGTTGTTGCGCAAAGTTCAGGCCGGGTCCGCATGACTTTGGTTGTTGCTTCCAACGAAGCGAGGATCATCCGCATATTCCATATCGACCGCTCTAAAGACGCGCTTCAGACGATGATGGCGCCGCTTACGGATGAAACGCTGGCCTCCCGGTCCAATCCGCGACCGCGAACAGACGCCGCGCGTTCACTGTTGGGCAGCGACGTTGTCGACGGTACGGCGTGCGAGCTTTTTCCGGTGGACAATCTTGAGGGGATAGGTCTTTCCGCTTATCTCACGCAGGGGCATGGGGTCGCCGAGACCGAGGTTGCGTCGAACGCAGAACTTTTGGATGGCTTGAAGGGCTATGTCCTGATCGTATTTTCAAATGCCTTCCGCGGACGCGAGACGACCATTTCGCCCGCCGAGGGCGTCACACTGATCGGGACATATCAGCAGCTCGGCACCGATTGGGCGGCCACCCCGCAGACGCCCGTAGAAAGCGCAAGGCCTTTCTCTACCCCACCAGAGGCGGTCAAAAAGAAACCCTCGGACGCGGCCATGTCGGGCCGGGTTGCGACCTTGGCCTTGCTGGTCCTTTTTGGACTGGTGGGTCTTATGGTGTGGATCGGCAGGTAAATGACCATGTTGCACTTCACCAACGCCAAGATCGTGGACCCCGAAAAGGCCAGCGTGACATTCGGTTCACTCAGCATGGCCAACGGTGCCGTGCAGGAGATTGTTGCAGGGCGCGCGGATCAGGCGCCAGCAGGAGCGACAGTGGTTGACTGCGCGGGCCGGTATCTTGCACCCGGCATCGTCGATGTCGGCGTGAAGGTCTGCGAACCGGGGGAGCGGCACAAGGAAAGCTTCGGCTCAGCCGGCTTGGCTGCAGCGGCCGGCGGAGTGACAACTATCGTGACGCGCCCGGACACTGAGCCAGCAATTGACAACCCCGAGGCGCTTGAATTCGTCATCCGCCGCGCACGTGAAGCCGCACCGGTCCACGTTCTGCCGATCGCCGCACTGACCAAAGCGCGCGCAGGTCGCGAAATGACCGAGATCGGCTTTTTGCTGGATGCAGGCGCCGTAGCCTTTTCCGATGGTGACCGCGTTGTAAAAAACACCAAGGTCTTTTCCCGCGCGCTGACCTATGCGCGGTCACTGGGTGCGCTGGTCATCGCCCACCCGCAGGACCCCTGCCTCAGCGACGGTGCTGCCGCAACGTCTGGTAAGCTCGCCTCCCTCCGAGGCCTGCCATCAGTCTCCCCCATGGCCGAACGCATGGGGCTCGACCGCGACATCGCGCTGATTGAGATGACGGGCGCGCGCTATCACGCAGACCAGATTACGACGGCTCGGGCTCTGCCCGCTCTCGAAAGGGCAAAACGCAATGGTCTCGACATAACGGCTGGAACGTCCATTCATCACCTCACGCTCAATGCGCTGGACGTCGGGGATTATCGGACGTTCTTCAAACTGAAGCCGCCCTTACGCGATGAACAGGACAGGCTGGCGATTGCCGAGGCGATCCAAAGCGGCCTGATTGACACCATAAGCTCGATGCACACGCCGCAGGATGAGGAGAGCAAGCGTCTGCCATTCGAGGCTGCGGCGAGCGGGGCGGTCGCACTTGAAACGCTTCTCCCCGCTGCCATGCGCCTTTATCACGCAAACTTGGTGGATATGGGCACGCTTTGGCGGGCCCTCTCACTAAACCCTGCAAAGCGGCTTGGGCTCGATACCGGACGGCTGAGCCCAGGGGCGCCTGCGGATCTGGTGCTGTTTGACGCCGACGCGCCCTTCGTTATGGACCGGGCCATGCTGCGATCCAAGTCGCGCAACACGCCATTTGACGGCCAAAGGATGCAGGGTAAGGTGCTGGCAACATACGTATCCGGCCAAAAAGTGTTCGAAGCCTCTTGATGCCTCCGTTTGAAACTGCGTCTTACCTTCTGATTGTCTGGGCACTTGTCGGGTATCTTCTGGGCTCCATTCCGTTCGGCATCGTCCTGTCGCGCGTCTTCGGGCTGGGCAATTTGCGCGATATCGGATCGGGAAATATCGGCGCCACGAATGTCTTGCGAACTGGCAACAAGGCGGCAGCCGCCCTTACGCTGATACTTGACGGCGCGAAAGGCGCCATTGCCGTTCTTTTGGCGCGTAGCTTTGCGGGTGGCGAAGATGCCGTGCAGATCGCAGCCTTGATGGCTATGCTGGGTCATTGCTTTCCGGTCTGGCTCGGTTTTCGCGGGGGCAAGGGGGTTGCGACTTTCCTCGGAACTCTCATTGCGCTCTCTTGGCCTGTTGGTATCGGTTGCTGCTTGGCATGGCTGGTCGCAGCCGCAATGACCCGCATGTCATCCATGGGCGCGCTGGTTGCAGCGGCGACGTCTACAATGCTGATGGTGGCGCTTGCTCAATCTCCGATGGTGATCCTGGGTGTGCTTCTGACCACTCTCGTCTTTGTTCGGCACCACGAGAACATCCGAAGGATCCGGGCCGGGACAGAACCGAAGATCGGACAGAAGACCGCTTGAAGACGCTACTCGGTCGATGTGAACCCGTATTTCTCAAGCTCTTCAGGCAAAAGCACGTAGATTTCATCCGGTGGCGTGCTGAGCGCGTGCTGCATCACCAAAGCATCGATACCCATATCGTCAAGGTAGACCATCACCTCGGCCTGACCGCGCTGAATGTCTTCGACCGCAAAGGTGGCAGGCAGGATTGTGCTTTGACCAAAGTAGTGCTGATGCACACCCACGGACGCGCCTGCTTCAATGTCGCGCACGGCACCGCCTGCCAATACGTAAGGGCAGGCGGAAAAGCAGAACTCGCCCCGCAACATCTTTGTCCTGAGGCCCTGATCGCGAATGTGACGACCAAGAACCAGAGCATCTGTCACAGACCCGCCGGGCGATTGCAGGATCAGGGTTTCGGGCGCAGGTTCGGCAAGATTCAGAAGATCCATGATGCGCTCTGCATCTCCCTGACCAATGCCACCTTCAAGACGGTATGTTGCACCATTCGTTTGGGTCAGCACCAAACGGTCCGGCAACGTGCCCGGACTGCGGGTGGGTTGCGTCGCAGGAAGATCGCGACCCGGTCGGAACATGCGACGCTGATCGCCGGGGCGGACGGGTTCCGTCAGGCGCGGGACACCTGGCTGCAAGAACGGCATGCGAAGCCCCCCCGCCTGTACGTCGCCAAGAACCAGAAGCGCACCAATCACCAGTTGGAAGATCAGAACACCGGTAAGCACCCGTGCAATCGGTGGGCGCATCATGCGGATTTGCCTGGCAGTGCCTGCACCTTCCGCTCCTCTTGCGTGGCCTCCGCCTCTGCCCGTTCGATATCTCGCAGCGCTTCAACCGCCGCGCGCAATTCGGTCAGTGTCATCGTGTCTTCAATTGGAATGCCGTCGCGACCCGAACGGATAGCTGCATGGGTGATCGCGAGGATGAACACCAGGACGGCGGGCAGCAGATCAATAGCAATCGCACCTGCCCATGAGGGCACGAAGTTTCGCGCGTACAGAATGACAGCGTCGGCAGAAGAGATGGGCGTGTACGTCACCTCGGTCGCGGGTGGCAGCGCCATGACGGCTTGGGCTGCACCTTCCAGCGTCGCAGCGCGCTGGGCCAGGACGTCCAACACCGACGTGATCGTGGCGGCCTGATCGCTGCGAGTTTCAGCCGTGCGACCATCCAGTTCTGGCAGCACAACGGATGCCGCCAAATCCTGTGCGGCGCGTTCCACAAGCGGGGCCACCGACAATTGCCGCAAGTTCGTGATCAACCCTTGCAGGCGTACGGCGGCCTCCGAAAATTCGACGCTGCGGGTCTGAACAGGCCCCTGCTCCACTGTGAGCGCCCGCATGCGACTGAGGATCGCGTTCCCTTCGGCAAAGGCGTTCTCCACCAGCGGGGTCTGTTCGGCAATCTGCGTTTCAAGCGAGGTGAGTTCCGCTGCCTTCTGACGCAAGACGCGGAACACAGCCCCACGCCCGGCGAGACCTGATAGTGATCCTTCGGCCTCTTGTTCGCTCAAATCCTCAAAGGATTGACGCACACGGGCCACATCCCGTTGCAAAGCCTGCCCGGTTAGGGCCAGTTCATGCGCGCGTTCAAGGCTGGATTGATAATCCTGCACGGTCTTGGCGAGATGCTGCTCGACCGCAGCCGACCCGGCAAGTGCAGCGGCGTTCAGCCAGGACGACATTGCGACAATCGCCAGTGAGCCCAACCCCATGGCACATAGCAGCCCGGTGCGCGCCTGCGCGGTTCGGACCGCAGGAAAGAGGCGCAGCATGTAAGACCAGAAAACGAAGATGCCTACCGACACGGCGACGGAATAGGCAATCGCCGCGAAGATCGACATCGCGCCGTTCTCATCCAAAAGCGACGAAACCCCAAGATAGGTGTAGATCCCCGAGGCGACAGCAAGAACACCGAGGGCCGTTCCCGAAAAGCTGTCTAGCCAGCCTAGATGCCCTTCCAGTTCCCGGGCATAGCGTGCGCCGCTTGTATTGTCCGATTCCGGTTTCCGGGCCATCTGCCGTCCCTTTCTGCGTCTCAACAAGGTAGGCGGCGAAGCCGGACGCGCCAAGCCCTTGCATTTGTTCATGGAATGTTCGTATTCTGACCTCATGCTCATAACGGCTTCAGATGCGCCTGCCTTGATGCCTGGCCAGATCCTGGCGCGGGGTGTCGCACGCCACCTAGCCTCTATGGAAATCGCACCGATTGAAGAATTTGTGCCCACCCGCGGCTTGCGTGTCGATGTCATGGGACTTGGACCCAAGGGCGATCTATGGATCGTTGAATGCAAGTCGAGCCGTGCCGATTTCACATCTGACCACAAATGGCAGGGCTATCTTGAGTGGTGTGACAGGTTCTTCTGGGCGGTTGATGAGGATTTCCCAACCGATTTGCTGCCAAAGGGTACGGGGCTGATCGTCGCGGATGGTTACGATGCCGAAATCCTCCGCATGGGGCCGGAAAACCGATTAGCCACGGCCCGGCGCAAAACAATCATCCAGAAGTTTGCAACCCATGCCGCCCGGCGTTTGCACGTACTGCGCGATCCGGGCGCGGGCCTGATGCTCGACTAGGATCTTGCGGCGCGCGCCAATGTTCGTTCGGCCAGCAGGCCGGCGACATACGGGCTGAGATGGAGAAACAGATCATGCTCCGTCACCTCGACCTCGGTGCAAAGGAACTGCCCGTCCCGCATCACCCCATCGACGCGACCGTAAAGCGGATTGCCCAGCCAACGCATGACCCATTCCGCCTGCGCCTTCGCGACCTCCGGTGCAGTAACAACGTCTATCTGGGGGCCGAAGCGAGAATTGATGCGGAATTCACCTTGCTTAGCGGCGGGAGACGAACACCATCGCACCCAGAAGCGCGGGCGCGCAACCGATACCAAGCAGACATTGTCCAACGATCAGTTTCCTCACATCATGCGCAGATACAGAGATAACGCCTCCGATCAATGCCATAGCAAAAGCAACAAGAACGGTCGGCTTCGGCCCGTACCCGTCGAGCCGCTAGCGGCTCGACGGCGATGCCGGTCACGGTGCGGAAAGCGTGGCTCAGGATGAAGACATAAACCAGCGCCGCCAGCATCAGGGGCACGCTTTTTCCTGAATACTGCATGGTTGTGTCAGGCTGCAAGTCGCGCGCTTTACCTAACTGATACTGCATGTCCGCGCCTGCTGCGCATTTGCCGGGCCGCTTTGTGGCCAAGGAGATTCATCGCATCAAGTCGTTGAGCACGGGATACGGCATCCCACCCTCGATCCAACCGAATGTACCATCGAAGCGAAGCTCCTGCGCCGCAGCTTGCGGATGTCCTGCAAAGCGCTGTAGAGTTGCGAACCAACGCTGATGCAGCGGACGCCGCGCGCCGCAAAGTCAGGCACCGTTCCTTCGTTGCCAATACCGGCCAAAATGTTGATCGGCGTTTGGATGTGACCAGCAACCTTTTCGACATCTGCAAGCGTCATGAGTGCGGGCGCATAGTATGAATGATCGCCCGAGATTGCGCGCCGCTTCGACGGCAGCGACGATCCGCTCTTTTGCCAGCCCACGGTCGAAGACGGGTGCAGTAGGGTCACCTGTCGTATCTTCGATGGACCCGCCCGCAAGACCAGCTTCCCCGGCGAGGCGGATGGTTTCTGCCACGGCCTCTGGGGACGCGCCAAATCCCTTGAGAGAATTACCAGAGACAGGAACATCGACGGCTTCCGCGATGGTCTTCGCGTTCGCAAGAAGAAGGTCGACTGACATCGCGCCGTCCTTTTGACCAACCGTCCAAGCAAAGCCAGCGCTGGTGGTGCCCAGACCGGAGAAGCCCGCTGCTTCAAGCACTCTCGCAGGCCCGACATCCCAGGCATTCGCAATAACGAAACACCCGCTTACGTGCAGTTCGTGGAAACGCGTCGTTTTAGCTTCTTTCGTAACTGTCATTCTCGCTCCTGTCGTTCCGCATTGCGTTTGAAACAACCGACCAGTCCCGTGAGCCGGATCAATGACTTGCCCGGTCTGAGGCCCCTCAGGAGACGGCGTAGAACCGATGTATCGGCCCGCCGTCACCTGTGCGCGATTTGGTGACGGCCGAGATGTTGTTCAGCCACGCGTACCGCGAAGCGCCGGTCTCGAACTGCGGAACGACGCGGAAGTAGTAGCGCCATGCACCGTTCGGATCGTCGGCCTTGGTGATATCTGTCGCATATTCGGCATCGTCTGGGCCCGACCAGAAGCGCACATCAAGACCGCCAACGCCATCGGCGCGAATGTTCATCCAATCCGCGCCTGCGTCCTCCGTTACGCGCCAGCGCAGGTTCGGGCCATCGAAGGTGCCACCGGTCACATTGAAGATGACCCGCTGCCCGCCGGGCCCCGTGCCCGTCGTGGTGGGTGGCAATTGAAGCTGCACCCACGCTTCTGTGAGAAACACCAGCTCTGGCGGCGCTTCCGCATACCATCCATCGGAGCTGAGAACGACGCCATCGCCATTGGGGTCCATACCATGTGCCTGGCTTTTCTCTGCCACTGCCATTGCCGCTACTGCACTAGGCACAGGAGCATTTTTCTTCGAAGGTGATCCATTGGTTCCTCTCCAATCTCTTTCAATTGTTGGTGGATGCCTGATAGAGCTCGATCAGTTCTCCGCTCGGTCCTTGCAGAAAGGCCATGCGCATGGGTTCCGGCCAGGCGCCGGACCTGACCACGTCAAGCGGCGTGCCGTCCCACTCTTCATTCGGAACGGGGAGGTCGAACGGCATCCCGCCAGCGGTGAGCGCCTGTGCATAGGCGTCGTCCACATCGAAAACGGAGAGGGCCAGATGGTTCATCGGAAAGCCGGGCGGGAACATCTCTCCTTCCCCCGCCGGGTGCAACTCGATCTAGCGGCCTTCACCCGCCTCCAGGAACACACTCGCCACAGTGAATGGGAACCTGTTTGCACCCCTCAGGCCGATTATGTCGTCAAACTCTTCTTGCAAGGAGGGACCGAGGCCTTCCGTGTAGAAGCGAGAGGATGCTTCCATATCAGAAACAACGAGACTGACATGATGCAAGACGGGCCGATTCATCGGGCAAAACACCCGATCACCAAGTGCCACTGCGCCTGGTAAATCGGCGTTGTCGTTACCTTCTTCTGACATTCGGAGCGCCTCCAGATCTCGTCTATTTTGAACACAATAAAATTGCGTGCGCTGCGCACATAATGTACCGCCATGACAGATAGAACAGCCAATCTTCTCGGGGTCGTGGGCCTCGCTGTTGCCGATCGGATAGAGGATGTCGCGCGCGATATTCTGGGTCGGGTCGGCGAAACACCCGTCGCATTAGTCGTCATTGGGCATGGGACCGGATTGTCCAACGACGGGCTCCGACGCATTCTCGGTCTATCGCACCCGGGCTCAGTTCGTCTTGTTGACAGGCTCGTTGCCGACGGTCTTGTTGAGCGTAGCTAGCACCTTTATTTGTCAGGGGGTTTGGAGGGTCCATTTTTGACGGGTCTTGCA
>ERZ1740067.492-NODE-492-length-31570-cov-48.092781_pt1 | contig 31570 bp, 39 predicted proteins | sample MGYA00581736_ERZ1740067 | MGnify/ENA primary metagenome ERZ1740067 (study PRJEB43018, sample SAMN04849236) | marine metagenome | isolation source: floating plastic debris | place: Pacific Ocean | collected 2008-08-27 | study: EMG produced TPA metagenomics... | reverse complement strand
CACAAAAGTCAAAATCAAAGAAAATCAATGTCCTGCCGGACATCCATCATAGGAGAAACATCATGCTCGAAGAAAAAGTCGCAATCGTCACCGGAGCGGGCCGGGGGATCGGACGCGACATCGCGCTTATGATGGCATCTTATGGCGCGTGCGTCGTGGTCAATGACCTCGGGGCCAGCGGAGCAGGCGAAGGCACGGATGTTGCGCCCGCCGAGGAGGTGGTATCTGAAATCAAAGCGGCCGGGGGCGAAGCCATCGCCAATTTCGGCAATGTCGCAAAAAGCGAAGATGCCAAATCAATGTTTGAACAGGCGATGGACAGCTTCGGCGGGGCTGACATCGTCGTGAACAATGCAGGCATCCTGCGCGACGCGATTTTCCATCGCATGACCGAAGATGAGTGGGACGCAGTCATTGCCGTCCACTTGAAGGGCTCATTTAACATTTCGAATGCTGTGGCAGCGCACTTCAAGGCACAAGCCTCCGGCTGCTTCATAAACTTCACCTCGACCTCCGGCCTCATTGGAAATTTCGGGCAGGCAAATTATTCTGCGGCCAAAATGGGGATCGTGGGGCTTTCTAAGTCGCTCGCGCTAGACATGTCACGCTTCAACGTGCGCTCGAACTGCATTGCGCCTTTTGCGTGGTCCAGGCTGATCGGTACGATTAAGGCGGACACGGAAGCGGAAAAGGCCCGCGTTGCCCGAATAAAGGAAATGACACCGGCGAAGATTGCCCCGCTTTGTGTTGCGTTGGCCCAGCCCGCATCCACTATCTCGGGTCAGATCTTCTGCGTCCGCAATAACGAGATCTTCCTGATGAGCCAACCGCGTCCGATACGTTCAATCCATCGCGGTGAGGGCTGGACGCCTGAAACTGTCCTGGACCACGCGCTTCCGGCGCTGGAAAGAGATTTCTATTCACTCGATCGCTCCGGCGAGATCTTCACTTGGGACCCAATTTGAGCGCAGTATCTCGATCCCGACCTTCGTCGCTGACTGTCGACTACAGGCCCGTCTTCCACGAACTCGCACGGGTCCGTGCCATTCTGTTTGATGCCAAGCTCGCGCCACATGGAGTAACAATCAGCCAAGCTTGGGTTCTGGCGCATCTCTGGCAAGAGGATGGCCTGAGCCAATCGAAGATTGCCGAGCGCATGGATGTGGCTACGGTCACGACATCAAAGCTCATCGACAGACTTGAGGAACACGGTTTCGTCACGCGGCAAGTCGACCCGTCGGACCGACGGTCAAACCTTGTCTTTGCCACGCAAGAGGGGCGGGCTCTGGTCAAGGTTCTGACAAAGATCGTCTATGAAGTTGACGAAGTGGCCAACGCGGGCATCGGCGCTTCGGACCTTGAAACAACGCTTTGCGTCCTTGGTCGCATGCGCGAGAATCTAAAATCGGAGTTGGCGCGCATTTAGCGCGGGTGTCCCATGGCTAAACGAACCGACCTTCCGCTCACTGGTTTGCGCATTGTGGAATTTGCGGGGATTGGCCCCGGGCCTTTTGCCGCAATGATGCTTGCAGATATGGGTGCAGACGTCGTCCGCGTGGATCGGATCGACGCGCAACATGACAGCCAAGATTTCCTTGCGCGTGGCAGGCGGTCCATCGCGCTTGATCTTAAACATCCGGCTGCGGTCGAGGTGGCGCTAAAGCTGATCGACCGTTCCGACGGACTGATCGAAGGCTTCCGTCCCGGCGTGATGGAGCGCTTGGGTCTTGGTCCCGATATTTGCCGGGCGCGAAACTCCCGTCTTGTCTACGGTCGAATGACCGGCTGGGGACAGGATGGGCCGCTTGCGCAGGCTGCGGGTCACGATCTCAACTACATCGCTTTGACCGGTGCCCTTTGGGTGACCGGACAAGAGGGCGGAGCCCCGACATTTGCGGCCAACTTGCTCGGCGATTTTGGCGGCGGGGGCATGCTGTTGGCGTTCGGCATGGTTGCGGGTCTGTTGCAGGCGGCGCGCAGTGGTGAAGGAGACGTAGTGGATGCGGCCATCACGGATGGCACGCACGCGCTGATGAGCTTTATTCATGCGCGCCGGGCGTCCGGCAGGTGGACGGATGCGCGCGGCGCCAACACGCTGGATGGAGCGGCACCCTGGTATGGGGTCTACGCGTGCGCCTGCGGTGGCTGGGTCAGCATCGCAGCACTTGAACCGCGCTTCTGGGCGGAACTCTTGCGGCTCTTGCACCTTGATGAGGCGGAGCTGGGCGATCGTGCCGATCGGGCGCAATGGCCCGGCATTCGCGCCGTGCTTGAGGACACTTTTAAAGCAAAGCCGCGCGATCACTGGGTTTCGCTTCTCGAAGGGACCGATGCCTGTTTCGCACCTGTTCTAAGCCCCGCCGAAGCGGCAGATCATCCTCACAACGTGGCCCGAACTGCTTTTGCCCCAAAAGGTCCCGACCAACCCATGCCTGCACCGCGCTTCGGCGACAAAATGATCACGCCACCAGAGGCCCCCGACATTCCGGGCGCCGACTCCGACGCGATACTCGCGAGTCTTGGCATGAGTGCCGCCGACATTTCCACACTACACAATGCTGGCGCGGTCAAAGCGTCATCGCCCAAGGAGACTGCAAAGTGACACTGCCCGCCATCCTAAAGCACCTGCGCTTGCCCCTGATCGGTGCACCACTTTTCATCATTTCGCGGCCCGAGCTCGTCATCGCGCAATGCAAAGCAGGGATTGTCGGGACCTTCCCCGCACTCAACGCGCGCGAAAAGGATGGAGAGAGCCTTGAGGCGTGGATCATTCACATCAACGAAGAGCTTGATCGCCACAACCAAGCCAATCCCGACGCACCCGCTGCACCCTTTGGCATCAACCAAATCGTGCACAAGTCGAACACCCGTCTTGACCGTGACGTCGAGATTGCCGCCCGCTTGGAGGTGCCGATCTGGATTACATCGCTTGGCGCACGCGCGGATGTCTATGAGGCCGCGCATTCCGGCAACGGGATCGTGCTGCATGACGTGATCAACAACTGGTATGCGAACAAGGCAATATCGAAGGGTGCCGACGGGCTCGTGGCCGTCGCATCGGGGGCAGGCGGGCATGCCGGGGCGCTCTCTCCCTTGGCATTGATCCAGGAGATCCGGGCATGGTTCGACGGGCCGCTGTTTCTGTCAGGCGCCATTGGGCGCGGAGACTCCATCCTCGCCGCGCTCGCTATGGGGGCGGATGGTGGCTATGCCGGGTCCGCCTTCATTGCCACCGAAGAGGCCAATGCAGTTCCCAGCTATAAGCAGATGATCGCAGATTGCGCGGCCGATGACATTGTCTATTCCAACCTCTTCACCGGCGTGCATGGCAACTATTTGAAGCCCTCAATTGCCGCCGCAGGTCTCGATCCGGAAAATCTGGAGTGTTCGGACCCAACAAAAATGAACTTCTCTGAAGATCGCAAAAAACCGAAAAGCTGGAAAGAGATCTGGGGCTCTGGGCAAGGCATCGGCGCTATCAATCACGTCATGACGACGGCCGAACTTGTCGACATGCTTTCGGCGCAATTTGAAACGGCCAAGGCCCGGCTTGCGGTCGAGATGGCGCAATACAGCAACCGTTAGGGCCGTTCATATAATTATAAGTTGTTTGCTAATCATTCATATGCTATCTTTATTCCATAGGATCTGCTGCTATGCGGATCAATCAAGGGAGGTAAGCTATGAAACATCTGCTCAGCGCGGCGGCGCTCGCGACTTCTGTGTCGGCCATTGCAATCGGCGCACATGCCGAAACTGTATTGATTGCTAACGATCCTGGCCCGAACCGGGGTGTGCGCGCAGCAGCTGTCAATCACTTCAGCGATCAACTCGCCGCTGCGACGAACGGTGCTGTTAGGGTTGAGAACAACTGGGGTGGGGCGCTCTTCAAAACCACGGCCGCCGTGGATTCGATCGGCCTTGGCGTGGCTGACATGGGCGTTGTCGTCGGCCCCTATGCACAATCCGAGCTGCCGGAACTGAACATTGGCGGCCAACCGATGCCCCCCGCCGGTCCCTGGGTCATGATGAAGGCCATCGACGATCTCTTTGCCAACAACGCGCAGATCAAAGAGCGCATGGCAGAGAAAGGGCTTGTTTATCTTAATGCCTATAGCCTTCCACCGAGCCTACTGGCTTGCAACGACGACCTGATCCGGACGACAGACGATGTCGCAGGTGTGAAAATCAGCAATACCGGCACCACGAGTGAACTCTTTGGTCGCTTCGACGGAAATATGGTCGATATGCCGATCTACGAAGTGTACCAGTCGATGCAGACAGGTTTGATCGATTGTACGGTCACATTCTCGTACTTTGCGGTAGCGACACAGCTGCACGAATTGCTGGCGACAATGGCACCGCTCGACCTGCCTGCGACCACGGTGGTCCTGACGGTCATGAACAAGGACGCCTTCGAAAGCCTGAGCGCTGAAGCGCAAGCCGGCGTGATGGAAGCCGCAGCAGAAATGTCTGACTACTATGGCGAGCAACTGGAGCAAGCGGATGGTGCCGCACTTGAAGCGATGAGGGCGGCAGGCGTTCAGGATCACAACTTCAACGGAGACGAGCAAAAGGCCATGCAAGTGGCCATGCAGCCAAACCTTGATGAATGGCTTGCCGACGCCGAAGCGACCGGGCTCGACGGCCAGGCGGTCTACGACGAATTCCTAGGCTACGTGCAAAAATGGCAAGCCACTCTCGACGCCGAGGGCTTCCCATGGGCCCGCAGCTGAATTTGATAGGGCGCCGCATGTGACCACGCGGCGTCCGGCACTCATGTTTAAGAGAGCCGAGTTCCTGTTGGACACGTTGGGAGCCATCGCAGTGGCGCTGCTGTGTCTCCTGATTGTTGTCACGGTCTTTTCACGAGAAGCTTTTGCTTACGCAGTTCCTGACTCGATCATCCTTGTCCGTGAACTCATGGTGCCAGCCATCCTGTTTCCGCTTTCGGCGACCACATCGAGGCGCGCCCATGTGGCTATTGACCTCTTTGCTAACCACTTCCCCGACGCCCTCAACAGATGGATTGCCGCTGTCGCTGCCCTGATCGGGATTGTCATCGTGGCCGCGCTGGTCGTCGCCGGGTGGCAGCAGTTTGTCAATAACTGGAACAATGGCGCTCACCACGGGGGGGACTTTCTGATCCCCAAGTGGATCAGTCGCGCGGCCTATTTCGTCGCTTTCGGATTTGTCCTGATGCGCGTGATCCAGATGTTTTTCCTTGATCTGCGCGCAGCCTTAACCGGCCAACCGGCCCCTGCAGAATTGTGAATCGCTGAATGGACATCACTCTGATCGGTTACCTTGCCTGCGCGACTGTGCTCATCCTGCTTGCCATTCGCGTGCCGATTGCTTGGGCCATTGGCGGTGTGGCGGTGATCGCTCTCTTCCTGGTCTTCAGCTTTCGTACCGGAAGCTTTGTCCCGGATAGGGCGTTTGCACGCACGCTGCAAATCTCATTCTCCGCAACCTTTGAGCTGATCCATTCTTACAATCTCTCCATGATTCCGCTCTTCATTGCCTTGGGCGCGGTGGCCGAGCGCGCTGGCATAACGACCGAGATTTATGCAGCAGCCCGCATGTGGCTTGCGCGTTTGCCGGGCGGCGTGGCCATCGCTTCGGTTGCAGGGTGTGGTGGATTTTCGGCGATTTCGGGCTCGTCGATTGCCTGCGCCTCGACGATGGGCCGCATCTGCACACCGGAGATGCTCAAGCTCAACTATGACGAACGGCTGGCCACTGCCAGTGTCGCCGCCGGGGGAACACTTGGCTCACTCATCCCCCCGTCGATCCTGTTTATCATCTATGCCATCTTCACCGAAACGTCGATTGCCCAACTCTTCCTGGCGGGCATCATCCCTGGCCTCATATCGCTGCTGGGCTATGCAATGGTGATCTATTTCTGGGTCAAACGCTCGCCCGAGATCGCGCCCATTCGAGAGGATGACTACCCCTGGCGCGAAAAGATAGCTTCCCTTCTCAAAGCCTGGCCGGCATTTCTGCTCTTTTTTCTGATCATTGGTGGCATCTATGGCGGGATCTTTACGGCAACCGAGGCTGCCGCGCTTTCTCTCATATTCGCCGTGGTTCTGGGTCTGATGCGTCGCTCTCTCAGCATTCAAGACATCATTCCCATTTTGCGAGACGTGGCGAGCACGACCGGTGGCATCTTCTTTATAGCCGCATGCGCCAAGGTCTTTGTCACCCTCATCGCACTGACGGGGCTCTCAAATAACCTTGTGACGGCTCTTGGGGAGGCGGACATTGGTCCTTGGGTCTTCATCGCTATGGTCTGTTTGATCTATCTCGTTTTAGGCATGTTTTTGGACCCTATTGGCATCATGGTTCTGACCTTGCCGCTCATGATCCCTATGGTCGAGAGCTATGGCTTCAACCTAATCTGGTTTGGGGTCATTATCGTGAAGCTTCTGGAGATCGGGTTGATTACGCCTCCGGTGGGTTTGAACGTCTTCGTCCTTGCTGCAGCAATTGAAGAGCGGATTTCCATCGGGCAAATCTTCAGCGGGATATGGAGGTTCTTGGTGAGCGATCTAGCGGTACTGATCCTAATTGTTGCAATTCCCGCCCTATCGCTCGCAATTCCTACCTCAATGTGACAGACTTGGGAACTGGTGCATTGGTAGAGTGACTTGGTCAGTCTCAGGCTTTTGAGGTTGATCATGCCGCGCAAATCGCCGGTCAAGCACCACCGCTTTCCAACTGATATCATCCTTTGCGCAATGCGCTGGTATCTGCGGTATCCGTCGTCTTATCGGGATGTGGTTGACCCGCTGGAAGCGTGCGGGACGGCAATTGACCGATCAACAGTCTTTCTCTGGGTGCAATAGTTCGCGCCAGAGCTGATCAAACGAACCGAGAAGCACCTGCGTCAATCAAATGTCTACCGGCATTTTCGCCCTCAGCAGATTGCTCCGCAATTGCCCACCGGGCAATGGACGAGACCTATGTCCATGTTGCTGGTAAGTGGCGCGCGGCGGGATGGAAAAGCTGCGAAAGCTTTTTTTGGGAAAGCGATTGAGCGTGTGCGCCTGCACCGGCCAATGACAATCGTAGCCGACAGAGCGCATACGCATAGACTCGTCATCTGTGATGATCAATCACAGATACGATCCACATTTTGACAACATCCGGCATATCGATCAAAAATGGCAAACAATCTGATTGCAAACGACCACGCCGCAATGAAACGTCTTCTTGGGTACAGACAGAGTTTTCGATCCTTGCGAACGGCAAAAACGGTACGATTTGGGTGAAAAAATCGACCTACCATATTTTGTGTTTGGACAGGGTGACACGTCCCAAGCCGCTGTAATCGCTGCCAAAGGCAGTGTTTTCGGCAACTGATCTTGAAGGGGCTTTGACCCTAGCACAGGACCACTTTAGCAAGACGTTTTAAGTTCATGGCGCGTTTCGTCTTGCGTCGCAAGTTATCGCACTGTTTCAATGGACACGTCACCTACGATGGCGGTTTCTCTCGCGACGGTTGGGAGCATGTTGATCTGCTCGAGCTTGCACAAGAGTAGTGCGCACAGGTTGAGGGGCGCGAGGTCAGTGGGGATAGATGGGCGACCCTTTCCACGCGGGGATACCGGACTGCAGGCGATGCGCAGATCTTTCTGGAGGAGGCCGAATTTGATGAGATTGGCAGGCTCAAGACCATCCTTGGATCGAACGGGCAGACCTCAGCGTTCCGCTATGATGAAGAGGATCAGCTGTCGACAACAACGGACCCGACGCTGCTGGTGTCGACCAATGCGTATGACGCGCTCAAGCGCCTGGTTCAGACGGTCGACCGGGATGCCGGCACGACCCTGATGGAGCATGATGAAACCGATCAGATGACGCGCTACACCGATCCGCGCGGCATCGATACCGGCTTTGTCTACAACGGTTTTGGCGATGTGATCGAGGAAACCAGTGCTGACAGGGGCACGATGATCTACAGCTACGACAGCCGGGGTCTTGTCACCGCGATGACCGATGCGCGCGGGATCGTCAGCACCTACGAATATGACGATGGCGGTCGGATCACAGCGCGGCGCTTTCCCTCGGCCCCTGTCGAGGATCAGACCTTCGCCTATGATGGAACGGCAGGTGGATCAGAGGGCGAAGGCAAGATCCACCTGATCAGCGATCAATCCGGGTCCATCGAACGGCAATACGCGAATGGCGGCTATGTCTCGCTCGACCGGCGCACGATCGAGGGCACGGCTTACGACACCACCTATCAGGTCGACAACCAGGGCCGCCTGCCAGAGATGGTCACACCGGGCAATCTGGCGGTCAGCTATAGTTACGACGCTGAGGACCGCGTTTATGACATCACTGTGCAGCGCCGGGTGATTGATCCAAACACGGGCGCCTTTCCGCCACCTGTCACGGTGGTCTCGGGGCTGACCTATCTGCCCTTCGGCCCGCTGAATGCCATGACCTATGGTGATGGCGGCCAGCATGCGCGAACCTACGATTCCTCCTACAGGCTGACACGTCTTTTTGACACGCGGCTTGGCACGGATCTGCGCGACGTCACCTATGGCTGGACGCAACGCGACAACCTCGCCTCGGCCACCGACGCGCTCGATCCGTCGAAATCCGAGACCTTCCAATACACCAACCGCGAATTCCTGCGCGAGGCGATTGGCGAGTATGGCGAGTTGGACTATACCTACGATGCGGTCGGCAACCGGACGAGCCAGGCGCTTTACCAGAATGCCTCGGTGGTTACCGACATCTATGCCTACCCGATCACCTCGAACAAGCTCGACCAGATCACCGGCGGCGGCAGCCCACGCAGCTTCACCTATGACGCGGCGGGCAACACGACCTTTGACAGTCGGGGTGGCGGCTATGGCTACAACGCCGCGAACCGGATGGAGAGCGTGTCGCTCGGTGGTGTGGTCCAGGCCGAATACCTCTACAACGCGCTTGGCCAACAGGTCGTGCGGCGCCTGACACAGGACGCCAAGACCATCCATTCGATACACGATCTCGATGGCAACCGCATCGCGGAATACGAGATCGACGCTTTTGACGGCAGCTCCACGCTCCTCCGCGAATATGTCTGGCTGCAGGGCGCGCCCGTCGCCGTGGTCGAGGGCAACCAGATCTACTTCATCCGCACCGACCACATCGGCCGCCCAGTCTTCGCGACCGACAGTTCTGGCACCAAAGTCTGGGAGGCGAGCTACACACCCTTCGGCGCGGTCCAGACGTCCTCAGGCGACCCGATAAACTTGCGCTTCCCCGGACAATGGTTACAGGCCGAATCCGGCCTGCACCAGAACTGGATGCGGGAATATGATCCAACAACAGGGCGCTACATCCAGGCAGATCCGCTGGGACTGGTGGACGGTGCAAGTGTTTACGGGTAAGCATTGCAGAACCCGGGAAGGTATGTAGATCCACGGGGAGAGCAAAGCTCATCAGCGGGACGCGGTGGCAATGTATCGGGTCAAAGTCCTAATCAGTCCCTTCACAATGCCAACTTCGCGCGCCTCAAAGGTCAGATAGATTTCCAACATCAACGATTAGGGCTTCCTGCATCCTCAACTATTTTACCCTCAACCGGACCGAATAGTCGTACAACAAGGAATATGCAGAACTACCTACAAAGGCTGCAGCGCCAGCCTGGGCTCCCAAATGGACCTTTGATGTGCGGCCGTGGTAACATGGAAGTATATGGTGCAAGAGATGCAAATGGTAACTGGGTATACTTCGGTATTACTGGACAGGGTCTTCCAATTCGTCAGGGGCAGCACGGCTCGCGATTTGATATACAGCCCTTACCAGGGCTGTCCGGCTTTTCCACACCTACAGCTAGAGGTGTAGAACAGTCTCTGATCATGCAACATGGAGGTGCCGGCGGACAGGGTAATTTGCTAAACATCCGAAATTCGATATCTCCAAACAATCCTAATTTCGCGCCGTTGGTTACGAATGGCACGAGTATTTTGAGGCAGAATGGATACTAGTCCAAAGAAACAGCATATTGGCAAGCTGTTTGAGTTCAAGCTGGATTCCTGCAGTGTTTTTGCGCTGTGTGTTTGTCATGAGAAAAAGTTTGGATATCTTCTGAAGTGGTTTCCAAAAGGCACATTACTTGTGTCACTGGATCCTATTTCAGCATCTCCATTTTGCTACAAGTTTGTTCCTCTTGACCAAGCAATGCGTCATGGAGCAGCGAATGTTGTTGAGAAAATTCCGAACTTTGAGAGCTATCGCCCACTGATGAGAGCAGGCGGAGGTGTAAAACCTGATGGTAGCGGGACTTTACCTTGGTATATTGATGATGGGCAGAACTTGGAGCGCGTTGATCCCGACGATGATCGGTTACCGTACCTTTCTGACGTAGGCTTGGCTGGTTTAGGATTCATGGACGACTTATACCGAAATGATCAGACACCGGAGCGTCAATTTCGGAGATTAAGCGCTACTTGAAAAAAGTCTTAGGCAGCGCTCTTGTGTGCTCCAAGCTATTCGTTCCGTCGCCGTGGTCGAGGGCGGCCAGGTCTACTTCATCCGCACCGATCATATCGGCCGACCGGTCTTCGCCACGGACAGCGCAGGCACGAAGGTCTGGGAAGCGAGCTACACACCCTTCGGCGAGGTCGAAACCTCGACCGGATCTCGTATCGCCCTCCGTTTCCCCGGCCAATGGTTCCAGAGCGAATCCGGCCTGCACCAGAACTGGATGCGCGACTACGACCCAACAACAGGACGATACATCCAAGCAGACCCGCTGGGGCTGGTGGACGGCGCATCCGTCTATGGATACGCACTCCAAAACCCGGGAAGATACACAGATCCAACGGGAGAAGCGATTCCCCTTGTTTTGTTATGGGCAATTGGAGGCCTCATAGTTGGTGAGATTGTCGAAGCCGCATATGAATACTGTGACTGTAATTCAAACGTCGCTTTAGAGCGATACGCAGCTTTGGGGATATATACAGAGATAATCTGCCCTACGCACCCGAAGAGCAAGCGTCCCTTCAAGGGTTCAAGAAGGCATTCGACGTTCAGCTACTTGATCGGAAAGTCCGGGCTACCCAAAAGCTCTAGAGGTAAAATGACGAGGGCTGCGAGAAGGGCAGCAAGTAGAATCCCCTTGCTTGGCACCGCCATGATTTCCTACGATGTGGTTCGACTAACAAGCTGTATGGCGGCGAGGTAAGGCAAGTGACTGAAGTGGATTTTATGAGGCTTACTCGCGATTTTTGGGAGAAACCCTATCTCGAAATTAACGCTGACTTAGTAAGTGAAGTGTCTGACTGGGATGAAGACGAAGCGATTGAATATCTCGAATTAATTCAGGCAGAAACTGGTGTGCTACCTAAAGTAGACTTGGACCGTCACGGTCCTCGAATTTGGAGCATGGCGTCGGTTTTAAAAGGTCTGGCGCCAAGCATTGCTCGGCGCGCTTATGAGCAGAGATATGTTCGCCTACCACTCATCGAGATTTTCAGACAAGTCCAGTCTTAGACTGAAGTGGCTGCTGTTCCGCCGTCAATCATCAACTCTAAAGCCCGCTTGGCCAACAGGTCGTCCGGCGCCTGACCCAGGATGCCAAGACGATCCATGCCATCCATGATCTCGACGGCAACCGGATCGCGGAATACGAGATCGACGCGTTCGACGGCACCTCCACGCTCCTCCGCGAATATGTCTGGCTGCAGGGCGCGCCCGTCGCCGTGGTCGAGTGCAACGAAGTCTACTTCGTCCGCACCGATCATATCGGCCGCCCGGTCTTCGCGACCGATAGCGCAGGCACCAAGATCTTGGAGGCCAGCTACACACCCTTCGGCGAGGTCGAAACCTCGACCGGATCTCCTATCGCCCTCCGTTTCCCCGGCCAATGGTTCCAGAGCGAATCCGGCCTCCACCAAAACTGGATGCGGGATTATGACCCAACAACAGGGCGGTACATTCAGTCAGACCCACTGGGGCTTGTGGACGGGGCATCCGTTTATGGGTATGCCCTGCAGAATCCCGGACGGTATACCGATCCGAAAGGGGAGCAAGTTTTCGGCAGAAATTCTAGTTCCTCAAGCGGTGCAGCAAATGAAAACTGTGCCCCAACGAACATCTGCAGCATACATGGGGAATTCGATGGCCCCGGCTTAAGTTCGCGCGGATGGGAATACCCTCCGGGCAAACTGTGTATATACGATTGCCAACGACTTGACCAATTTGAACGCTCTCGCCTTGGGGGCTATTCTTCGAGACCAAATGGCGGGTTTGGCTCAGTTCGCTTCAAAATGCGATTTGTAGCATGGCCCGCATCCCCAGTACTTTCGCTCATGCTGAACCCACTGGATGTCCGCGAAAGACTGATATCACGCGCAAGGTAAAGGAGAAAACAACATTGATTTGTTTCCTTGAAACTAGCTTGGTTGCGTTAGTTGCGTCGCTTGGCATGTTTTCCGAAGAGTATAATGAACCCGTAAGAGCGGGGCTCGTTGTTGGTAAAAATATCTACACGGGCGCTGTAGAAGTCAAATCAACAATGACGCTCGGGGTAGACCCCAATGGGAAACCTCTACCTGGGTATAAGGACGTTTTTCTATGGGTTGCCAAAGAGATTGCTTCTGATCAGAAAATAAAGATAAGCTTTTTTGAACGCTCAATTTCAGGTCAAATCTTCTTGGAGCCAACAGTTTTTTTTGAAGATCTTGAACCACTTATCTGCTTTGATGCGTCTGCATTTTCGGACTAACAGCGTTTAGAGTATGTGAAACGCAGGCAAGACGACTTTCGACAGCCGGAGCGGGGGCTATGACTACAATGCCGCGAACCTGATGAGAGCGTGTCACTTGGCGGCATTCGTCGGGAAAACGCTCTCCCAGAGCGTTTTCTGATCCTCCTCATTCAAGGCGGAATACCTCTACAACGCGCTTGGCCAGAAAGTCGTGCGGCGCCTGACCCAGAACGCCAAGACCATCCAAAAGGTCCACGACCTCGACGGGAACAGCGCTCTCCTCTCTAGAACGACAACACCCGGTATGACGTTTCGCTCACCTTGCTAACATTGCCAAGAACGGTCTCACGTGTCCCGGTCGCTCTCACCACGAAATTCCCACCCGACTTCGCGGAGATCAGCCCAGCCTCGACCAGGCCGACTAGATACGGCCGATCCTCGTCACGACCTGTCACGATCCGCAGCACCTCTATCGGTGCGACTTCAGGCGCAATCCCGCGCCGCCCTGAATAGACGGTTGCGACCTGCCGCAACCGCTCCCGGTGCTCTTGGACCAACCCTGTTACTCTGAGAAAATCGCTCGTCCGCGCAAGCCGTCCTCCGTCACGCCGCCAATCCTGATATCGGTTGAGCGCCTCAGTCGCGATCATGGCATCCCCGCCAAGATCAAGAATAAGCCGTTCAAGCAGCTCCAGCGCGGCCGTGTTCAGATCAATCAGTCCGCCAACATCCTTAAGCTGGATCGTCCATTCGACGTCTCCGATCACCGCCGTGAACGCGTTTTCTCCGTCAGCATTTGCGTGACGCGCTGCCAACCTCAGAACATCCATTCGCTGCGTGTTTTCTATCGCAAGTCGCACATCCACCGCCGCGTTGCGCAGGTGATTGACCGATCTGACACTGGCCGTTGAGAACAGGATGGTGAGCACAGCCAGGGAAAACAGCACGGTGATCAGCGCGAAGCCGCGTCTTGCGTTGAGATGCTGCTCGTCCCGTGTCATGAGGTCAAGGCTATCCGGAGTTTTTGTTCATGCAACCCTCGTTGCTGCCCCAATTGGTGGCGCTTCACATTGCTGTCTACGGTGCGTCGCTTTGGGTCTTTGGCGGCAGCCTTCCGGCGCTCGGCATAGGCGGTTTGCTGATCTGGACGAGCATCACAGATCTCACGCGCTTCGAGATCCCAGATGTCGCCAGTATCGGCCTCTTGGCCCTCGGCCTGTTCCTGGCCTTCCAGGTCGATGCGACAATGGGCATCACCCATGCAATGGCGATCTGAGGCTCGGACTTGAAGATGCGAAAGCTCACTTGGGCAGCTTTAGCGAGCAGTGTTGAATGCTCAGATCGGAGAGTTCACTCAGGCGGCCCGTCACTGCCTGGAGTGCAACTGCACCAGACGGGTTCACGACTGTCGGACAAGGGTTCTCGATACGCTCTTCGGCCGGTTTCGGGCAAGGTACCGCGCCTTCGCGCCTGTCCGTGCAGCGCGGAAGCCTCCAGCTCATTTTCGCCGTTTGCCCAGGTATTTCCGGATCGCGCGACGCTGGAACTCCAGAGGCTGCAGGCGAGGTTGGGTGCGCAGCATTCGTTCCGGGAAGCAGCCCGTATTATGCAGGCCTTTCTTTCTTATGCAAAGTCGTACAATACCACCGTGCGCAATCGCTTAGGCAGGATTGCGGAAGACATCACCGAGCCGGATTCCCCGGAGAACGCAGCCTTCAATTCGTGTCCTGGGACCACTATCATCGACGGAGCTCACATTCGGTGCAAGCCAGAATATCAGAAACGGCATCTTTCTCTCGGGCAAGATCTGCCACAACAGCATGACCTGCCAAAGCGTTTTGCACTCTGTAGCGATGCCCGTCGGGCAAACAATGAAGGTCCAGCCAATCGCAGCTGACGTCTATGCCGATGACGCGATTATGTGATAGGTGGTTCATGCTCTCTTCCTTCTGGTGCGCGGTCCCAAAAGGCCGCAATCAACTGTTCGAGACGATGAAGAGAGGTGGTGCCGACAAGCTAAGAGAGGTGGTCATGCCACAAGGGTCAGACGTCGCGCACCACCCCAACATCGGCCCTGGCCCTGGCCAGTGACGGGGCCCGTTTACCAGAATGCAGATACAGAAGGGTACAGTGGCAAAAGCGGTCAAGGATCGGGCGCAGGCGTTCCCGTTCATCGAAGTACCAGCAGAGCTGCGCCCCTACGAGTTGAAAGAGGCCTTTGAGGACGCCCGGGCGCGGGGGCCGCAATGGGACAAGTGTTTGAAAAACACGTTGTATTGTATGCATAAAACTGCCGGGTTTCTGGCGGTTTAGGTGGCTTGCGCCGCGCGCTTCAATCTGCGCTCGTGCGGCAGGCGGTGCCGCGCCAAAGCCTCAGATTTCTGAGTTCGAAAGTTTCGTCGTCCAAGCCGCTCAGCTCAGCCGCATGAGCAGACCGGCCATAAGCCGCGCGCGTTCGGTCAAGCTGTCGACATAGATGTGTTCGTTGAGTGTGTGCAAGTCCGCCCCCCTGACACCGAGGGAGTCAAGTGTGGGGATGCCCATGGCGCCGGTGAAGTTTCCGTCCGAACCACCACCCTGGCTGCGCCCTTGCATCTCGAAGCCAAGCTCTGAGGCGAGGTCTTTGGCGATCTCGAATATCTTGGCTGTGCCCGGCATATCGGGCCGCCATACGGGCCGCGTGACGCCGCGCTCCACATGAAACGCCACGCCGTTCACCTCGCCCTGCAGTGCCAGCATCCGCCCGACGCCTGCGTCGAGGTCCTCTTGCTTTTTGGCCATGCTCAGCGCCTCGGCGCCACAGGACGAAGACACGCAATTCACCCAACGCCCGGCATGGATGACACCCACGCTGAAGGTGCAATCGGGGCCGGTCATATCCTCGATCTCGATGATTTTGCGGGCCATTGCGGCAATCGCGGATTTCCCGTCTTTGAGGTTGGCACCTGCATGGCTGGGCGTGCCTGTGGTCGTCAGATTGAAGCGCGCGATGGCATAGCGGCCGATTGTTACGCCGCCATCGCTATGACCCGGCTCGGGTACAAGGACATAGGCGCTGCGCGCGGCTTCGGCCTCAATCAGGTCGCGGGTGCTGGGTGTGCCGACCTCCTCGTCCGGTGTAAAAAGAACGGTGACGGGCAGCGGGGTTTGCAGGCTGGCACGGACCATCTGCCGGATCGCCTCGAGACTGATGTAATTGCCGCCTTTCATGTCCATCAGGCCGGGGCCGTAGCAGATGTTGCCGTCGCGCTTGAAGGGCAGCACGTCTAGCGTGCCGATCGGGTGGACCGTGTCCATATGCCCGGCGACAAGGATGCCTGGTATGCGCCCCATATCGGGATGGGGGAATCGGGCGCGGACGGATCCACCAAAACCCATACGCCCCGGTATCCTCTCTACCGTGGCGCCAAGGGCGGCCATGTCATAGGCTGCAATGTCCATCATGCGGTTGACCGCGTCCGCGTCGTAGGTCGGGCTTTCGCATTCGATCCAGGGCCGCAGGCCCCGGAGCATCTCGTCAGTGTCAAAGGGCAGTTCGAGCGGGTTCACGGCTCTGTTCCTTCAGCTTGCAAGGCGGCGTTCGGCGATGCGCGCCATCACGGACGCGCCAACCGGTAGCACGTCAGGATCGAGAAAGAAGCTGGGATTGTGCAGCCCGGTGGCGCCGGTATGGCCAATCCGGCAATAGGCCCCGGGGACGACCTTGAGCATGTCGGCAAAGTCCTCCGACCCGGTGGCCGGTTCGTCTGTGCCTGAGATATTGTCGGCCCCCACGATATCCTGTGCGGCTTCCAAATAGGCATCCGACAGGCTGGCGTCGTTCATAAGAACGTCAAAGACGTTGCGCAGGTCGATGCGGATTTCCACATCGTAGGCCTTGCCAACTCCGTCGCACAGCTCGCGCATCCGGGTCTCTGCCAGCGCGCAAACCTCGTCCTTGAAATAGCGAATCGTACCCGCGAGCGTGGCGGTGTCGGGCACGACGTTATAGGCGGAGCCTGCGTGCAGCTGCGTGACGGAGAGAACACAGGTGTCCAGTGGCGACACGTTGCGCGAAAGGATTGTCTGTAGGCTGCTGACCAGCGTCGAGGCAATCACCAACGGGTCGCGTGACTGGTGCGGCATGGCGGCGTGACTCCCCTTGCCCTGCACTGTGATGTCAAAAAAAGACGCGCCCGCCATCGCGGCCCCTTTGCAAATGCCGACCTTGCCCGGGTCTCCGCTGGGAGAGTTGTGCATGCCGTAGACTTCGTCGCAGGGGAACCGGTCAAAGAGGCCATCGGCGATCATGCTGCGGGCACCGCCCAAACCTTCCTCGGCGGGCTGGAAAATGACCACAGCAGTTCCGGCGAAATCGCGGGTCCTGGCCAGATGCTTGGCGGCCCCGAGCAGCATCGTCGTGTGGGCATCATGCCCGCATGCGTGCATCACACCCGGCGTTTGCGACGCATAGGCGAGGTTGGTTTCCTCTTGGATCGGCAGCGCGTCCATATCCGCACGTAGCCCGACGCGGCGGGCGCCCTCGCGCTTGCCGTTGATCAATCCAACAACCCCGGTGCCGCCGATGCCGGTGTGGATCTCGTCCACCCCGTAGTCCTTGAGCTTGCCCGCGACAACGGAGCTTGTGCGGTGCTCTTCAAAGCCAATCTCGGGATGTGCGTGCAGATCCTTGAAGACGGCCGTCAGCTCATCCACGCTTTGGGCGATCACGGGCAAAATGTTCATCTTGTCATCTCCTTGTTCATTCGGCGGCTTCGGCAAAGGGTCGGAAGTTGGCAAAATCCCAGTGGCGTCCCGGGGCCGCTTTGATCAGGGTCTTGGTGTAGTCCTGCTGCGGCGCGCCGAGCACTTGCCCGGCGCGTCCGTATTCCACGACGCGCCCGTGTTGCATGACCAGCACGTCGTCGCAGATCTGTGCAGCGACGCCCAGATCGTGGGTAATGAACAGAATACCCAAGCCGAGACGATCCTGCAGTTCGGCCAGCAGGTCGAGGACCTGTGCTTGCACACTGACATCCAGCGCTGAGACCGCTTCGTCCGCGACCAGCACGTCTGGATCCATAGCGAGCGCACGTGCGATGGCGATGCGTTGTCGCTGTCCACCTGAGAATTGGTGCGGGAAGCGGTCCACGGCACTGGCAGGCAGGCCCACCAGTTCCAGCAACTCGCGTGCGCGGGTCATCGCGGCATCGCGCGGGGTACCGTAGTTCAGCGGGCCCTCGATGATGGATTGCCCGATCTCGATACGCGGGTTCAGTGACCGCATCGGGTCCTGAAAGACGATCTGGATCTTTTTGCGCTGAGGCTTGACTTCCTTTTGCGACAGCATGGCGATGTCCGTGCCGCCCACGTTGATTTTGCCCGAAGTCGGATCAATGAGACGCATGATGCACCGCGCCACGGTTGTCTTGCCCGACCCGCTTTCGCCGACAATGCCGAGAGTACGGCCTTTGATGAGGCTGATGCTGACGTCCTGTGCGGCCTTCACTTCGCGGGACTTGGAGAACCAGCCGCCGCCGCTGTAGGTTTTGGACAGATTGTCGGTTGACAGCACCACCTCGTTCGACTGTCCGTCGCGCGGCGGGCGGGGCACCTGGCTGGGTACCGAGCGAAGCAGATCGCGTGTGTAGTCAGTTTGAGGGCGACGCAGCAGGTCGTCGATGGCTTGCGTCTCCATCATCTCGCCGAGTTTCAACACCGTCACGTCATCGGCGATTTCAGACACGACGCCCATATCATGGGTGATGAACAGAACGGCGGAGCCCTGATCTTCGCGTAACTCACGAATAAGGCTGAGGATCTGCGCCTGTGTAGTAACATCCAGCGCCGTGGTCGGCTCGTCCGCGATCAGCAATTGCGGACGCATGATCAGCGCCATGGCGATCATGATGCGCTGGCGCTGCCCGCCGGACAGTTGGTGCGGAAAGCTGGCATACATCTTGTCCACATCCGGAAGGTGCACCGCCTCCATCATCTCCTTTACGCGACTGCGGCGAGCCGATTGTGACAGGTCGGAGTGAAACTCGAGCACTTCCTCTATCTGCTGGCCGACACGGGCGACGGGGTTCAGAGCGGTCATCGGCTCCTGAAAGATCATAGACATCGATGTGGCGCGCAAATCGCGCAGACGGGCCGGGGCCGCCTCGAGCAGGTTTTCCCCTTTGAGCGTGATCGACCCCGCGACAGATTTCAGCGCGGGAGGCAGCAGGCCCATCGTCGCAAGGGCTGTGAGCGATTTGCCCGAACCGGACTCTCCCACCAGACACATCGTCTGCCCGCGCTCAATACTCAGATCAAGGCCTTTGACCACCTCTGCGTCCCACGCGCCGTTCAGCGCGATGCGCAGGTTGCGGATATCGAGCAGGCTCATCTTTCGATTCCCCGTTTTGCCATCCGCGGGTCAAGCGCGTCGCGCACGGCATCCCCAAGAAGATTGATGGAGAGGATCGCGACGGACACCACCAGACCGGGCCACAGGACGATACCCGGATTGATCTGGAAATAGATCCGCCCCTCAGCCATGATGTTCCCCCAGCTTGGGGTTTCGGGATTTATGCCGGCCCCGAGGAAGGACAGGATCGCCTCGGTCAGGATAGCGCTGGCGCAGATATACGTGCCCTGGATGATCAGGGGCGCGACGGTGTTAGGCACGAGATGGCGCCGCATAATCAGGAAGGGCGGTGTGCCTGCGGCAATAGCGGCCTCGACATAGGGCTCTTCGCGCGCGGCCAGCACCAGCGAGCGGACAAGGCGGACAACCCGCGGGACCTCTGGGATGGTAATGGCGACCAGAACCGTCCAGAGGCTCGCCCCCCAGAGCGACACAATCGCGATGGCCAGCAGGATGCTGGGAATGGCCATCAGCCCATCCACCATGCGCATCAGTACGGCGTCGATCCAACGAATGTACCCGGCGAGAAGTCCAAGCATCAGGCCAGAAATCACAGCGACAATCGCCGCAGCAACACCGACAACCAGCGATATCTGGCCGCCGTAGATGATGCGGGAAAACAAATCCCGCCCGAAAGCGTCGGTGCCGAGCCAATAGGTCTCGCTGGGCGGCTTGAGGCGTTGGGACGGCGTCAGGCGCACCGGATCGTGCGGCGCAATCCACGCGGCAAGCAAGGCGGACAGGACAACGAGGACAAGGATCACGGCGGCAATGGTGACCAGCGGAGAGGAAAGCACAATCTCGCGCGTACGGGCAAGTGGCGACACGCGGCCCGGCGGCCTGATGGCGGCGGTTTGATCGGTCATGTGTAACGAATCCTTGGATCAAGCAGCACGTAGGCGATGTCGATCAGCAGGTTGATCACCACATAGATCAGCGAGGCCAGCAGGATAACGGCCTGGATCACGGGGTAGTCGCGGCTGAGCACGGCATCGACAGTCAAGCGACCCAGTCCAGGCAGGTTGAACACGGATTCTGTCACAACCACGCCCGAGATGATCAGGGCAAAGCCGATGCCAATGACGGTTATGATCGGAACCGAGCAGTTGCGCAGGGCGTGGCGCATCAAAACGCGACTTTCGGGCAAGCCCTTGGCGCGCGCGGTGCGGACATAATCATCCCCCAGAATTTCCAGCATCGACGTGCGGGTGATCCGGGCGATGAGCGCAATGTAAAGCAGCGTGAGCGTGAATGTGGGCAGGGCGATGCGGTGCAGAAAGTCGCCTAGGCCCTCACCAATAGGGCGAAACCCCTGAACGGGGAACCATTTCAGTTCCATCGAGAAGAGCGAGATCATCAGATAGCCGATGACGAACACGGGCACAGAGAACCCCAGAACCGACAGCAGCATCACGAACCGGTCGATCAGCGTGCCCTGTTTCCACGCGGCGACGACGCCGAGTGGGACAGCGATGGTAACCGACAGGATGATCGTGGTCAGCGCCAGGCTGATGGTGGGCTCCATCCGGTCGCCGATGAGTTCGATCACCGGCTTGCCGGACAATATGGAGGTGCCAAAATCGCCCTGCAGCAATTGTCCGACCCACCGGAAGAATTGTGTGAAGATCGGATCATTGAGGCCGAGAGACTCGCGGATCGCCTCAAGCTGTTCGGGTGTTGCGGTGTCACCAGCGAGGATCGCGGCCGGATCGCCCGGCGTGAGGCGCAACAGCAAAAACACGAACAGCGCGACAAATCCCATTACGGGGATCGCTGCCAGAATGCGTTGCACGATATAGCCAAACATCTGCCAGACCTCTTTGGTTTACGGGAAAAGCTGTCAGCCTCGCAGCGCGTGGCGCGGGGCTGACAGTGTCAGTGGGTCACTTGGTGATGTTCCAGAACAGTGGTGCTGGAGAGTCCAGCACACCGTCGATGCTGGTGGACCATGCGGTCGGCACAAAATACTGGCCGATCGGCGCATAGACCGCTTCGTCGAAGGCGATTTTCTGGATCTCGGCGGCAAGCTCCTGCTGCTGCTCAAGCGTGGGTGCAGTGGCATAGGAGGTGCGCAGCTCTTCCAGCTTGGGCACGTCCGGCCAGCCGAACCAGCCCCCGTCGGGGCCCTTGCCGTTGACCATGTTGTTGACCAGAGGGTTAAACACGTCAGCGCCCACCCAGTTCGTCATGAACATGTGCCAACCGCCATCGGCAATGGAGGCCTGGCTGGCACGTTTGCCCACCAGAGTTTGCCAGTCCATCGCCTGCAGATCGACGACAAAGCCTGCGTCGCGCATCGCTTGCGCCACAACGACCGGCTGGGTGCGCAGTGTGCCGACATCCGTGGGGTGCATGATCACGATCGGCGTGCCGTCATAACCGGCTTCTTCCAGAAGTGACTTGGCCTTATCCATGCCGTTGCCTTGGGTCAGCGTTTCGGACCCCACATCAGTGGCCAATGGGGTGTTGCACACGAACATCGCACCGCAGAGCGAGTAAAGCTCGGGATTGCCGACAAGCGCGTCAAGCACGTCTTTTTGGTTTACGGACGCGATGGCGGCCTGCCGGATGCGCACGTCATCCATGGGCGCGTTCAGCGTGTTGGGCCGCATGATCGTCTGCATGCCCAAGGCGTTGAGGTTCTTGACCGTCACGTCCGGGTTTGCGTCCAGGATCGGCAACAGATCGGAAGGCGGGCTTTCCCAATAGTCGATCTCGCCCGCCTGCAACGCGTTCAGCGCTGTCTGATCGTCGGGCATCACGACCCACTCCACCCGGTCAACATTGACGACCTTGCCACCTGCGGCCCAGCTTGCGGGCTCGGACCGCGGCACGTATTCCTCGTTCTTTGCGTAAACCGCGATGACGCCGGGCTGGTATTCGTCCGCGACCCACTTGAACGGACCTGACCCGATCTGTTCGGGGACCGGTTCGGTCGACGGTGTTTCGGCCAGCCGCGCGGGCATGATGAAGGGCACGTTCGATGATGGCTTGGCGAGGCTGTCGATCACCAGCCCGTAGGGTTCCTTGAGGTTCATCACAAACTCATTGGCCGAGGCACCCTGGCTCATGCTGTCCACGAAGGACATCAGGACCTGGCCCATACCATCCCGCTCGCCCCAGCGGGCGATGGAGGCGGCGACGTCTGCGCCCGTCACGGGCGCCCCATCGTGAAAGGCCAGCCCGTCACGCAAGGTAAAGGTGTAGACAAGGCCGTCATCCGACACGGTATGGCTGTCGACCATTTGGGGCTGCGGCACCAGGTCACTGTCGAGCGCATAGAGCGTGTCAAAGATCATGTAGCCGTGGTTGCGGCTCATGTAGGCGGTCGTCAGGATCGGATCCAGCACGCGCAAGTCCGAGTGTTTGACGGCGCGCAGCGTCTGGGCATCAGCGGCACCGGCCACGAGGGCGAAACCGGCAAGCGCGGCGCTGAACAGCGACGCGCGCAGTATCCCTGCGGGCTTTCGTTCGAAATGTGTCGTATGGTTCATCATAGACTCCCGTTGGTTGATGAAGATGCGCCGAACTTCGAAGGTCCTTTTTGGGCGCAGGTTATGCTTTCGTCAGGCGGTATCCTTCGGTTGGAACGCAGCGCCCAATGGTTCCATGCGGATCCCGGGCGACAGGTTGGTGAAGGGCAGGCTGGCGGGGCTTACCGGCATCGGACCCGGGGCCACGCAAGTCAGGATCGTCTGGGCGATAGGGTCGAAATCGGCGCGGAAATGAACCGAGCTTTTGTTGACGAGGATCGCCTGCTGTTCGGGTTCGATGCCGACCAACCGGTACATCTCGCGATCCGCCATCTGTGCTTTGTGGCTGGTCACAACCACGCGTACGTCATCTATCCGCAAGCAGGCGGAAGGCCCAAGATCCAGCGGTGCGCCCCCGTAAAAGGGGCCGGTGGCCACCAGCTTGCCGTCCGACAGGGTTTCCACGGTGAATGTCGCCTCATAGGGCGCGTCACCATCGACGTCCGAAAAGCCGCCCAAGGCGATGTCAATCTGTGCGCCTATGCCAGCGCGGTGCGCCGCTTTTGCCGCGTTCGGGTCGACCATATTGCCAAGTGCTGCCCTTTTTGCGCCCTGTGCCACCAGGGCTCGCAACATGCCTGTGGTGTTGGAATCCCCACCTGCGCCAGGGTTGTCCTGTGTATCTGCAATCACCACCGGGCGCGCAGCACTTTGGGCAATACGCATCGCTTCGATAACACCCGCATCCGGTTCAAAACTTGTGCCGACAAGCGCGCTTTCGGCATCCAGCACGGCGCGCTCAATCTGATCGGCCGCTGCCGCCGCATCCTTGGGGGTCTCGCCGTAGCAGATCACGGTCGGGCCGCAGCCGGGGAAATCCGCCGCCGGAAACCCAAAGAAAAAGGAGGTGCTGGCAACGCCGCCGCCTTCCAGTTCAGCGACCCGGTCATAGATGACCTGGCCCGGTGCGGACCGCGTGGTCTGCCACGCAATCGGCACGAGGAAAGGCAACTTGCGGAACGCCTTTGCATACGGTTTTCCGCGCGTCATGATTGCCTGCAATTGCGCGGCGGCGCGGTACCCCGTTTCGTCCATGTCCACGTGCGGATAGGTTCTAAAGCCTACCAGCACGTCCGCTTTATCCACCATGTCTGAGGTGATGTTGCCGTGCAGATCGAGCGCCGCAGCGATTGGCACATCCTGCCCTACCGCTGCACGCACGCGCATCAAGAGCGCCCCTTCTCCATCGTCTTCGTGTTCGGCAACCATCGCGCCATGCAGATCAAGGAAAACTCCGTCCAGCCGACCCGCTGCCGCGATGCCCGAGATTATTTCGTTAGTGATGCTTTTGTAGGCGTTTTGGCACACATGCGCCGACGGAGTCGCACCTGCCCACAGAATCGGGACGATGTCCCACCCTGCGGCTTCCGCGTAAGCGACGGCGCCGCCAATGCCCAGATTGATCCCACGAGACTGTTCGATCAACGCCGCACCACGCGCCAGCGGCATATATCCACCGCCCTGTACGAAATCTGCCATCATCGCCTTTGTCGGGGCAAATGTGTTGGTTTCATGCAGAAATCCGGCAAAAGCCACGCGCTTCGTCATTATTATCCCCGGTCAATCCACCTAGAATGCAGGCAATCTCGGCAGGTTTAGAATATTGCTATGCAATACACGCCCATCGCTTTAAAATAGTATGACTTAGGCTTACGTACAGTCAACTGCGCGGCGGGACGACAGATCGACACTTTCAGAAACACAACACGTGCGGAGCAGGGGCTGCGGGCCTTGGCAGCAGAAGACCGTGCCGACCCCCTTTTCGTGCGGTCTGTCGAAAAGGCGATGGGTATCCTTTCGGCGTTTCACCACGCCGGTGGCCCCCTGACCCTGTCCGATCTTGCGACCGGCGCGGGGATCGACCGCAGCGCCGCGCAGCGCATGGTCCACACGTTGCGCGCGCTGGGGTATATCTGCCGCGACGCGGACGGGCACGGATACTTGCCCGGACTGCGCGTTCTGGACCATACGCTGGATTACCTGCGTCTTGATCCGCTGGTGCGCCAGGCTACGCCGGTGCTGCAAGAGCTGCGGACGGCGGTGCGAGAACGTGTGGATCTGTCCCTGTTCGACGGGCCACGCGTTGTTTATGCTGTGCGGCTGCAAACCACGCGCCAAACGCTGAACGCGTCATTGGTCGGGCACAGTGTTCCCAGCTTTTGCAGTTCTGGGGGCTGGGCGATGCTGTCACGTCTGCCACCGGAGCAAGCGCGCGATATCGTCGAACGTTCCGATCGCCGTCCCTTCACCTCGGACACCATCACAAGCGTTGACGATGTGATGGAGAACATCGCCAAAACGCGCAGCGATGGATATGCGCTCACAACCAATCAGATCTTGTCCGGTGAGATCGCAGCCGCTTTTCCGATCATGAATGCCAAGGGCGAGCCACTTGCGGCGATCCACATCGCGGGTTCGCTTGCCGATTGGACACCCGAAGACTACGCCCGCCGCGTCGTGCCGCCGGGGCAGGCGGCGGCGCGCACCATCAGCCAATACTAGAGCAACCCGAGGGCGCAATTTGACCGACCAAGAGATCATTATGTGAGACCTCAAAGACGCTGCAAGTATCTCTATGGGACTGTTGCACTAACCGTCGCTCTTGCCCGATGTTGGGTTTTGAGGTTGGCCATGCCCGCAAGTCGCCTTTCAAACACCATCGTTTTCCGCGTGACATTATCCTTTGCGCCGTGCGCTGGTACTCACGATTTCCCCTTTCCTACCGAGATGTCGTCGATCTTCTGGCAGAGCGTGGCATCGCGGTCGATCAATCGACTTTTTATCGCTGGGTTCAGAAATTCGGCCCAGAACTCACGAAACATGCTGAGAGGCATCTGCGTCGTGCGAGCGTCGATTGGCACCTAGAGAAGACCTACATCCGCGTCGGCGGCAAGTGGCGCTATCTGTGGCGCGCAATCGATGCGAACGGTCAAATGGTCGACTTCCGGTTGACCAAACGACGTGATGCAAAGGCCGCGAGGGCATTTCTTAGCAACGCGATCGAAAGGGTCCGGCTGCATCGGACAGTCAAGATCTGCACCGATAAGGCCCACACCTATCGGCGCGTCATCAGCGAAATCAACCATCGATATGACCCGTACTTTGATAGCATCCGGCACATTGATCGAAAGTGGCGGAACAATCTGGTCGAGAGCGACCACGCCCCAGTGAAACGATTGCTTGGATACCGTCAAAGCTTCCGATCCTTGCGAACAGCCAAACCATCAAACGCGGTCACATCGATCACAAACCACCGGGCGTCAAAGGCGAAATCGAGTTCATCGGTTGCCTTTTCCAGGACGCTGCATACGTCAGCGCACCTCACTCTTGCCTATGCAACCGCAGCCAATTGATGCAACAGCGCCTTCCTAAATGAGATAGGTTTCAGACCTGACTTCAGTGATCCATGACAACAACAACCTGTTTTGCAATCGCAGCCGTCCGGTGCTTGAAGGCTTGGATATATTCAGGATTTGAGTAGAGCGACACGAACGCGTCGAGGTTGGGATACTTGCCGATGGCAATCAGATCCCAATCTTGATCCTGGCCAAACAGACTGCCGGAAAAGGGTGCAACCGCCAGAAATTCGCCGCCTGCTTTGTGCATTGAGGGGACGCGCACATCGGCATAGCGCCGGAACGCCTCTTTGCCGGATGCCTCGGGCGCGTTTTCGTCCCGATAGTCCGCCGTTTCGTTGAACTTGAAAAAGTTCACCAGGCTGAACGGGTTGTGGGGATCTCGGCTGAGAATCCGGTGCCACTGTGCAGGCGTCGGTGCGTGGCCGTCGGCCCCATCTCCATACGCCTCCACAAGCGAACGAACCGTGTCGTTGACGTTCATAGCAGCCTCCACTTTAATGACGCGTGTCAATAAACAGGAATCGTTACACGTGTCAACAAACATCAGAGGGGATAAGACACGGGCGCAGGTTCTTGATGCTGCATGGGATCTGATTTCGGAGAAGGGCGCCGATGTTTCGGTCTCGAACATCGCGGTGGCCGTGGGGATCAGTCGGCAGACCATATACCTGCATTTCGGATCGCGCGGTGGCTTGTTGGTCGCCTTGGTCCGGCGGGCTGACGAACGTTTCCAGATCAAGGAGCAGTTCGACGCCGCACTCAACCTGCCGCAACCGAAGGATCGGCTTGTGCGTACCCTGCAGGCCTGGCTTGCCTTTGTTCCCAAGATTTATCCGGTGGCCAAGGACCTGATCCGGCTGCGTGACACAGACGCTGACGCAGCGACGGCTTGGGCAGATCGTATGGACGAGTTGCGTGAGTGGTTGCTTGATCTGATGCGCAGTCTGCAACGCGACGGCGCTTTGAAGGATGAATGGAGCCCGGAACACGCCAGCCAGTTCTTCTGGGTGCAGACGAGCGTTCAAGCCTGGGGGCTCTTGCGGAAAGACTGTAGGTGGAGCGAGGAGGTCATCGCCACCAACTTGGAACTGGTCCTTGCCCGCGGCCTTTTGCGTGACGACACTGGCAACTGAAGTGTGATTACCCCTTGTGCGGAGCGCCTTGGCCGGTGTCGAGGTATTGTTTTAGGCTGCCGAGGAAAAACATGTCCCAGCCAGCCTCACAGACATCGTAGCAGAGCAGGTCGGGGGTGAGACCGGCATGCTCTAGCCTGATCAGCGCGCCGTCACCTTGTGCCGTGATGTCCCACACCACTTTTGTATCAAGCCACTCGGTCTCGATCTCCTTTGGCTGACCCTCGTGGATGTGCAGGGCGTCAACGCAGGTCCATTCGACCCGAGAGGGATGATCCATGCCCGTCAGTTCGAACGTCCAGTATGACACGCCGGGAGGGAACGTGAACTTGGCCCGATCGCCAATGCGGATCAGCGGTTGATCGGGGCGGGTCCACCAATGTTCGACACCACGCGTGACGGCTTCGAATACGGCTGCAGGGTGTGCCGATACGTCAATGGATTTCTGATAGCTCTTCATGTTCATCTCATCGTCCTTCAGGCGGCATCACTCCAGTGGGGCGGAAAGGTTTGTGCGACATTGGGAAGAGCCTCGACCCGCTGAACCCACTCCGCGATCTCGGGCGACAATGCGGTGAGATCGGGCAGCCGGAGGTCTTGCATGATCTGTGGTTTCGTCTCCATCGCCCTTTGGATCAGTCGGACATGGGGGAATGCAACAGCGTCCACCGCGCCTGGCTTGGCGCCTGACAGAAAGGGGTGTTCGGACAGAATTTCAGTCAGATGCTTCAGCTCGGCCTGCAAAGTTCTGGTCGCGGCCTTCAGATCATCTGTGGCCTCCTCCACACCATCGAAAAAGATCGGGGACAACACGCCGCTTGTCGCACCAGGCAGGTAGTCGAAGACGTCCATGGTGCGCTGCCAGATTGGGCCTGCGTCTTGCAGGGTCTCTCCGAACAGGGGGGACGCGGGGAATTTCCGGTCCAACCAGGCGAGGACCGCGATGGATTGACCAATGGTCATGTCCCCGTCTTTGACAGTCGGAACGGTCCCACGCGGATTGATGGCGAGGTAGGCATCGGATTTGTGCTCTTTCTGCCCGGCAGAGAGCAGGTGCACTTCGTATTTGAGGCCCTTGAAGGCCATGCCAAGCGCTGCGCGCCAGGGGCTTGGCGCGCCGCTGACGGTCCAAAACTCTAATGTCATGATCTGCGTCCTCTGGATATGCGTGTTTACAGAGGCTTATTCGGGCAAGTATGATCTGAAAAGTAGGCAGTATTTTTATATATACTACCAAAAACAGTACTAATGAAAGAAAACAGATGTCTCAGACCCGGACCACCCCCGTTGACGTCGCGATTTCAGATACTGTTCCGTGCCCCGCGCCGCGGGTGATCGGGATGATTGGTGGCAAATGGAAGCTGCTGATTCTGCAGATCCTGATCTTTCAGGGAACAAAGCGGTTCGGCGCGTTGCGCAAATCCATCGATGGGATCACTCAGACTATGCTGACAAATCAGCTTCGAGCCCTGGAGGCAGACGGATTGGTCATCCGCAAGGTCTATGCCGAGGTGCCGCCGCGGGTGGAGTATTCGGCAAGCAAGGACGGCTTGGCCCTGGCGCCGGTGTTCACGTCCATGCACGACTGGTGGGTAAATCGTTCAGGTGGCGCGTAATTCCTGATCGACGCGGTCGATCTCTGCCTCGTACCAGGCGATGGTGCCCTTGGGGTCTTCGCCAAAGCTTTTGGCAAAGGAGGCGGGGGCTTCGGTGACCTCGTCATATTGTGTGGCCCACACCATCATCGAAATTAACGCGGGCAGGAAATCCCGCGCCTTCTTGGTCGGGAAATAGCACACGCTGCTGGCTTTGCGTGGGTCGGGTTCGCGGGCGAGCATGCCAAGTGTTTCGAGCGTGGCGAGGCGGTTTGCCAGAATGTTGGTCGAAATACCTTCGGGGGAGCCCAGGAATTCGCGGTAGGTGCGTTTGCCATGAAGCAGCACGTCCCTGAGCAGTAGGAAACACCATTTGTCGCCCACAATCCCGGCCGCGTAGCGCGTAGGGCATCCATTCCATTCGGATTTTTCCAGTTTTGCCATGGGGGGGATATAGACGATTGCAATCCACTTGCAATGTGCAAGCGTATCGCGTATCGGATTACTTGCATAATGCAAGTAGAGTAAAAATGCCCGCACCCTTCGTCTGGTTCGACAACATGACCGCACAGCAACAAGACACGACCCGGTTCCTTCAGGCCATGTTCGGATGGCAGCCGCGGGATATTCGGACGATGACATTTCTGAATGAGGATGGCGTGGACGGGCCCTTTGCTGCGACCTGCGACGTGCTGGAGGTTATTGCGGGATGGGTTCCCTATTTTGAGGTCAATGACCTTGGCGCCGCCACGGCCCGGGCTCGTGAGAACGGCGCACAGGTCATCGTGGAAGACGTTAAAGGACCGGCAGGGGATGCCAGCTTTATCCGTGACTCGGGTGGTAGCCCCATGGCGCTGTGGAAGCGCGGCCCGAACGCGTGAAATCCAGAATGTTAAAAAAACAAATCTTGGCCGCAGCGATCTATCCGGTGATCGTGTTCCCGCTCGCGCTTATCTAGCATCTGGCTTTGTTCAAGGACAGATACATGACCTTTGGTTATTTCGACGGCGAACCCAATATCGCAATCGGCCTTGCCACAATGATCATTCAGGGCGTGGCCCTTGCCGCCATCTACCCGATGTTCAATCAGCGCAGCGCGGGTCACGTCCGTGCCTTCCAGTTCGCGGGGTTGTTGGGCTTGTTCTTTTGGACGAGCCACGTGCTGGCTCTGGTGGCCAAGCAGAATGTCCCGCAAGCGCCGACATTTATCCTGATGGAGACTGTCTATCTCGGGCTGCAGTTCGGGCTGTTCGCGCTTGCACTCGGGTTCATATTCCGCACGTCCGACATGGTGGAGCCTGCCACCGCTTAGCGTTTCAAAAAGGCTGCAAGCCTGAGGATGTGATGCGTGACGCCATTATCGAGCGTTTCGGATGCCACCAGCGGGTAGTGTCGGGGTATGATGTTATCGCCGAACAGCCGCTTTCCCGGACCAACGACCACAGGAAAGGTCCAGATACGAAATTCGTCGATCAGATCATGGACCTGCAAGGTCTGTATCAAAGCTGCACTGCCATGGACTTGGAGCAAGGGGCCCTCTTTGGCCTTCAGGTTTGCTATAGCATTTGGAATGTCGCCGGTTAGGGTGTGCGAATTCTCCCAAGCCAATTGACTGTTCCGAGACGTGACGACATATTTCTGCGCTGCATTCAATCGATCGCCCAAATCGGACCTTGGGGCATTTGGCCAATGGTCGGCAAAGATGTCATAGGTCGTGCGCCCAAACAAGATGTCGTATGGATCCGACATGGCGATGCTGGCGACGTGGGGCATGGTTTCGTCCCAATAGGTTGCGGCCCATCCGCCTTGGTTGAAGCCGCCGCTTGGGTCCTCTTCGGGCATGCTAGGGGATTGCATGACCCCATCCAGGGTTACGAAAGAAAGGACTGCGAGATCTCTCATCTCAGCGCTCGGCGTTGACTGTGGACAGTATCAGCGTGCCCAGTTTATCGAAGGCCTGGTTCCAACCACCTGCTCCAGCCGTCCCCTCGGCGACACCGACGTGGACCATCACCATTCGAGTCTTGCCATCGACCTCGCTCAGATCGACGATCACCTCGGTGATGTCCGGAAAGCCGTCTGGCATTCCCATGGATTGAGGCGATATGATCCTGCCCTCTGCGTCGCACATGCTTTCTGTATAGACGAGCCGATCTGGCGCGCGCACTTCCTTGTAGACGCCTGTGAACCACATCTCCATGGATCGCTCTGGCGATTGCATGGCGATGCACACCTTGCGCGTTCCTCCAATTCTGACGTCCATTTCGGCTGTGGGCACAGACATGCCGTTGGGGCCATACCATCGTTTGAACAGGGGTGGATCGGTCCACATTTTCCAGACAAGGTCGATGGGGGCGTCAAATTCGCGTTCGATCCGGACCCAATCATGTTCTTCGGTCATTGATCAGGCTCCCGCATTTCGGTTAACAGATTGTCCATCGCGTCGAACCTCGCATCCCAGATATGTCGATACTGATCTGTCCACCTTGAGATCTCCTTGATCGGTTTTGTTTCGAGCTTGCACAGCCGGAACTGTGCATCCCTTTCCCGTGTGATCAGGCCCGCGTTTTCCAGCACTCGAATGTGCTTTGACACTGCCGGCAAGGACATGTCGAACGGCTCTGCCAAGGCATTCACACTGGCGGTGCCTTGCACCAAACGAGCCAAAATGGCCCGTCTTGTTGGGTGCGCAAGGGCGGAGAACGCAGCGTCCAGTTGATCATCTTCAGCCATACGACTATTATTAAACTTACTGGTTAATTAATCAACCGGTTTAATTCTTCCTCGTGTCTGGCGTCAGCACCAATGGGACAGTTTAGGTTGATTTGATGAGAGAGGGTT
>ERZ1740067.491-NODE-491-length-31580-cov-11.282316_pt1 | contig 31580 bp, 28 predicted proteins | sample MGYA00581736_ERZ1740067 | MGnify/ENA primary metagenome ERZ1740067 (study PRJEB43018, sample SAMN04849236) | marine metagenome | isolation source: floating plastic debris | place: Pacific Ocean | collected 2008-08-27 | study: EMG produced TPA metagenomics... | reverse complement strand
TCGCGCCGCCGCCGAGCCTGACGCGCTGCCTTCTCTTTCTGTGCTGCCAGCTTGGCACTCACCCCACGCCAAACAATCATCATCGGCAGCACCATAGGCACAAGTGCCAGCAGCAGCAGCGGGTCTCCCGCGACTATCACCATCGCGACACTAGGCACCATAAGCACAACCGCACCTGCAATCAACACCCACCACGGCATACCGCCGCTCGCCAAGCCCCTGTAGGCTCGCCCTTCCAGCTCGATGCGAGACATGGGTGCCAGGCCAGACGGTGCTTTCTCAATGGCAGGCGGTGGCGATGGTGGCACTTCTGTAAATCGCTGCTGGTCGGCGGTTTCAACATCGGTAAAAAACTGTTTGTACTCATCGGCACTCATAATGATGTTCCTTTGACTAGTAGCGTGGGGCTGGTAGCGCAAGACTGGTAGCGCGAACTGCTGACTTCAGTGTATGAAGTGATCGCACACAAATCCATTACCCCAATGGGTACGTCACTTGCGAAAGGTTTGACCCTACACAGTGTGATACAGCCGCCAGTTCAAAAGATCCTGATAAACCGTAAATTCAGGCCATCAGCTCGGCTATCACTTCAGCCTGATACGCCTTAAACGCTGGCAGTTCGCGAGTCTCTTTTGTACGCGATCGCCCCAAATCCACCACAATCTCTCGCTGCACCGTGCCCGGCCTCGCCGTCATCACATAAATCCGCTGCGAGAGAAACACCGCCTCTCTCACATCGTGGGTAATCATCAAAATACTCGTCCCCGTCTTCTCCCACAGCTCGAGCAAAAACTGTTGCATTGTCTCTTTGGTTTGCGCATCGAGCGCGCCAAAGGGCTCATCCATTAGCAGAATTTTGGGCCTGCTTGTCAGCGCGCGAGCGATCGCAACCCGCTGCTTCATCCCCCCCGACAGCTCCTTCGGCAGCGCCTGCGCAAACTGCGTTAGCCCCACCATTTCCAAATAATACGAAGCCTGCTCCCGCCGCGCCTTCTTATCTACCCCTTGTAGCTTCAGGCCAAACTCCACATTCTTTTGCACCTGCATCCACGGATACAGCGTGTAATCTTGAAACACCATCCCTCGGTCGGCTCCAGGGCCTGTTACCGGCTCACTGTCCACCTCAATCAGGCCAGCCGTCGGGACATCTAGCCCAGCAACCAGCCGCAGCAAAGTCGACTTCCCCGAACCAGAAGCACCCACCACACACACAAACTCTCCATCTTCCACACGCAAGTTCACATCTTTGAGCGCCACCACTGGCCCCTTATCTGTTGCAAATTGCTTATGTAATTTGGAGACTTCTAAATACATGAGAGAACACTCAAGGAGAGAGCTAAAACCTTAAAAACAAAGCCTGAAGTAGATCCCCTCCTCGGAGGGGTGCCCGTAGGGTGGGGTGGGTTCGATGTGTGGATGAAGTGACCAACCCACCCCGTCACTGCGTGCCACCCCTCCAGAGGGGATCTACTTCAGGCTACGAAACAACAATTTACTCTACTGCCCACTTACAGGTAGATTTCAAGATCATTCGCAAAGAGAGATCTGCCAAGAAGCCAATCACACCCAATATAATCAAGTACGCAAAAATCTCATCTGTTCTAAAAAACCGCTGCGCCATCGCAATCCGTTTCCCTAGACCTTCATTTGCCGCAATCAGCTCAGCGACCACGACTAAGTTCCACGCGCCCGCCATGTTGATGCGAAACGTATCCAGGATGTTTGGCAGCACATAGGGCGTAATCACCTGCATCAGCGTTTGCCACCGAGAGCCGCCTAGTGTGTACGTCGCCTCCAGCAAATGCTTCGGTACAAACTTCACCGCATCCATAATCATCAGCGTATTGTAAAAAATCACCCCAATAAAAATCAGCGCGATCTTCGGTGCTTCATCCAAACCCATGTAGATAATCAGCAGTGGAATGAAGGCAGGTGCAGGCATGTAGCGAACAATACCCATAATGGGTTCGAGCAGCGATCGCACCGAAGCAAACGCCCCCATCGAAATGCCCAAAGGCACCGACAGCACAGATGCCAAGATGAACCCAGTTCCCACCCGAAAAAGACTCGCCTGCAAATCGTCAAGCACAAAGCCCTTCTCCCACAGCCGCCCAAATGCCGCAACCACATCCGGTGGTGACGGCAAAAACTTAGGATTCACCAGCGCGCTGCGCGCCACTAGCCACCACAAGGCCAAAGGCACTAAAACAGAAGCAACGCGCAATATCCAGTCCAGCCTTGCCGGAATCGGTTCGCCCATCCGCCAAAATACCCTAGGCTTTAGGCTCTGCCGATGAAGCTGCTGCCCCTTCACTGATCTAGCCGAAACAGTTGCCTCACTCACCATATGACATACGCCTTGCAAACAATATAGAAAAGCATCCCCAAACCTCTCCTTAAAAGCAGCCGGGGACACTCAAATCAAACAAACCCACAATCAAACAAACCGCCTATTTTCTATTCGGCGTTTCTATTCGGCGGCCAAAGCCTTCACAAACTGATCGTCAAGGATAGGAGCCAACTCAGGCGCTTCTGGAATAAAGCCAACACCCACCATAAAGTCCGCCATTTGAACCGCCGCATAAGGCATGTGCTTCATCCCTTCACCCTCACTAAACGCTTCCAAATTCTCTTCTAGCGTAAATATTCGAGTGCCGTCTTTCAGCAGCTGCAGCTCTTCGATAGTGACATCCGCACGCGCCGCCATAATCTCATCCGACTTTTCAGGATTCTCTTCCATATACGCCAGCGTATCGAACCATGTTTTCACAATCGCCTGCACATCGTCAGGCCGCTCATCAACCATGGTTTGACTCATTACCAACAAATCAGGAATCGCGCCTGGAAACTCACTAGAGGTCAAAAGCTCTTTACTGCCCTCACGCTCTAGCGCGGTTAGCCAATACGGCGGAAACGCCGCAACCGCATCGGTCTGGCCCGCCGCGAATGCAGCCGCAGCCGCACCGGTCTCCAAAGGAACAATCTCTACGTCATCGCGAGAGAAGCCTTCTTCTTCTAACGCTAGGCTCAGCAAAAAGTCGCCAACAACCCCTTCTTCAGCGGCGACTTCCTTGCCGACAAGATCGGCCAAACTATTAATGTCTTCGGTCACAATAACTTTGTCGTTACCCGCCGAGTTGTCGTTCACAAGTACGGCCACTTCACCATTTGCCGCATCCGCCGCAAACGAAATCGTATCGTTCAGCGTTTGGCCATTGCCGTCTAGCTGCCCTGCGGCAAAAGCCTCCATTGACTCTAGATAACCGTCAAACCAGCGCATTTCTACATTGACACCGTTTGCGGCAAATAGACCCTCTTGTTCTGCGATCGCCCACGGCCACCACCCAGCCCAATTGCTGTAGCCAATTACTATAGCTGGCGCTTCGTCCGCTGCCGTATCTGTAGCCGTATCGCTACTAGAGGAACCGCCACAGCTCACAGTCACCAGCATTGTGCAAAAGAAAGCCAAACACAATGAAACCAACCGACGTCTTCTCATCAAAATCCCAATCCAAAATCTAAAAGAACAACAAACTACAGCCTAGGTGGCTTGAATAATTGAGCCTACACGTGCGGTAGAGTGCTTGTTATCAGTCACTAGAGTAGGAGATCAGGCGTGCAAACAACAGTAAGCTACGTAACCAATTGTGTATCAATCCACACTCTTTAGCGGCCCCGCCTAGAGAATTCTGCCAAAGGCTGAGCCGTAATAAGCATTTGCAATAAGCACTATATGGGTTAGTCCATAATGCATTCATACGCCGAAAACACAGCTCGATACGCCTGCCACGCTCCCAAAGAAGACCGACGACGCAACCGAAAAAGACTAAACCAAACCATTGAAATACCACCACTTGAAAAGTACCTAATCGCTGATGCAGCAGGCTTAAGCAAAACAGCCATACCCAAATGCATCGAAGCGCACCCCTAACTCACTGACTAACTTGACTAACTCACTGGCTGAAGGTCCGCCGAGGCAACCGGCCGAGACAACACAACTTGCCTCACCCAGTCGAACCACTCTTTAAGGCCTTCACCACTTTTGGCAGACACCGGGATAATTACCGTTTTTGAATTCAGCTGACGCACATTGCGAACAATCGTCTCAATGTCAACATCTAAGTAGGGCGCAAGGTCTGTTTTAGTAATCAACAAACAATCCGCTTCGCGAAACATAATCGGATACTTGAGAGGCTTATCCTCTCCTTCCGTAATGCTCAGCAGCGCGACCTTGGCATGCTCTCCTACCTCAAATTCGGCAGGGCACACCAGGTTGCCTACATTCTCTACAAACACCAAGTCAAAATCTTCTGGTCGCTGCCCATCTGCAAGCTCATGCTCAAACTGATGTAAACCACCGGCCACCATTTTGGAATCCAAATGGCAAGAGCGGCCCGTATTGATAGCAACCACCGGCACCCCATGCTGACGCAACCGATCCGCATCTAGCTGAGTTGTCATATCTCCTTCAATAACAGCTATTTGAAGATCTTTTTGTAGCCCTTGCAACGTTTTCTCCAACAGTTGGGTCTTCCCCGACCCTGGACTACTCATCAAATTTAGACAGGTGACACCCCACGCATTGAGGCGATCGCGATTCTTCTCAGCCCCATGCTGATTGGCATGCAGCAAATTCATCTCTAAAGCAGCATCAAACGTTTGGTGCATATAAACTCTCTAAGCCCTTGAACTTCCACAATGCGTTTTCCAGCAGACAACGTCCGTATTTACCGATACATCAACACAATTTCTTACACCCTTTTGCCCACTGATCAGGCGTCACACCTTACTTTTTGCCTTGCTAGCAGCTGAAACATACGGCTCCTCGCAGGGCAAGTCATCCTGAGAAAACTCTACTCGGCCAATTTTCAGCTCCCGCCCGGAGCGAATATCATCCATCGGCGCTTGACAGCTAGGACAGGCATACTGCAACCCCACCTGAGGCCGGTATTCTTGCTGACAAGAATGACAAAACGCCACCAGCGGCGTTTCATCAATTACCAGCTCCACATCCTGCAAAAACGTCCCCTGCGTCTGCGCCGAAAACGCAAACTGCAAGCCCGCAGGCTCTACACAGGTAAACGCGCCTACGGTCAAATGCACCCGCTCCACCGTTGGATGGCCCGGCTGCTCAGCCAGCCAGTCTCGCACGGTGAAGATCAGCGCCTTCGTCATATCAGTTTCATGCATAAGTTTGTGTGCCTATTGCCAGCCACTGCCAACGTCCATATTTGCCGTTTCACTGATGTAGTCTGCCTTACTCTGACGCGGCAGCTGACCCGAAAGAACCAGGTGCGCCATCGTGTCGCAAATCACCCGTGTCGCCATCAACGATGTAATGTCGCTAATGTCATACGGCGGAGAAACTTCTACAATCTCCAAGCCACAGACCGGCGCTTTTTCAACAATCTTGCCGAGCATATACAGCGCCTCACGAGGCAACAGACCACCCGGCTCTGGCCAGCCGGTTCCAGGGACAAATCCAGCATCAATACAGTCGATATCAAAGCTGATATAGACGCAGTCGGTACCGTCCAGCGCTCTTTCGAGTGCAAAGTCCACGGCCGCATCTAGGCCCATCTCAGTAATGTCGGTCACGGTGAGAATATTGGTGGCCCGCTCTCGGCAGACTTTGACGCCGGGGCGGGGAACTTGCCAACCACCAATGCCGAGCTGCACGAGGTTTTTAGCGGGAGCATTGTCCATATTAGTCGCGTGGAACCAAGGGCAGGTATGCATTCGCTCATCTAGGTCGGTCTCTTGCGTATCGACGTGGCGATCGAAGTGGATGATGCCGACTTTTTTGTCGCCAAGGTGACGGCAAACGCCGCGTACGGTGGGGAACCCAATGGAGTGATCCCCACCGAGAATAATGGGAAACGCACCTGAGCTAAAGATATGAGCAATCCCTTTAGAGATTTGGTCGAAGGATTTTTCATTGTTGGCAGGGATGGTAAATATGTCGCCAACATCGCACATGGTGATGCTCTCACGTAGGTCCACACCCAGCTCAAAGTTGTAGGGCGTGTACAGCGCTGAAATGCGGCGAATCCCCTGCGGGCCAAAACGTGTACCGGGGCGATAAGTTGTTCCTGAGTCGTGAGGGACGCCCACAATGGCAACATCGTAACTACCTACCTGGCGTACGTCTTCTAGGTAGGGCGCTTTCATAAAGGTGGTGATACCGGCGTAGTGCGGTAGCTCACCCCGAGAGAAGGTAGGGATCGATCTGTCGCGAATGCTTTCTGCCGCGTCTAGGCCAAATTCTAAACCGCGATCGACTTCTTGCTGCCAGCCAGTCAGCGGCAACCTGGCTTCTTTCTCCAGCGCATAGTCGGCCTCACTACGAGCAGGCTCTCCAGAAGCACTAAACGTGGGTTGATCACTCATATGTCGTTATTGGGGGGCGTCGTGGGAAGCGAGCGTCATTGCAATGTGACAGCTCACCATTGAATTGAACAACCAAGAAATACGCATTAATTGGGGCAATCGATTAACACGAGCAAGGCTGTAAAAAAGAAAGACTTTGGGTAGTCAAAAAAGACTTTTTAAACGAGAAGAACAACGGTGACGCTTTGTTAAAAGAGCCTACAACAAAGAAACGGCATAATTTATATGCTTACAATTTCACCATAGATTCTGTACAAAAACACGGGCGGAAACACAGTTTCTTCGTAAAGATACGTTGTAGAAAGAAAAAATTACGTAGGCCCTCTCGGTACAATCCACAACAAATTGATAGCTGCGTAAGCTGTTAAATGCAGACATTTCCGTAGATTTACGCCAAATAGAGATAACAGGCCCGTTGCAAAAAAGACATGTCTGCCTGGCAACGACAAAGTCGCCCAAACCCTGCCAAAATCGCTGCGGTGCCTAGATGGCAATGTAAACCTACGTTAAGCTATGGGCAGCCAACGATTAGTGAACCATCAAAAACTACCTCATGCTGCTGGATACTGCTCACCGCAACAAGCTCGATCCTTCTGACGACGACTTGTTTTATGCTCAGCCCCGATTTGTCACCCATGTAGACGAGGGCTTTCTGGCACAGCTGACGAAGCTTTATCGCGATCGCATCCCCCAAAACAGCCGCGTCTTCGACATGATGAGCAGCTGGGTCTCACACCTCCCTCGTGACATCGACTACGCCCACGTAGAAGGCCACGGGCTCAATGGCGAAGAGCTAGCGCGCAACAAACAGCTCGACCATTACTTTGTACAAAACCTAAATAAAAACCAGACGCTACCGCTCGAAGATAATTCGTTCGACGCAGTCGTCAACACCGTTTCAGTACAGTACCTTCAGTACCCAGAAAAAGTATTCGCTGAGGCATATCGCATTCTTAGGCCAGGTGGAATCACTATCTTTAGCTTTTCCAATCGCATGTTTCCGCACAAAGCGATCGCACTTTGGAGAGACGGCACAGAAGCTAGCCGCGTTTCGCTAGTCAAGCGCTACTTCGAGTCTGTGCCTGGTTTTGGCAATATCGAGGCAATTGTCAACAAGTCGGAAGCGCCTGCTATTTTACAAATGATGGGAATGGGCGGCGGCGACCCGTTTTATGCGGTTGTGGCAGAGAAGATGGTGCCCTTGGCACAGGACTAAAAAGCCGTTAGCTCAAGATTAGGGACTCCATTGAAGCCTGCAAGTCTTTAGTGAGGTCAGAGATCGCACGTCTGCGTTTCTTTTGATAGTCGGCGTAGCGTTCGCTCACTACAATCGGTTCGCCAATCGTTGCGATCGCCCTTTGCGGCCCCAGCTGCAATTGACTCACCGGCTCACCTTTAATCTTATCGATCATGTCTCGCAGCAGCAGCGCCGTTTCTGCGAAGCGATCCGCGCTGGGATGCTCCTTCACATAGTGGCCCGTCACCGCCACAAAGCTCTCCACTAGGCGCATGTGCCACATCCGCAGATTCGCCTCTTCTGCCACGCGGTTCGCCAAACCCAAATCCACTGCCGACAGCCGCTCTGTGTCTTCACGAAAGATGCGATCCCAGCCCGCCTGCTCTAGCTTGCGGCAGCGGTCAATCATCGTACCCTTGGGCCGCAGACCAAAGTAGCTTTCGGCCACCTGTAGTGCTTCATTCATCAGCGCTTTTAGCCGTGTTGCCAGCTGGTCATTTGGCTCGGCTGACGTATCTTCTTCAGACGCTTCTGCCTCAAATTTCACACCATAAAATTCACTGTAATAGCCTTCCATCTGCGTCAGCAAATGCTCGGCTAGACGATACAGGCGTCCGTACAAATCCAAGTCCGTAGGCCGCCCCAAACCGCTATCACGCTCCAACTGGTTAATTAAGGCCTCAAGCGGCTTCCAAGGCTCCTCTACATACCGATACTGAATCCCAATCGGCAAAATCACAACCGACTCGTGCCGTTGCTGCGCCTGCAAATCTTCAACACACCAAAACGCCAGCTGAGCGATCCCTGGCTCCAGCGGACTCACGATTTCGTTGTGGCCATTGTTGCCACCTTCCGGCGCAGCCGCCAGCGGAAAGCGCCCCTCTAGCATTAGCCGTCGAGCTGTTTTTAGTGCCAGCAAATCCAGCTTTCCCCGCTGAATAGGCACACCGCCCAACTTAGAAAACACCCAGCCCAAGTAGCTCCCAGCCCACAGCGGAATGCCTCTGTCGTATAGAAAGTGAGCGTGGGTCTTCTTCAGCGGCAGCCCAATTTGCCTTGCAGTTTGCGGCAGCGATCGCCAGAGCAAATGGCTCAGCACATAAGGGTCCGTCGCATTCGGATGGCGAAAAGCCAGCATCACCCGCGTTTTACCCGCATCAAATTCGTGATAAAACTTGGCCAGCGTTTCCACATTGTGCGCCTCTACCTCCACCAGGTCCGTCTGCCAGGCAGTCCATGCGGGCATCAACGGCTGCATTGCCCGCCGCACTAGGCCGCTATAGCGAGGCGGAATAAACGTAAGCGCAGGCTGAGCAAAATTAGTAGCAGAAGACATGCATCTAGGAGAAAAAGAGCAGTGAAAGCGCGTCGAGCAGGCTGTGGAACCTTTATATCAGATTGCCCTGATTAGAAGATGAGGCGATCAAAGGGGAAACACACTTTGCTGCCGGTGGAAAACGCGCTTTGCTGCCGGTGGAAAACGCGCTTTGCTGCCGATGGACATTGGAGAGCTGGCTTTTGGGGTGAGACATAGCCAGAAGTCATGCTCGCTGGTATTGCATGCCGGGGAGCTGCACGACTAATCCTGATAGTTCTAGCTCTACTAATGCGCCTAGGACTAAACCGGTATCGGCTTGCGATCGCGCCACAATGCCATCGAGCAGCACCGGCTCAACAGAAACCGCTTCGAGGACCTGACTGAGCAGCGGCGTCAGTTCGGTCAAAGGCGTCTCTGAAGAAGTCTCTACTGTATCTAATGCTATGGATAGGACCGCACCCTCCTCAGGTATCTTTGCACTATCAATCATGCCTGAGTCAGAAGGTGCCTTTCGACCAGTTGGTCCATCTGTTGGGATGTCTACAGCAGGTAGAGATTCTAGGGACTCTATGAAGGTGCGATCGCTCAAAATTATCTGCGCCCCCTGCCCAATCAAGCGCAGGCAGCCCTCACCCTGCTCATTATCTAGCGAGGCAGGCAAAGCATACACCTCCCGGCAATAGTCATTGGCCAGCCGCGCCGTAATCAACGCCCCAGAGCGAGCCGGGGCTTCCGTCACCAATACCGCCCGACTCAGCCCCGCAATAATGCGATTTCGCCGAGGAAAGTGTGCTCTATCCGGACCCGTCCCATCGGGATACTCGCTCACCACCAAGCCCGTTTCTAAAATTTGTTCATACAGGCGCTGATTTTGCTTCGGGTAAACAATATCCACGCCCGTGCCTACCACAGCGACCGTCGTCCCTTTCTCGCGCAAGCAGCTCGTATGCGCATCGGTGTCAATTCCCGCCGCCAGCCCCGAAATAATCATGGCGCCGTTAGCCGTCAGCCGACCACTCAGCCGCTGAGTCCATCGCTTACCATAGGCCGAAGGGCGACGCGTCCCGACAATGCCCACCGTCAGTCGATTCGGATCGTGCAACCGCAGGTTTCCTCGGTAGTAAAGCAGCGGCGGCGGATCATTAATCGCAAACAGCAGTGCCGGATAGTCCGCATCAGCAGGCGTCCAAAAAGACGAATTCTCCCTCTCATGCTGAGCCAGCATCTCATCAGGCTTTATCGTCGGTCGCTGACGCACAATGTTTTCAGCAATCAGCAGCCCAATGCCATCCACAGATAGCAGCTCACCCGCAGGCGCTTCCCAGGCAGCCGACAAAGACCCAAAGGACTCCCACAGCCGCTTCAGAATCACCGGGCCTACATCTTTAATTCGCGACCACGCTAGCCAATACGCTCTCTCTGTTGCCACACTCGCCGCCTGCCAAACTACCTTTTTAGAGTGCCCACAGCTACCAGACTCCCCGTATGCACAACGCTAAATACAAACGAATGAGAATTCCGATGCATCAGACTATGGGTTTAAGAGAATCAACAAACCGGTCGATACAACAGTTCAATATCACAGCTCAATACAACAGAACTATCTCTTTAAGAAGCAACAGATGTGATTACTCACTCATCATGGGTACATCAAAATCTTTTTCAGTCTAAAATCTGATTGTTCTAAATCTCTCTCGAAAAAAATATCCAGCGATAGCACGTCTTCCTAAAGCTGAGCATTTGACGGTAGGATCCTACTCAACGCCACCGTAGGAGAGTGCCCCGTGCCTTCAACGCCTTCACAAACCGACTCATCGCTAAAAGCCCTTATCTTCGACGTCGATGGCACCCTCGCTGAAACCGAACGCGATGGTCACCGGCCAGCTTTCAACCAGGCATTTATGGATGCAGGGCTCGACTGGAATTGGTCTGTAGAGCGCTACGGCGAACTACTCGAAGTTTCTGGCGGCAAAGAGCGAATTCGAGCTTTTGTGCAGCAGTCCCAACCTAACTTTGTTTTGCCAGCAGAATTTGAAGATCTCACCGCTTTTATCAAGCACTTGCACGGTATTAAGACGCAGTACTACAAGCAGTTTGCGCAAGAAGGGCGAATTCCACTGCGTCCGGGTGTAGAACGACTGCTGAATGAGGCGAGAAAAGAAGGGGTGAGGCTTGCGATCGCAACTACAACCACACCCGCCAACGTCCAAGCCCTACTCGAAAACACCCTCGGCCCCGAAAGCATGGACTGGTTCGAAGTCATCGCCGCAGGTGACATGGTCCCCCACAAAAAGCCCGCTCCCGACATCTTCGAATACGCCCTAGAGCACCTCAAGCTCCCCCCCGAAAACTGCCTCGGCTTTGAAGACACCAACAACGGCCTCCTCTCCGCCACCCAAACCGGACTCAAAACCATCGTCACCGTCAACGAATACACCAAAGACCAAGACTTCTCAAAAGCAACCCTGGTCGTCAGCGACTTCGGCGAGCCCAGCGAGCCCTTCACCGTACTTGCAGGCAAAACTGGTAATGCTAAATGTTTTGATATTGCGCTGGCTAGGGAAATCTGCGATCGCTAAAACAGGTGCACTACAATTCAGAGGCATATATCCAAGCGACGTATCGGTAACTCGCCTAAATACTGCATTAGGGCATAGCGTGCTAAGCCCTAATGCAACCAACAGCAACTACCCAGCAGCACTATAAATCTGCCAAGCCTGGAAGAAAATATACAGCGACAGTACAATCAACATCACTCGAAACAGATTAGTCACCGTTGCATTGCTCAGCTTAGGCAAAAACCGCGTACTCACCTGCACGCCAATCAACCCACCCACGCCCAAAATTAAGCCCGCCACCCAGTTGATGTTGTAATTGAGCGCGTGGCCAGCACATGCCGAAATAGACGTTATCACAATCACGCCTAAGCTAGTGCGCACTGCCGACTTAATGCTCTCACCCAGCAGCAAAATTTGCAGCGGCACCAAAATCACGCCCCCGCCTACGCCAAACAGCCCTGCCATAAATCCAGCAGTAGAGCCCGTAATCAACCTCGCAGTCACAGGATTAATTGCCGGGCCAATCGCCATCCGCGATTCTCTAAATTTGGCTTTTGAAACAACTCTCTTTTTCAGCGATACCAGATAAATATTCGTTAGCAGCAGCGAGCCAAAACCGAGCAGTAGCCAATAGTCAGGAATACTAGAGCCGACCAACGTGCCCAAAAAAGCCGTCACCAAAGCAGGCGCACCTAGCAGCAAAATTTGCCTGAGCCGGAGATAACCCATCCGCCAGTTTTGAAAGCTACCTGCACTGGAGGTCACCAAAATCGCTAAGCTACTCGTCGCAGTCGCTTGTACCGGCGTAAACTGTATCGGCACCGGTAAAAAATTCATCTGAATCAGCACAGGTACGAGTAGCGTTCCTCCGCCAATTCCCAGAAAGCCAGCCAAAACGCCTGAAAGCAAGCCAGCCAACGACAACAAAATAATTGAGCTAACCGTCACACTGTTACCTACTGGACTGCGATATCGCTTGGCTTACCGAAAAGGTGGCTGGCTACTTCAGATAAAACGCCTGCAAAGCGACCAAGATGCACGGACTGCCAAGAGCCATATTAGCTCTCTTGTGTCTGTGTCAAAATCGGCGACAGATCGATATACTCCTCAATCGTAGTCGCTAAACCATTCAACATGCTGTCGCGCTGCTCACGATAGTTTGCAATACCTGTGGGCATAGAGCGCAGGCCACGCTGCTGTCGCAACCGGTTGAGCCAGGCCCGTCGCCAAGGACCATTGTCAAAAATACCGAGCAAATAGGTACCCCATACAGACTGAGCCGCATCCACAATGCCCAAGCTACGATCATCAAAAATAGGCATAAATGAATTTTCCTCATCGTTGCCTGTCGACATCACTAGTTGAGTGCGACCCTGGTGAATCTCGTAGCCCACAACCGGCAGTCCATCCTGAGGATACTTAGAACTCACCGTTCGCTGCCGGGCCACCTTCTGTTGCGTAATCACGGTTCGCAAAGGCAGTAGACCCAAGCCGTTGAATCGGCCCTCTTGTCCTTCTAGGCCTTCAGGGTCTGCCAGCATTTGACCCATAATTTGGAAGCCACCACAAATGCCCATGACCGTGCCGCCCGCCGACGCATAGTTCACAATCTCATTGGCCATGCCGGTTTGCTGCAATGCCAACAGGTCAGCGATCGTCGTTTTGGTTCCCGGTAAAATCACTGCATCGGGGTAGCCCAAGTCATCTTTCGGGCTGAGGTACTTCACATTTACAGAAGGCTCTGCTTCTAGCGCATCAAAGTCAGTAAAGTTAGAAATGCGCGGCAGTCGAATCACAGCGACTGTAATTTCGGCTTGCGCTTTGACCGCTGGGCGATCTAGCAATGACAGCGAATCTTCTGCGGGGAACGCCGCATCAATCCAGGGAATTACCCCAATTACTGGGATGCCTGTGCGCTCTTCTAGCCAGTCAATCCCTGGCTGCAAAATAGAGCGCTGCCCCCGAAACTTGTTGATCACAATCCCTTTTATCAGGGCCCTTTCTTCAGGGTCCAACAGTTCTAGGGTGCCGACGATATGGGCAAATACACCACCACGATCAATATCAGCGATCAAAATCGTCGGCGCTTTCAAATACGAAGCGATTCGCATGTTAGCCAAATCACGATGCTTCAGATTTATTTCCGCTGGGCTACCGGCCCCTTCACAAATCAGAAGGTCAAACTCTTGACTGAGACGAGCTAGGCTCTCCTGAATGGCCTGCCAGCCCGCACTGAAAAATTCTTCGTAGTACTTTTGAGCCGTTGTCCGGCCGATGGGCCTACCCTTCAAAATCACCTGAGAGGTTTGGTCACCTTGAGGCTTGAGCAAAATCGGGTTCATTTCAGCCTGAGGAGAGACCCCCGCAGCCCAAGCTTGCACGGCCTGTGCGTAGCCAATTTCAGCACCTGTTGTACTCACGTAGGAGTTGAGGGCCATATTCTGCCCTTTGAAGGGGGCCACTCGCCAACCTCGGCGGCTCAATATTCGACAGAGCGCAGTCACCAACATGGATTTTCCCGCGTGAGATGTTGTTCCCACCACCATTATTGATTTCACTGCTTGCTCCCCTATTTATCGATTGCATACCCCCTCACATTACCCAAACTTGGCAATGTGTGAAGCAAAAAAGTTGATGAATCGCGAGGGAAAAGTCGAAAAATCAGGCATCGGCCTAAAAATCACTCAACTAGCCCAGCCAGTCAGGCACTCGGCACCATCGCACGACCGCGTTCTTTAAGTAGTCCACGAGGCTTGCTCTACGATCCGGACAGCCTTGAGATTGCCACTGCTCAACGACTCTGCGTCCCAGTGGTGTTAGGCGAAAGCTGTCGGTCAGTCCCTGTCCATCGACTTCGCGACGCAAAATTCCAACAGAGGCCAACCACATCAGCTCCGACTCTGTAGCAACTTCGCTCAAGGGCTGCTGGGTGTAGCCTTTCAGGGCACCGCTATTCTCTGCGATCGTAGGCACACTCACGCTAGAAGTACGCATTTCTGCTAGCAGCTTGTGATAAAAAGGTGAGCAAAAAACCGCTCTCTGTGCCCGCCGAATCACAGACTCTGGATAGGTCATTGTCACAGTTGGCTCGCTCGCTGCTGTATTCTCCAAGCTGTTTTGATCAGATAACGCGCCACTCATCGGCGCATCAATGAGTGGCGCACCAATAAGTGGCGCGCTAGAGGCCGCAGTTTTGTCGCTGCTATCGTCTAGAGGATTGGTTTGCAGAGCATCCATAGGGTAAGCATTCCTACATGTTTCTTAATCTTACCGTGCTGCACGGCGCAAAGGAACTAAGGGAAAGCCGACCAAAGGAGCAGCGTCAAAAAGACAGGGCCAAAAAGCAGAGCCAAGAAAAACAGAGTGGGCACGAGCTAGAGCCGCCGCCATCATCGTCGAGATGAGTTTAGGCGTCTCACCTTTTCGGCCAACACTAACCCAAGAAATGGCATGTCTTCTAGAAGGTACCGACGCCACAGCCGTCTGGGTTCACACAAAAGTCGGTACAGCCATTCCAGTCCCAGCTCACTCACAAATTGAGGCGCTCTGGGCTTAGCACCTGCTTCAAAATCAACCACAGCGCCTACTGCCATAAAAATATCTACATTTGGAAGGCGATCGCAATTAGCCGCAATCCACTTCTCTTGCTTAGGAGCACCCAAGCACACCGCCACCACATTGGCTGACGACTGCTCAATGACAGAAACAACCTGGTTGCATTCACTCACACTGTGCTCAAAGCCAAACGGCGGCGAGTATTCACCTACCACAATCTCGCGGCCTATACGAGCATTGATGCGATCGCGCGCTTCCTTAGCAACCCCCGCACGCCCCCCCAGCAAAAAGATCCGAATATTCTCGTTTTCTTTGTGATGTTCACAAAACCAAGGAAACAAGTCCGAGCCCGAGAGCTTAGCTTTCAGGGGCGTACCCAAAAAGCGAGAGGCGTACATCACTATTTGGCTATCACAAATCTTGAAATCTGCCCGCTGATACACCGATGCAAACTCTGGGTCGTGGCGCAGCTTCATCATGTGATCCACATTGGGCGTAAACACAACGCCCTTCTGCAAAGACGTCAAAAACTCCTGCGGGGTCAAATTATCAAAATCCACGCCCAAAATATCGATTTTCCGAGGCAGTTCAGACGCCTTAGAAAAGTCTTGAAGCGACCTATCAGCACCTTTAGAGTCGACTTCTACAGGTCTTTCGTCAGGGCTTTCGTCCGCGTTTCCCCTTGGAGAAGGCTGAACAGCTATAGCCTCATCACACATATCCAACGCTTGATTTGAGCGACTTGAAGACTGGCGTAGGCGAGGATACGCGCTGCCATACTTTTTGTCGGAAGCTACAGCAGCACGAGAGGCTTTAGGCTGAGCAGCTTTATTGGATTGGAGATGGGTCATAGTCAAAAAAGGCCGCGCTCAAGGAATAGATGCAAAACTGATAATTAGAAGCGCTTGAAGAAGAACAACCTAAAAAAAGCCGCTACTGAAAAGTGACTGTACGAATACAGTCGCCAAGCGATGAAAACGATCACTTATGAGCCTCAACATTCCTTACCAAAATGTAGTGACGATGACCGAATTGGCACACTTAGGAAGACGTCATCAACTTTTGGATGTTCCGAACACGTATCAGATCACAAATACAGAGAGAAATTTCAATTGGGTATATTTACCTCTCTATAAAAACGCACCTAAAGTGCACACGGAACTAAATAAAATCAGTATATTTACGCAACAAATCATGCATAACTGCGTAGAAAACCATCGCAGCAAAGACATAACTCAATGAGATAACGCAACTAGCCAAAGGCCCTAAAACAGCTGATATTCCGTCTCAGCCTCACAGCCTAGTCAAAGACTAAAGTGACATTTTTGCCTAAGCTGACACATAGCGTGGATACGCATTTAAGTAGCAACGGAATGAAACTCAACTGGAGGCAAGTCAAAGCATCGGTGTCCAAGTTTTGCGCTCAGCATTGACCTTACACAGGCGTTGCCTCTAGGCACAAAAACGACAGGAACGAAAAAGCGGGAATGAACAACCTGCCCATTCCCGCTTCTTCTTTTTTCTTTCAAGAGCTTCTGGCTATCGTTTTCCAGAGTGATTGAAATTAGTAATAATCAGTCAGTTACGAGTGAGCTGGGGTGCTAGGATTCGAACCTAGGAATGGCGATACCAAAAACCGCTGCCTTACCACTTGGCGACACCCCATCGCTTTTCGCTTAGGTATTGTAGCACCAGCTCTGCGATTTTTTGCAAGGGTTCAAGGATTATTTTTCATCGAAAGTTTCTAGCTGCTGAGTGACCTTTCGGTGACCTGTTTTGAGTGACTGGCTCATCCCATATTTGGTTACCCCCGTTGACTTACCCTAGAGAGCGCCCGCGCCAGGTCCATCCCCAGCCTGTTTCTACTTTCACAATGGAGGCTAGCGCGATCGCACTCACCAGTCCGCCACCTAGCCACCCCAGCCACAAGTACCGCACCGGAAACCCAATCGCCGTAGCAGATATTCGCCGTAGCGCAATTTGCAAACTCACCACCACCGCCGACAGTATCAGCAAAGCCACAGCTAAGTTACCCGTCACCGCTTTTGAGAATGTGCCGCCAATACTAGCCACAAGTCCAAGCCAAGGCATCACAAAAATCAAAAACACAGCTGAGGCCGATACCAGCGTCAGCAAAATATTACGATTGGCCCCCAAGTAGTAGTTCTTTGTCCAGCCCTCCCACAGATCACCAAACGAGCGATACATTCGCACGGTTGCAGATTCTAAACCCAGCACATAGCGAAGGGATAACCCACTCTGCTTAATCAACGCAGCCAAGGCCAAATCTTCTACCGGATTAGTCGCCACCGCTTTGTGCCCACCAATTTTGTCGTAAGCATCCCGCGCAAACAGCATGAAAGGGCCCGCTGCTAAAGCCTTATTAGGCTGTTCTGCATCGTTCACCCCCTGAAAGTCAAAACCAATGGTAATTAGGTTCGCCATAATGGGCTGCACCACCCATTCCGAGAAACAGCCGCATACAATCGCTGGAGCGCAGCTAAGTAGGTCACTCTTTTGAGCTTTGGCTTCACTGAGTGCGCGGGCGATCGCATCATTGGCCAATCGCACATCCGCATCAATAAATAATAGATACTCACCTGTCGCTTTCTCTACCGCGCAGGTACAGGCCCAGTTCTTTCCACGCCATGTCCTGTCTATCGGCCTTTGAGGCACGGTTGTCACCGTCACCCGCTCATCTTCTTTAGCAACGGCCTCAGCCAGCGATTTCGTTTCGTCAGTCGATTCATCATCCGCCACAATCAGCTGAAGCACAGATGCTTCAGGCAGCTGGTTAGCCAGCACCGCCCACATGCAGTCTTCAATATTTACTGCCTCGTTGTAGGCCGGGATAATTACGCTGATCGTCGGCAGCGACTCTGGTAAATTCGCCAGCGCTGACAGACGTGGCGCTTTACCAATAGACAGCAAAAAGCGACGGTAAAAATCGCTCATAGCGACTAGGCTCACCAGCAAAATAATTGCCAAATTAACCCAGGGGTCCAGCAGTAGCGCCTGCAATGAATCATAGTCTTGCCCTAGCAGCGTCAGACCCACCGCAGCCCTACCAAACGCTAACCTCATCAGCTCAATCTCTGGCATAAAATCTCGTATCTCACTTGATATCTCTAAACTCGATATCTCTAACTCAATATCTCTTAGGCGTCATAGCCTAGCTTAAACTGAAGGCTATGTTTCTCCAGCACCTCCATCTACAGAACTTTCGCAACTATCAGAGCCAGTCTGTGGCTTTTAGTGCACCAAAAACGATTCTTTTGGGAGACAACGCTCAAGGCAAATCCAATCTGCTAGAAGCTGTTGAGCTATTAGCCACACTAAAGTCTCACCGTACTAGCCGCGATCGCGACCTCGTCCAGGAAGGCTTCACCACCGGCCACATCCAAGCCCAGCTCCAAAAAGACCTAGGCACCAACGAACTCAACATGGTGCTGCGCAACGGCGGTCGCCGAGCCGTCATTCGCAACGGCGAAACCCTCAAGCGCCAGCAGGACTTTCTCGGCAGCCTCAACGCCGTACAGTTCTCTAGCCTAGATCTTGACCTTGTCAGGGGAGGCCCTGGCGAGCGGAGAGTATGGATCGATACGCTGCTCACCCAGCTAGAGCCGATCTACGCCTACATCTTGCAGCAGTACAGCCAAGTACTCAAGCAACGCAACGCCTTCATCAAGCAGCACACCGCAGAAGAAGATTCAGGCCCGTTAGATCCAACTCAGATGGCACTGTGGGATGCTCAGCTCGCAACTGCGGGAACGCGAGTGATTCGTCGGAGATCGCGCGGACTTCAACGCCTCGCCCCGCTCGCCGAATCCTGGCATCAAGCTATCAGCGGCGACACCGAAAAGCTCATCATCACCTACCAGCCCAACGTTTCACTTAAGCCCGAAGCAGACAAAGATGATCCCGCCGCCATCCAAAGTGCCTTCCTCGAAAAAATCCAATCGCGTGCCATTGCCGAATATCACCAGCGCACATCCCTCGTAGGGCCACACCGCGACGACATTGACTTTTCCATCAATCAAACGCCCGCTCGCCAATATGGTTCGCAGGGTCAGCAGCGCACCCTCGTCCTCGCCCTCAAGCTCGCGGAGCTAGAGCTGATCGAAGCCGTCATTGGTGAACCACCACTACTGTTGCTAGACGATGTCCTCGCCGAGCTAGATCTCAAACGACAGAATCAGCTGCTAGAAACCATCGAAGATCGCTTTCAGACGCTGATTACCACAACCCATCTAGGCTCATTCGATGCCCGATGGCTGAAAGAATCACAGATTCTGACCGTTCATCAGGGCGCACTGTTGGAATCGTAAGGGAATCGCGTTCCAATTATTGACGGAGGGCATAGCGGTGCTAAGCCCCTACGAGATCGTCGCCACTGTAGGGGCTTAGCGGTGCTAAGCCCCAAGCAGAAAACTAGGCCATCACAGCACCCAACGCCCGGTCCAACAGCGCCAAGGCTTCTTCTACATCTGCCTCACTCGCAATTAAAGGCGGCACCATTCGCACCACCTGAGCGCCTGCCGGAATCACTAATAGCCCTTCAGACAAAGCTGCTTTCACGATATCGAGCGCGACGGTACCGGCATCTGCTTTCAGCACTAGGCCATTAATCAAGCCCCAGCCTCGAACACCTTCACACAGGGTGGGATACTTCTGTGCGATCGCCCTCAATCCCTTTCTTAGCTGCTGACCACGCGATCGCACGTTCGCAATCACCCCGTCATCTTCTAGCGTCTTACACACCGCCAGCGCCACCCCACATACAAACGGGTTGCCGCCAAATGTACTGCCGTGCTCACTCGGCTGAAACACATCGCAATGAGACTTCGCCAAAATCGCCCCAATCGGCATGCCGCCACCGAGGCCCTTCGCCAAAGTAAAAATATCCGGCTCCACACCAATCGTCTGATAGCCCCACAGGTTACCAGTACGGCCCATGCCCACCTGCACCTCATCCAGGATCAGCAAAATGCCCAGATCATCACACAGCTGCCGCACCTGTTTGAAATACACCGGATTCCCTGGACACACGCCGCCTTCACCTTGCATCGGCTCCAGCAGAACTGCCGCTACCTGTCGCTGCTCACTGTCCAACGCCGTAATCGCGGCCTTCAGCGCAGCAATATCGTTATACGGCACATAGTGAAAGCCCGGCACCAGCGGGTTAAAATTCTTCTGATACTTTGGCTGACCTGTCGCTGTCACTGTCGCCAGCGTGCGCCCATGAAAGCTCGACTTCGCCGTAATCACAATCGGCGTTTCAATCCCTAGCTCCGTACGCCCATACTTACGCGCCAGCTTAATCGCACCTTCATTCGCTTCCGCGCCAGAATTACAAAAGAACACCCGATCCGCGCAGGAGCGCTCAGTCAGCCACTGTGCCAGCTCACCCTGCTCAGGAATGTAATACAGGTTCGACACGTGCTGTAGCTTACGAATCTGAGCCGTCGCCGCTGTCACCATCGCCGGATGGCAGTGCCCCAGCGTACAGGTCGCAATGCCCGCCACAAAATCCAAATACTCTCGGCCCGCTGAATCCCATAGACGAGTCCCTTGTCCTCGATCCATCGCAATTGGGAAACGACCGTAGGTCGCCATTACATGCTGATCAAAAACCGCTGGCTGAAAAGCAGCGTCATCTTTTGCAGGGGTTGCCTCTGGAATCAGTGTCTGAGAAGTCATAGAGATTTGAAGAATTAAATCAACATGCGTAGCACAATGAGCATTATTGTATCGCTAAACAAAAAGAAGGCCAGCCCAGAAAGGACTGACCCAATGTTGCAGTGAGATAATGTCGCAGTGGTAGATGTTGTGTAGCGATCGCTTACACACTCGCGAGATGAATGGCAAAGTTAAGCGGCAGCTCGTCACCAGCTAAAGACACCTCTAGGAGGTAGGTCTTATCTAGCCCAGGATCGGCTAATACGATATCTAAAGGGCCGGGTTGCGATCGCAGCGCCCGCTTTTCAATTTCGCCATCCCAAAGACGCACCTGACCACCGTCGGGCAAAGTTACCGCAATCGTGAGCTGACCCAGAACAAGCGCTACCGACAGATCCAAAGAACCGCGAGGCGTTAACCACTGACGCGAGTCTTCAGGCTTATCAGCCGAAATTTCTAGCGTCAAGGCACCCAAAATCTCTTGGGCCGCCATCATAGAAAGCGCAATTTGCTGCTCTGGGCGAGCCAAATCATAGCCACCAGCAATATTAGCTAGCTCCTGAGTCAGCGCGGTTTGGGTCGCACTATCAGAACGATAGGCAGGCACCAGCACCATATCGGCAATGGGCTCTAGCAAATCGACCTGCTCAGGAAACATATCTTCCACCGCACGGACGAGGCGGACACCCTGCTTAATCGGTGCGCGAGCCAGCTCCTGACACCGAACAAACAAAGCATTGAGCAAAGGCTGGGGCAGCAATCCCGGCACCTGAAGCCCACCCACATGAGTACTCCACAAGGGAGCTGCGGCCGCGCCCACAGCAGCTACTAACGTAGCGCCTGTCGCATCAGAGACCTCAGCCGGATAGTCGGACAACTCCGACTCCCAAGGAAAGAGGGGTGGCTTATTTTCGTACTCCGATTGGAGACGTTGTTTTAATAAAGAATGAAAACGTTCTTGCACAGCGTGGATTTCTCCGAAGTTAAACGACTGAGCCGTCTGAGAAGAACCTTCTTGATCAGAAAGAACTCTCGAAGCCACGGAAAATCTAGGGTTGTATGTGGTGAAACTCACCACCCTAGAGTGGAATGTAGATAGGCTAGGAACCGGATTCTCACCCTTTGGCTGAGAATCTGCTCCAGACCCTTGATGATTTGGGGGCTTACTAGACGTTGCATCAGACCCGACTCCGAACGAGCCTGCTTCCCTTAAACTGACTTCCGATGTAGACCCATTTCCTGATGGTATAGAAAATGTCGGGTCGAACTTTTGAAGAAGCCAAAGAAGCAAGTTCCGAGTACTAACTAAGTCACTATTCATATTTGTCCACCCTAGTCCGGACAGATTTCAATATTGATGGAGGGTGACACCCATCGGGGCAGGGGGCAAAACCCCGCACCCCCAAGAATAGCGAAGAATAGCTCGCTACAAATTCCGAATATCCCAGGCAATCTCTAAAAGTTTGGACCACTGCTTACGTAGCTGAGTCGGCGTTACATCTAGGCGTCTAGAGATCTCCTGGTCACTCAACTTCTGCTGCTTCAAATCCAAAATCTTGGATTGGTTCTGAGTAATCTTAGTTTGTAAGTATTCCCACTGCTGAGGGGTCAGACCCAGATTCTTCCCTAATTCTGCCCCCAGCCACTCGTGAACTAGCTCCCAGTTGTGCGCGAACGAAAACTTCAGTAGATGGTACTTAAACCGCTGCTGCAAATAGTCACGCTCACGCGGGGTAATCCCCAAAATGGACTCAATCTCTGAAGTAGGCAAGTCAATCAGGCGCAGGCTAAAGTAGTCAGCACAGTCATTCTGGCCTTTTTCGACTAGGTAGTCCATCAGCTGCTCCACTACGCGTGCGCGCACGGTACTTTCAGCATCAATGTTGTCTTCCTCGGTCGTCAGCTCTTCTCGCAGGCGCTGTAAAGGCGCAGTCCGAGGATGGTCAGAATCACCGCCCTCTATTGCCTGCTGGATATCGATCACCGTTTCAGGCGGCTGCTGTTTGGAAAAAGTTTGGGTACGCAAGATGATGAGCTGCTGCGATCGCCCTCGCGACAGCGGAATTCGCCGCTTAGCATAGCGCTCTGTAAAAGCCATGTACTCAGCCAGCTCTAGCAAAGAACGGGGCCGATAGTTTTCAGCCACCTCATTCTCACGGCGAAAAGCATTGACGCTCTCAACATAAAAGTTCTGCAAAAAATCTTCAATGAGCGTCACACGCGCCTGGTAGCTCGCCTGCACTTGTGGCGGCGTCATATACCGATACACGATAGCGCTCAAGCTACTGTGCAGCTCTAGTCGTCCTTTTGTAGAGCCTAGCTTGTGATACTGCAAGCACTGCTTCAGACGGAGATTAGCGAGGTTGTCAGCCCAGCCCTCTACATCACCAGAATTTTGAATGCGCTGACTCTCTGTGCAAATTCGCTGCACTTCATCGTTAATGCGCGTCGCAATTTCACGGCAGTTTTTGGTTGAGGCTGGTGTCTTTTGCCTTAATTCTTGGCACAGTCGTTCGAGAAGCGTTTCCACAACTGATTACAATTATTCCCTGATGGTTGAACCGTTTGGTAGCACAGAAGCATTAGCGTTCAGGTCTGAGCTACACACCCCTTGGATACAGTAGATAGACGTAAAAATGTAGATGGATTAAGTCGTCAGCGGGTAGTCACCATCTAGAGAATAGACAGATCGGTTCAGCTTCTAAACACTTCTCATGAGATATTCACAGAAGCATTAAAGTTAGTAGGTGTAATTCTTCTAATTCACACATCTAACCGGACCAATCTGACCTGGTAGCTCCAGCTAGTATTGGATGCACGCTTACGCTGATAAGCCATTTTGTTAGCAAGTTTGCGCTACTTCTTTGCGCTTGCCTTTCTGCGTAAGCTTTATGGATATTCGCTCAGCGTTAGGTCGTATCCGGTCAGTTTCGGCATGAATTGCTCTTGAGCAAATTATTGAAACCCTTTCAATTTCACACGTATTTTTTACAACCTCAGCCCCTATGGACATTGGCTTGGATATTGACCAGCAGCTGCAGAACTTAATCGACGGCGCACCCCAAGAAGCCGACCTGAGAACCGCAATAAAAACAGTCGCCCCTGTGATTAAAACGGTAGCCAAACAGCTAAAGCACTCTGAATACTATATTTTGCAGTCCATCTCACGGCAGTGGCTACAGGCGACTATTGCCCACAAAGATTCACCGGCTCAGCCCAAGCGCGTTATCTACGCCTACCCGTCTTTAGCCGCCGCTGCAGGCGACAAACTCGCCAAAAGCAATCCAGGATTAATGGCCCTTCCCGTGCCCGTTGCACAGCTTTTGTTTCAGCTACCGTCCATTGAGCCTGTCGATAGCCTTATCTTTCTAGAAACACTTGCCCGCGATCAGGCCATAGAAGTCCGCCGCAGAGACTTGAAGCTCCTTTTTCAAAGCCAATTAACCCAGGGGATGAAGCCTCAAGTCCCTCCAGATATCGCATAGACAAAGGCCCAGCTAACAGACACTAGCTGGACCTTTGGGTAGGATTCTTCTCCTGCAGCTACGCGGTCCTCAAGCAGCATCAAAGAAACTGCTGAGACCAGGCACTAGGGCGTAGCCTAAACGTTCACAGTCGGCAATATAAACAGCAGTCACAAATAGCTGTGCTGCGTCAAAAAAGAGGAGCTAACTAAATCTAGCTGACAGGATTTAACTACAAACGAGCGGAAACTAGCTCAAATACCAAGGCAACAAAGAACCCAACCATGGCCAAGCGACCATTCCACAGCTCAGCGTAGGGGGTAAAGCCCATTCTAGGCTCAGGGCGGTAGTAGCGTGTAGGGCTCACGCCTAATGTTTTATTGGCCAATGCTTCAGAAGCAATACTAGATTCTATAGAGACCGTTTGCGTTTCGTTTTTCATAGTCGATTTTGTACTTTTCCCTAGTTACCTAAAGAAAGTATAAGCGATGTACAGGAAAATTAACCGTAATCGCTGAAACACACTATAAATTTCTGTCCGCTGATAAGTCTCATCTTGCAAACAAGACGACGAATATCGCCAAAACAGAACCGCCATCTCATTTTTTTGAGACGGCGGTATAGCCATAAAAATAGATTGTCTGTGCCTTATGTCTAACAACAATGCTCCCAAATCCGGCAATAGAGCCTCTGCCCAGAGACCTACGTTGCGTCAGATTGAGATGTCTCAGCAGTTTTCACAGGTGCATCCGAAGCGGACATATCTGGGATATCAGGCGTTGATTCATTGTTAGTCTCATCGGCCTCATCCTCTACCAGCTGAGCGACATCGCCATCAGATCCTAGCGTTAGGATTTCATCCGAGAGCGATTCTTCTGTATCAGAATCCTCCTCATCCAACCCAGAGCGATCAATATCTAGAGGTGCATGAATCGGGTCCGATGAAGCTTGATTGCCCGACTCAAAGCGGCGGAGCGCAGCGGCGGACTCTTCTGCATCTAGAGCCAATATTTCTGACTGAGAAGCCAGCTCAATTTTCTGAACCTCGGCGTCAGCTGCAATCGGCTGATCGGCACCACGACCCAAAGGCCGAATACGGCGAATCGGCAAGTTAGCCGTTAAGGCTGTGACACGCTGGTCGGTTGCTAGCGAAAACTCCAGGGCGTCGAAGTCGACTTCTACATAGCGAGAGACAACGGCGATGATTTCCTGACGCATCATTTCTAGCGTCTGCGGATCGAGCGCTAGGCGATCGTGAGCCAGCACGATTTTGAGCCGACGCTTCACATCGTCGCGGCTGTTAGGATCTTCAGCAGGGCCAAAGAATCGTTCGAGAAGGTCACTAATAAGAGGAATTGCCATGATAGTAAATCACCGTGATGTCGCTGCTAGTCAAGTTTCATCGCCCTTGTTGGCTTGCTGTACCCCTTGCTTGTCTCAAGAGTTGCACATCATAGCGCCAACGGTATAAAGCGGCTACATTCCAAACAGCCTTTTGAGTCTAGTAAAGAAAGAATCCTGCTGAATACTTAAGTCCATAAGAGGAACCTTCTCGCCCTGCAAACGCTGAGATACATTTGTAAAGGCGATACCCGCTTTAGATAACTTTTCTTCTAATACCAAGGGCTCCCCTTTATTGGTCGAAACTATCACCTGTTCATCATCTGGAATGACACCCAATAGCGGAATCGACAAAATTCCCTGCACATCTTTGACCGACATCATCTGCTCGGCAGCAACCATAGCAGGTCGCAAGCGGTTGATGACTAATCGCACAGCTTTAATATCGTTCGCTTCTAGTAAGCCAATCACTCGGTCGGCGTCGCGAACCGCCGATATTTCAGGTGTGGTGACAATGATCGCCTCGCGGGCGGCGGCAATTGAGTTACGAAAGCCCATTTCAATCCCCGCAGGGCTATCGATCAAAATAAAGTTGTACACCTTGGTCAAAGCTTTGATTAAGCGTTTCATCTGCTCAGGCTTAATCGATTCTTTCGAGCGATTTTGGGCCGCTGGCAGCAGTGCCAAATTGGGCTGACGCTTATCTTTCACAAGCGCTTGATCTAGGCGGCACTCACCGGCTAGTACATCCAAGGCGGTGTAAACGATGCGATTTTCTAAGCCCAGCAGCAGGTCCAGGTTGCGTAAACCAAAGTCAGCATCAACGACCGCAACCCGCTGTCCGGCTTTGGCGAGGGCCATTCCTAGGTTTGCGGTGCAAGTTGTCTTACCAACGCCTCCTTTACCGGAGGTCATAACGATGATGCGGCTCATGTGATCTCTTGGGGGCTCTCTTGAATAGTCAGGTCAGCTAGGGCAAACTCGGCGGCGAGCGCAATGCGAATACCATCTGGGCCGATGTAGGCGACCTCAGGCTGGTATTGAGCAGGCGGGTCGTCGGGTGAGCGCGCTACTTTGTCGGCAATTCGCAGCTGGGTTGGCTGCATGTGCAGGGCCATAATACGGCACTGGGTGTTACCCCCGGCTCCTGCATGCACAACCCCACGCGCATGTCCCCAAATAAAGATGTCGCCTTCGGCCACGATAGAACTGCCTGGATTAGCGTCACCGAGCACAATGACCGTGCCACGATGGCGAACCTCTACACCCGACCTCAAGGTTGTTTGCAAATACAGGGGCTCGTCCATCGCTTGACGCGAGGCTTCTTGACCTTGACCTAAATGGCTGAGTGTTGTTTGTTGCTCTACAGAATAACCGGCGGTTGCAGCGGCCACGGCAGTTTGCCTGCGGCTGGCGTAAATGCGCTTGAGCGGGAGCTGTGCGTCGCTGAGCAGTGAGTCAATTTCTTGAACCTGCTGGCTGTCGAGGAGGCGATCGCGCGCAATCAAATGAACCGGGGTGTGAGGCTGCAAAAATCGCTCTCCACCACTGATGCGCTCTTTCAGCTGCCGCCTCAGTTCCTCCCAATACACAGGATTACGACTTTTCTCAGGCGCTGGTGGCAAAATCAACAGCAGGCGACCGCCTTCGCTTTTGAATTGCACCTGCAAATTTGGATTGCTTTCTGGTTTGGTCTGTACAGGTTCCGCCTCCGGGGAGGCCGGTTCCGGCTCAATCTCTAAAATAAAGTTGTTGAAGTCGAGTCCATCAGCAGGCTGTGTGCTTTCTGGAGACATACCTTCTGCAGGCGTGCCACCTAAGTGAACGCCCTCTTGATAGCCACGCTGAGAAGAAGAAAAATCTGGAACCATCTGCCGACACCCTTTGGCCGCACGTCCTAACTTAAGCAAAATTAAGGCCGAAACCCTGTCCAAGCTCTACAAACAAGCTGCAAACCTTGGCTATCTTAGAACACTATTGCTTTATGGAACATAGCGCGTGGCTAAATATATCAGACTTATCAAAATAAGTTGATACCTGTAGTTTCAGTGTAATTGCTTAATGCGATGGATTAACTCGATACCTCAATGCCCCCGACAGTAAGTGAGCAGAAAACCCAATACAAGGAAGAGAACTCATCGACTAACCACTCAAACCGAACACACAGAGGGCTTTGCAGAGTTTAAAGAAAACATAAATCCAAGCAAGCATTTGATAAAGGAGTCTTACCGTGTAAGGTGCATAATTATCCTTCACCCGGTAATTACCTAGCCAATCGCTGATTTGGCTATTGTTCAACATATAAAGGTGTTATTGCACAATGGTTAATCGCAACACGGCTTCAGCTCTCACGATTGCAGCGCTTCTCGCCTGCGCAATCCCAGCGGAATCAATGGCATCGGCCTTGTTTTTACCCATCATAAGTTCGGTGCTGGGGCAAGCCACGCCTACACCTACTTTTACTGTTCCAGACTCGGTCGCCCAAGATACCGAAGTTGTCATCAGCAGTAGCTCTGACAATATGAAAGCCATTAGCGAAGCACTAGGCGCAGGATTCGAAGGTGAGTACGACAACAGCAAAGTTTCGATTGAAAATAAAGATGCCAACGCAGCCATTCAAGATGTCCTGAATGGCAACGCAGATCTCGCAGCTATCAGCCGACCGCTCACCACAGAAGAGCAGGGAAAAGGATTGATTGCGGTCCCTGTCAGACGTGAAAAGATAGCCATCGTTGTCAACAAAGACAACCCATTTGCCCAAAGTATTACCGGGAGCCAGTTCGCTCAGATCTTCAGAGGCGAAATCAAAGATTGGGCTGAAGTCGGTGGTGACGCCGGTCCTATTAAGCTAGTAGATCGCCCAGCAACTAGCGAAACCAGACTAGCCCTCAGTCCTTATCCTGTTTTTACCACCGCGCCTTTTAACGCCGCTGCTGGTGCGACTACCCTCGAAGAAGACACAACAGGAGCGCTGGTCACAGCGTTGGGGCCCGATGGCATCAGCTACGTACTGGTTGGAGAACTTGATGGTCAGCCTGATCTCAAAGCACTCCAGCTACACAAGACCCCTCCTAGCGATCCTAGATACCCATTCTCTCAACCCTACGCATTCGTGTATGCCGGAGGAGCGTCTCCAGAGGTGTCAGCTTTCTTGGGCTACGCCACAGGAAATCCTGGGCAAGCAGCCGTTAACAATGCTGGTGTCTCAGGCATAGGACTGATTCCCGATGCGGGCAACGGCACAGAGACAGCTAATGCAGGTACGGCAGCACCTGACACACCAGCTGCTGACACACCAGATTCAGCTGCTGACACACCAGCTGCTGAATCCGAAGCAGCAGACACAGAGGGCACAACGCCCGACGATGCAGCAGACGGCACAACCCTCGAAGCAAACAATGTAATGGTGGCAGGCCTAGACGGTGAAATTGGCACCGAGGACGACATCAATATTGTTGGGCCAGATGGTGTGTTAGGCACAGCAGATGATATCCGAGGCATTGGGCCAGATGGTGAAATTGGTACGGCGGACGACCTAGATTTAGCAGGCCCAGATGGCGTGCCAGGCACTGAAGACGACGTCAATTTGGCAGGCCCAGACGGTGAAATTGGCACGGCGGACGACGTTGCATTTGCAGGGACTACCGCTGAAGGTGGTGCTGATGTAGATGCCGACGGAGGTGGGCTAGGTGACTTAGCCGCGAATGGTCGCTGGTGGTGGCTCCTCTTACCGTTAGCAGGCCTTGGACTGTTGATTTGGGCGGCTGGCAGACGTGGCAACGAAGAAGAAGCTGGCTATGTTGCCAATGTTGAAGGGAACGACGGCAAAGCCCTTCCACAGGAAGATCGCATTCGCAGCAATTTCGGTGAAGATGACATAAATTTTGTCGACCCCAAAGATATTGGCCTTGAAGGGTTAGATACTGATGTATCGGGAACAAAAGTCAGCGGGAAAGGACTGGGAATTGGAAAAGTTGCTGCGAGTGGCGCGGCGATCGCAGGCGGCACAGCGATCGCAGGCAAAGGCCTTGCTAGCAGCATAAGAAACAAAGCTGGCGACGTCACCATGGATTTGCAGGACGGTGTTTCTGGGTCCGTCAAAGGTGACATCGACGGGGTCAAAGGCAACGTCCAAGGCGGTATCGATGGCATTAAAGGCGGCATGCAGGACGGCATCGACGGCGCTAGAGGAAGCGTGCAAGGTAGCATTGACAGTGTCAAGGGCAACGTCCAAGGCGGCATTGATGGATTAAAAGGCAGTGCTCAAGATGGCATTGACGGCGTCAAAAGCGCAGGCGCAGTTGGATTAGGTGCGAGCGCAGCTGGATTAGGTGCTGCGGGTGCCGAGATTAGCGGGCTCCGAGATAAAGCGCAAGACGGTATCGACGGGTTAAAAGACAGCGCTCAAGATAGCATTGACGGCGTGAAAAATGCAGCTGGTGAAGCGAAGGATTCGGGTGGTAGCTGGCTAGATCGTGCTAAGCAGCGAATTAACGAAGCCGCAAAAGATGTCAAGGACACTGCGTCTGAACTCAAGGATGATGTGACTAAAAACGATTAGCGCGCCGGCAAACGATAGAGTGACAGAACACCGATCGCTACAGCACTCATCAATATAGACAGTAGACACGCTATGGAATGGTCATCTACCCACGCCAACTTGCATGTCCTGCTGAGGAAAAAGAACCTGCTTCCGAAAAACAGCCGTATTCTCATGGCAGTTTCTGGGGGGCAGGATTCTTTGTGTTTGGCGCGTCTACTGCTCGACTTGCAGCCCAAGTGGCAGTGGTCACTTGGGCTAGTGCACTGCGACCATCGCTGGCGAGAAGATTCTGCGGCAAATGCAGCGCACGTCTTGTCACTGGCCAAAACGTGGCAAATTCCGGCCTGGCAAGAGTCTGCCGATCCGCCACCTACCAGCGAAGCCACTGCAAGAGAGTGGCGCTATAAGAGGTTTGAGAAAGTCGCAAGTGCAGAGGGGTATCTATATATTGTGACTGGGCATACGATGAGCGATCGCGCCGAAACCGTCCTATACAATCTCATTCGCGGCACCGGCACCGACGGACTTGGAACCCTAGCCTGGTCAAGACCACTCAGAGAAACCCAACGTGAACCCCAGCAAAATCACCCACAAATCACGCTCGTTCGCCCTCTCCTCAACTTCACCCGTCAAGATACGGCTGGCTTCTGCGCGCAAAACCAGCTGCCTATCTGGGAAGACAGCAGCAATCAAGACCTAAGCTTTCGACGCAACCGGATTCGACAAGAACTGATGCCTTACTTGCGATCGCACTTTAATCCCAAAGCAGAAACTGCCTTGGCCCAGCTCGCAGAAATCACAGCTGCAGACACAGCATATCTCACCGCACAAACTGAAACGCTGTACCAGGCAGTCGTCAGCCAAACAAAATTACCGACAGAACACAAAGCTTGGGAAATTCAGCGACTCATTCTCAAAGAGGCACCCTTAGCACTTCAGCGTCGAGTCATCCGAAAGCTCTTACAGCAAGCCCTCACGCAACCACCGACCTTTGCGCACATCGAAAAACTTCTCTCTCTGCTGCCTGCACCAAACGGCAGTCAAGGGGATCCGTATCCAGGGGGATGGACTGCAAGAGTAAATGGCCCAACTATCCAGCTCGCCCTTTTCTGAGTGTGCAGTTATGAGAGACTCACAATATGTTGACCGCTTTATGAGTAAGCAGAGCGCTTCTTAATATTCGCATAACATTTGTTTAATTCATAAGAGTACAAATACAGCTGAACTACAGCGCGCTTTTCAGACTCTAGAACCCTTTTTCTGACTGGGTTGTAAACAACGGATCTAAGTATTAACGCCACGTAACAATCACGAAGTATTTACTCACAAAAGAACATGAGAAGCTTTACAAAAGTATTTCCTTCCGCTAATATGAAGTCATAGGCGAAAGCTGATTTTTTGCAGCTAAGCCTCGTACCTCGATAACTAAAAAGGATTCATAATGACTACTACTCTACAGCAGCGCGAAAGCGCTTCTTTGTGGGAGCAGTTTTGT
>ERZ1740067.490-NODE-490-length-31599-cov-6.623193_pt1 | contig 31599 bp, 33 predicted proteins | sample MGYA00581736_ERZ1740067 | MGnify/ENA primary metagenome ERZ1740067 (study PRJEB43018, sample SAMN04849236) | marine metagenome | isolation source: floating plastic debris | place: Pacific Ocean | collected 2008-08-27 | study: EMG produced TPA metagenomics assembly... | reverse complement strand
ATCAGATCAAACAGGCGCGGGAACGAGTCGCACAGGTTGAAGCAGCGGCGGCAGCCGTGGCAGATGTCGAAGACGCGGCGCAACTCTTCATCAAGCTTGGCTTCGTCGTAAAACGCGTCGCTATTCCAATCGATAGGATGCCGGGTGGGCGCCTCAAGGCTGCCTTCTGCCATATGTCGTCTGCCTGTAGATATCGGATGCGTGGACGTGTGCGGGGGCGGGAACAAGTAAGGGCCGGGAAACAGGTCCCGGCCCTTGTTGTCTATCGGACGGGATTAGGCGTCCATACCGTCGAGGGCTTTCTGGAAACGGCCCGCGTGGCTCTTTTCAGCCTTGGCGAGTGTTTCGAACCAGTCAGCGATCTCGTCGAAGCCTTCTTCGCGCGCCGTGCGGGCCATGCCTGGATACATGTCGGTGTATTCGTGGGTTTCACCAGCGATGGCGGCCTTCAGGTTGGCGTCCGTTGCGCCGATCGGCTCACCGGTTGCCGGGTCGCCAACTTCTTCCATGAATTCCAGGTGGCCATGCGCGTGGCCGGTTTCACCTTCTGCCGTGGACCGGAAAACAGCAGCGACATCGTTGTAGCCTTCCACGTCCGCCTTCTGCGCGAAGTAGAGATAGCGGCGGTTGGCCTGGCTTTCACCGGCAAACGCTTCTTTGAGGTTTTCGAGGGTCTTGGATTCTGCGAGTGACATTTAGGGGGTCCTCCTCATGCGAAACTCGACACGTAAATGCGTCGGCGCGGACCGATGAGAAATCCTTATTTCACCCCCGCGCGATACACCGCGAACGTAGTTGTGGACCTCACCCTGTCAAGGCTGGAACGGGTCTAAAAAGCGCGGAAACGCCTTGTTTTTGAAAGAATTTTTGCGAGCAATTCGCAGCTAAACCCGCCACATCGGGCCAAGTGTTTGAAGCCAAAGACCTATCGGGATCAGCGGTCTTTTGTGTCGCTATGGACACGCACGATGACTTCGACCCGCTCCAGGGACGACCCCTCAGGAACCTGCGGCAGACCCTGAACGGTGATGCCGTCGCCGGGGATGTCCTGCAGGCGTACTTCGTCCACATGGTAGAAGTGATGGTGGTCCGTCAGATTGGTGTCGAAGTAGGTACAGCCGCCATCCACCACCACCTGGCGCAGCAGGCCCGCATCCGTGAACTGATGTAGGGTGTTGTAGACCGTGGCCAGGGACACGCGTACGCCGCCCTTTGAGGCCTCCGCATGAAGCGCTTCGGCGGTTACATGACGATCCCCACCATCAAACAGCAGCCGGCCAAGCGCGAGCCGCTGCCGCGTCGGGCGCAGCCCCTTGTCGCGCAGCGCCTGAAGCGTCTGGGCATAGGGACGATCTCCAGCGGGTGCATCCGGAGCCGGCTGGAGTTCTGTGTCTGGGTTCGTCATGGCGATAAGGCCCTGGCGCTTCGAGCGGCACGATGAGATGCCGCTCTTGTTTGGAATGATTACAACAACTTCCAAAATGTGGTGTGCCTCAAGGACTTGTCAAGACACGAGCTGTCGCGAAACCGTGGCCAAATCCGGCGGAAACACCGTTTCTGCCGTTTTTTCGAGCTCCTCAAGAGTCCACCAGCGCATTTCCTGAAGCGCGTGGCGCTCGTCGGGCTCTGTTCCGCCGGTAAAGGCTGGGTCGTTCGCGGCGCATCGCCCATGGAAGAACACGTCGCGCCCGTGCCACACATTGCCGTTCACTTCAAAGGTGCTTTCGTGCACATGCACCGGCCCGTCGAGCGGCACCGACAGACGCAACTCTTCATCCAGTTCGCGGATCGCGGCTTCCAGATCACTCTCATCGTCCTCAGCGCGACCACCGGGGGTCGCCCAGAATTCAAAGGGCTCCCCAGCCTGCGTGACAGAGAAGCGCAGCAGCAGCACCCGATAGGTCGGGTCCATCAGGATCACCCTGCCGGTGCGGCGAAGTTCAGGTGCTGCCATCGCTCTTTGTCCGATCAGCCTTAATCGTCCTCCCGCGTGCGGATGAGTTCGTACGGTCCGCCTTTTTCCAGGCCGCGCTGATAGGCCGGGCGATCATGGATGCGTTTGGTGTAGGCAATCAGATTGTCATACCCATCAAGACCGATGCGGCTTTCAGCTGCTTCGCAGATGAAGATGAGCATGATGTCCGCGCCGGTCAGCTCGTCGCCCATGAAAAACAGGTTGGAGCCCAGTTCGTCGTTCATGTAGCCCAGATGCAGCGCGATTTCGGCGTCGATGACTGGCTGCAATGGCTCGCCGCCTTCGCCCAGCATTGAGGTAAAAAGCTTCATCAGGAACGGCACCATGGCGGAGCCTTCCGCGTAGTGCATCCACTCATTGTACTTCTCAAAGTCCGGCGTACCGGGGGCCGCCATGAACTTGCCGCCGCCATAGGTGCGGATCAGGTAATCCACGGCAGCGCCTGATTCCGCGATGCGGTGGTCGCCATCCTCAATGATCGGCGATTTACCGAGCGGGTGGGCTTCTTTCAGCTCCGGCGGAGCGCGGTTGATTTCGTTGCGCTTGTAAAATCTGATTTCATACTCAACGCCCAGCTCTTCCAGCAGCCAGAGAACCCGCTGGGAGCGTGAGTTATTGAGGTGGTGAACGGTAATCATCTGGACATTCTCCGGTGTTTTGAGGGGACGGGGATAGGAATTCGTCCCCAAAGGCCCCCATGTGCGCATGCGATGCAAGGATTTTCAGCCTTAGTTTTGCTTGATTTTGCTTGCTTTTGCTAATCTCTCGCGTGTGCTACCAACGCGAACTAATAACGATAAACGCGCCAGGACCGATACCGACCTCATGACCACAGTTCAGCACGCCTCAGGCCCCCAGAAGTCCAGCTACACCTATGATGACCTCATCGAATGCGGTCATTCGCGCCTGTTCGGGCCGGGCAATGCGCAGCTTCCGCTGCCGCCGATGCTGATGTTTGATCGCGTTACCGAAATCAACGCGGACGGTGGGGAGAACGGCAAGGGCGAGATGATCGCCGAGCTCGATATCAAACCTGATCTTTGGTTCTTCCCCTGCCACTTTGAAGGCAATCCGGTGATGCCGGGCTGCCTGGGCCTCGATGCTTTGTGGCAGATGGTGGGGTTCTATCTGGGCTGGACCGGCGCCAAGGGCGCGGGTTTTGCGCTGGGTGTGGGCGAGGTAAAATTCCGCGGCAAGATCGTGCCGGAAACCAAGCTTGTGACCTATCACGTGACCTTCAAGCGCGTGGTCAACAGGCGTCTGGTACTTGGCATTGCAGACGGCATCGTGCGCGCCGACGGTGAAGACATCTTTGAGGCGAAGGATCTGCGCGTCGGGCTGTCCACGGCCTAGGTGCGGCACCACAGAAACTTCCGGCGCGTTGGCGCTATACGACATTTGGGCTGAAGAGGTATTTTGATGAGGCGAGTTGTCGTAACGGGCATGGGCATCGTGTCGTCGATCGGAAACAACACCCAGGAGGTGGCCGCGTCGCTGCGCGAAGCCAAGTCCGGGATTGTTGCCGAGCAGACATACACGGATATGGGCTTCCGCAGTCAGGTGGCCGGCACTCTCAAGATCGACCTTGAGGAAGTTCTCGACCGCAAGACACGCCGCTTCATGGGCGATGGTGCCGCTTATGCCTATCTCTCCATGCAGCAGGCGATCCGCGATGCGGGCCTTGAAGAGAGCGACATTTCCAACGAACGCACAGGCGCCATTCTGGGCTCCGGCGGTCCGTCCACATCCGCTATCGTCGCGGCGGCGGACATCACCCGTGAAAAAGGCCCGCGCAAGATCGGTCCGACGAGTGTGCCCAAGGCCATGTCGTCGACGATCTCTGCCAATCTCTCGACCCTGTTCAAGATCAAAGGCCCGAGCTACTCCATCGCGTCCGCCTGCACCACGTCCACGCACTGCATCGGCAATGCGGCGGAGCTGATCCAGTGGGGCAAGCAGGACCGCATGTTCGCCGGCGGCGGCGAGGAACTCGCCTGGTCCCTGTCATCGCTGTTTGATGCGATGGGCGCCATGTCGTCCAAGTACAATGACACGCCGGCAACTGCGTCACGCGCCTATGACGTGAACCGGGACGGGTTCGTCATCACCGGTGGCGGCGGCGTTGTGGTGCTTGAAGAGCTTGAAGTCGCCAAGGCCCGCGGCGCGAAGATTTATGCCGAACTTGCAGGCTATGGCGCGACCTCGGACGGTGCTGACATGGTGGCCCCGTCCGGCGAAGGCGCGGCCCGCTGCATGCGCATTGCGCTCGAAGGCGTCGACGAGAAGGTCGACTACATCAACCCGCATGCGACATCGACACCGGTCGGCGACCCGCCGGAAATCAGAGCCATCCAGGAAATCTTCGGCGCGGACATGCCGCCGATCTCGGCCACCAAATCACTGTCCGGTCATGCGCAGGGCGCAGCCGGGGTGCATGAGGCCATTTATTCACTGATCATGATGGACCAGGGGTTCATCTGTGAAAGTGCCAATATTGAGGAAATCGACCCGGACGTGGCGGATGCCAATATCGTCAGAAAACGGGTTGATAATGCGGAGCTTAACTGTGTCCTCTCAAACAGCTTTGGTTTTGGGGGCACAAATGGTTCTCTCGTGTTCAAACGCTACGATGGCTAGCGTGCGGGGAACCATCAGGTCATTTCGGTTAACGGCCCCTCTGGGGTTAACGGCCTTGTTGGGCCGGTGTTCGGGGATAGGGGAAACCCACTAATGTCAGTGACTGGCAATCTTATGCACGGCAAGCGCGGCCTCATCATGGGCGTCGCCAATGATCATTCCATCGCCTGGGGCATTGCGAAGGCATGCGCCGCACAGGGGGCGGAACTTGCCTTTACCTATCAGGGCGATGCGTTCGGCCGCCGGGTGACGCCGCTTGCTGAAAGCGTTGGCTCCAGCCTTGTGCTGCCGGCAGATGTGGCAGACGAGGCCTCACTCGATGAGGTCTTTGCGACGCTCGAAAAGGAATGGGGCCAGCTGGACTTTCTGGTCCATGCCATTGCCTATTCCGACAAGAGCGAGCTCAAGGGCCGTTACCTCGATACGACGCGGAAAAACTTCCATCAGACGATGGACATCTCCTGCTTCTCCTTCGTGGATATCGCACGGCGCGCGGCGCCGATGATGAGCGCAGGCGGCTCCATGGTCACGCTGACCTATGCGGGTGCTGAACGCGTCATGCCGAACTACAATGTCATGGGCGTTGCCAAGGCCGCGCTGGAAGCCTCCGTGCGCTACATGGCTGTTGACCTTGGCCGTGACGGCATTCGCGTCAACGCGATTTCAGCGGGTCCCATGCGTACGCTGGCAGGCTCCGCCATTTCAGATGCCAAGACCGTGTTCAACTGGAACCTCACCCATGCCCCGCTGAAGCAGGCCATTGAGCTTGATGATGTGGGCGGTGCAGGTCTTTATCTCCTGTCAGACCTGTCACGCAGCGTCACCGGGGAAGTGCACCATGTGGATGCAGGCTACAATGTCGTCGGCATGCCGCAGGCGCGCGATCTGGACAAGGATCTGGTGGGCAAGGGCTACGCCAAGGTGGCCAAGTCCCGCAACGGCAAGTCGAACGGCAGTGCCGCCAAGGCCGACAATGATGCTGCCAAGGCACCCAGCGCCACGGATGCAGCTGAATAGGATTTCATCCGGATGCTGACAGTCTGGGGCCGGCGTAATTCTCAGAATGTCCAGAAGGTCATGTGGCTCATTGGGGAGCTCGGCCTTGACCATACCCACATAGACGCAGGCAGTACTTTCGGCGGCCTGGATACGCCTGAGTTTCTCGCCCGCAATCCGCACGGCAAGGTTCCTGTCATTGAGGACGAAAATGGGGCGGTCTGGGAATCCCATACCATCCTGCGTTACCTCGCCGCCCGGCACGGAAGTGACACCTGGTGGCCTGCTGATCCTTTCGAGCGGTCGGTGCAGGATCGCTGGATCGAATGGGCAACCACCACGCTGCAGGTCAGCCTGTTAGAAATCTTCTGGGCGTATTACCGCACACCGGAAGACAAGCGGAATGACGCCTATCTCAAGGGCGCCTTCAAGCGCTGCCACGCAGGTTTCACCGCGCTGAATGCTCATCTTGAAGACAAAGCCTATATGGCCGGTGACACGCTGACGCTTGCGGACGTTCCCGCCGGCGGCACGCTCTTTCGCTATCTCACCATGCCGATTGACCGGCCGAGCCTGCCCCATGTGGAAGCGCTCTATGCGCGGCTCAGCGAACGTGAGGCCTACCGGACACATGTCATGGTTCCCTATGAGGACCTGTTCGGCCGGATGGACTATTAGTCCGCCGCCTGCAGTATCTGCGGCGCCAGATTGCCGTATTGGCCATCACAAACACATCGGGCCCCGCCGGGCAAAGCCCGCGAAGGTGTGAGGGAGAACGGGAGCACTGCCGTGGCAGCGTGGCCGTTGCGATCAAAACTGTGTCGAGTGCCGCTCATGAGCAGCGCTCCCGTTACGGATGGTCTTCGGCTCAGGCACTAGCGATGGCACGAGGCGTTATCTCGTGAATTTCCACCGCAGCCCTGCTACCGGTCACGCTCGCGTTCAGGCGCGGGATCAGTCCGCACGTCCTGCCACGCAGGCGTCCACCGGGGCGATCTTATTCCATGCGCCGGGCCGAGCCTTCGCCGCCTGCCGGAGGTCACGTCCGTTACCCGTGATCCACCCGTCAGGCCATCCGCCCCCGCGCCCAAGCCCGGACGGTCCGGGATGCCCTCAGGCACGAGGCAAACCCAGTATGAGGTCACCAGAAGGACCGGGGATAGATTCTCAGAAAAAAATCACCGTAGCCCCGGACTTGATCCGGGGACACGGATGTCGCGTGGCTTGTCATGCGTGCCGAAAATGAAAAATCATCTCCGGTGAGCTCGCAGTGTCAAAAGGGGATCCATCCCAATCCCCGTGAACCTTTTCCACCGCAAGTCCTTCCGGATGGAACAAGGCCTCTATCGTGTCGCGATCCGCAAACCGCAGCACGCTGTGGGAGACGAGGTCCACGCCATCCGAAAAAGCGTAGTGCAGGTCGAACGTCATGCAGTCATCCGCGCTGCCAAGATATTCGCGGGTTTCGCGCACCACGCCCTTTGGTGTGTCCAGCTCGGTCGCGTAGGCCCAGCGGGCTGGCCAGTCGATACGCGGATTGCGGCTTTCAAACACCAAACGGCCACCGGGCGCCAGATGACGCTTCATGGTGGCAGCGGCGGCTCGAATGTCCGCATCTTCCACCAGCGTCTGGAAGGCATGGCCCGTCATCATGATGAGATCAAATGTCTCGCCGAGACCCAGTGACTGGGCCTCGCTTTCAACCCAGCGGATGTTGCTGCCATGGGGTTTGGCGTGGGCCACGGCCAGCATGCCCGGCGACGGATCGGCGCCCACCACCGTATGGCCCTTGGCTGCGATCGCATGGGTGATGATGCCGGTGCCACACCCGATATCCAGCACGCGACAGGATGCCGTGCCCGCAAGCGCCAGATAATAGTCGCTGTCCTCACTCCAGCCATTGCCGAGGTCATAGATGGCAGCCAGACGCGGGTTGTCGTAGTGGGCGTCAGGCATCGCGCTCACCCATCCCCCTTATCCGTCACGGCGAAACTCGATGATGTCATAGGTGCTTTCGCGTGCCGGGAAAGGCTGGACGAAGCGCAGCCAGTCGGGGCCCAGCATCTGGACGGACGCCACCTTGTCGCGATTGTCCGGCGACTTGCCATCAGCGCTGTCATCGGCCTGATAGGGGCGTGTGCCTTCGTAGCCGTAAAAGCCGCCGGCCAGCATCACCATGTGGTCCGGCGCATCACGGTAGAGACGCCCGGCGAAATTTTGGGAGCCTGAGATCTTTTCAACCGTCAGCCCGCTGCTTTCGCGCCCGATGCGGCATTTGAACCAGTCATAGACAACAAGACCCGCAAACGGCCCGCCGACCTTGATGGTGCGGCATTGCCAGATGCCGACCATCTCACTTTCGTCGATCTCTCCGGCGGGCGCGGCCATCAGCAGCTTCGTCACCGCCTGCTCGTAGCCCGAGCCTTTGCCTTGGGCCTCAAAATCCCCCTGGGTGATTGCCGCGTCCAGCGTGTCGATGCGCTCCACGTCAAAGGGATGGGCGACATTGCGCCAGTCATCGGCCGCCTGCACGGGGAGACCAAAAACAATGAGGGTGATGACGGCCGATAGAAGTCGCATGCGGATGTCCCTTCAATGGTGGGCCTGCACCATAACGAAAAACGGGCGCTGGTTCATGCCAGCGCCCGTTTCGTTTGTCAGGTTTTGAAAAGCGCTTACTCGGCGCTTTCCTTTTCCTTGTTCTCCAGATCTTCGCCGGTGTCCTGGTCCACAACCTTCATGGACAGGCGGACCTTGCCGCGATCATCAAAGCCGAGCAGCTTGACCTTCACGGTGTCGCCTTCATTGACCACGTCGGACACCTTCTCAACGCGCTGCGGCGCGAGCTGGGAAATGTGCACGAGGCCGTCCTTGGGACCGAAGAAGTTTACAAACGCACCGAAGTCCATGACCTTCACGACCTTGCCGTCGTAAATCTCACCCACTTCCGGTTCCGCCGTGATGCCCTTGCTCCAGTCCAGCGCAGCCTTGATGGAGGCGGCATCGCTGGAGGCCACGGAGATGGTGCCATCGTCTTCGATGTTCACCTTGGCGCCGGTTTCTTCCACGATCTGACGCACGACCTTGCCGCCGGTACCGATCACGTCGCGGATCTTGTCCTTGGGTACCGTGATCACTTCGATGCGGGGAGCAAACTCGCCCACTTCTTCACGGCCGGACGTCAGAGCCTTGGCCATTTCACCCAGGATGTGCATGCGCCCACCCTTTGCCTGATCAAGCGCTGTGCGCATGATCTCTTCGGTGATGCCGGTGATCTTGATGTCCATCTGCAGGGACGTGATGCCTGCTTCGGACCCAGCCACCTTGAAGTCCATGTCGCCGAGGTGATCTTCGTCGCCGAGGATGTCTGACAGGACAGCGAACTTGTCGCCTTCCTTGATCAGGCCCATGGCGATGCCGGAGCACGGACGCTTGAGCGGCACGCCTGCATCCATCATGGACAGCGAAGAACCGCAGACCGTTGCCATGGAAGACGAACCATTGGATTCGGTGATTTCCGACACCAGACGGATGGTGTAGGGGAATTCTTCCTTGCTCGGCAGCAGAGCCTTCAGCGCACGCCATGCAAGCTTGCCGTGGCCGATTTCGCGGCGACCGGTAAAGCCCGTCCGGCCCGTCTCACCCACAGAGTAAGGCGGGAAGTTGTAGTGCAGCATGAAGTTTTCTTTGTAGGTGCCGGACAGAGCATCAATCATCTGCTCGTCGTCACCGGTTCCCAGGGTTGCAACAACCAGCGCCTGCGTTTCACCACGGGTGAAGAGCGAGGAGCCGTGCGTACGCGGCAGGACAGACACTTCCGACACGATCGGACGCACGTCTGACAGGCCACGGCCGTCGATGCGCTTGCTTGTGTCGAGGATCGAGTTGCGCACGATGTCGGACTCAATGCCCTTGAACGCACCGCCAATGGCAGACGCGTCCGGTGCGCCGTCAGAGCCATCGGCAAGGGCTTCAACAGCCTTGTCCTTGGCCTGTGCGACAGCTTCCTGGCGAGCGGCCTTATCAGCAATCTGATAGGCAGCGCGCAGGTCGCCTTCGACGATGTCGCGGACCTTGGCTTCGAGAGCGGAGTTGTCGGGCGGTGTGAAATCACGCGGCTCTTTGGCAGCGCCTTCCGCCAGCTTGATGATCATATCAAGCACCGGCTGCATCTGCTCATGGCCGTACATCACGGCACCGAGCATCACGTCTTCATCCAGCTCGTTGGCTTCGGATTCCACCATCAGCACGGCGTCACCTGTGCCGGCCACGACGAGGTCGAGATCGCTTTCAGCAAGCTCGTCCACAGTCGGGTTGAGGGAATACGCCCCGTCCTTGTAACCGACGCGGGCACCGCCGATGGGGCCGAGGAACGGCACACCTGAAATGGTCAGGGCGGCGGACACCGCCACCATGGCGACAACATCGGGATCGTTTTCAAGGTCGTGGCTGAGAACGGTCGCGATGACCTGCGTTTCGTTCTTGAAGCCCTTGACGAAGAGCGGGCGGATCGGACGGTCGATGAGACGTGACGTCAGCGTCTCTTTTTCGGTCGGGCGCGCTTCACGCTTGAAGAAGCCGCCGGGGATCTTGCCCGCTGCGTAGTACTTCTCCTGGTAGTTCACTGTCAGCGGGAAGAAGTCCAGGCCCGGCTTGGGCTGGCGATCCGCGACGACTGTGGCGAGAACGGATGTCTCACCATAGGTGGCCAGCACGGCGCCGTCTGCCTGACGGGCAATGCGGCCGGTTTCGAGGGTGAGCGTGCGCCCGCCCCATTCAATTTCTTGCTTGTGGATATCGAACATATTTTCAGTTTCCTAATCGTGTGCCGTCATGTGGCACGGGCGGGGGCATTCGTTTGCCGTGGGCCGCCCAGATGCCGGATGCGGGGCCTTCCCCAACAACCGGACCGTGTGTGTCTCTCCGAGCCTTCCCGGTGATCCGCATACGGATTTTGTGCACCAATGATGCTTGGCATTGGGCCCGCCTTTGGGATTTCCAAGGGCGGGCCCAATGTTTTTCGTGCTAGCGGCGGATGCCGAGGCGCTGGATCAGATCCTTGTAGCGCGGCTCGTTCTTCGCCTTCACATAGTCCAGCAACCGGCGGCGCTGGCTCACCAGCTTCAGAAGACCGCGGCGGGAGTGATTGTCCTTGCCGTGGTCCTTGAAGTGACCGGTGAGATTTGAAATCCGCTCCGTGAGGATGGCCACCTGTACTTCGGGAGAACCGGTGTCACCATCCTTGGTGCCATATTCTTTGATGAGCGCAGTTTTGCGCTCCTGGGAAATCGACATCGGGCGTCCTTTCTATTGCGCCCCGTTCGTCACGGGGCGCTGTCTAAAGCTCCCCTAGGAGGGGAGGTTGAAAACGCGCGTGGGCTGTAGCTCGCCTTGTCGGGCTTCACACAGGGCAACAGGTTGCCCGTGAAGCATGGCGCATATTGTGCCTTTGACGATGGGAGCGTCCCGTCCACGCGACAGAACCGCCTGACCTTGCTTTAATCGCGCCGCATCATTACCACTCACGGCCAGGGCCGGGATGTCGTCCAGCGCGGTCTCAAGTGGCAATAAAAAAGGCGCCTTGGGGTTTGGCGCGCGCGGACTATTGCTCAAATCGTCCACCTTTTCCACCGCTATTTGAGCGGGGAACCCGGTAATGGTTTCAGTCAACGTATCGAGGGCTACGGCGTCCGCCTCCCTGAACGGGCCGACCCGCAGGCGCCGCAGCATGGCCACATGGCCAAAAGTGCCTAAATCCCGCGCCAAATCACGGGCCAGTGACCTTACATAGGTGCCCTTGCCGCAGGTCATTTCAAACACCGCTTCATCGTCAGACGGCTGGTCCACCAGCGTGAGATCGAGGATTTCAACCGTGCGGGCCTTGAGCTCGACTTCTTCGCCATCGCGGGCCAGGTCATAGGCGCGCTCGCCATTGACCTTGATGGCGGAGTATCTGGGCGGAATCTGGCTGATTTCGCCGACATATCTGGGCAGCGCCGCCAGGATCGCGTCCTTTGTGGGGCGCACGTCACTGGTGGCTGTCACCTCGCCCTCGCGGTCATCCGTGTCGCGCTGCTCGCCCCACTGGACGGCAAAGCGGTAGTCCTTGGTGGCATCCACCAGATAGGGAACGGTCTTGGTGGCTTCGCCGAGTGCCACCGGCAAGATGCCGGAGCCCAGCGGGTCCAGCGTGCCGGCGTGGCCGGCCTTCTGGGCATTGAAGGCCCGACGCACCCTGGAGACCACATGGGTTGAAGTTGGCCCCAGCGGCTTATCCACCACCACCCATCCGGAGACGGGCAGGCCTTTTTTGCGGCGGCCCATCAGCTACTTCTCGTCTTCTTCGATATCGCGGGCGACTTCAGCCGACCGCAGAATACCGTCGATGCGTGCGCCTTCGGCAAAACTTGTATCGATCTCGAAGGCCAGGTCCGGGGTGAACTTGGTGGTCATGCGCTTGCCCAGCTCACCGCGCAGATATTTGCGGTTACGCTTCAACGCTTCCAACACTTCCTTCTCGCCTTCGCCGCCCAGGGGCTCGATGGCGACGGTCGCATTGCGCAGATCAGGGGAGGCACGCACTTCGGTCACGGTCACGATGGCGCTTTCCAGCACCGGGTCATGCACGTCGCCGCGCGCCAGCAACTCACTGAGCACATGGCGAATGAGTTCGCCCACCCGCAACTGCCGTTGGGATGGCCCACGCGCCTTCGCGCTGGACACATGATCTGATCTGCTCATGAGCTATCCGGACCTTCAAGCAAGAAGCAGCGAAGTGCCTACAGCACCCGCTCCACTTCCGTCACGTCGAAGCACTCGATGACGTCGCCCTTGCGGATGTCCTGATAATTCTCAAACGACATCCCGCATTCCTGGCCGTTGCCGACTTCCTTCACTTCATCCTTGAAGCGCTGGAGCGTCGACAATGTGCCTTCGTGGATCACTACGTCGTCGCGCAGCAGGCGCACCTTCGAGCCACGTTTGACCGAGCCTTCCGTGACCCGGCACCCGGCGACCTTGCCGACCTTCGACACGTTGAAGACTTCGAGAATTTCCGCGTTGCCGAGGAATGTCTCGCGCAGCTCCGGCCCAAGCACACCGGCCATGGCCGCCTTCACGTCGTCGATCAGGTCGTAGATCACCGCGTAGTAGCGGATATCCACGCCCTGCTGACGGGCCGCGTCGCGGGCAGGCGCATTGGCACGCACGTTAAAGCCGAGAATGGCCGCACCTGAGGCTGCTGCCAGGGTCACATCACTTTCGGTGATGCCGCCGACACCCGCGTGCAGCGTGCGAGCCACAATGTCATCGGTCCCTGCCTTGTCGAGGGCACCAATGATGGCTTCGACAGAGCCCTGCACGTCACCCTTGATGACGAGTGGCACTTCCTTCTTGTCCGCCGTCTGCAGCTGCGTGAACATCTGCTCAAGCGACCCGCGGGCAGAACCGGCCGCACGCTTGTCGCGCATCATGCGCTGGCGGTACTCGGTGATTTCGCGGGCACGGGCTTCATCTTCCACAACAGCGAAACTGTCACCGGCTTCCGGTGTGCCGCCGAGACCCAGAACCTCAACAGGTTCCGACGGGCCGGCTTCATCCACCTGCTCACCCCGGTCATTGATCAGGGCACGGACTTTACCCCACTCACCACCGGCAACGAGAACATCACCGACCCTGAGCGTGCCGCGCTGAACGAGCACTGTTGCTACCGGGCCGCGGCCCTTGTCGAGCTGCGCTTCGATGACGATGCCGTCGCCTGCGCGCTCCGGGTTGGCCTTGAGCTCAAGAAGCTCTGACTGGAGAAGAATGGCTTCTTCCAGCTTGTCGAGGTTCATCTTGGCGGTTGCGGACACTTCCACTTCCTGCACATCGCCGGACATGCTTTCCACGATCACTTCATGCTGCAACAGGTCGGTGCGCACCCGGTTGGGGTCCACATCCGGCTTGTCCATCTTGTTGATGGCAATGATCAGCGGGACTTCCGCTGCCTTGGCGTGGTTGATGGCTTCGATCGTCTGCGGCATCACGCCGTCGTCCCCGGCCACCACCAAGATCACGATGTCCGTCGCCTTGGCACCGCGCGAGCGCATGGTCGTAAAGGCTTCATGGCCCGGTGTATCCAGGAAGGTGATGCGGTTGCCACCGGCCATCCGCACCTGGTAGGCGCCGATATGCTGGGTGATACCGCCTGCTTCCCCGGCCACCACATCTGTCTGACGCAGGGCGTCCAGCAATGATGTCTTGCCGTGGTCGACGTGACCCATGACGGTCACTACCGGCGCGCGGGGCTTGAGGTCCGCTGCTGCGTCGTCGTCTCCTTCAAGGCCCACTTCCACGTCGGCCTCGGACACACGCTTCACCGAGTGGCCCATCTCTTCCGCGATCAGCTGGGCGGTGTCTGAATCGATCACATCGTTGATCTGCATCATCTGACCCTGCTGCATCAGCAGCTTGATCACATCCACGGCCCGCTCGGTCATGCGGTTGGCCAGTTCCTGCACAGTGATCGTGTCGGGAATGGTCACCTCACGGTGCACCTTAACCTGTTCCTGCTGGCCACCCCGGGCGCGCTTTTCGCGCTGCTGGCGGCGGCGCATGGCGGCGAGGGAGCGCTGGCGCGGCTCGTCGTCCAGGGCGTTTGAGATTGTCAGGCGGCCGCGACGGCGTTCATTGCCGCCGGTGCGCTTGGGCGCGGGCTTGGTTTCTTCTTCGCGCTTCTTGGCAACCGGCGTTGGAATGGCCTTGGCGCCTGGCTTGGGCTCTGCCGGCGGCTGGGCCGGAGCTGCGGCTCCATCTGCCTCGGCTTCTTCCTTGGCGCGCAGGGCTGCTTCCTTGTCGGCCTTGGCTTTGGCTTCAGCTTCGCGGCGGGCACGCTCTTCTTCCTGAGCGGCGCGTTCGGCTTCCTCAAGAGCTGCAACGCGGGCGGCTTCTTCCGCTATCTTGCGCTGTTCGGCTTCTTCGATTGCCTTTTGGCGTTCTATCTTTTCGCGTTCACGGGCCTCGACCAGTGCGCGGCCACGGGCACCCTTTTCTTCATCGGTCAGGGTGCGCAGCACCATGTTGCCGCGGGCGCGGGCATCGCGCTCGGGGCGCGCGGCGCGGGCGGGCTTGGCCGCAGCGGCTGGTGCTGCATCCTTTTTGGCTGCGGTTTTGGCGGCCGTCTTTGTTGTTGTCTTGGCAGCCGTTTTGCTTGCGGTTTTCGCAGCCGTCTTGCCTGTGGTCTTGGCAGCCGTCTTCGCTGCGGTCTTGGGTGCCGCCTTCTTTTCGACAGCAGGAGCCGTATCGTCAGCCCTCTTGGCTGCCGGTGTGTCCGCTTTGTCTTTGGCGGGAGCCACGCGGCGGCGCTTCTTCTCAACCAGAACCGCCTTTGAGCGCCCATGGGAGAAGTTTTGCCGCACATGACCTGTCTCGACCGTCCGGCCGAGTGTCAGCTTGCCGCCGGACGCACGCGGTGTCCGGGTGGCACCTGAGCCGCCGGATTCGCCGTCTTGTGCGTCTGTATCTTTCGTCTCGCTCATGAGACCCCTTCACTACCACCCTTCAAAACCGGCTGATCATGCCGCCCGAAGGGTCTTAAAAAACCTGTCTGTACGGCTGGCCGCAAATCACGCGCCAACCCCGCAACGGGGGCCACCCCCCACTCAAGCTCCGCCCTGGAACCCCTGCAACCGTCCAACCTCACACATAATGAGGCCGGAGAGCTTATCGCCGGGCAGGACGTTGCGGGCGAGTTCCCCGCGATCATCCTCCGTCGCCGACATATGCCGCGCTCGCCCTTTTGAGGCAGCGCCGCCTGCAGTCAGGGCAGCATGTACCACATTTGGCCGCCCCAATGCCAAACCCAATTGTTCTGCCGAAAAATCGGCCACAATGGGGGCATCGGTGCGGCTACTCAGGGCACCTGCATTCTTCAGGCCTTCGGCACCTGCATCACGCGCCAGAAACAGCGCCACCACATGTGCCTTAACGACCGCTTCTTCAACCTTTGCATGGCCCGCCATCAGCTGGCCGGCCTTGCGGGCAAGTCCCAGCAGCGCCAGAACCCGCCGTTTCAGCCCCGCTTCCACCTGATCTGCCAGATCAGCCGGGGCCTTGACGCCTTGTTTGGCGGCACGGGAAAAAAGCCCCTTTGCCGCCGCTTTTTCGACTGACGCCCGGTCGGACGTCACCCAGATACCGCGTCCGGGCAGCCTGCCTTCAATGTCCGGCACCACCTGGTCGTCCGGACCGATGGCAAACCGCACCAGTGTGGCCGTCGTCCCCGTGTCACCGCTAACGATGCAGCGACGCTCCGGGGTTTTCTTGCGGCCCGACCTGTCTTCACCAGGTCTCTCGCTGTCCGGTTCAGGCGCGTCTGGTGACTGCCCCGTCACTCAGCAGGCGCCTCCCCAAAGGTGCTTTCCGCGGTTTCCTCTGGAGCTCCTTCTTCAGCCTCGCCTTCTTCACCCTCTTCGGCTTCGGCAGCTTCTGCCTCAGCGCGCATGGCATCGAGATCTTCCTGAGTTATCCAGCCCGCTTTCACGCGCGCCGCCATAATGATCTCTTCTGCTTCCTGCGGGGATACGTCGTGCCCATCAAGGAAGCCCGGTTCGCGGCGGCGCTCACCTTCAACGCTCTCATAGTACCCTGTCAGATCATCGGTCGCGCAGCCGGCAAGGTCTTCGACGTTCTTCACATCGTTCTCACCCAAAGACACCATCATGGCTGACGTGATGCCGGGCACCTCGCCGACTTCGTCCTCAACACCCAGCTCCTTGCGCTTGGCATCGCGGGCGGCATCGAGCTTTTCAAGATACTCTGTCGCGCGGGCCTGAATTTCCGCTGCCGTGTCTTCGTCAAAGCCTTCGATGTCGGAGACTTCTTCAGATTCCACATAGGCGATTTCTTCGACCGTCGCGAAGCCTTCAGAGGCCAGCAGCTGGGCAATCACCTCGTCCACATCCAGTGCTTCTTCAAACAGCTTGGAGCGCTCGGCAAATTCGGCCTGACGGCGTTCGCTTTCTTCGGCTTCCGTCAGAATGTCGATGGTCCAGCCGGACAGCTGGGACGCCAGACGCACATTCTGGCCACGGCGGCCGATGGCGAGCGACAGCTGATCATCAGGCACAACAACTTCAATGCGCTCGGCGTCTTCGTCGAGCACGACCTTCACAACTTCCGCCGGCGCGAGACCGTTCACGATGAAGGTTGCGGGGTCCGGTGACCACTGAATGATGTCGATCTTTTCACCCTGCAGCTCGTTCACCACGGCCTGCACACGGCTGCCGCGCATGCCCACGCAGGCGCCGACAGGGTCGATCGAGCCGTCATTGGAGATCACGGCGATCTTGGCGCGGCTGCCAGGATCCCGCGCCACAGAGCGGATTTCGATGATGCCGTCGTAGATTTCCGGCACTTCCTGTTCAAACAGCTTGGCCATGAACTGCGGGTGCGTGCGCGACAGGAAGATCTGGGGCCCGCGCGGTTCGCGGCGCACGTCAAACACATAGGCGCGGATGCGGTCGCCGGTGCGGAAGGCTTCGCGCGGGATCTGCTCGTCGCGGCGGACGATGGCTTCGGCGCGGCCCATATCCACAATCACATGGCCATATTCAACACGCTTGACCAGGCCGTGGATGATTTCGCCGACGCGATCCTTATACTCATCATACTGACGATCTCGCTCGGCATCGCGCACTTTCTGCACGATCACCTGCTTCGCGGTCTGGGCGGCGATGCGGCCAAAGTCGATGGGCGGCAGCGGCTCAGTCAGGAAGTCACCAACCACGGCAGCCGGGTTGCGCACGCGGGCGTCTTCCAGCGAAATTTCGGTGGCCTCGTTTTCAACCTCCTCGACGACTTCCTGCAGGCGGTTGAGCTTGATCTCCCCGGTCTTGGGGTCGATCTGAGCGCGGATTTCATTTTCCGCGCCATAGCGGGAGCGGGCCGCCTTCTGGATCGCATCTTCCAGCGCCTCAATCACGATTGCCTTGTCGATGGACTTTTCGCGGGCGACCGCGTCAGCAATCTGCAGAAGCTCGAGCCGGTTGGCGCTAACAGCCTGTGCCATGGAAACTTACTCCGTGATGTCTTCTTCTAGTGTTTCAAGTTCGGTGGGTGCCGGATTGGCTCCACCCGATTTCTGGCTTTGTTTGATGAGCGCGTCGGTCAGCACCAGCTTGGCGTCGTGCACATCGCCGAACGGCAGGCCAACAACCTGCGGCTCGGAAAATCCCTCAATCTCAACCGCAATGCGGATTTCGTTTTCGTCGTCGGCGAACCCGTCCAGCAGCCCACGAAAGCGCTTGCGGCCATCAATGGGCACCTGCAGCTCAACTTTGGCGAGATGTCCTGCCCAGGTCTCAAAATCCTTTTCGCGGGTCAGCGGGCGATCAATCCCGGCGGACGACACTTCCAGCGTGTATTTGCCGGAGATCGGGTCATCCACGTCCAGCGCAGCCGAAACGGCGCGGGAGACTTCCTCGCAGCCCTCAATCGGCATGGTGCCGTCGGCGCGCTCGGCCATGATCTGCAAGGTGGGCGTGCCGGAGCCGATGACGCGAATGCGCACGATTTCATAGCCCAGGCTCTCCACGAGAGGGGCAATGATGCCTTCGATGCGCTCTTCTGCGGGCGTTTTGGCCTTGAGGCTCAAAAAAATCTTCTCCAGAAACGAAAAAAGGGGCTGCCGAAGCGCCCCTGGAACCTACCGTCGCAGCCATTCTGCCAAGTTAGCAAAACAACCGGGGTCTCAACTTGGGCGGACCATACGCCCAAAGGTTTCAAAAGGAAAGTACCTACGCGCGCCGCTCGAATTCCAGATAGCAGGGTGTCCTGCCCTCGCGGATCGCCTTGGCCTCGTAGCGGGTCCCGGGCCAGCCGGGGGGCGGTGTGTCGTGGCTGGCCTTGCTTGCGTCCGTTTCCAGAAAGTGGCCGTCCTTGGAAATCTCGCGCTGGGTCCAGTCGATGTAATCGGGAATGTCGCTGGCAACTTCGAGGATTTTGCCGGGGCGGATGACGCGGGCCAGGCTTTCAAGCGTGTCGCTGCCGACAAAGCGCCGCTTGTTCTGGCGCGCCTTCGGCCACGGGTCAGGGTAAAGAAGATACACCCGGTCCAGGGTCGCAGGCGCAAGCGCATCCAGCACATCACGCGCGTCGCCGTGATGTATGCGGATGTTTAGGAGCTGTTGCTCCTCCACCGCAGCAAGCGTTTTGGCGACACCGTTGAGGAACGGCTCACACCCGATGAAGCCGATATCGGGGTGTTCGGCCGCGCGGGCGCACAGATGCTCGCCGCCGCCGAAGCCGATTTCCAGATGGACGGCCGTCACATCTGTAAACAACGTATACGGATCAAGGGGCGCATCGGTCGGCACAGCAATCCGCGGCAGCACCTCTGCAAAGAGTTTCTTCTGGCGCGGCGACAGGGCCTTGCCCTTGGCGCGGCCATAAATAAGGGGCCGCCGCGTGAACGGCCGCCCCTCATCTTTGTCTCGATCAGCCATCATTCTGGCTTTGTCCAAGTGGCGCTTAGGAGATCGCAGCCTTGAGCGGCTCGACCAGATCCGTCTTCTCCCAGGAGAAGCCGCCGTCAGCATCAGCCTCGCGGCCGAAATGGCCATAGGCCGCGGAGCGGGCGTAGATCGCCTTGTTGAGATTGAGATGCTCGCGGATGCCGCGGGGGCTGAGATCCATGGCTTCCTGAATGGCGCCTTCAAGTTTGGCTTCGTCCACATTGCCTGTGCCGTGCAGGTCCACATAGACGGACAACGGCTTGGAGACGCCGATGGCGTAGGCCAGCTGGATCGTGCACTTGTCCGCAAAGCCTGCGGCCACAACGTTCTTGGCGACGTAGCGGGAGGCGTAGGCCGCTGAACGGTCCACCTTGGTGGGGTCCTTGCCGGAGAACGCACCCCCGCCGTGTGGCGCGGCACCGCCATAGGTGTCAACGATGATCTTGCGGCCTGTAAGGCCTGCGTCACCATCGGGGCCGCCAATGACGAAGAGGCCTGTGGGGTTCACGTAGAATTCGTCTTCCGGGCACATCCAGCCATCCGGCAGCACATCAAGGACGTGCGGACGAACGATTTCGCGAACCTGGTCCTGGGTGAGGCCTTCAGCGTGCTGCGTCGATACAACGACGGACGTCGCACCAACGGGCTTGCCGTTTTCATATTTGAGCGTGACCTGGCTTTTGGAGTCCGGACCAAGGCCAGACTTGGCATCGGCGTGGCGGGCGTCTGCCAGCGACTTCAGGATGCGGTGCGACAGATAGAGGGGAGCCGGCATCAGCACGTCTGTTTCGCGGCAGGCATAGCCGAACATGATGCCCTGGTCGCCGGCGCCTTCGTCCTTGTTGCCGGCAGCATCCACGCCCTGAGCGATATGGGCGGACTGGGCGTGCAGCAGCACGTCAACCTGGGCATCCTTCCAGTGGAAGCCGTCCTGCTCGTAGCCGATGTCCTTGATCGCAGCGCGGGCAACTTCTTCAAACGGGGCCGGTGTGACGCGGTCACCGTCGCCGAGCAGGCTGTCTGGCGCGCGCACTTCACCGGCGATCACAACGCGGTTGGTGGTGGTCAGGGTTTCAGCGGCGACACGCACCTGGGAAGCGTCCATGCCTTCTTTTTCAGCGGTCCGGAAAATGAGGTCCACGACTTCATCGGAGACACGGTCGCAAACCTTGTCTGGATGGCCTTCAGAAACGGACTCACTGGTGAACAGATAGTTCGAACGTGCCACGGCGGGTGGTCTCCCCAATTGTCTTGCGGCATATCGGAGGCCAGATGCCTCCTGCTTTGCCCCATGCGAATAGCATGCGCCCATGCGCACCAACCGGCCGGACAGCCTCAAAAGTGCATATGTGCGGTGAATGGATGCCAGCTTGCGTTAAGCGAGCAGATTGATGCGGGGTTCTTGCCGGGTTTGGAGGGAGGCGTCAAGGCTGCCCTGCTATGCGGTGGTTCAACCTGATCAAAGCACGGTTTGGTGCCCCACGGCACGTGAAGGACGGACTGTCCTTGACGGGCAAGCGCCGTCTTATTCGGCGACCGGATCCTGCGCCTTTGCGAGGCTCTTCAGCATATCGACGATTGAACGTCGCACGGCCGGATCGCGGATCTCAACAAAAGCACGGTTCAATTGCAGGCCTTCCGAGCTGGACACGAAGTCCATGACGAATGGCGTTCCATCGCCCTCTGCGAAGGCCATGTCGCCCCCTGCGGCATGGGCGTCATTGTCCGCCATTTCTTCATAAAAGTACTGGACCGGCACGTTGAGGATTCTAGATACCTCGTAGAGACGGCTGGCGCCGATCCGGTTCGTGCCTTTTTCGTACTTTTGTACCTGCTGAAATGTCAGGCCAAGTTGCTCACCGAGCTTTTCCTGGCTCATTCCGACCAACAGCCGCCGCAAGCGGACGCGGCTGCCGACATGCACATCAATCGGGTTTGGTTCTTTTCTCGCCACCCGTCATCTCCCCAAGCAAGCATGCCACGACCTTTTGGCGGCAACTTGCGCTAGCACTAACCTATGAGTGCAGCGAGGAGATATGCACGTCAATACGACCTGTGTCAAAAGTAGTCATAGCAACATACTATACAACTTATAGTTGTGTTTAAGGTGCGCTAGTCTTTGTTATTTATAGTTGTATTTGAGTAGAGTATAGTTAACAACAAAGCAATCAACACTGCCCAGAAAACTACATCACCATTTCTATGATAAAAAGTCAGGTCAATTCTTCCCGGTAGTGACTGATCCAATACTCCGGCCTTGCCAAGATCAAGAATTGCCCTTATCCGGCCCCGGGGGCCTATGACTGCGGAGATACCTGTATTCGCTGCACGTACAAGTGGTAGGCCTTCTTCGACGGCGCGCATCCGGGCCTGGAAAAAATGCTGCCTGGGGCCAATCGAATCACCAAACCACGCATCATTTGTCGTGTTGAGAAGCCATCCGGGTCTGTCCTCCCCCACAACTTCTCCGGGGAAGATAACCTCGTAGCAGACAAGCGGCCCGGCATCGGGCATGCCGGGTATCTGGATCGAGAGCGGTCCCGGGCCGCTGCTGTAGCCGCCGCGCTGACGGGTCAGCTGTTGCAGCCCAATGACCTCCAGCAACCCCTGTGCAGGCAAGTACTCACCGAACGGCACAAGATGGGCCTTGTCGTAGGTTGCGGTTATCGTTGCGTCCGAATTAAGCACCATCACCGAATTGAAGAACCGCGCCCAACGGCCATCCGCGGTTGTCTGCGGCAGTGGCTCGGCGCGCACCGCCCCGGTAATGAGATGCACCCCGCGCGGCAAGGTGCTCGCAATCAGGGCCCGAGCGTCAGGGTTGTCTTCCAGCAAAAACGGCGGCGCACTCTCTGGCCAGATGACATGGGTTATGCCCTCAAGATCATCCTGAGCACGGCTAAGGCGAAGCAGCCGGGAGAAGTTGGCTGCCCTGAGCTCAGGCCGCCATTTATCTGTCTGCGCGATGTTGGGCTGCACAATGCGCAGCGTCACTCCCGGGACGTCATCAGGGATCGGCAGCGACAGCCGCCATATGCCGAAACCGAACAGCGCGGCAGGTAGAACCCCGGCGCAGCAAACAAAGGCCGCCGCCCGGCCCCGTGTTATGGCGCAGCCCGGCCCCGCGAGCAGCGCGGGCGATGTGGCCACCAGTGCCGCTACCAGCGTGTGGCCATACAGCCCCCACACGGCTGTTGCCTGCACAAGCGCATCGGAAACGGAGAGGCTGTACCCAAGGCTGATCCATGGGAAACCGGTGAGAACGTGACCTCGAAGCCATTCAGCCAGCGCAAAAGCTACGACAAATGCGACGACACGTCCGGTACCTGTGCGCGAAAGCGCACGGGCTGCCACCGCAGCGGCGGCGAAAAACAGCGCCAGGCCGCCGGGCATGATGACCGCAACGAAGGGCAGCATCCAGGCAAACTGTTGCGCGTCCACCAGAAAGGCAGAGCCGATCCAGAAGAGGCCACCCAGGAAGAAACCAAAGCCGAAGCCCCAGGCGGTTGTGGCCGTCGCCCCCCAACCGGCAAAGCGATCTGTCGCGTCGGGCTCAATCCCGTCGATCAGCCATATCAGGACCGGATAAGTTAGAAGCAGGAGCGGCCAGAAGCCGAAAGGCGGCATGGCAAAAACCGTCAGTGCACCCGCCAGTATCGAAAGACCAAGCCGCTGCCTGGCCGGTCGCCCGGCAAGCCACGCGGCAAGCCGGGTCAGTCCCCCCACAATCCCCTGCATAAGACCTGCCTGTTTTTACTCTGTAGACGGAGTTTCAGATGCGTTGCCGGGATGCACCACAAGGCGCTTGATGCGGCGCGGGTCGGCGTCGGCAATTTCGAATTCAACGCCGCTATCGTGAACGACGACCTCACCACGCTGCGGGACGCGTCCCAGCATGTCGAACACCAGCCCCCCTAGCGTGTCCAGTTCATCGCTGCGCTCTTCGGGAAGCAGCGGCTTGTTCAGCATTTCTTCCAGATCGCCAATCTTTGCGCGTGCCGTCGCATCAATGGTGCCGTCCGGCAGCTTCACAAGATCGGGGCGTTCGGCCTCATCGTGCTCGTCTTCGATTTCGCCGACAATCTCTTCGACAAGGTCCTCAATCGTCACCAGCCCGTCGGTGCCGCCATACTCGTCAATTACCAGCGCCATGTGGACGCGGCTGGCCTGCATCTTCAACAAGAGGTCAATTGCCGGCATGGAGGGGGGAACATAGATCAGGTCGCGGCGGATCGCTGACAGGGCGAAGCTGGAATCTGAATCCCCTGTCGCGCGGTTGTCTGCCATCCAGCCCATCAGGTCCTTGATGTGGACCATGCCGCGCGGGTCATCGAGGGTTTCCTCAAAGACAGGCAGGCGTGAATGGTTGGCTTCGCGGAAGGCTTCGACAAGGTCATCAAGGGATGTGCCTTCTTCCACGGCTACGATGTCGGGACGCGGCACCATCACGTCTTCGGTGCGCAGCTCGTTGAACCCTAAAAGGTTCACGAACATGTCCTGTTCGGCGGGGGACAAGTCAGATGCCCCGTCACGGTCCTCGCCAAGGACCGCATCCAATGATGCACCAAGCGACCCGGGTTCGACGCCACCCAGCACATAGCGCCACGCCCGCGTCAGGCGCTGGGCGAGCGGCTGTTTCGATGTCGCTGACACCGGTTGACCAGATTTGGACGGGTCGCCGGACGGATTGTCAGACCGGTCGCTGGCCAAAGCCATGGGTTCAGGCTCCTTTTGTCCGGCGCGCGGTGAAGCCGGATGGGACATGGTTCAAGTAAGACCTATGCATGTTTACAGAACCCTCAAGCATCAGGCCAGATTTTCGCATCAGCTCTCATATGGGTCCGCAACACCGAGGCTGGCCAGACTCCGGCGCTCAAGCGCCTCCATCTCCTCCGCCTCGTCCGGTGTTTCATGATCATAGCCCTGCAGATGCAACATGCCGTGCACCACCAGATGCTGGAGATGGGCCGCCAGCGACTTGCCCTCATTCAAAGCCTCGGCGGCGAGGGTGTCATAGCTGAGCGCAATATCTCCCAGTGACATTTCCGCGCCCGGCAAATCAACCGCTACGGGCAGGGGCGGGGCTGGAAAGGACAACACATTGGTGGGCTTGTCTTTACCGCGCCACTGCTTGTTCAAGACCTGAAGCGCAGCATCGCCTTCGAGCAGAATGCTAACGTCAACCGTGCCTGCGGACGGCGCAGCCGGGCCATCCAGTATCGCAGCTTGGGCCGCGTGCTGGATCAGGTCAGATGCATTCTCCAGGGCGGACCATTTGTCATCGGCCTGCAAGATATCGACCTGCAACCTGCGGGTCGGTGCGTCCGTGTCGGCTGAGGCCAGGTCAGGCATCGTCGCCCCGGCCACGCCGTGCCTCAGTGTCCTTTTTCGCCAGCAGATGCCCCTCCGCTTCCGAATAGGCGTGAACGATGCGGGTCACCAGCGGGTGCCGCACGACGTCGACGTTGGCGAACTCGGTGACGGCCACGCCCTTCACGTTGCGCAGCACGTCCCGGGCTTCGCGGAGACCGGATTTGGAGCCCATGGGCAGATCAACCTGTGTCGGGTCGCCGGTGATGGCCATGCGTGAATTTTCGCCAAGGCGCGTCAGGAACATTTTCATCTGCACGGACGAACAGTTCTGCGCTTCATCCAGAATGACATAGGCGTTGGACAGCGTGCGCCCGCGCATGAAGGCGAGCGGTGCGACTTCGATCTCGCCGGACTCAAGACTGCGCGCCACCTGCTCTGCAGGCAGGGTGTCATAAAGCGCGTCATAGAGAGGCCTTAGATAGGGATCGATTTTTTCGCGCAGATCGCCGGGCAGGAAACCAAGCCGTTCGCCTGCCTCCACAGCCGGGCGCGACAGAATGATGCGATCCACCTGGCCCTTGATGAACAGGGAGACCGCCGCCGCGACTGCAAGATAGGTCTTGCCGGTGCCCGCCGGGCCCATGCCGAAGACCAGCTCATTGGTCTGCAACTGTTTCATGTAACGCGCCTGGTTGGCAGAGCGCGGCTCAATGACCCGCTGCTTGGTGACGAACTGCACACCACCAGAGCCTTTTTGTCCTTCCGGAAGCGCGCTCGACGCCATGCGTACCGCACCATCCACGTCCGCCATGGTGACGTCCTGATCGCGCTTGAGCTTGCCGTAGAGATCGCCCAGGGCCTGGGCCGCGTGACCCCGTGCTTCATCTTCCCCGCGAATGGCAATGCGATTGCCCCGCGGCGTCACCGCAACACCGAGCAATTGTTCTATTCGGGCGAGATTACAGTCCGCGACACCTGCCAGAGCACTCATCAGATGATTGTCGTCAAAGTCCAGAACCACCACGTCCGGCCGTGGGCCACCCTGCGCGCGCACACCCTGCGCTGATGAAGAGGCGGGTGATGAAGCCCCAATGGGAGTTGGGGCGCTGGTTCCAACGCTCAAGCAGCGTCTCCTTTGACAAGTGTTTCAGTAGCCAATGTGTCTGCCAGTCTACCTGAAAGACTGTTGGCATGCGCGTCTTCAATCACAACTGGCACGATTTCGCCGCGTAGATGCATTGGTGCATCAAGATGAACCGCCTGCAGGTAGGGCGAACGCCCCGCCAGCTGGCCGTCCCGCTTGCCGACACGGTCCAGGAGCACGGACATGGTCTTGCCGACGGACGACGCATTGAACTGCCGGGACTGTTCGTTCAGCAGGGCCTGCAACCGCGCCAGGCGCTCGGCTTTGACGTCTTCGGCCACCTGCGTGTCATTCGTCGCCGCAGGCGTGCCAGGGCGCTGTGAATACTTGAATGAATACGCCTGCGCATAACCCACATCGCGGACCAGCTGCATGGTTGCTTCAAAGTCCTCGTCGGTCTCACCGGGAAAGCCGACGATGAAATCCCCGGACAGGGAAATATCGGGACGCGCCTCACGCAGCCTGTCGATCAGGCGCATGTAGTCTTGCGCCGTATGCTGACGATTCATGGCCTTGAGAGTCCTGTCAGACCCTGCCTGTACGGGCAGATGCAGATAGGGCATCAGTTTCTCAAGGTCACGATGGGCCGCATACAGATCATCATGCATGTCGCGGGGGTGGCTGGTCGTGTAGCGCAGCCGGTCGAGCCCGTCGATTTCAGCCAGCGCAAACAATAGCCGCCCGAGATTGGACGCGTTGCCTGACGCATCCTCACCATGCCAGGCATTGACGTTCTGGCCGAGCAACGTGATTTCGCGCACGCCTGCATCAACAAGACCGCGCGCTTCGCCGAGCAGGCGGTGCATGGGGCGCGAGACCTCCGCGCCGCGCGTATAGGGTACGACGCAGAACGTGCAGAACTTGTCGCAGCCTTCCTGCACCGTCAGAAAAGCAGCGGGCCCGCGGCCCAGCGTCACCTTCTTGGACGGCTGCGGCAGATGCTCGAACTTGTCTTCTGCAGGAAACTCCGTTTCCACCAGCCGCTCGCCATCCTTGGCACGCTCCACGAGCTGCGGCAGGCGATGATAGGCTTGCGAGCCGACGACGAAATCCACCACCGGGGCCCGGTCGAGCATCTCCTGCCCTTCGGCCTGGGCAACGCAGCCCGCCACGCCAATGGTGAGTGGCCGGCCCTGCTTGAGGCGCGCTTCTTTGAGAATGCGCAGACGGCCAAGCTCTGAATAGACCTTGGCGGCGGCATTCTCGCGGATGTGGCAGGTGTTGAGAATGACAACATCGGCCGCGTCCGGCGCTTGCGCGGTTTCATAGCCCTTGGGTGCCAGAGCGTCCGACATGCGGTCGCTGTCATAGACATTCATCTGGCAGCCATAGGTCTTGATGAAGAGCTGGGGCTTTTCAGTGTCCGGCGTGGCCTTTTGGATTTGGTCGTGCGGCAAAGTCAGGTCTATCTCTTGCAAAAATCGGATACGCGTTTGTTCCTGAACCATTTATGCGCCGGATCGCGGCGGCGCTCAACTCACACCGTTAACAGGCAGATATGCGCCATTGCCAGCGGGCTGCTGGGCCGAATCCCTGCCTCAATCATGATCACACGGACATGGCATGTAGATGACAAAGCGGCCCGGCAGAAAACGACCGGCTCAGGCTGCTTCACGTCCCGCTATCGCACGGGCGACGCCGCCGGCGACCTTTTCTTCGCAATAGACCGCCAGTGCTTTGCGGGTGCCCGCTTCAGTGATGGAGACGGGCTCGTGGAACTCAAGCTGCACATCAAACGGTCCAAGCTTGAACACGTCCCAGAGATGCGGCACCAGATCCATGTCGCCGTACCAGGCAAAGAACGGACGGAAGTGCCGGCCCATGGGCAGGCCATGCAGACGCGTATAGGCGAGGGAGACGGGCTGTACCATCACCATGTCGTCCAGCGAGCCGTCGTCGCCCACAACGCTCATCTGAGCAACAGACATGAGCGCGCTCTTGAAAGGCAACACCCAGTTGCCGTTGTTCGATGTCCCTTCGGGAAACAGGATCAGCGTGTCGCCGTCAACGATGCGCCCGTGAATCTGATTGCGGTGTTCACGCGTCTTTGTGCGGCGCTCGCGCTCCACAAACACCGTGCGCTGGAGCTTGGCCATCTGACCGAAGAACGGCCATGTGGCCACTTCACTCTTGGCAATGAACGATACCGGAAACACGGTGCTCATCACCGGGATATCCAGATAGGACGTATGGTTGGCGCAGATGAGCACCGGCCTGTCGGTCACCGGCGTCCCTTTGATAGTCACCTTGATGCCGATGAGCTTGCACAGAATACGGTGATAATAGAGCGGCAGCATGTAGGAGCCGGGAAGGCTGAAGCGGACCAGCACCCACTGCACAGGCATGATCGCCAGGGTCATGCTGACAAAGCCTGCAACCCTCAAACTGGCGCGCCATGTGCCCATCGTGTCGCCTTTCCGCCCTGCGTTAAGGGCTCCCGCTTACTCGGCTTCAGCCGGTCGCGGTGTTCTTCGTGTCCGCGACATCGGTGATCGGCACGCCGTAGAGCTCGAGGCGATGGTCCACCAGCTTGAACCCGAGTTCGCGGGCAACGATTTCCTGCAACCGCTCGATTTCATCGTTGTTGAATTCAATTACCTCACCCGTCTGAACATTGATCAGGTGATCGTGGTGATCATCCGTTGCCGGCTCATAGCGGGAGCGGCCATCGCGGAAATCATGGCGCTCCAGAATGCCGGCCTCTTCAAAAAGGCGGACGGTGCGATACACCGTGGCAATGGAAATGTTCGAATCCACTTCGGAGGCGCGCCGGTACAACTCCTCAACATCAGGATGGTCATCCGCTGCTGACAGCACGCGCGCGATCACGCGGCGCTGTTCTGTCATGCGCATACCTTTTTCAATGCAGAGGTTTTCAAGCCTGTCCATACTACTCTTCCGGTTTCCCTAGCGCCTTTCGGCCAAATTGCTTTGGTTAATCTAGTCGTTTGTGTCGTCCGCGTCATCTTTTAGCGGATATGGCCGAACCGCTATGGGCTTTCCGCCATCCAGCGCAGAATGAGCGCGTCCACTGACGGGCTGTCACCGCGGGCATAGTAGGCGGCCCGCCGCCCCGCTTCGGCAAAACCAAGTGACTGATACAGTCTTCTTGCCGCGTCATTGTCGGTCGCGACTTCCAGAAAAACCGTGTCGCATTCGACAGCCAGCGCCGCTGTCAGGCCCGCGATCACCAATGCGCGCGCGCTGCCCTGCCGCCGGTGCGCGGGATCGACGGCAATGGTCAGCACTTCGGCTTCATTTGCCGCTGCGCGCATCAATGCGAACCCGGTCGGTTCGCCGTTCTCTTCGGCGATAAGGACATAGACGCCCGGTGTCTCGAGCAGATGCAGGATTGAAGCCGCACTCCATGCTGACCTGTCATCAAAGGCGCTTGCGTGAATGCGCGCCATGGCGGCCACATCTTCCTTCGTGCCGGGCCGGACAGAAGCTGCCTGATGTGCCGTGCCTTGGGTGTGCGCTCCATCAGGCATGGGGAAGCGCTCCGCCGTTTTCTGGTTCCTTGGCGTCCGGGGGCCTCAAGTAGAGAGGCGATGGCGGGCCGACACGGTCATCCGGTGCCACGAGGGCGAGCCGGGCAATCCATTCTGCCTGCGGCGCCCACAGGCTTTCATCCACCACGACCACATCGCTGCTGCGCTCCTGTGCTGCCAGTGCATCGGCGAGCTTCGGCGCACCGGACCCGGACAAATTGACCAGCCCTTCCGGCACAGCATCCGCCGCCGTCTTGAGATCAATGACAGACGGCGCCACCACAAGCGTGCCCAGTGGGTCAACGATCTGCAGATAGACTTCATCATTGCGCGCATCGAAAGCGATCACGCCTGCCCGCAGGGGCTGGTCTGCGTCCGGCTCCGGCAGCGTCACGGCCACCGCTTCCAGCGTGGACACGCCGACAATGGGAATGTCATGGGACAAACCAAAACTGCGCGCCGCCGACAGGCCCACACGAAGCCCCGCAAATGTCCCCGGCCCAACCGTAACGCCTATGCGGGTCAGGTCTTCAAGGCTGAGGTCGGCGGCATCAAGCACAGCGCCGATCATCGGGATCAGCGCTTCTGCATGGCCGCGCTTCATGGGTTCATGCGCCTTGGCCACGACGTGGCCCGTGCGCGACACAATGGCTGCCTGGCAGGCCTCCATGGCGGTATCGAAGCCAAGAACGAACACATCGTCCGGCGGGGAGCTGGGGGAAGTGGTCACAAATTATTCCGTAGTCAGACGATTGTGCACGCATCATTGAACGCCAGACGCGGCGAACGTGGATCAAGCTTGGCAGCATTGCCATAGCCGATATTGCACAGGAAGTTGGACTTGATGGTTGTTCCCCCAAAGAACGCTTCGTTGACACCGTCCTGATCGAAGCCGGACATCGGCCCGCAATCAAGGCCGAGCGCCCGGGCAGCAATCATGAAATAAGCGCCCTGCAGGGAGCCGTTGCGAAAGGCTGTCTGCTCTGCGAACTCTTCGGACCAGTTGAACCAGCTCTTGGCATCCGGGTTATGCGGAAACAGTTCGGGAATCTTTTCGTAGAACTCAAGGTCGTGACCGATGATGGCGCAGACGGGCGCGGCCATGGTCTTTTCCTGATTGCCTTCCATCAGCAGCGGCTTGAGCTTGGCCTTGGCTTCATCGGACTGCACAAAGACGATGCGCGCGGGAGAACAGTTGGCGGAGGTAGGCCCCATGCGCATCATGGCGTAGAGCTCCGCAATCGTTTCTTCGCTCACCGGCGTGTCGAGCCAGAAATTGTGGGTCCGTGCGTCCATGAAAATCTGGTCGATAGCAGCGTTGGTAATCTTGTCGGCCATGGGTGTCCTCTTGGTTCGTCGGCTCGTGTGGTCATCTTAGGCGGCTCAGGCGTCTGTGACGTAAACTAGCGATAAAACGCCATCCGCATAGGCCTTGTGGGAGAGAAGTTTCAGCTTTGCGGGCTGGGTCCCCTCAGGTAAAAGCCGGATGCCGCTCCCCAGCAGGTCCGGCATGATCGACAGCTCGAAGCGGTCTACAAGATTGGCAGCGATGAGCGGCGCGGTGGACGCAGACCCGCCAACAGCCCAGATGTCGCCGCGGCTGTCATCCTTGCGCCATGCGACACCGCCATCAGCGGTTGCGACGAAGCCGTCGGCGCTGGCCGCAATGTCGTATCTGACTTTAGCCATGGCGCAGGTTTACGCCGAAGCGTCGGGCTGGGCCAAGCTAAACCGCGCGGACTTCCTGAACTTCCGGCACGAAGTGCTTGAGGAGATTTTCGACGCCGTTCTTCAGTGTGGCCGTCGACGCCGGGCAGCCGGCGCAGGCGCCGATCATGTTGAGATAGACGACGCCGTCTTCAAAGCCGTGGAAGACGATGTCGCCGCCATCCTGCGCCACGGCGGGGCGCACGCGGGTATCGAGAATGTCCTTAATCTGGATGACCAGCGGGTCGTCGTCATCCGCCGCTGCGGCATGGCCCGTGGCGTTTTCCATACCTTCCGCCATCAGCGGGGCGCCGGACGTGAAGTGATCCATGATCGCGCCCAGAACGGAGGGGCGAATGTGGGTCCAGTCGACGGCCTCCGCCTTGGTCACGGTCACAAAGTCGTTGCCGAAGAACACGCCTTCCACATCCCCAAGTGCAAACAGCCGGTCTGCAAGCGGCGACGCCTTGGCCGCTTCCGCATCCGTGAAGTCCGCTGTGCCGGACGGCATCACGTCCTGGCCGGGCAGGAACTTCATGGTGGCGGGATTGGGGGTCGACTCGGTCTGGATAAACATACGCGGACACTCCATCTGGCCGCATGGTCCCTGCAATTCGCAGGAAAAAGCGGCAAATACCTGACTAATGGCGTTGGTTATCCCTTAGATGGCCCAACAGGGGTGCCTCTTCAACCATTAGATGGGTGTGGAATTGATGCTGCATTTTTCCACTTTGCTTCCCCGCGGGGATGACGCGGGGGCCCAGGGGGGGCCCCCCGGGGGGAGAGGGGGGCCCGGGATTAAAGGGGGGAAGCGCGGGAAAGGAGAGGGGGGAGAGGGGGTGG
>ERZ1740067.488-NODE-488-length-31636-cov-24.226782_pt1 | contig 31636 bp, 29 predicted proteins | sample MGYA00581736_ERZ1740067 | MGnify/ENA primary metagenome ERZ1740067 (study PRJEB43018, sample SAMN04849236) | marine metagenome | isolation source: floating plastic debris | place: Pacific Ocean | collected 2008-08-27 | study: EMG produced TPA metagenomics... | reverse complement strand
CAATCAGTTCAGGTAGTTGGTTGACAACACTCAGCATTTATTCCTGAGGGGCACAGGTGATGTGCCAATATGGGGTCTTCTTTTCTAAATTAACAAAGGTTAGGGTGATAATAGTTATTTGGCTCTCAAGGTTGATGAAGCCCGTTCCATGGCGATTTAAATCCCACAACTTTAATCCATCTGGTGCAAACGATAGATGGATCCGACTGTCTGAATTTTTTACAGTGGTCTGATTAAACCGCATTTAAATTCTTCGACTAATTCTTCTACCAACTCTTTTCCTACCATGACCGTTAGCCATATAAAGCATCCTCTCCGCATCGAGGTGCGTGAGTTTTTCAAATTAGCCATTCCCCTGGCCAGTGCCCAGGTGGCCCAGTCAGCCACCGGATTTGTCGACACCATCATGATGGGTCGTATGGGGGCCGATGTCCTGGCCGCGGGGGGTCTGGCGGCCATTATCTACTTTGCCATTATGGCCACGGCCAGTGGCACGGTGATGGGGGTAAGCCCGTTAGTGGCAGAAGCCTTTGGGGCTGGCAACAAACGACGCATCCAGCAGGTGGCTCGTCAGGGGCTATGGCTGGCCGTGTTGGTGGCTATTCCCACCATGATTGTCATAGGGCATTTAGACAGGTGGCTTATTTATACGGGGCAAACCGAAACCACACTCGCGTTAGTGAATACCTATCTCGATATTATTCTGTGGAGTCTGTTGCCCATGATGGGGTTTACGGCTCTGCGCTCAACGGTCTCGGCCCTCTCCCAGGCACGCCCTATCATGGTAATTATTGTGGTGGGGACAGCTTTTAATATTGTTGGCAACTATCTTTTAGGGTTTGGCAAACTTGGGCTGCCGGCCCTGGGACTGGCCGGACTGGCCCTGGCCACCACGTTAACCTGGTGGGGTATGTTTCTGGCCTTGGCTTGCTACACGATATTACATCCGACACTGCGAGACTATCGGTTTTTTCAAACTCTGCATCATCCTAAACCCCGCACCCTGCGGCAGCTGGTCTGGGTTGGGGTGCCCATTGGCATCTTTTCTGGATTGGAGTCGGGTTTCTTTTTGATCATTATGTTTTGGATGGGGCAGTTGGGAACCGAGACATTGGCGGCTCACCAGGTGGTCTTACAAACAATTGTGGTGGTGTTTATGATTCCGCTGGGAATATCCTTTGCCACCACGGTGCGGGTAGGTCAGTGGTTGGGGAAACGTGATTTGGCCGGCATGCAACGGGCCACCTGGGTGAGTATGGTCATTACCATCTTTTTTATGGTGGGTGGGTCGCTGTTGTTTGTATTGTTTCCCAAACAGATTATTGGTATCTATTTGGATGTGAACAAGCCGGAGAATGAGGCGATTGTGGCCCTGGCCGTGCCGCTATTGAACATCGCCGCCGTCACCATGGTCCTGGATGGGTTGCAAAAGGCGATCTATGGCGCTCTCCAGGGATTGCAAGATACCCAGATCCCTACGGCCCTTAATGTGTTGGGCTTTTGGGGAGTGGGGCTATCGGTGGGCTACGGCTTAGGATTTCAGCTAGGTATGGGCAGTCGCGGGCTGTGGATTGGCCAGTCGGTTGCGATCGCAACCGTCGCCCTGCTCTTCAGCTGGCGGCTCTATCAGCTCATTGGCAAACGCAAACAACATGTCCTCTCTTAATCGCCTAACCGCCCATGGCATGTATTTGGCCTAACCCAGCACAAACATAGAAAAGATAGCTAGTATGTTTGTAATCGCATACTTGAGCACAGAAATACATCCTAAAAGGCCTGATTGCCCACACATTTTAGGGATTGTATAAACCTGTCCATCTGCCATATCAGGAGAGACTTATGCACACTAAGTTGTGGACATTACTAACGTTATCTTTTCTAGCAACAACGTTAGGGGTAGCTGGCCTCCAGCATCCTTTGGCAGCCCAGTCGCCAGTCCCGCCTGTGGTCACGGTGCCGGTCCCACAATCGCTCACCACGGTGCGCTTGGTTAATCAAACCGCAGCTCCTATCACCTACGAAGCGCTGGGGGATACCCAGTCCCGTCTCCTGATGGCAGGCGATGAGGTTACCCTACAAAATCTAAATACCCCTGCCACCCTTACTTTCTTTTATGACGACATTCCAAAAGATCGGCAGACAGGGGAAGGTCTATTGCAAGCCGCGTTGGGGGTGGATGAGGACACTGGAACCTTAGATGTCGTTATTAGCCCTACGACTGCTCTGGATGCTGATGTGAGCAACATCACCATTGAAGCTAATGGTAATGTTTTTGTCTTTTAGGGGTTGCATTGTTACCTAAAGCTTTTAGGGATCAGCTAGGGCTTGAACTACGTGCGCTAATCTACAGCTATGGTTTGACGTTAGAAATATCAAATACAAAGGCGGGCCCCGATTCTAAACGGTTGGGGTCGAGTCTATCTGCGGAGGACGTTGCCTGGGCGTTTTGATCATACTTACCGCCAAAGGCAGAGCCCACAGCCAGTTTGCTGCCATCGGGGGAAATGTCGAGGTCGAGAATGCCAAATTTGATCATGGATAATTCGGCGACTGGTTCTCCAGAGGCAAGGGACCACATCGTCACGGTCGGCCCTTTACCATTGGTTACCAGTAGCTGATTGTCGGGGGAAAATGCGATCGCAACCGCAGGGACCGCCGCACTGACCTCCACCTGAAATCGTCGGATCTCTTCACCAGTGGTTAAATCCCAAAGGATGACCGTGCCCGTACGGTCGGCAGACGCTAACAGAGTCTCATCATCGCTGTAAACTAGCTCGATAATCTCCCCCCCATGCCCTGCCAACACCAGACCCTCACCATCTTCTGCCGTGGGCCAAATAACAATTCGCTGATCTGACAAGGCCGTAGCGTAGGATTTCTGCCCCCCAATGACCCGGCTAATTCCTTGTTTAATGGGCTGTTCGGAGATAAATTCCCCAGTGGCCCGATCATAAAAATAAAGGGCTTCGTTGTCATACCCGGCGAACATATCCCACCCATCGACATAGGCCACTTTTTTGTAGCCTGTCCCCCGAGATTCAAACAGAGGGTCGCTGACGATAATGTCGGTATACACTCGCCCCCCATCGCTAAAGCCAACATAGCCATACTCTTGGCTAAAATACAGCCCCTCGTCATTGTCAAAACTTGTATGTTTAACTTCCGCATCCGCCGGTAACGTCTCTTCCCCGGTGGCCACATCCCACTGTTGTACATAGGTGGAAAGGGTGTATGGCGTATCCCCTTGAAATTCAACAGTGCGAGTGCTGTTAGCCGCTTGAAACTCTAATGACCCCGTATCTAAACGATACAGACAGCGAATGTTGACCGACTGTGGATAGTCCTGACTAGGGTTACTGCTGCTGCAGATATTGACCGAGCCGTTTAGTCGCCCCTCTGACTCGGATGACCCTCCGCAGGCCGTTAGACATGACAAGCCCAGCCCCAGCCAGAGCCGGGGCATGCGGTGTAGTTTTGTTGGTTTACCCATAGGTGATTGAATATTGGCGCCAGTGCGTCAGTTAGCCTGAGGTTGGGCTGGACGGAAAGGCAAGCTCTGCCAAGAAGCAGCCTGATCGCTGGATGCATTAGCCGTCTCTATCGTAGAATTGCCCGACAGAGCCACCAAAGAATTACCCAACGCCTGGACCAGGGTTCCCAACGTCTGCTTTAGCAACGAATCTGGATTAAGGGCGATCCAGCCATTTTCAGTTAGCTGACGCAGCTCAAAGTGCAAATGGGGGCCGGTAGAGTTACCCGTGCTACCAACCAGACCAATCACCTCACCCTGCTCAACCCATTCACCCGCCTGCACTAACAATTGCGACAGGTGAGCGTAGCGGCTTTCAAGCGTATCGTCATTGTGACGCAGCACAACCATCAGACCATAGCCCCCAGCAACATCAGCCAAGGACACCCGCCCCGACTGGGTAGCGACCACAGGGGTGCCCAACGGTGCCCCCACGTCTGTGCCCGAATGGAATCGCCGGACACCAAAAATCGGGTGCATACGCCAGCCAAACAGGGACGTTAAAGAGGCCGGTATTGACAAGGGAAAAATAAATTTCTCACCCTGCTGCAGTTTGACCACTGCCTGGGTTGCCTGGTTATAAAACTCCCGACTGGCCGTCGTGGTAAAGCCACTCACCGGTACCCCTGGAATATTAATCGCTGCTGCAGCCCTACCACCGGTTTGTGTCGGTGCCATACCGCTAACAGCCGTCGCCAACCGCTCAACTTGCCGACAGGCAGTGTTTGCTACCTGAGTATCGGTGCCTAGGGCAAACTCACAACCGCTAGAGCGCTCCGAGATCACCACATCTGGCATGGTGGCCCCAACGCTATAGTCTGTCTTATCAATGGCGGCCGCACCATAGTCAGCAGGTGAAATCACCTCAACGGCGGGGGCTTCACCAGTGGCTGGCTGAACGCCCTCAAGGAGCGAACCCACAGACGGTGTGGTCGACTCTGGCTCAATAAAAACGGTGCCGTAATCTACGGCTGCAGGCTCAGTTGAGGTGGCCTCAATTGAGGTCGGCACAACACTACTAGGGGTTACCGGCTCTACAACCTGGGGCGGTACAACAGTTGGAGCGGGTGTAGCCGGAGCCACTGGGGCTATGACCGGGGCAGCAGGCTGAGCTACTGGCGGTTCAACCGACTCAGGGATGGCTAAATCCATGGCCGTCTGGGCCATCACTGCCTGGGTGCTGAGGAGTCCAACGGCAGCAAACGCACTTAGCTTTAATAGCTGCATTCCCGGAAATAATGATTTCTGAGTTAGTCGAATGAACTTGTTATCAGAAGCAGTCATGGCGAAATTAGTATTTGAGTAGAATGCCTTGCCAAATTTTTAGAAATATCTGCTCAGTCACTAATACTGAGGAATTAAGCGCCTAACCTAGCCATATGAGTCACAGTTAATAGGGTAGCAATAAACTGGGAGAATCATCATAGATAGACCCATCCTCTATCACTATGGCAACAGAGATATTAATAGATATAAGTTATCAACCCTGGGGGGTTTACCCTACCCTGTTGCCAGTTAGTCAAAAAATCAGCAAAAACCATTCGCCAAAAATGGTTTATGGATGCAAATTAACCTGATTTTGTGACGGTTTTAGAAGTGGCCCATTTTATGCGGCTGCCAGCTGATGAAATAAATCGATGGAGCACCAATTACTGGTTTTGGGTATGAACCAATCGGTAAAATCTGCAGGTTATCCATACGTTGCAGATGAAATCATAGTTTCGAATCAGCCACCCCATAAGACATTTCCTTGAAGCTTTGGCAAAGGCCGCCTAAGCGTTAAGTCAAAGCGTCTTAGCCGATGGTACGGTACCACGAAGTAATAGGCGAGCGCTGCTAGTCTTTGGGGATGGATTTAAGTTAAAAATCCGGCGTTGCTGATTCTCGGGATAATTTTATCTGCAAGAGGCTGTCCCATGGCCTATCTAACCGAGCGGTTCATCCTCTAAATCAGCAGCAGCAGCATTGTGTGCGACTACCGTTTCAGAGCGATTAAACTACGATGAGTCTTAGTCAGTTTTCCCAGTCTGTTGCCATTTCAACCCTAGCCAGCCTATCAGCACTAACGCCTGCATGGGCCGAGGATATTGTCTTTTTACTTGAAAACAACACCTCATCGACTGAAATGATCGAATTTTATGCCTCTCCTGCAACGGCGGAGGGCTGGGAAGACGACATTTTGAACGGCCATATTATAGGGGGCCAACAGCGCGCCAGAATTACAATCCCGGATGATACTAGGGGCTGTGTGTATGATTTTCTGGCCGTTTTTTCCAATGGCTCCCAGATAAATCGGTATGGGATTAATGCTTGCACCATAGAAACCTATGCCTATTCAGAGTCTGATTTTACGGTGGCGACAAAAAGTGCAGATGAGGCGCAACAGAGCGAATACGCCTTTATCCTGACGAATGATACGTCCGTAGACATGTTAGAGTTCTATGCCTCTCCCCAGACCGCAACAGATTGGGAAGCAAATGTCTTAGGTAATAGGACAATTCGAGCAAACGGAGATTGGACAAACATTACTCTGACCGGTGGGCGCGGCTGTCTTTATGATTTCTTGGCTGTTTTTGCCGATGGTGACAAACTTGAGAAATATGGCATCGATGTGTGTGAGTTAGAAATTCACACCTACTACGAGAACTAGGGATTTGAGCTGGGCTGGGCGATATTTTAGTTTGTTCGTATTAAAGCCATTGGGCTACCTGCGTTTCAGTCAAATTACTGCCACATAACGGTGTAGCCACCAATCGTCCGACAAATCTATCTTTGGCAGTCATGGCTGCCGCCACACCGACGGCTCCGGCAGGTTCCACCACAATCCCCACCAGACTATGGATCACCCTCATTGCTTTTAGAATAGCGTCATCAGACACCTGAACAATATCATCAACCGTTGCTGCCATACTCAGCAGTGCCTCCGGCACCGGGTTGCGCACAGCAATTCCATCTGCAATCGTCTCCGCCCGCTCAGTGGTGACCCTCTGTCTCTGACGCCAGGATAAATCCATGGCAGGGGCCCCCGCTGCCACTACGCCAATGACCGTTGTGCCTGGGTGACTGTGCTTGTACCAGGTGGCAATGCCGTTAATCAACGCGCCATTTCCCACTGGAACTAGGAGAGTGTCCATAGGGTCCGGATACTTGCCAAGTTCTAGACCTATGGTTCCAGCACCGGCGGCGATTTCAGCCGCCTGACCATCCTCTACAAACGGTTGAGCGTTAGCTAGGGCATAGGCTTTTGCAGCATCCTTAGCCGCATCAAAGTCTGTTCCGGCTAGCCTGATGTCAGCCCCCAGCTGTTTCATTCGCTCCAGCTTCAGAGGGTTTGCCGTTTCTGCGGCAAACACCGTTAGCGGAATGGTGTGTTTTTGACAGGCATAGGCCATACCCTGACCAAAATTACCGGCGGACGCACAGACAAACGAAACCGCATCAGCATTTTGTTTTACAAAGTAGTCGGTGCCTCGGCCCTTAAAACAGCGAATGGGGTTGAGTGTTTCGACCTTGAGCACCAAACGCAGACCTAGCAAATCGTTAAGTGCATCGAGCTCAAACTGCGGCGTGTTAAGAAAAATAGGATCAATACTTTTCGCGGCCTGTTCAATTATCTGTGGCGATAGCTCCATGGGATTCTCCTGGCCAGTTATATTCCATATAGGTTGCTGTTTCTAACGCCACGGCCTTACCTAAAAGCTTTGCCACCAGGTAAAACGAAGCATCTATTCCGGCTGAGATTCCCCCTGAGAAGACAAGTTTGCCGCTATCGACGACCCGTTCATCGGCCCTCACCTCAGCCGTAGGGGCAATCTGGCGCAACTCATCTAGGGCTAAGTGGTGGGTGGTCGCAACCCTATTCGTCACTAAGCCCGCTTTCGCTAAAATCAGTGCCCCCGTGCAGACGGAAAGAATATGTTCAGTGCTGGGATACCGCTGGTTTATCCAGGCCAAAAGCCTTTTGTTGTCCATCTCTTTGCGAGTGCCAAACGGCGTCCCATCGACCCGTCTACCCCCACCTCCAGGGATAACTAAAATATCGGGTTGGGGACATGTTTGGAAAGAGTAGGACGGGTTAACACTAAGAGAATTTCTAGCAGAAATAAGGGGGTGTTCAGCGACGGTGTACACATTAAATGGGGTGAGTCCATCTCGCTTTCCCGTTACCGAAAAGACTTCGAAGGGGCCACAAAAGTCGAGCACTTCCACATCATTAAAGATTAAAATCGCTACGTTACGCTGCTTCATCAGTGCTCCTAATTTTTTTCAAGTCTGAGCGCTCATAATTGGTAAATGACTGCTGACTCCGTAGGGCAAACGCTGTCGAGTCAACAGCGTGAGAAACCGCTAGAACGCCATCTAAATGGTCAACCTCATGCTGTAAAAGCTCAGCCAAATCACCCGTCAGGGTCAGACGCTGCTGCTGCCAATGCATGTCGCGGTACACAAGCTGACAAGACTGGTGTCGTTTTACGTTAATTAACAGGTCTGGAAAGCTCATGCAGTCATCCCACACCTCAAACATCTCTGCACTTTTGGTTTCAAACCAGGGATTGATAAACACAACAGGACGATCAATATGCAGGTAGATTAATCGCTTCATAACACCAATTTGAGGTGCGGCAATGGCACGCCCGGCTCCCCATTGATGTCGAAACGCCATCATGGTGTCATGCAGATCATCGATGACGGGTCTAAGAGAGTCAAGCTCTGTTTCATTGACAGCCTCACTTACCTCATAAAGACGAGGGTTGCCCAACAGCAAGATATCGCGCACGGTCATGACGGTTCTCCTAAACTTCGTAGCCGTTCGATAGAGGCTTGCCAGTTACAGGTCAGGGCCTGATGTGCCGCCGCTAGGTCTTTTGTTTTAAGTGCTGAAATCAGCTGCTGATGCTCTTCTAACGATGCCAACAGTAAGCCAGCTTCACTAAAGTAAGCCAGCTCAATCCGTTGGTACTTGACCTTCAGCTGATTGAGAATCGTGCTGAGTTCACGATTGTTAGCCAGGTCTATCAGCACCTGATGAAATGAAGCATCTGCCACCATAGCCGCGTGGGGATTGTTTTGCCTGAGAGCCATTTTTAGGTCACTGTTGGCTGTTTGCATCGTTTGAATATGACCTGGAGAGAGCCTGGGAAACGCCAATGTCAGCGCTAGCTCTTCTAGTTGTTGAATGATGGGATAAATCGTTTCTGCATCTCTCAGCGTGATCGGAGTAACGCGGGTCCACCGGTTGGCGGCGGTTTCGACTAGACCTTCATCCTCCAGCTTGCGCAGGGCTTCGCGGATGGGCGTGCGACTCACCCCTAGCTGCGTCGCCAGTTCTTTATCCTTAAGCTTTTCGCCAGGTTCCAACGCACCCGTGACAATCCAGTCACGCAGTGACACATAGACGTCATCGCGGATGAATGTGCGGCTAAGAACATCAGTTTTGGGGATGGGCATTGGCTAATATGCGTCATCAACTGATATGTAATATATCAGTTTTTTTGAAAAATCACTGTTGTGTCAAGTTTTGAACGTCACGATTCTGTATGGCTTGTTATAGGATGGATGCCGCGTTCTAGTTCATAACGACCGTTTTAGAGATGCCTTGCTGTGAATACCACTGACCTGTTTGTTGAGCTAATTGTCATTGGAGTAGGGGCCACGATGTGGGTGGTGCTGCTAGTGCTGAGCCTATTTGGGTATGCCTGGGTACCGTTTGATCACCTGTTTGCATTGCCGTCACTACTGCCAATTTTGGCAATCACCTACATTTTTGGGATTGTGACTGACCGAGTGGCCGATGGCCTGTTTGACAAAGTTTGGAAACCTAGACTGGCTCAGCAGTTTTATGGTCAAGACGGCGATGACTATGACGATCGGCGATACATCTATTTGCGGTCTGAACGGCTAGCTAGCCTGCTGGAATATGGCAGAAGTCGGTTACGTATTTGTCGGGGATGGTTTCTAAATACTCTCCTGATTTTGGTGAGTCTTAATTTGTTTATTCTGCGACAGATTGTCGGTGTCTCGGCCAAGCTATCGATGATTGTGTTTAGCAACGCTTTCTTGGTGTTGCTGATCTATGGTCTGTGGTTTTCTTGGCGACAGCTTACCCTAGCTGACTATCGCAAGGTTAAACGACAGTCAGCCTGGTTGCGAGAGCATGAAAGCTAAGCGGTTTGGCAAACCGATAGCAGGCTACAGCACTTTTAATATCACCACTAGGGTCACGGCAAAGCTCCCCATGGCAGCACCAAACTGAAGCAATTTTCGATTGAGTTTGAGGAGTTTGTCTAACCCCAGCAGCCCGGTGACGACGTAGGCCACAATACCAACGACCACCGCTAGCAGCAGCTTAAGAATTCTGCCTCGATACAGTTCGGCTGCGATCGCAACTTGCCGTATCGTACTCACCTCAACCGGCGGGTCCACATCAGGGGTTTGCAAAATCTCCCAGGTATCACCCCCGTCAGTGGAACGGTAGAGGTCCGTATCGGCTGTACCAAAGCCAAAAATCGTATTGTCTTTAGCGTAGTTGGGCGAAAACTCAATGGGGCGACCGGCACAGGGCACATTGTACATACGAGAAAAGGCCAGGCTGGCATCGCCAATGGGGGCAAAGGTTTCTCCCCCATCCACACTCTTATAAAGTCCCTTACCCCGTAGGCTAACCATCAGGGTGCCATCTTGGGCATAGCTGGGGGACAGGGCCACCGCTTCTAGGAAGGTGCGCTCCGGGTCTACATCTGCGATCGCAACCGGTTCCCAGCTGCCGCCCGCATCCGATGACTTAAACAAACCGTCGTAGCTGCTCACATACAGGGTGCTGTCTTGAACGTAGTTAGGAGAAATCGCAATGTGTAGGTTCCAGGCCTCGGCAATGGGGGTGTTCTCCGTTGTAGACTGCCAAGATTCCCCCGCGTCTGTCGACTTGTAAACCCCTGTCTCCGCCACCGTATATAGGGTGCGATCCTGGGCAAAGCCAGGAGAAATCACCATGGACGGACTGTCATTTCCCCGTTCCCAGGGCAGTTTGGCGACTTGATTTAAGGTTTTGCCACCGTTGGTCGAACGAAACATCACCCCCGCCTGGTTGCCGACAAACAGAGTTTTATCGCTGCCAAACTCAGGAGATAGCAGCAGCGTTAGGCCCCGTGCTTCCCGACTGAGGCTATGGAGCGACCAGGACCTGGCCCCGTTGGTGGAGCGTAAAAATTTGGTCCACAGCCCCGACGTAAACAGGGTTTTATCGCTGGCATAATCCGGGGAAAACGCCATGTCAAAAAATCGACGCGGGTCCTGATAGGAGGGCTCAAAATTACCATTTAACCGAGGGACTTCCACCCCGTTCATGGTCAGCTCCCAGGTTTTACCCTCGTCATTGCTCATCATGATTTTACCGACGTAGGTGGTCAGGGCCAGGGTGCCATCCTCTGCGTAGTTAGGGGATACATCCATAGCCACCACCACACCCCGAGCCAGGGTTTCTATCTCTCGCCACTGCTGGCCCCCTTGGATTGATCGATAAAGACCGTTAAAGCCGCCTAAAAAGGCAGCTTTATCCACCAAGAAATTATCCGACAGGGCAATCTCAGAAAAGTGATGGGTTTCAAATTCATCGGCCTGCTTGTCTTTGATCAGCCCCTGGGGGTAATCCGTCCAGGTTCCACCACTGTCCAAAGAAATTGAGATCCCCCGATCCCAGCTAGAAACCATCACCCCTCGGGTGTTACCGGGTAGGAGCTTGACATCCTGAATTCGGAGATCTTCTAAACCGCCATTGACTTCCAGCACCTCTAACGTGTCAGGGTTAATGCGAAACACCCCTTTAGAAGCGGTGCCCACGTAGAGTACCTGACTGTTGCCAGCCAGTGCCGTAATCGAGTCATCGGCCACCGTTAGTAACGACTGCCAGCTTTGCCCACCGTTGTTCGAACTGAGTAGCAGACCGGTTTCATCCCCGGCCCACAGCGTATCTTCGGCCTCCGTTATGACCGAAAAAGTCTGGCTGGTATCGACAACAGAAAACCAGGTTTGCCCACCGTCGGTACTACGGGAAAGCCCACCGTCGGTCCCGGCCGCCAGCATTACCTGGGCATCACTGGGCAGACTGTACACCACACCAATATCTAAGGTGTCTAAACCCTCATTGGACTGTTGCCAGGATTCCCCCTGGTCGTCCGAGCGAAAAATACCGTCTCCATAGGTGCCCATCGCCAGCACCTGTCCCTGGGCCTGATCGATGGTGAGGGTGGAAAAAGGAGTCAGCGTATCCAGACCCTGAACAATCCGCTTCCAACTATTGCCTGCATCCGTAGACTTGAAAAGATTGCCCCGCACCAATGAATAGAGTGTTTTGTCACTGCTATAGCTGGGGGAGAGCTTTACCTGGGTAACCACATCGTGGGGGCGATGGGCCAAAACCGGTTGAAGGGCTCCGGCAAAGGACCATGTAAGGGTGAGCAGTAAACTTAAAACCACCCAACCCAGCTGACGTTTAACCAGGTTTGATAGGGTTGCCATCACCGTTGACGGACCAATCTTAGAGTGATGATTAAGGAGATACATTTAATAGCTAAATAAATTCGAATAACAAATAAGTGACAGAGATGAGGTGCTGGTGACGATAGATCGGCTGGTTTCCTCAAGTCTTATTTTCTCAAGCTTAGAAGAAAATCACGGAAGCAAGGGTCAGTAGCCACTAAAGTTCTAGAGATCCAGGTTCTAGAGATCTAGTTTTAATATGCCCAGGCATTCATCAAAAATATTTCATAGATACGTTTACCCATTCTTCATCAAAAATATTGCGTAGGTACGAGGTTTCGTATCCTCCACAGGGGCATTTTCGTCACAATCAGTAACGTTTAAATTTTTTAGTCCTGATATAGCCCCTATCTAGGTCTAAAGTTTTTTAGTGAATTCTGATGAATATATCGTTTCTTTAGAGATCCTAGAAGATATGCACAGACGCTTGGCTACACCGCTGTGGCTTAGCAACATATGCTAAAACTAAGGCGCTAGGTGCCGTCAGGTGCTACTTTCGGGGGCTGATCAAAGACCCCCACTCGCCAACCCAACTACAAACTTATCAAGGACAAGGAAGACCAATGGGGTTATTTGATCGCGTTAGCCGACTTCTCCGCGCCAATGTTAACGATGCCGTCAGCAGGGCCGAAGATCCCGAGAAGATTCTTGAGCAAAGCATCATGGATATGCAAGAGGATCTGGTGCAAATGCGTCAGGCAGTAGCGGGTGCGATCGCAAGTAAAAAGCGAGTGGAACAGCAGCAGGAAAAAGCCCAGTCCGAGGCCAACACCTGGACCCAGCGCGCCCAGCTAGCCCTACAAAAAGGGGATGAAAACCTGGCCCGTGAAGCCCTGGTACGCAAGAAAACCCATGCGGAAACGGCAGCGGCCTTAAAAGGTCAGCTGGATCAGCAGACCGCGTCGGTGGAAACCCTTAAGCGCAACCTGATCGGTCTAGAAAGCAAAATTTCTGAATATAAGACCAAGAAAAATATGCTCAAGGCCCGCGCCAGTGCGGCCAAGGCCAACGAAAAGCTGCAAGAAACCGTGGGCAACCTCAGCACCAACAGCTCCGTGGGTGCCTTTGAGCGCATGGAAGAAAAAATTCTGGAAATGGAAGCCCGCGGCCAGGCAGCCGCCGAACTGGCAGGTGCCGACCTGGAAAGTCAGTTTGTTAGCCTAGAAGCCGGTAGCGATGTGGACTCTGAGCTGGCGGCGATGAAGGCCCAGCTCACCGGGGGGTCCGTTGGCCAAGAGGCGCTACCCCCTGCCGACGCTCAGCCGATGGATGCACCGGTAGATGCGGCGGTTGATAGTGAGCTAGAAGCCTTAAAGCAGGAGCTGGATAATTTGTAATTTGGGTGATTTAGGTGATTTGGGGATAGGTAGGGGCGTTCCATGGAACGCCCCTACCGGTTTGATGGTTTAAAATGAAATACCTAAACGGAATGCCTCTCCTCATTTCCCATGCTTTTCGCCGATCGTCTGGCTCCGCTGCAAACCAACGTCTTTGCCGACATGGATCGGGCTAAGGGACGGGCGCGGGCAGCGGGTAAGCCAATTGTGGATTTATCGTTGGGGTCGTCGGATTTACCAACGCCAGACCACGTGCTAGCTGCGATCGCAACCGCCCTGCAGGACCCCACCACCCAGGGCTACAACCTATTTGAAAGCACCCGTGACTTTCGCCAGACCGCGGCCCGCTGGTACCGGGGCAAATTTGGCATTGCCGTCGATCCAGACACAGAGGTACTGCCCCTAATTGGTTCCCAGGAAGGGACAGCCCACCTGCCCCTGGCAATTCTAAATCCGGGGGACTTTGCCCTGCTGACGGACCCGTGCTACCCATCCCATCGGGGCGGCATTCACCTGGCCAACGGGCAGATTTACTACATGCCGCTGCTGGCGGAAAATGGCTTTTTGCCAATACTCAAGGATATTCCGGCGGCAGTGTTGGCCCAAGCCCGGCTGATGGTGCTGAGCTATCCCCACAATCCAACGGCGTCAACCGCCCCAGCTGAGTTCTTTGCTGAGGCCGTGGCCTTTTGCCAGACCCATGACCTGGTACTAGCCCATGATTTTCCCTATGCCGATCACTGTTTTGATGGCCAGCCAGCACCGTCGGTGCTCCAGGCAGACCCAGACAAAACCTGCTCCATCGAATTCTTTAGCTTTTCCAAGGCATACAACATGGGCGGGTTTCGCATTGCCTATGCCATTGGTAACCCGGAGCTGATTTTGGCACTGCGTCAGGTCAAGGCAACGATAGATTTTAATCAGTATCAGGGGATTTTACGGGGTGCGATCGCAGCCCTGGATGGCCCGCAAGACTGTGTCCGCACCACCGTTAGCACCTTCAAAACGCGTCGGGATGCCATGGTCAATGCTTTGCATCATCACGGTTGGACCGTCACCAGCCCTGACGCCACCATGTACCTGTGGGCCAAGCTGCCGGAACGCTTTAGCGATTCAATTGATTTTTGTGTGCGTCTAGTCGAAGCGACCGGCGTGGCACTAGCCCCAGGGCGAGGGTTTGGCAAGTCTGGCGAAGGGTATGTCCGCTTTGCTTTGGTACAGCCCCCCGATGTACTAGAACAGGCTGCTCAACAAATTGTTGAATTTATGAATAGCTAGGATCACATTACAAGCAACCCATACGGACTATCTTGACGATGCCTATGGGTATATTTATACAAAGAGACTAGGGCTCTCTAGTATTTTTACTTACCGTAAAATGGTTCGATGCATTAAAGTATCTATCTAGTTACGATTGCCTTAGTGATTGCATCCATCAGGTTAGCGATGCAATGCTACCCCTGCCAATGTTGATTAATCCATCAGTGCGCCGCAGTCATCTATGAATTTTCCAGAAGAACAACGCCGCATTTTATTGATCGAAGACGATTATGGTAATCGCGTGTTGTTTGCAGACTTTTTAGAACACTGTGGCTACCGGGTACTCCCCCTGGCCGATGGCAGCAACTGCATTGAGATCATGCAGGAGTTTATGCCCCATCTGGTCCTATTAGATATCAAGCTGCCCCAGATTGATGGGCTCACCCTAATTAAGACGATCCGTCAGAGTTCTCAATTTTGGATGTTGCCTATCTTGGTGGTGAGTGGCTATGCATTTCAGGCTGACCGCCAGAAAGCGTTAACCGCTGGGGCAACTGACTATATGGTTAAACCCATTATGCCCACCATCCTCAGTGCCAAAGTTCTCTCTTTATTAAAGGGGCCACTTACACCCATCTCTCAAGAGACTATATCTCCAGACAGCTCCTCTTCAGACAGCATCTCTCCAGGGAGAGTTGCTCAAGACTCTGGTTCCGATTTGTCATCAGAATTTTGGCGCTGATCGCTAATAAAATCTTCCGTAGTGCGATTGAGCTGTTGCAGTGACGTACTAATCTCGTCTACTGACTCTTGCAAGTTTGCTGAAAGCAATGTTACCCGTTGCAGCTGGTTCAGTGCCTGGCTCATGGCTTCACGGTAATACTTTTCAAATTCGTCCAAGGACATCTTGATTTATTCGTTGACATAGCTACAGTCTCCTCAATACATGTTGCAATTAGAAAGCAAAACCGGTAAATCACTCAGAATTTTTACGTATAGCTCGTGACATAGAACATCAGCTTTATACGGAAAAACTCCGTAAGCTAAATGCCTTAAACGATTCGGGCAACTGGCGGGTCGGTTACCGATGACATGTATAGATTTACTGTGTAACGAAGGCGTATACGCACGAAGTAACCAGACAGACCAGTAAGGGTACTGTGCGATCTGCCCTTGCAATCACCTCAGCGGGAAACCATAAAACAGCGTGTATCCCTTGATATGGATTTGGGTAGAGGGGGCGCTGTGCCAGCCCTGTTGGTCAATCGACGATTAATCCTTCAAATTCTGAGCGCAAACTCTTAAAATTTGCCACTCGCCCTACAATTAAGCTGGTCTCCTCCGCCTGGGCTAGCTCCTTTTTCCACTGGCCCACATGGTCACCTGCATTTAGCCAAAAGCTCACCATCTCACCCACTACCGTGTCCCAGTCCCAATCTGGCTTTTTATAAATCAGCGACGTCGCCTCAATAAACCCATCCAGGGTGCATTGATAGCTGCCCAGATAGGCACAGCTGCGCTCAGGCGACTGCTCCACATACTGCTGATGTTTAAAGAAGTTCCAAACTGGGGACACACCGACAATATCAAAGTTGTAACTCATGGCTGTAATAGAGAGAAATCAAAAGACTGGCAGCCGCCCCTAGTCCTAACAACAAAAAAGGCACAGGAAAATTCCCGTGCCCAGTGCGTACTTTCTATGGAGCTAGAAAAATGCGGCATATTAAACCCAGATTTTGGTCAGGCACTATCGGTAAAGGCTCAACAAATGAGGACTTTATCCGGCGAAACCTTAAGGATTAATTAAATTCTATCTGAGAAATAGACCCCAAAGTGTTCTCTGTTAACCTTCGTAGCGATTTGGTGTATCTTTTCTTGGTCGCTGAGGGTCTCTGTTGAAAAGGGTCTACGACAGAACCAAGGGAAGTCGTTAGCAACGTGCCTGGTGTAGAGATCGCTAAAAATTCCCAAAAAAAAGGAGAGCATACAAGCTCTCCAACCATCAGGGTGCATCTACTTAACATAGTATGCCACGGATGGGGTGTGGGGTGTAACCCCCTTCTTCTATTTTCTTGGAATCTTGCTTGAAGTTTATCTAGATAAAGTTAGGGTAAAGTGTCTCAGCTCAAGGGATTGCGAGTGTTACCGGTCGTGAAGGAATAATCTGGCAGGGCCTGCACCAGTTTACCCGTTTAGCTTCTTTCCGAGTAACTGATTGGTCAGTTTAGGATCTGCCCGTCCGCCCGATTGCTTCATCACTTTACCCACAAAGAAGCCCTGGAGCTTCTTCTTGCCAGCGCGATACTTGGCTAGTTCGTCAGGGTTGGCGGCCATGACGTCATCGATGATGGCTTCAATGGCTGCCGGGTCAGAAATTTGGACCAATCCTTTTTCTTCAACGATGGCTTTGGGGGAGCCACCTTCTTTGAGCAGAGTGGGTAATAGGTCCTTGCCGATTTTATTACTGATGGTACCGGCGGTGATTAGGTTTACCATTTCCCCTAACCCCTCGGGGGTGAGGCCAATATCGCCAATGGTCAGCTTCTCGGCATTTAGATAGCCTGCAATGTCACCCATTACCCAGTTGGCTGCGGTTTTGGCATCGGCTCCGGTGGCAATGGTCCGTTCAAAATAGTCGGCAATACTCCGGTCGTCGGTGAGGACGCGGGTGTCGTAGGCCGATAGACCTAGCTCCGTTTCATAGCGACTGCGCTTATTGGCGGGTAGTTCAGGTAGCTCAGACGTCCAGGTTTCGAGCTGCTTTTTAGACACTTCGATGGGGGGCAGATCGGGTTCTGGGAAATAGCGATAGTCGCTGGAGCCTTCTTTGGAGCGCATGCTCTTGGTGACCTGGGTGCTTTCATCCCAAAGGCGAGTTTCCTGGACAATCTCTTCGTCGCCGCTTTCTATTGCTTCAGTTTGGCGCTCAATTTCGTAGTCGATGGCCTTTTGGATGGCGCTGAAGGAGTTCATATTTTTTATTTCCACCTTGGTGCCAAAGGCTTCTCTACCTTTGGGGCGGATGGAAATGTTGACATCGCAGCGCAGTGACCCTTCTTGCATGTTGCCATCCCCGACACCGAGGTAACGCACCACGCGGCGTACTTCCTGGGCATACTCGGCGGCCTCTTTGCCCGTGCGCAGGTCTGGCTCGGAAACGATCTCGATTAGGGGCACCCCGGCTCGGTTATAGTCCACCAAAGAATAGGTGGAGCCTGCCAAACTATCGCTGCCAGCATGGACGAGTTTGCCGGCATCTTCTTCCATGTGAAGACGGGTAATGCCGATTTTTTTTCGCTCTACATTGCCGCTTTTTTTGTCGACCAGTTCGATTCCAATCCAGCCGTGTTCGGCAATGGGAAGATCAAACTGGGAAATTTGGTAGTTTTTGGGCAAGTCAGGGTAGAAATATTGCTTGCGGTCAAATTTACTGTAAGGAGCGATCTGGCAGTTGAGGGCCAAACCGGCTTTGACCGCATATTCCAGCACCTTTTCGTTAAGCACCGGTAGCACTCCGGGCATGCCCACGGTGATGGGGTCGATGTGGGTGTTGGGGTCGGCCCCAAACTCGGCTGAGCTGGGGGTAAAAATCTTGGTGTTGGTGCTGAGCTGGCAGTGGATTTCTAAGCCAATGACGGCTTCGTACTCGGTCTTAGCAGGTGCCGCAGCGGTCATAGTGGACGGTGGGTGAAATGAACGTGTCCTATTGTAGCGGCTGGCGACGGAACAAGTACGGGGTTTGAGAACTCAAGGTATATAAGTGTCTCTATTACGAACATTTCGATGGGGGTCTGGGAATCCCTGGGGTGCAGCTGCTGGAACGATAGGCGATTGAATTGAATTGATTGAATTGCAAGCTGCATGAATAGAACTGTGAAATTGTTGGTTAATAGTGGATTGATTGCGATCGCAACCCTCCTAGTGGGCATGACCATCGCTAAACTTTTTACCGCTCGCCAAGTTGCCCAACAAATGGCCATTTCTGAGGGCTATCTGGCCAAATACCCTCCCCAGGTCACCAGTGCCCAAGGCAAGCAAATTGACCAGCGGCTAGAGGCCATGGGCCTATCGACCATTGAGCGTTCTACAAATGCCGTCAGCCCCCGACAAGAGGAGGTTGCCACGGCCCTGACCGACTATTTCAACACCCTGCACACATTGGAATCCGGGCCACTACCCCCACTACCAGTGATGGTTACGGAGTATTTGGTTCGGCAAGAAAATGACCTTAAACAGCTGCAAGCATTGCTGCAAACGCAGCCTAGCTGGGCGTTTGATGCGATTGCCATCGTCAACCCGGACAACGACAGTGGCAACAGCCCCAACTATGGCAGCATCATGGCTCTGCACAGACATTTGTTAGCCCAGAGCATCCTGGCTTATCAGACCGGTGATAAGTCTGGGCAAGCAGCCGCCTTTAATGCAGCCGTTAACCTCACCCGGTCCATGGCGGCCAACCCTAACTTGACGGCCCATATCCTGGTTACGGTGAGTGCTAGGGACGATATTGCCGTGGCCCGCCATACCAGCCTAGTGCTAACGCCAACGGACTATGGCCAACCCTTGATTACAGCCGCTGCCTTAGATACGCATATTTGGTATATAAGGTCGATCAACGCATTTCGGAAACAACCCTTGGGGCCCCTTAGCGGTATCGGCTACCAGTACATATTGGCCCTACCGTTTACCGATTTGCTGCTACTGACCCAAACCAATGAACAAAAACTCCACAACAGTTTTTATCAGCAGCTGACATCCGCCAGTCTCTGTACTGTCGATGGCGACACATTACCCCAGTCCTATGCCCTCACCCCCTATGCCGTACCGCTGAGGGTTTTCCATCATCACGTTGCCAATGCCCTATCGATGGAGCTAAACACCCTGATCACTGAGGCCCAGCAAACCTATCGCGAGACGGGCAGCTGGCCAACGGTCCTGGCTAGTAAAGATTCCCGAGTGTGTTCCTCCGCCACCTGGCACTACAGGGTGGCGCCGGACGGTATTTCGATTACCTTTGATGGTGCGCTGCCCTGGCTAGATCAGCAAGATCCCCCAATGCCCCTTAGCTACACAATCACATCAAAGGAAATGGGCTCCTCCCCAGACAAACTGACCCAAAAAAAGGAAACAGCCCTCAGAAAAAAATAATCCCCTAGGCCGACGCCTTTTCCCCTTCGTTGAGTTCGATTAGGAACTGCATGGCCTTGGCAATGTATTTGGCACATCGGTGGGGTGTGTCTTGGTAAAACGAGCGCCAGGCCTTGGCTTTGTCCTGAAGGTAGCGATGGGCGCGATGGTCACCACCGTCAATCCAAGCAAGACGGACGGCATGACCAACCAGGACATCTAAAACAACATAGTCGTCTAACTGCCAGTCTGGATTCGTGTCAAAGAGTTCCGAAAGCTCCATCAACGCTTCCACATTGACCTGGCGATATTCCGGGGCCTGAATTTTGTTAAACAGGTGCTCAATGCGAAGGGCAAAGTCCTTTTCCTCGGGGGTGGTGTCCGACAAAATCAGGTCGCTGACCAGACGGTTGCGGCGTTCTAACTTGTCACCGATGACAATACCTTTGCAGTGTTTAAGCAGTCGCCATACCCTGGGATAAAAATCTTCTGGCACTCGATTAAGCCCACCTTCTCGCTGGCGGCGGTGGAGCCAGTCTTCCTCGGAGGGCTCGACCTCATCAGCCTGGGGAAGCACCACCCAGTTAACGGATTGGGGTTTACGAGATTGAATCGATTCTTGACGAAATAGATTGCTATCTAGGCCTTCATAGCCGGCCAGCACCTGGCGCAGACGCATCTTGATTTCGAAGGGGCTCATGGCCATCAGGGTTTCGTAGGCCTCATCCTGGGTGCAGTACTGCTCACGACAAATCTCACTGTTGATCAGCAAGATCAGGTAGCTAACGCGCAGGGTCAGCAGCCCTTCAAACACCTCGGGCTCTGAGTTAATCAGGACGCTGAGGTAGATGAGGATTTCTTGGGTGAGGGTGCGATCGCGAATATCTTCACCGCAAAATTCGTTGATTTTGGCCAGCAGTTCCTGGGGTGATAGGGGGTCTGTTATCAGTGAGACCTCGCTATAGGCCTTACCCACAGCAATCTGCTTTTGACGCACCAGCAGTTCTGTGGCCGCATCCGCCAGACCAATGGCCATCTTGTTAAGTAGCCCGGCAGCCCGACGCACAATGGCCCACAGCTCCAGACGACCAGCTTTGATGTAGATTTCATTGAGTAAATTAGCCAGCGTCACCTGTTCGCCAGTGGCCTCACCCCAGCCAGTATCGTGGGACAGACTGTGTAGGCGACAGAGATTGCTCAGTAGCTCGATTTGCTCATACAAATTGTCAGAGGCCTTTAGCGCTTCAAGCAGTCGCCAGCTATCGGTTTCCCGTTCCAGGTCTAGTTCTTGAATCTGGTTGAGGGGCTGGGTGTTGCCCTCAGACAGGGGCAAATAGGCCGAAATCGGCATGATATACGACGCCAGCGGCTCCCCTCCTTCTGGTAGCGGTCCGTCTTCCATCCGTTCTGTCGCCGCCGTCAGCATCAGCTGGAACAACGTACCCACTTTGACCGGGACACCGCTACATTCACCGTCCTTAAGCTCAAATATCAGCTGCAACAGCGGGGAGTCGCTGATGGCCTTATGCCCCAGCTCAAACATACGGTGGGTCAGCAACAGCGTCACCGTGGGGCGACCCGGCTCATTCCAATGCTCATGGATGTAAGACAGTTCGCTACGAATCTGGGCAACCAGAAACTGATAGTCGAGGGTGATGTAAAACTGACTAGGGTCTAGAAACGCCGGGACAAAGACCACCGTTTCCCGCTGAATGCGAAAGATTCTGGATGTGGTCAGGCTGCGGAGACGACGGTCGGGGCGGCCCGTGGTCTGGAGTTTGTAATTACGGCCGATTTGCCCATAAAGATCCGCCAGATCTGTTGAGGTGCGTACCTGCACCGGATCAATCTGCTCGAGCACCTGGGTCTCAATGCCATAGTTAGCCAGCTGCTGCTGTAGGTCGCTATCTTCTGAGAGCAGTGAAATTTGGACAATGGGCTGACGGTTTTGCCCCACCTTGAGGTGACGGGCCAAGGGGTCAATATCGCCTAGGGTGATCAGCCCATCCTGAATCATTTGGCCCATGTAATAGAGACTCTGGGCCCATACCAAGGGAACATTGTCATTGGGCTCACGAATTTGACTGTGGGGATTTTCGCGCTCCGCCTCGATCACGGCGGTGGGTACATAGTAAAGCTCGGGCAACAGTTCGAGACCGTCTTTGTGGATTGCCAGGGCCTCTAGACGTTCACGGTAAAAGGCCGCCTGATCGGCCTTATTGTGAAACAAGCTATTGAGCAGCAAATAACAGAAAAACAGGGGCCACTCACATTCAATGTGCTCAAAATCCTTGAGCTCGCCTGGTTCGTAATGCAAGCGCTCGGCATCTTCCACCACCACCTGATGCCCGTCTCGCAAAAATCGCTTGCAGCCGTACTGCCCCTGCAGCTTTTCCACAATGGCGTCGTGGGTAGTCTGAAGCAGGTCGGGATTATCAACGGCAAAGGCAGGAAAACCAATGACGCTAAGCAGGGCGGCATCAATTTCCTTGGAACCAGATTCTCGAGGCAGCAGGGACTCTAGGGTAATGCGAGTGCGGGCAATCTCATCGGGTAAAACATGAATCACAGAGCCATGGCCGCCCCGCACCCCAAACAGATTGAGACCGTTCATGGCTTCTAGGGCCGCCTTGGCCATGCCCACAGAGCTACCGTTAAGTTCTGGTTTGCCGTGGTTAAGCTTATTCCCCCGCTCCCAAATGCCATAGTCGGCGGTGCGGTAGGCACGACTGATGTAATAGACCAGGTTTTGAACAAAATCAACTTCGTCGCGGGTGTAGATAATCTGTAGCCCTGAGCTGGTCATCTGGGCCAACATCAGCAGATAGATAGAGGTGGCATCTAGCTGCAAATGGCCCCACTCATCATCGCCAACAATGGTGCCCCCCGTGGGGGTGTTGTATTTGGCATGGAGCGCATCCAGCGGGTCCTGGGTCCGTTTGAATTTTTCCACCTTTGCCGTTTGCTGCATCATGGCAAACAGCAGTCCCCGCATCAGCTTATTGACGCTCTGCTCCAGCTCATAGGTGCGACCCAGGTTTTCGTCAATTTTCCGATAGGCCAGGGCCAGTCCCCACACGGCCATGATGCTATAAACGTTGTCCCGTACCCAGGCATCGGTGTAGTCGCCGTGGGACGTAATCGCAGTGCTGGCAGGTAGCAGACCCGTCACCGGGTTTTGACGCGACAGAATGACGGTCTGAATCTGCTGATAGTAATAGTCCAGATGGTCTTGACGGGAATCGAAACGAGACATGCGGCACTGGGGAATAGGGGTAATCCCTCGGACAACGGAAATTAAGGAAGGGTCTAAAAACGTCTACAGAGGCAAGATAAAGAAAATATTAAAGGGATGTCTATATTAACCTACCTACCCGCAGTATTCCCAAGGAGTGCTCCATGGCCTAGCCGGGCCACAGGTTTCTGGGGTTCTCGCCCTAGCAGTCATTGAGCTGAGCGGTGGCGTTGACAATGTCGTCTATGGTGCGTCGTAGGACACTCCCTGGCTGGTCAAGATTGTTAATGATGATGCTCATCACCAACGGACTATGGTTGGGCGGGTCAAGATACCCCGACAGTGAGGCATTGTGGCTAACGGCTCCGGTTTTGCCGACAAAGCGAATACCCCCGAGACGGTTGCGGAGGGTGCCGCTGGCACCGGCCACGGCAAGGGAGCTGCGATAGGTAGCCGCATGGGGAGAGCGAGCCATGGCTTGGAGAGTATCCACAAAGGCATGGGGGGTAGCCAGGTTATGGCGTGATAGACCGGAGCCATCCACAATTTCATAGAGGTCTGGATTGACCCCAAGCCGTTCGAGGATGGTTTCCACCGCCGTAACCCCCGCTGCCGTCGCATCCTCGGCATTGGGTCCCCCCAGGGATTTGAGTATGGCTTCAGCATAGATATTCTTGCTGTTGCGGTTAGTGCGCACCAGCCATTGGGCCAGGGGTGGGGAGGTCACCGCCGCCAGTTCCGAACCGCTGGGGTTGACGGTAGTCAGCCCCGTCTGGGCAACGGTGATGCCCTGGCGACCTAGGGTCTGGCGAAAGCGGCTAATGAAGTAATCGGCTGGATTGGGGACCGCCACTGAGGCCGTATCGGGGGCAGCACCGGAGATGAGCTGGCCGTAAACCCGCAGGATGGGTCGACTCAGATCGCGGCCAATGTCAACATATTCGGGTTGGCCAGCGGCAACCGAACGGGAAAAGTTTTCGATTTGCCACTGGCGGTTGAGGCTGGGGTCATCCCACTCGATCCGCAGGGGCTGACCAACGGCTTGGGGGTAAAGGGTCAGACCCAGCTCATTGGTATTGATAATGAGACTGTTGGTCGGGGCTCCGTAGCCGGCCTGGACGTCTTCCCATTCCCAGTTGGGGTTAACGATGGGACCGGCAAAGTGGCTGTCGTTACCCAGCAGGCTGCTAACGGTGTTAATGTTCTGGGTTTTGAGTTGGCTAGCTAGCTCGTTTAGCTGGCTGTCTGCCAGTGTAGGGTCGCCCCGACCCACAACCTGTAACGTGGTCACACCGTTTTGCTGTTGGCTATACACGGAGGTGCGGACCGTGAAGTTGGGACCGAGGCTAGAGAGGGCAGCGGCGGTGGTCAGGAGTTTGACGTTGGAGGCGGGGACAAAATAGCGCTCGGCGTCGCGGCTATAGATAACCTGGCCAGATTGGGTTTCGATCAGGATGCCGAGGCGGGCCTTGTTTAGGGAGGGGCGCTCTGCAAGGGTATTGAGCTGGTTGGTGAGGTCGGCGCGGCAGTAGGCGGTGGCAGGGTTGGGGCTAAGAAGAAGCCCCGTGAGGGCGGCCGTAGCGATTGCCCAAGGTTTGAGGTGGTTCATGGGTTTGTGCAGTGCGATCGGTGCATCCCCTTAACTCAGCAACGGCTGGTTCTGCTTAAACTGGTTCTGCTTAAAACTGGCGTCGATTAAAGATATTGCCTGCAATAATCAACAACAAAGCCGTATATAGCAGACCATACAAGGCATTGATCGTCAGGGTGGTAGGACTGGCGGAAAACGCGCCAAACCCGTAGATGGCGTCATTTTTCAAGTTTAATCTTTCAAGATCCGGCAGAAATATATACATAATTTCCACCGCTCGTTTGAGGCTGCCGGTGTCTGCCAGCTGACTGAGCTCGAGTAAAAACGTACTGAGGTGACCGATGATATAGGTGCCAAATGAGAGCAGGGTCGCTAAGAGGGAACTGGTAAAGACGCCAAAGGTAATGGTAACGGCAATGATTAGCAGCATCTCAAGGTACATAAATGCGATCGCAACCAGCATGCTACCCGCCGGAAACTCCAGCTGTCTGACGGTCAAAATCAGAATGAAAATCCCTGTCTGAACCAGTAGTAAGACACCGATAACGGCGGCCAGCCCCAGGTGTTTCCCCAAGATAATTTCAAATCGGCTGACCGGCTTGGCAATCAGCACCAGCACTGTCTTTTTCTCAATTTCTTTATTGACGAGACCGGTGCCCACAAACACCGCCACCACCAGGGTAAATAGGTTAATGGCCGCCAGCCCCAGGTCCAGCAAAATCTTAGTATCGGTCCCGGCGGCCACCTCCGGCAGCATCACCGATGCCATCACCATCACCACCGCAAACACCCCGGCCAAATAGAGGATGCGATCGCGAATCACCTCTAGAAATACATTGCGGGCCACTACGCCAATACGAGCAAAATTTAACATCGGCAAATTACTAATGTCCTCAAGTCGATGGCACGCCAGTCTCAGCGTTCACCGTACGCTCCACCTCTTTGGTCTCGTCTGCACAGGTAACCTGGGCCACGGGGGTGGAGGTGGTTGGTTGTTCTTCGTTACCGGTGCGCTGTTTGAGGGGGCGGGGCAAAATGGTACACACCTTTTCAACGTAGTAGCCGTTTTCCTTGGCCGTTGGTCCAAGCCAGTTGGCCCGGAGCTTGATCTGGTAGCCGTTGGAGACTGACTGGGGACGGGGGGCATCTAAGCTCCAAAATACCCGTTCACTAATCGTATTTAAAATGATGCCGCTGGCCACCGAGCTAATGCTGTTGTCCAGGTTTAGCAGCCACCGTTCCACCCGAGGCCAGGGGGCATTATCTAGCTGTTTGACCAAACTAGCTGCGGCGCTAGTCAAGAGAATATCGGCCTGGGACGTGCCATTACTGTCGTTGCCAAACCGATAGACAAAGGCGCTGTTATCTAAGTTTTCGGCCATTAGGCTGGGGTAATCGTCAAACCAATGCTGGATGCGGAAGTAAAACATAATCCAGCTGCTCAGCAACAAATTGACCAGCAACAGAACAATCAGTTCCTGACGGATGTGGGGTTTTGGCAGTTTCCAATCTAAACCCCAGTTAAAAAAGTTAGGAATGGCCACCAGGATAGTCGCCACCACGGGCCAGCATCCCATGGCCAGCTGCAGCCGCTCGGTGGTCCAGGGTCTAAACAAAAAGACACACATCACCGCCGCCGTAATCCAAGGGCTGATGGATAAATAGCCAATTTCCACCGGATTTTCGGTCAGCCCCCACCAAATGGCAATGGTGAGAAACAGCCAGCTAAAGGTACTGAGCAACACCACCGTAAAGGGTGCCGCTTCACTGCTTTCGGCAATGGCGGCCATGAGCCAAGAAAACAAACTCAGTAGTAAACAGGTTTGCCACGACAAATAGCTGGGGGGCGTAATCAGGGCGCGGATTTTACTGATGGCGTCCTTGAGGATGTCAATCATGCGACACTCCTGAGAATATAAGACCGCAGCACCAAAAGTAACAGAATGGCACTAAAGCTAAGGGCATTGGCCTGGAGAACTGCGATCGCAAACTGGGATGCAGCCTCCTGGTATCGGGTGGTGCCGGTGCGCGAACGGCTATAGCGTTCTTGACGACTCAGGTCTTTGGGTTTGGCCGGCAGTTTCCAGGTCCCCACGGCCCGCATCAATAGCTCAAGCCCTTTGAGCTTGATTATCAGGGTAATAAAGAAGGCCCCCAGCCCGGCCACCAAGATGATCCAACCCATCTGGGGTTTGAGGGTGTTGTTGATTAAATTATCAAACAGCACATAGCTAATCACCTGGGCCTGGAGTCGCGGCTCAATCAGCGGTTCAATGGCCAAAAAGGCAAACCACCCCACCACCACCGCCAGCAGGTTAACCGCCGCCGCATAGCGCACGCTTTGTCTGTACCCAAGGCGCATTTTCTGACGTAGCACCATCGCTTCTAAGGCAATGGCCACTAATAAAAATAAAATTTGAAATATGACCGCTTTAAACGGAAACACTGGCTCAAGTTCGCCCATGACCTGCCTGAGAATCTCAGCCATTAGGGTATACCCAATTTGGGGATAAGAACATCCTATAGTTGTGAATTTTGAGTTTTTAATTTTGAATTGGGCGCATTTTGCAATTCAAAATTCAACCTTGAGAACTCAAAAGGGGTCCATTCCTAGGCGCTACAATCAAAGACCGCTCACTTATTCTTTTACCCTCCCCATGGTTCGCTCCGGCATCGGTATTCGCACCGCTCAGCAAACGTCAGAGCGTATGGTGGGGCAAATCCATGTCTACGATGGCGAAGGTAAGGGGAAATCCCAGGTGGCGCTTGGGGTGGTGCTGCGCTCCATTGGTCTCGGGATTCAAACCTTTATGGAGAGTCGGGTGCTGCTGCTGCGGTTTTTGAAGGGACCGGGCCGCACCTATGACGAAGATGCAGCTATTGAAGCGCTACAGCAGGGCTTTCCCCACCTGATCGATCAGGTGCGCACCGGGCGAGCCGAGTATTTTGGTGTGGATGAGATTACTAAGTTTGATAAACAGGAGGCGCAGCGGGGGTGGGATGTGGCCAAGGGTGCGATCGCATCGGGTCTCTATTCTGTGGTGGTACTCGATGAACTTAACCCGGTGCTAGACCTGGAGCTACTAGACATTGATGATGTGGTGCGCACCCTGCGCCAAAAGCCCAACTATCTAGAAATTATTGCCACGGGGCGTAGCGCCCCCCCGGCCCTACTAGACGTCGCCGATTTGCATTCAGAAATGAAGCCCCAGCACTATGCCACCTCTGAAATTCCGGGGCTAAGCGGCATTGAAATCTACACGGGGGACGGTAAAGGTAAGTCCACCAGCGCCCTGGGCAAGGCACTCCAGGCCATCGGCATTGGCATCAGCCAGGACAAATCCCACCGGGTAATGATTATCCAGTGGCTTAAGGGGGGCAAGGGCTATACCGAAGATTCCGCCATTGCCGCCCTGCGTCAGAGCTACCCGAACCTGGTGGATCATCAGCGCTGTGGCCGCGATGCCATTGTCTGGCGGGGACAGCAGCAAACCATTGACTATGTAGAGGCCGAGCGCGGTTGGGAAATTGCCCGTACGGCCATTGCCTCGGGTCTATACAAGACCATTATTCTCGATGAGCTTAACCCCACCGTAGACCTGGAGCTGCTACCCGAGGAGCCCATTGTCCAGGCATTGCTGCGTAAACCCAAGGACACAGAAGTGATTATTACGGGGCGATGCAAAAATCCGCCCGCCTACTTTCAACTGGCTAGCGCCCATTCCGAGGTATTTAACCACAAACACTATGCTGAGCGCGGTGTAGAACTAAAGCGCGGTGTGGACTTTTAAGCGTCGTATCTGACAGATTTCTGGCAAACAGATGCGTTAGGATCTCACCAGCAGTTTCGAACTTAGGTATCACTCAATAATGGCAAAGGTTGAAATTTATACTTGGATGAGATGCCCCTTTTGTATTCGCGCTAAGCAACTTTTGACGAATAAAGGGGTAGATTTTACTGAATATGTGATCGATGGAGACGAAGAGGCGCGGGATGTCATGGTGGCTCGAGGCTCCGACGGTAAGCGCTCAGTGCCACAGATTTTTATTAATGACGAGCACATCGGCGGCTGCGATGCGATCCACGCGCTCGATGCAAGTCAAAAACTAGATGAACTGCTGGCGGTATCGGCTTAGATTAACTGAGTTTTGAGTTAACATTTCCAACTCAAAACTCACCACAACAGCTTAAAACCTAGCTGCCCAGTAACAATTCTAGATGCCACAGACCGGCGGCACCCAGGTGCTGACAGTAGCGACCAATGAGACGTTTTTCTTCGAATGACGGGCTGCAGGCAAGATAGGTGTAGCGAACCACTGCAATCGCCAGGTCTTTTGCGTCTTGTTGGGGCACACCAACTCTCATCAGCTGTTGCCAGTGCCTGGCACCAATACGCTTAAGCTTTGCACGCTTAGATTTTTTTCGGTTTGATGGTGGTTTGATATCTGGAAAAACGGCCACAGATGCTTGCATAGTATCCCCCTCCTAATCAGCGGGTATAAGTGACTCAGGCAGCGACAGTCGTAGAAACCGTAACATTGCTTTATTGACAGAATCCTCAGCCAAGGGGAAGAGTTTGCTAGAGAAATCTCATTAGTAAACAAACCCACTTGGTGACTGTGCTGGTCCCCGTGTAAGGCCTCTACAAAAAAGGCAAAGGCTATTTCGTAAATCTATTCAAACTACTGGATGGTTAGTGTGATTTAGACCCCGATTCGTCACACTCGTTGATCACATAGGCCCTGTGCATCGCATCAGCTGGCCTGGCAAAGTCCTTATGGGACAACGCTTTGCCCGTACTGAACTGTCAACAAAACTGTAGTGACAACAGCTCTAGGGTAGAAATGTGTCGGTAGTAGCGACCGATTAGATGCTTCTGATGGGGCGACAACGGACTGTCTAGGTAGACGAAGTTGATAATTGCGATCGCAAGTTCCCGCGCCTCTCCCGAAGGTACCCCCTTATCCACCAGCGTTTTCCAATACCGAGTTCCCGCACGCTGCATGTTTAGAGGCTTAGATACGGGTGTAGAAGAGCTATTAAATAAGGATAGAGAATGGGTATATGTAGCGAGGGCTTGCATGGCACATATCCTGAAAGTAAGGTGTTCGATGCGTAGATGAGATTTGTATAGACAATTAATTAGAGCATTAGCAACAAGTCAGCCATAGCTGAGCCAGGGGATACATCGATTCATCAAAAATGCCGCAAATCAGCACCTTGCAGATAAAACTATCCCGAGACTCAGCAACGCCACAAACCGTAGTGATCCTTCAATGATTCTGTTGTGGCTAATGCGTTAATTGTCTAAAACCAATTGTCTTTGACACCCTTGATACAAAGAATAGAAACTTAAAAACGTCAGTACATCAGCTAATTGGAGGAACATTTACGCTAAAAAGCGTAGTAGGTATTCTACGATACGGCAAAGTTGTATAAAACAATGCATGTAGATTTTTTAATATACTGATAAGGTAATTCACACAATGCCAACAGAGTCGCCCAGTCAACCCTTTATTGGCCATGTTGGTGCGACTATTCATCTAGCCGCTGCTCGCCCTAAATAATCGGCTGCCGGCCAAAGAACCCGGTCATTACCCGCAGAATCATTCGCTTTAGGGGCACCACATGCTCAATTACCCAAAAGCCGGTGCGACGCAGCCACAGCAGCGGCAGCAGACGGTTAGAAAATAAGCGATTTAGCAGGTCAGTCATGGCTAAAATTAGCCAGTTTTCAGTACGTCGCCAACGTTCGTAGCGCTTCAGGACTCGGATATGCCCAATGGGTTCTTGGCGGGCATGGGCAGCCTGTAGAACCTTGGCCAGGGCAGCCGCATCACGAATACCCATATTTAACCCCTGCCCACCCACCGGGTGACAACAGTGGGCCGAATCACCGATTAACGCAATTCCAGGTTGCACATAGCGATGGCTGTGCATCAACCGCACGGGAAACATCATCGGTGGTTTAACCATCATTAGGTCACCCATGCCATCCCCATAACGGCGACGCAGCTTTGCCATAAAAGCCTCTTCAGGCAGGGCCAACATGGCCTCGGCTTCGGCATGGGGTGCCGTCCACACCACCTGACAGCGATTGCCTGGAATCGGCAAGATGGCAAACGGACCACTGGGCCAAAACTTTTCGTAGGCCGTATTTTGGTGGGACTTTGCCGGAGCAAGCACCGTCGTAATGCACGATTGCCAATAGGCCCAACCAGACGTGCGAATACCCGCATAGTCACGAATCTTAGAGCGGGCACCGTCAGCCCCCACCAGCAGCTTAGTATGCAAAGTCTGCCGCTCACCGTCACATTCCAGTAGAAGTCGGGTATCCGTCGCGGTGGCTTGAATATCCGTCAAGGTGGTGTCGTAATAGGCGGTGATGCGATGAATATTAGTGGCTAACCCCTGTAGGGCCTGGATGAGTACCCGATGCTCCGCGCCATAGTAAACCGCATCGACGGGGCTATCGGTGGGATAAAAATTAACCGCTTTGCCATACTCCGCATCCGACATGCGCACCCGCTGAAAATGGGTGATGTAGGGTCCCACCTGTTCCCACAGCCCCATCTGCTGAAAAATTCGCGCCGACATGGGGGAAAACGCATAGGCTCGCTCACGGGCCGCCGCCTTGGCCTGACTCTGGGCTTCAATCACTGCCACGGAGAGGCCGCTGTGGCGTAGGGCGCAGGCCAGGGTTAGCCCCACAACACCGGCACCGATGATGGCAACATCAGTGCGGGCAGTCTGCTGTTGATCGATGGCTTTTTCGTGGCAGTGACTGGCAGTAGTGTTCAAGGCGAATTGGCGTGACATGGCTACCTATATTTTCACGCGTTCGCTTAATAGTCGCAACCAAACAACGGTCCAGATATCCAGCACAAGTCGCCCATGGGAAACTGGCCGTGAATTTGAACATGGCTGATACGCGTAAACATACGTTGTCCCACTGTAGACATCCCCACAGATAGACACATGATTTGCATTGCCAACCCCCGGCTGAAGTACATTCGCCAGT
>ERZ1740067.487-NODE-487-length-31668-cov-5.674185_pt1 | contig 31668 bp, 31 predicted proteins | sample MGYA00581736_ERZ1740067 | MGnify/ENA primary metagenome ERZ1740067 (study PRJEB43018, sample SAMN04849236) | marine metagenome | isolation source: floating plastic debris | place: Pacific Ocean | collected 2008-08-27 | study: EMG produced TPA metagenomics assembly... | reverse complement strand
AGATCAATCGCCGTATCGGCGAAAACGGGTTGAAGCTGATCCGTGACATTGCCGCACAAAAACCGGATGGCGAGCCTGTCCGACTGCTGACACATTGCAATGCCGGATGGATTGCTACCGTTGACTGGGGAACTGCGACGAGCCCCATGTACCAAGCCCATGATACGGGTATCCCGTTGCATGTTTGGGTCGATGAGACACGGCCGCGAAACCAGGGGGCACTCACATCGTGGGAGCTGGGGAGCCACGGTGTTCCACACACTTACATTACCGACAACGCCGGCGGTCATTTAATGCAGCATGGGCTGGTCGACATGGTCATCGTCGGCACAGATCGGACAACCCGGCGCGGAGATGTATGCAACAAGATCGGGACTTACCTCAAGGCACTGGCTGCCCGCGACAACAATGTGCCGTTCTATGTCGCCCTCCCCTCTCCAACGATCGATTGGAGCGTGAGTGACGGCGTGTCCGAAATCCCGATCGAAGAACGTTCTGAGCGCGAGACAACCCACATTCAGGGGAAGTCGGAGGAGGGACCGATTGCCGTTGTGCAGGTTACGCCGGATGGGACTTCCGGTGGAAACCCCGCATTTGATGTGACACCCAACCGGCTTGTGACAGGACTGCTCTCGGAGCGCGGGATTTGCGAAGCATCGTCAGAGGGCGTGGCCGGCTTGTTTCCAGAGATGGCGCAAGCTGCAGAATAGAGGGCGTGGGGCCGTGCAATAGGTGTGCGTCCCCACACTCGGGACTAGACTATCTTAGCGATGACCGCCAGACAGTCTCCCATCTTGACCAACCCTGGAAAATGACGGGCCATCAGGATTCCGGACCGTTTCGCCCGATACTCGATCGGAGCGGTACCGGTTCGCTCCGGCGGCCAGACCCGTGCAATGACGTCGCCTTCCGCGACCTCGTCTCCCAGATCAATGACGGGCTCGATCATGCCACCTTGTTCGCAGAAAACGAAGCAATCACCATCCGGCATGTCGAGCGTGACGCTCGAGCCCAACTCCAACTCGCCTGAGAGGATGCCGGCATGTTTTAGAAGATTGCGCGCGCCCTTCTTGGCGATGCCGATCGATCGCGATGTGGCTGTGCCGCCGCCGCCAAGCTCGGTCGTGACAAACACCTTGCCCTTTTGCTCGACTGCCGTGTCGAGCATGCCGACATTGTCGATTTCAAGCATGGTCGCGGAGTACGGCGCGTTGAACGCTTGCATAGCAGCAACACACGCGGCCTGCTGGTCTTTGTCACCCAGAACGTGCGCGGCTGCAAAGGGCACAAAATCCAGCGTCTTACCTCCGGAATGGTAATCCAGAACGATATCTGCCATCGGGATCAAAACCGTATCTACGTAATGGGCAATTTTCTGGGTGACGGTTCCATCCGGCTTCCCCGGAAAGGACCGGTTGAGATTGCCTTGGTCGATTGGCGACGTCCGCGATCCAGCAAGGAAGGCCGGATGATTGAGAGCCGGAACTATGATGACCCTGCCCCGAACGTCCTCCGGTTGTAGGGTTGCCGCCAGCTGTTGAAGCGCAATCGGCCCCTCGTACTCATCACCATGATTGCCACCGGTTAAAAGAGCGGTCGGACCATCACCCTTTCGCACAACAGTGATCGGGATCATCACAGATCCCCAGGCCGAGTCGTCCCGGCTGTAGGGAAGACGCAAGAAACCGTGATGAATGCCATCTTGATCCAATGGAATGGTCGGGCTGATCGGATTTCCGGTCATCGGTCAGTCCTTCACGAACAAGCGCCGGGGCACATTGGCAAGGCACTCCGGTTCATTCTCGCCAATGGCGATGCTTTCCGTGATCTCAAACCCCCAGTCCTCCATCCAGAGGCCGGTCATGAAATGGAAGGTCATGTTTTCTTCCAGAACAGATATATCCCCGCTGCGTAAGGACATGGTTCGCTCGCCCCAATCCGGGGGATAGGACAGCCCGATCGGATAACCAGTGCGATTGTCCTTGGTGATGCCGTGTTTTTTCAAGACCCGGAAAAACGCATGTGCGATGTCTTCACACCGGTTTCCAGCCGTTGCGACTTCAAGCCCTGCTTCCAGTCCCTCCAACACGGCCTTTTCCGCATCTAGGAACTTTTGCGGTGGCTTTCCGAGGTAAAGCGTGCGCGAAAGCGGACAATGGTAGCGATTGTGAACGCCCGCCACCTCAAAGAAGGTTCCCTCACCGGCCTTCATCGGCTGGTCATCCCAGGTCAGATGCGGGGCGGCTGCATCACTGCCTGAGGGCACAAGCGGGACGATGGCCGGATAGTCTCCACCGGCATCCAGGAGTGCATCGTAGCGCAGGCCGGCATCATAGATGTCCGCTACGAGATCGCATTTACGAAGGCCCGGTTCTGCCTTTTCCAAAATCCGGGAATGGATCTTTTCGACCTTTTTCCCGGCCATACGCATGTAATCGAGTTCCGGTGAGGACTTCACCGCTCGCTGCCAGTTGACCAGCGCATTGGCGTCTTGAAAGCGCGCGTTCGGCAGGTGTTTTTGCAGCGAGGCGAATGCGGCTGCAGAAAAATAATAATTGTCCATTTCCACGCTGATTTTCAGATTCGCCCAGCCACGCTCCTCAATCTTCGCAGACAGGTAGTCCATCGGATGCCGCTCCGTGGACTGCACATAGTGATCCGGATACCCGATGATGTTGGAAGGATCCATGAAACAGGTGCGTAGTGCCCCATTGGCGTCTTGTCCCCGGCCGAACCAGACCGGCTCGCCATCCAAGGACAGCAACACTGCCTGATGGACATAGAAGGACCATCCGTCGTATCCCGTCAGCCAATTCATGTTGGACGGGTCAGAAACGATCAGCAGCTCCAGCCCTGCCGCTTCCATTGCCTTGCGGGTCTTGTCGACACGGCGCTGGTACTCGTCTTTCGAAAAACGAAGCGTGAGTTCAATCATCAAACGATCCCCAGCTCATCATGTGTCGATTGTCGTTCCCGCTTGCAGCGACAGAGCCTGCGCGCGGGCAAATGTTGCAATTGCCGTGTCCTGCACCCCCGTTCCGGTAAGGTCACAGATCGTGATTTCGGCATCGGATGCACGCCCCCTCGCCTTCCCCGAGACGATGTCTCCGAGTTCACTGAAGCTCGCCCCGGCACTGACAGAGCCTGCAGCCAAGGCTGGCCGCAACTCTCCCATCAACTCGGTTTGGGATTGCCGATCCGGCACATAAAGATCGGCCCGCGTCAAACAGGCCGGCTCCAATTCATTTTTTGTGTGCTGGTCCGATCCCATGGCTGTTATGTGATGTCCGGCTCGCAACCATTCGGCCCTTATGAGCGGTTCGGTGCTCGGGGTCGTGGTGACGACCACATCGGCAGCTTCGACAGCACCTGCAAGGTCCGAGACAGGCGAGACTTCGATTTCTAGATGAGACACCAACTCGTCTGCCGCCACTTGTGCCTTGGACACATCCCGCGCCCAAATCGCTACATGATCAATCGGCCGCACAAGGCACAGTGCCTGCAGCTGCAGCTTGGCCTGCAATCCAGCCCCGACAATACAAGCGCTTGATGCCTGTTCCAGCGCCAAGTGTTTCGCGGCGACAGCACCGGCTGCAGCTGTTCGAACTTCCGTGAGATAGCCATTATCAAGCATCACGGCTTCGACGAACCCGGTCCGTGCCGAAAACAAGATCATCAAACCAGAATTGCTCGGCAGACCAATATTTGGATTGTCGAAAAAGCCGGGAGATACTTTCAGCGCAAAGCTATCGAGGCCCGGAACATAGGCTGTTTTGGCGTCGACTTCGCCATTGAAGTCGGGAATTTCCATGGAGAGGATCGGCGGCATCACGACCTTTCCACTAGCGAGTGCCGCGAAAGCCCGTTCGATCCGCTCAACGGCTTCGATGTTGAGTGGAACCGCATTGCGCAGCTCTTTTTCGGTCAGAATGGTGATTTGTGGCATGGGTCAAGCTTCCTCGCTTTTCGCGAGATCAACGTCCTCTCCGGAGATAACGCGATGGTGCAGGTTCATATCGATGTTACAGCCAGTCAGCAGGACAGCGACGGGCCCAACTGGAACTACTTTTCCGGCTATTATTTCAGCAATTCCAACCGCGCCGCTGCCCTCAACGATTTGGCGCTCCTGCCAATAGGCATGACGAATTCCGGCTGCAATTTCGGCCTCGGTGAGCAGAACAATGTCGTCGACGAGTTCGCGGGTGGTTTCAAACGTAAACTGATTGTCGAGACCGATGCCGCCGCCGAGCGAGTCTGCGAGGCTGGGCTCTTCGGTAACCTGAACTGGGCGGCCAGCTGTCAGTGAAGCCGCCATCGCCGCGCCCCGCTCCATGGACAGCCCAACAACTTTCACCGAAGGCCTTGCAGCCTTTAATGCAACGGCAACACCGGCGATCAAACCGCCGCCCGACAAGGGGACAAGAACGGTTTGAACCTCCGGGACCTCCTCCAGAATTTCCAGTCCGAGCGTCCCTTGCCCGCTGATAATGTCTGGATGATCAAACGGCGGCAGAAGTAAAAGGCCCTCGTCGAGAACCAGGCGGTCCGCCTCCAGTTGCGCTTCATCCTGGGACGCGCCGGTTATCCGGATATCGGCTCCAAGTTTCGCAATCGCATCGACCTTGTTTTGCGGAACCAGGCGCGACATGCAAATCGTACAGGAAATCCCTGCCTTCTTAGCTGCATAAGCCAATCCGCGGCCGTGGTTTCCGGTAGACACACACACGACACCTTTTTTGCGCTGGTCCGCAGTCAATTTTGAGATTGCGTTGGTCGCGCCCCGTAGTTTGAAGCTTCCCGTCGTCTGAAGATGCTCCAGCTTCAAGAATACCGGCACGCCGGCTTTTTCAGACAGGCTCTCGGAGGGCACCATGGGCGTGCGCCGGACGTGCGGCTTGATCCGCTCTGCGGCCGCCAAAAAATCAAACTGATCGATACAATGGTTCACACTGATCACCTGATCCAAATGGGAGGGCGATCTGCATGCCAGCTGCTGCTCACTATCCGCTCCCGTGTTTCTCAGGGAATGAGAGTGAAGCGCAATAAATATCAGGTCAATCGAAACATTAAATCATGACAATTTTAGCTTGATCACTTAACCTTCCTAAAGTGCAAAGACATCCCCTTCCGGTTTGCTGTGACACAGCACCGCGAGCTGCTGCATTCCGAAAATGAACTGTTCCTCTGCCATATTGCCCAGGCAGATCCGCACTCCGGGGGCCGCAGCCGCGCCAGGCAGGGAGAAAGCAGAACCCGGGGCAACCACAATCCCTTTTTGGCGGGCGGCTTCAATGAAGCTGTCTTCGCCCCATCCGTCCGGCAATGGCAGCCAAATATGCAATCCGTTTGGGCTATTGTTGAATGACATTCCCGCCAGAAGCTCCTGCGCCAACGTGTTGCGCCGCTTGAGGGCCATTTTCTGCCAGGACAGCAACTCTCCAGCCGTTCCATCTTCAATCCACCGCGCGGCCAATTCAGCCATGAACGGAGTTGCAATCCAGTCCATCACCAAGTGACGATTCGAGGCCGCGGATGCAAACACCTCTGGCGCGACCAGATACCCGTGCCGCAAGCCAGGCAAAAGGCACTTCGTGAAGCTGGTGAAGTAAAATGTACGCTCTGGAGCCAATGCTGCAATCGGCGGTAACCGGCGCGGCTGCAGAGGCCCCCAAGCGTCATTTTCAATGATCAAAAGATCGTACTTCCGAGCGAGTGTGACCAACAGTTCTCGCCGCTCCAAGCCCATGGTCAAGGCCATCGGCCCCAGACCATTCGGCAATAGGAATAATGCCTTAACGGGCTTTTGACGACACATCTCATCAAGGGCCGCCGGTAAAATTCCCTCTTCGTCCACCGGCAGACCGGCCAAGTTGAAGTTCATGTACTGCGACAGTCTAGAAAGCGGGTAGTGACAGACCGCGTCGGTCGCGATCACCTCGCTGCCATCGACAGCCGTCATCACGGCAATCGCCATGGCCGAGCTGCTGCCATTCGTCATGATGATCTGATCGGAAGAACAAATCAGCCCGCACTGCTCCAACCAGGAGACGGCTGCCGGCAGATACGGCCGCAAGGTGGTTGCTGGCCTGAAGGAGAGCAGTGCGCTTTCGCTGACGTCGCTCGAAAGACCACTGAGAGCCCGGCGCATACAATCCATATGCAACTGACCAGTGACTGGCTTCAAGTTTGAGAAATCGACAAGCTGATCCCAGATGAGATGCGGAAGATACGGCGGCGACGTTTCCATCGGCCGAGCGTTTACATATGTCCCCCGGCCAACCTCTCCTTTGACAAGCCGGCGGCGGCTCAGAAGATCATAAGCCCGGCTCACGGTTTGAACACTGATTGCAAGCTTGTAGGAAAGGTCTCTGTGCGGCGGCAGTTTTTCGCCGTCTGCCAGATCTCCGCGCTTGATTGCCGCACTGATCCAGTCCGCCAGGGACCGGTAGGCCGGACGATCAAGTTTCTTTGGTAGAACATTCCATATTGTCATGATTTAAAGTTTATCTTTTTCATGACAATTGACAAGCGCTGACTGCATGCTCATGGTCACACTATGACCTTGAAACTTGACGATCGCGATCTGAAAATCCTCGCCGCCCTTTCCAAGGAGGGGCGGCTTACCAAAGCCGAGCTTGCAAAGCGCGTCAATCTTTCGCCAACCCCACTTTGGGAGAGACTGAAGCGCCTTGAAAAGCACGGGATTATCTCAGGCTACCGCGCCGAGATCTCACTCAAACAAGTAGCACCGCATATCGAAGTGTTTGTCACCGTTGAGCTGGAAGATCACCGGTCTGAGAGCTTTCAACAGTTTGAACGCATGGTTGATCTACACGATGAGATCGTTGCTTGCTGGGCGATCGGCGGCGGCCTGGATTATATCCTCAACATCGTCACCAGAGATATCGACAGCTATCAACGGCTCATCGACACGCTCCTTGCCGGAAAAACCGGGCTGGCGCGCTATTACACCTATGTGGTTACGAAACCGGTGAAAAATCGGGTTCAACTCCCCTTACACAGCCTTTTGCAAGACGATCCTGTAAGTAACCCGGCATCAAACAGATAAATCGTCCTGCGCGCCATCCAAATACAGAACATTCCTCTATCGGTCTCCGCCTAATGTTTGCTCACGCAATCGGAGACCAGAACGATGACCTTAGCTCTGCAGCACGAACCAGCTTCAGCGAATTTGGCCGACATGCGCCTTTTGCGCTCCTTTTCCTATGTCGATGGACACTGGGTGGCAGGCGCGGACAACGCTGCTTTTGAGGTATCCGATCCGGCAACTGGAGTAGTTATCGGGGATGTAGCGCTGCTAACCGCGCCGGATAGCACCGCTGCGGTCGACGCAGCAACGAGAGCATTTCCGGGCTGGGCTGCGCTTTTACCGCAGGAGCGCGCACGCATTTTGCGCCGCTGGTTTGAGCTGATCATCGAGAACAAGAAAGATCTGGCTCAAATCATGATTCTGGAGCAGGGGAAGCCTCTGTCGGAAGCACATGGTGAAATCGACTATGGTGCGTCCTTTGTGGAGTTTTATGCAGAAGAAGCAAAACGCCCAAACATTGAAGGAATCACATCTCATCTACCAGATGCAGAAGTGGAACTCTGGATGGAGCCGGCCGGTGTTGCCGCGCTGATCACGCCCTGGAACTTCCCACATGCAATGATCACACGAAAAGCTGCGGCGGCTTTGGCCGCCGGGTGCCCGGTCCTCGTTCACCCGTCGTGTGAAACGCCGTATTCCGCGCTCGCCTTGGCCGAGCTTGCTGAAAGGGCAGGCTTTCCGACCGGGGTCTTCAACGTGATCACGGGGAAACCGGAGACGATTGTCCCTGCCTGGATGGACGACAAACGTGTGCGGGTCGTCTCCTTTACGGGCTCGACGGAAGTCGGCCGCCTGCTCTATCGGCAAAGCTCAGACACAATCAAAAAACTCGTTCTGGAACTTGGGGGACATGCACCCTTTCTGGTCTTCGCTGACTGCGACCTGGACCAGTCAGTTGATAAAGCGATCAAAGCGAAATTCGCAACATCCGGACAAGACTGTCTCGGCGCCAACCGGTTCTTCGTGGAACGACCCATCTACGACGCATTCTGCCAGGGTTTCACCGAGCGCACACAGAAGCTTACCGTCGGACCTGGCATCATTGATCCCGATATCGGCCCTTTGATGAACTTGGCTGCTATCCAAAAACAGCAAGCACATATTGCCGATGCGCTGGATAACGGTGCCGAACTTTTATGTGGCGGCGGGCGTCATCCTGCCGGAAACCTGTTCTTCCAACCAACCGTGTTAAAGGACGTACCGGCCAACGCCTTGATCATGCGGGAAGAGACTTTCGGCCCGGTCGCCGCGATCTGCCCCTTTGACGATGAAGACGACGTCATCGCCCGTGCGAATGCGACCGACTACGGGCTGATCGCCTATGTCCACACCAGCGATCCCCATCGGATCTACCGGGCGACCCGGCAACTCCAATTCGGGATGGTTGCAATCAACCGCACCAAGGTGACCGGCGCTCCCATACCCTTTGGCGGGATGAAGCAATCCGGCCTTGGCCGCGAAGGTGCGCGCATGGGCATGGCCGAATTCATGGACATCAAATACGTCTGCCGGGATTGGGCGTAAAACTTCAAGGAAATGAGGACTAAGATGCTGCGTAACGACACGCTTGATCAATGGGATCGTGAAAACTTCTTTCACCCCTCAACGCACCTCGCCCAACACGCGCGCGGTGAAGCGCCCAGCCGGATCGTAGAAACCGGTTCAGGGGTCTATATCGAGGACCGCAACGGCACCAAACTGCTTGATGCGTTTGCCGGACTTTATTGCGTAAACGTTGGATACGGCCGGTCTGAAATCTCAGATGCAATTGCGGAACAAGCCAAGAAGCTGGCCTACTACCATTCCTATGTCGGTCACGGCACGGAAGCCTCGATCAAATTATCCAAGATGATCCTCGACCGTGCGCCCGACAACATGTCGAAAGTCTATTTCGGTTTGGGCGGGTCCGATGCCAACGAGACAAACATCAAGCTGGTCTGGTATTACAACAACATCCTCGGTCGTCCGGAAAAGAAAAAGATCATCTCTCGATGGCGCGGGTATCATGGCTCTGGCCTGATGACAGGGTCGCTGACCGGTCTGGAGCTCTTTCACAAGAAGTTTGACCTGCCGCTGACGCAAGTCCTTCACACGGCGGCTCCTTGCTATTTCCGCCGCCCCGACACAGCCATGAGCGAAGCGGAATTCGTCGCCCATTGTGCGGCCGAACTGGAAGCCATGATCGAGCGGGAAGGCCCGGAAACAATTGCCGCTTTCATCGGCGAACCCGCGCTCGGAACAGGGGGACTTGTGCCGCCGCCGCAGGGCTATTGGGAGGCAATCCAACCCATTTTAAAGAAACACGACATTCTCTTGATTGCCGATGAAGTCGTAACCGGATTCGGTCGGCTTGGATCGATGTTCGGCTCCGAACACTACACCATCGAAGCTGACATCATCACCATCGCCAAAGGCTTGACGTCCGCCTACGCGCCTTTGTCCGGCTCCATTGTGTCCGACAAGGTCTGGAAAGTCCTAGAGCAAGGAACGGATGAAAACGGACCGATCGGCCACGGCTGGACCTATTCAGCACATCCGATTGGAGCGGCCGCAGGTATCGCAAATTTGGAACTGGTCGACAGCCTTGGCCTTGTAAAGAATGCAACAGCCATGGGCTCTTACATGAAAGCTGCCCTTCAAGATGCCCTCGGTGATCACCCGAATGTTGGCGATATTCGCGGCCAAGGTCTTCTTATGGCGATTGAGTTTGTTGAAGACAGATCTTCACGGGCATTCTTTGACCCGGCGCGAAAGATCGGCCCGGCCCTCGCCGGTGAACTCGTGAAACATGGCGTCATTGCCCGAGCTATGCCGCAGGGCGACATTCTCGGGTTTGCGCCACCACTCTGCATAAATCAGACAGAGGCCGACACAGTCGTGAGCGCAACCAAAGCAGCTATAGACGCCGTGCTTCCAGCCTGATTGGACTGCGACAAAAACAGAAAAACCAGGTTGCTGACAAAGTCTAGCTCGACTTCCGAAGTCATGTTTGGACTTGTTCCGAACATCCATAACTTATTGAAAATATGGATCCTCGGCACAAGGCCGAGGATGACTATTTAGCGGATTGAAATCTTAATCTTTGACCGTGGTTACTTCTTTAAGGACGCGATGAAGGCGTCCACTTCGGTCAAGGACAGATATTCAACTTCTTCCGTTCCACTGTCGGTGAACTTCCAAACGACTGCCGGTGCGGAGACGTCTCCGTTTGCATCAAACCGGACATTCCCGGTCGCGCCCTGGTACATTACGGTGCCGCCCTCCGCGAGCGTGGTTTTTGCTGCCTTGAACCCGGCGGTATCTGCAGTAATCGCCGTGCCATTCGGATCCGTCACCTTGGCAACCGCTGCAGCGATGTCGGCACCGGAAGCATCCTTGCCGGCCGCTTCCATCGCGAGCAAGGCGATCATTGCTGCGTCATAGCTGTTTGCCAAACCCGGGCCATTTGGCTGTGATCCGAATTTCGCTTCATAAGCCGCCTTGAAAGCATCCGCGCTCTCGACCCGAGGCGAAGCGGTATCTGTGCCCAGCGCGTTCCCGAGGTACTGCAGCCCGACGCTATCCCGGAACTCATCGGATTTGAGAGAATTCGCAAGGATCATGTTCTGTGTCCCACCAAGCGAAATCCACTCGCGAACCGCCGACTTGCCTTCCGTTGGATACAAAGCGAGGTAAAGCGCATCGGGCTGGCTGGTCAAAGCTTCAGTGACTTCGGCCCGATACGACGGCTGAGCGTCATTGATTGCAACATTCGCTGTCACTTCTATACCCGCGGCTGCGAAGTCTGCTGCGATCAGACGGGACATGTCCTGGCCCCAGTCATCGTTCTTGTAGAGGATGGCGACAGACTTCCAGCCCTTATCTGCAGCCACCTTGGCGCCCATTGCAGATTGCACGCCGGTGGTTGCAAAGGTTCGGAACCAGAGACCGTTGGTCTTACCTTCCTCCGACAGCTTGGTGAACGCCGTTGATGAGGAGCAGCAGGACATCTGCATGACGCCTGCAGGCACCGTGACCGAAGTCAGGATCGGCATGGAAACACCAGAGGAGACGGCACCGAGCAGTACCTTGATGCCTTCCAGATCAACGAGCGCCTTCGCTGCATCGACGCCAACCTTTGGGTCCACTTGGGTGTCCCGCAAGACCATCTCGATGGAACAGCCACCAGCGCCACCCGCTTCATTGACCTGATCAACGGCAAATTGCGCCACTTCGGCAATTGGCCGTCCCCAGTCGACGGATGTCGGCAGTGCGGCGCCTATTTTTGTGGTGCAGTCCTGAGCCTGTACGCCGGTACTCAACGTCGTCATGCCCGCGGCGACTGCGGCAAAAACCAGTGCTTTTTTCATGTTAGTCCCTCTGCTTGTGTCTTTCCCCGGCTTCCTCCTCCGGGTTGCGAAACGACCAGCCGCTCGGGGAACAGACCTTGTGGCCTCCAAAGCAGCATGCCGACGATCACCATGCCGATCAGAACGAACTGGATCGAACCGGTGTAAAGTTGAACCTCGACGGGCGCAAAGCGGGACAGGGCCCAGCCTGAGAACGTCCAGGAACCCCAAATCAAAAACGCTCCAGCCATTGCCCCCTTGTTGTTGCCGGCTCCACCGACAATCAGCATTGCCCAGATCTGAAACGTCAGGATCGGCAAAACATCTTGCGGGCTGACAAAGGCATAGAATGTTCCGTAGAGCGAACCCGCCAGCCCGATAATCACGGATCCGGTGACGAAGGCTGCAAGCCTCACCTTATCGGGTGATTTGCCGAGAGATCGGGCTGCGGTTTCATCCTCCCGGATAGCCCGGAGCAAACGTCCGAAGGGGGAAACCGTTAGGCGTTCCAGAAAAACATAAACGAGGGCGAGGCAAGTCAGAACGGCGATCAGGAACATCAGATTGTATGTGAAGCCACTCCCAATAAGGCTTTGAAGCGGCCGTTCGAACCCTCTGATCCCCTGAGCCCCACCGGTAACGGTCGTTGCGTTGCGCATGACGTTTTCAAAGGCAACGGCCACCCCGAACGTCGCAATCGCCAGGTAGTCATGCCGGAGGCGCAAGGTGAGTTTGCCGACCACCCAGGCCAACACACCTGCGAATATCATGCCGCCAAGGAGCGCGAGTGGATAATAGAGCTCGAAACCACCCCAATGCCCATCTTGAGGCGTGCCACCGAGGATCAGTGTTCCGTAGGCGCCTGCCCCGAAGGAGGCAACAACGCCGCCGTTGAACAGGCCCGTATTGCCCCACTGAAGGTTCAATCCCAAAACGGCAATCGCGAGGATCGCGGCGATGGTTGAAAAAAACACCAGATAGGAAATGACGCCGATCATGCCCGCGCCTCCCCGAACAAACCATTCGGACGCACAAGAAGGACAGCCAGGATCATCAGGAAGGGCACCGACGGGCTGTACCCCGATGGCAGGATCACCAACGCGAGGTTTGACGCAATTCCGACAATGAACCCGCCGAGCACCGCGCCGTAAACACTGCCGATCCCGCCGACAATGGTCGCAGCAAAGATCGGCAGGACCAGATCCCGGCCCATGACGGGTGTGATCTGGTAGCTGAGGCCATAGAAGATCCCCGCAACCGCACCGAGCCCGCCGCCAATAATCCAGACGGCCGCGATCATGCGTTTGAGATTGACCCCATGCACCTGTGCAAGGCTTGGATTTTCGGCTACCGCGCGCAGAGAAAAGCCAAATGTTGTCCGCGACAAGACAAGGTGAAGCGCAAACATCAGGATCAATGCCGCAATCAGCACGAAGACCTGATCCGGTTTGACGAGTAGCAGCGGATCCCGTGAAAGGATCATCGCGAAGGCAATGTCCTTGGAATAAAGCTCCGCCGACAGGCCAAACACCAGACCGATTATGTTGCGGATGATGAGCGCCATGCCGAAGGATGCAAACACCATTGAGAGCTCTTCGCCCTTTTGCCGCACCCGCTGAAAAATGAACCGGTCGATTAGGACTGCGGACAGACCCGTGATCGCCATCGACAAGACGATCGAAATGGCGAGTGCGCCTGTCATGGACAGCGGCCCGATTTTGGCGGCCAATATCGGCAACAAGCTCTCGAATAACTTGTCAAAAACCAAAGCGCAGTAAGCGCCGATTGACAAAAGCTCGGCGTGAGAGAAATTCGCGAAACGCAGGATGTGCATGGCCATCGTCAAACCAATCGCGCCGAGCGACAGGAACGATCCGACCAGGATACCGTCGACAAGATGCTGGATCATGCCGACACCCGCCTTTCACCGCCCAGATAGATCCGGCCAAGCGCCGGATCCTGTAGGAGATCCGTTGCAGGCCCGTCAATCTGGTTTCGGCCCTCGGCGAGCACATAACAATGATCGGCCCGCTTGAGAGCTTGTTTGACGTTCTGCTCAACCAGCAAAATGGTCACGCCGAAGCTCGTGAGTTGTTTTGCATGATCGAGCACCTCTTCGGCGGCCTTGGGTGAAAGGCCGGCCGATGGTTCGTCCATCAGGATCAAAACTGGATCTGCTGCCAATGCCATTGCGACGGCAAGAAACTGACGCTGCCCGCCGGACAAAGATCCCGCCTTGTCGCGTTGCTTGTCTGCGAGAACCGGGAAACGCTTGTAGAGTTCAGAGAGCCTTTCAGACGCGTGCGCGTGTTTTTGCAAAGCCAGATCGAGGTTCTGGCGGATTGTCAGCGTCCGGAACACATTGTCCGTTTGCGGGACATAAGCAATGCCCGCACTCGTCATACGATCTGGGGACAGGCCCGTGATGTCTTGACTGTTAGCCGTGATACCTCCCCTGGAAACCGACAAAAGCCCGACAACTGCCTTGATCAAGGTCGACTTACCGGCCCCGTTGGGACCGATAATGACCGTCAGTTTTTCCCGTTCGGCGGTCACGGACACATCCCGCAAGATCGGCAAATCCGGAACATAGCCGGCAGTTACGTTTTCAACGGAAAGAACCGCATCAGGCATCGACCGGCGCTCCAAGATATGCATCCAATAGAACAGGATTGGACTGCGCTTCTTCCGCGGAACCTTCAAAGACCACACGTCCCTCTGCAAGGGCGATGACCGGATCGCAGTGGCGCATCACGAAATCCATATCGTGTTCAATGATGAGGAAGGTTTTTCCGGACCGATTGAGCTCTTCGATCTTGCCGATCAGAACTTCCGTGAGTGCCGGGTTCACGCCTGCAGCCGGTTCGTCCAATAGGATCAGTTTCGGATCGCCCATCAGGATCCGGGCCAACTCCAGCAGCTTCATCTGACCGCCCGATATTTTGCCGGCGGGCTGGTCAGCGAGCGGACGGAGCGTTACGAAGTCAAGCACCTCGAGAGCTCGCTTTCGAATGGCAGCTTCCTCCCGGCGGATCCGGGTACGGCCAAATACCGGGGCCAGCAGCCCCTCCCCGCTTTGATCCAGCGGCGCAAGCATGACATTTTCCAGAACACTCATGCGCTTGAATGGGCGCGGGATCTGAAAGGTCCGGCCAAGACCAGCGGCGAAACGGCGTTCCGGTGCAAGGCTCGAAATGTCCTGACCATCAAACACCACCCGGCCGGCACTTGGTGCAAGATCTCCGGCAATGACGTTGAAAAGTGACGACTTGCCGGCCCCATTTGGCCCGATGAGACCGGTGATCGACCCGCTTTGGATATCCAGCGACACTCCATCCACGGCAAGAAAATCGCCGAAGGCGCGTGAGACGTCCGCCAGTCTTAGGATCGGCTCACCCATTGACCGCCCCCAAAACGGCATCGTCCGGGCGGGTGTTGAGATTGTATTTCATGATCCGGCCATGACGCCCGTTCCGGTCTCGTTCCAGCCCAAACACGTCACCTTGTGGGCCCGGCGCCGTTTGTAGCAATGCGTCCATGCGCGAGAGATCCTCTGCATCCAGCTCAAATCGGAAGACTTCCAGCGTTTTCGGCAAGTGGCGCGCATAGCGCGCACCAACAATAGCGGCTGCGACCTGGGGCTGCTGCAACACCCAGCGGGTCGCAACAGAACTCAAGGACACGCTGTGACGACGCCCAATGTCATTGAGCAAAAGAAGCAGGGTTTGAAACCTGTCCCAGATTCCAAATTCATCAATGATAAGGCGGTATTTGATCAGGGAGCGGTTTTCGAATTGAAAGCCCGGGTCCGGTTTTCCGAGCCAGTTTTCAGTCAAGAACCCGCCGGCCAACGTGCCATAACATAGAAGCTGGACACCATGAGCCGCACCCCATGGCGCCAGGACCTTGGCAGCGCGGCGGTCCAAAACAGAGTACTGCACCTGTGTCGAGACCAGATCGATCCCGGCATCCAGATAAGGCGCGGTTTCCTTCACATCCCAGTTGGTGACCCCAAGATGGGCAATCTTGCCTTTTTCCTGACAACGCTTGAGCGTCTCCATCGCCTTGACCGGCGCGCCGATCGATGTGTCCCACCAATAGAACTGCACCAGATGCAAACGGTCGATTTTCAACCGCTGAAGCGACCGGTCGACAATGGCTTCCACCTCGTCTGCGGTCAATTCGGAAAGCCTTTCCAGATCCGGTACCAGTTTGGTGTGCACTTGCACCCGATCCGCAATCTCAGCGCCGCGCCGCTTCCGGAGGTCGGAGACAAAGCTGCCGATCATCTCTTCCACGCCGGTATAGATGTCAGCGCAGTCGAAGGACGTGATGCCAGCGTCAAGAAAGGCTTCCATATCAGCAATAGCGGCAGATGGATCAACCGGGCCATGATCGCCAGCAAGTTGCCATCCACCTTTGATGACACGGGAGATGGCATACCCAGGCCGAAGGTCTGCGGTTTCAGCTGTCATTCTGCCTCATCCTTCTGCCAGTAAGGTGTGCTGCGCTGATCCGGCAATCCGGTAGTCTCGGAATGGCTGAACCACCGCTTTTTCGTCCGTGTAATTCGGAACCGCCCGCCGCAATGGGGATCTGGACAGGCAACTTCCGCGTCCGTGCTCATCCAGTCGTTTGGACTTGTCGGGCGTTGTTTGGCAGGAAGGAGAGGCAAAACGGCAGCAAGCGCGTACATCGACACCCGCTGGCCCTCTTGGAAGACCAGCGCTTCACCTTCGACGGTAAAGCTCTCGCCTTCGACATGCCGGCACACAGGCGTACGGCCATCCAGAACCGTCTCGACTTTCAAGTCATAAAGCCAGAAGCCCTCGCCAGCCTCAGCCGCTGCTACACGGTCCGACCCGTCTAATTCTTCCGCCACCGCGCTCCCCACTTTTTTGTTTTGGCGCCTTGCTTGTGATCTGTGATATTTTATACCATGTCTCAAAACCGGATTGTCAAGACAAGAAGCCAACGCGGCCAAAGGCACAGGGATGAGCGAGCCAAAGATTGCCAGGATCGATCAGTCAAAACTGAGGGAAAGCGTCTATGAAGCGCTGCGCGACGCTTTCACGCGTGGGGCATTTGCGCCGGGCGAAAGTGTAAGCCTGCGCACACTGGCTGATCAGCTCGGCACCTCAATGACGCCGGTGCGGGAAGCCGTGCGCCGCCTCGTTGCTGAGGGGGCGTTGGTGGATACACCCAGCCGGACACTGGAGGTGCCGCCTTTCGATGCCGACCGCATGCGTGAGCTGAAGTCCGCCCGTTTGCCTCTTGAGGCAATCCTGCTCGACGAAGCCATGGACCACATTGATGATGCAGCGATCGACACCCTCGCGGCGATCATTGCGCGGTCGCGGCCTGAAGGCGAGTTACCGGACCTCACCCAAAACTACAAATTTCACTTTACCCTTTACCGCCAGTCTCGATCCCGGGTCATCCTGCCGCTCGTTGAGGCGTTGTGGCTCCAGTACGGCGCCTTTTTGAACCTCGTTGTTCAGGAAAAGGCCGCCTCGGAAATCCCGGAACACATCCATCACGAAGAGATCATAGCGGCGTTGCGCGCCAAAGACCGGGCAGCAGCGCAAAAGGCTCTTGCTCAAGACATTGAACGCAGTTTCAAGCTGCTCCTGCCAGAAACCTGAAGGATCCACTCATGACCCTCCATCCGCCGCGCCAGAGACTAGCTGACGGCCTGGAAATCAGCCGTGTTTTGACAGGCCTCTGGCAGGTCGCCGATATCGAAAAGGACGGTTCGGAACTCGACCCGGAAAAAGGCGCGGATCACCTGGAAACCTATCTGAAGGCCGGATTTTCCACCTTCGACATGGCCGATCACTATGGCAGCGCTGAGATCATCTCCGGCCGTTTGCTCGCGCGCCATGTTGGACAGGACCGCCCCCAGGTCTTCACCAAATGGTGTCCGGAACCAGGCACGATAACGGCAGCTGTCGTGCGCGCGGGCGTTCAGGAACGGCTCGACCGGCTGGGCACGGACTGCGTTGATCTCCTGCAGTTTCATTGGTGGAGTTTTGAGCATCCGGCTTGGCTAGATGCCCTTCATGAAATGACGAAACTGAAGAACGAAGGCCTGATCAAGGCACTCGGCGTCACCAATTTTGATGCCGCGCACTTGCGCCTTGCCCTCTCAGACGGCATACCGCTCGTCAGCAATCAAGTCTCTTTTTCCATGATCGACCGCCGGGCGCTTGGCCCCTTGTCCGATCTCTGCGCGGAAAGAGACGTCCGATTGCTTGGTTACGGCACGCTTTGTGGCGGCTTCCTGTCGGATCGCTGGCTCGGTAAACCGGAGCCTGCAGACATCACGGACTGGTCGAAAATGAAGTACAAGCGCTTCATCGATGCTGCCGGTGGCTGGGACGGATTTCAGGAAATTTTGAAAGCGGCCAACTCCATAGCACAAAAACATGACGTCTCACTTGCAAACGTGGCAACACGCTGGGTTTTGGAGCAACCGGCCCTCGCTGGTGTCATCGTGGGTGCCCGGCTCGGTGAAAGCGAGCATATGGCAGACAATGCAAATCTGTTCTCGTTCGCCCTCGATGACGAGGACGCTGCGCTATTGGACGAGGCTTTTTCAAAGACGACAGAAGTCCCCGGTGACTGCGGCGATGAATACCGCCGCCCGCCCTTTCTGACGGCCTCGGGAGATCTCAGTCATCACCTGTCTGAAATGCCTCGGGCTCATGACGCTGCCCCGGCACCTCACCGGCCGGATGCAACACATGTGCTGACAGGATCGGACTGGGAGGAGATCGCCGGATATTGCCGGGCCCACCGGATTGGCAACCGCATTCTTGTCTCGGGCACGACCGCGGTGGCCGGCGCGTCCCGGGCGGTTGCGCCAGAAGACGCCGCCGCACAAACCACCTTCATTCTCGATAAGATCCTCGCAGCGCTCTCAGCGCTTGGCGCGACTGCAAACGATGTTGTGCGGACACGGATCTTCATCACGGATGAGGCCGATGTGTTTGATATCTCCCGTGCCCATGGCCGCGTTTTCGCGGACATCAAGCCCGCAAACACGCTCGTGGTTGTTGCCGGATTGATCGGCGATCACAAGGTGGAAATTGAGGCAGAAGCTCTACTGCAGGGCGACGCTTGACGGCACCAGCTTGTGTCTCTAACGCGTTCTATCTTGGATTTTGCACGCCCAATTGCTTGGTCTGTAAGGTCTCTTTGAATAAGATAAATTCCGTATTGATCATTCGCGTGTGCACAAATAATCTGCGCGCTGATGGTTCCCGCAGAAAGAAATCGCTGCGGGATGAAAAGGGAACACGGTGAGGAGGAGCCGAAAGGGCGCCTAATCCGTGACTGCCCCCGCAACTGTGAGCGGAGAGCGCCCCCGAACGACGCCACTGGACCCATGACTGCATGGCCCGGGAAGGTACGGGAAAGCTTCGACCCGCGAGTCAGGAGACCTGCCATCGCAACCACAACAACCCGGGCGGGGTGTCCCGGAGGGAGAAGCCAATGTGCCACGCGGCCAACACTGCCGTTCGACAATATGGTCCCGCCATGCCCCCGGCTCATCGGAGGTGGCGATGCGCCCGATTGCGATTCGAAACAATTTTCCAGCCCACAGTGATAAACGGGTCAGCACAGTCGGCCTGATTCCTGCCATCTGCAAACATTGCGGGTTGTCATGATGACCCGGCGCGCCGCTTCAAAGGAGCTTCCGGCAAGCCGGTTGCCGTGCCTGACGGAAATGAGCCTGCTGGCCCTCATTGGCGGTGCTGCCGCTCTGTCCGCCGCGCTCTGGTTTGCAATTCTGGCCGTGCTTTGATGACGGCTGTTGTTGAAATCCGGAATCTTGCTCTCGGATATCCCGAGCTGACGTTGTTCAAGCATTTGTCTTTGGACATTCAGGCCGGAACAACGCTGGCGGTGCTTGGCGCGAACGGCTCGGGCAAGAGCACCTTCGTCAAGATGTTGCTTGGGTTGATGGATCCCCTTGCCGGCCGCCTCACCTGGCCGGCCGGACGCCCGCAGGAAGTAGGGTATCTGGCGCAATTGACGGAGTTTGACCGCCGATTCCCAATCCGGGTCCGGGATCTGGCAGCCATGGGTGCCTGGCGCGGATTCGGTCTGTGGTCAGGCCTTGGCCGCACGGGGCGGAACCGGGTGGCCGCAGCGCTTGAAGAGGCCGGCATACTGGATCTGGCCGACCGGTCGCTGCACACGCTATCCGGCGGCCAACTGCAGCGGGCCCTCTTTGCCCGCGTGATCCTGCAGGACGCGCCCTTAATCCTGCTCGATGAACCCTTTGCGGCAGTTGACCAAAGCACCGAAGCGCACCTCCTTTCGATCATCAATCGGTGGCACGCGGAAGGCCGGGCGGTCGTGCTTGTTGTGCATGACTTGTCCTCCGTTCTCGATCACTGCAGCCATGCGTTGCTTCTGGGCGGCGGGATGGCATCCCACGGGACGGTTGAAGAGGTTTTGACGCCGGACCGGCTCGTTGCCCAGGGGTACATGTCCGAAAGCCAGGCCTCGTGGATGTTCCGCGGCAATGCCCAACAGATGGGAGCTGCCCATGTTTGAGCTTTTCGCCGAGATGTGGGACTTCGCCTTTATGCGGCGGGCCTTTGTCGCGACCACCGTGCTCTCGGCCTCTGTTGCCCCGATCGGAGCATTTTTGGTCCTGCGGCGGTTGTCACTTGCCGGAGAAGCCATGGCCCACGCGATCACGCCCGGCATCGTCATCGGGTTTGTCACGGCCGGTTTGTCTGTGGTGTCCTTGCTGGTCGGAGGGCTCGTCGCAGGTGTCGGAGTTGCGATCCTGACCGCCCTACTTGCGCGCAAAACCATCCTGCGCAGCGATGCCAGCCTGGCATCCCTTTATCTTATTGCCCTGGCTGCCGGGATCTTCATTCTTTCAGCGGCCGGGTCTGCCGTACCGTTGAAGAGCTTCCTGTTCGGCTCAATCCTCGGAATTGACGACGCGTCTATGATGCTGGTCGGCGGTGTTGCGACCGTAACCCTGATCGCCTTTACAGTCCTGCTCCGGCCGCTGATCGTCAGCACCTGCGATCCGATCTTCTTTGAGTCCCAGACCCGGCGGCCGTGGCTGGTCGACCAAGGGTTCATGCTGCTTCTGGTGCTGAACCTGCTTGCCGCCTTCAAGACGCTCGGAACGTTGATGGCGGTCGGCTTGATGATCCTGCCAGCGACAGCTGCCCGCTATTGGGCAAGCACGATCACCGGCCAGCTTGTGCTGGGCTTCGTCTTTGCTCTTGCCAGTTGCTGGATCGGGCTGACCCTATCCTATCTGTTTCCCGAGACCCCATCGGGGCCTGCCATCGTCCTGGTCGCCGGTGGTTTTTTCCTGATTTCGGCCCTCTTCGGACCGCTCGGATTCGGCGCGCGCCTGCGCAAGACGTCAACCAAAACAACACCTTCAATCGAACAAACCTACACTAAAGAGAGGATACAATGACCCTACTGAAGACACTGGCCGCAGGCTTCGCGGCCACATCCCTGGCGTTCGCCGCTTTGCCGGCTGCCGCGCATGACGACGTGAAAGTTGTCGCCAGCTTCTCGATCCTTGGCGACATGGTGGAGCAAGTGGTGGGCGATTATGCCAGCGTGACCACGATCGTTGGTCCTGATGCCGATGCCCACGTTTATCAGCCGTCGGTAGCGGATGCGAAAGCGGTTGCAAAGGCCGATGTGATCTTCGTCAACGGCCTCGGTTTTGAGACCTGGTCCGATACCTTGATCAAGGAATCCGGCACGGAGGCAACCGTCTTTGTGGCAACGGAAGGCGTCACTCCGGTGAAGGTCGACGGAGAAACCGATCCGCACGCCTGGAATTCCCTGACAAATGGCGCCATCTACGTGCGCAACATTGCCGATGCCATGGGCAAGGCCCTGCCTGAGCATGCCGATGACTTCACCGCAAACGCGGACGCTTACATTGCAAGGCTGGAAGCCCTCGACAAAGAAACCCGCAAGAAGCTTGCCGCTCTTCCGGAAGACCGCCGCACGGTGGTCACGGCGCATGACGCCTTCGGCTATCTCGCCGACGCTTATGGCCTGACGTTCCTGGCTCCCGTGGGCATTGACACCGAAGCCGAACCGTCTGCCCGCGACCTTGCAGTTCTGATCGCGCAACTGAAAGAACAAGGCGCAGCAGCCCTCTTTGTTGAAAACATCACCAGCCCGGCCCTCGTCCAGCAGATTTCCGATGAAACCGGCATCGAAATCGGCGGACGTCTGTTCTCTGACGCCCTGTCGGAGCGTGGCGGACCTGCGACCAGCTACGAGGCCATGTTCCAGCACAATCTCGGCACGTTGCTCGAGGGGCTCGGCAAAGAGAACGCAAGCTAGGCGACATGAAAAATGAAGGCGACGAACTACTGTCGCCTTCATTGATTACGTTTGCCGCCTGTTTGGACGAGTTGACACGCTCAACATGACAGGTGAGGATGATGCCGATGGTTCCCGGCGGTGACACGCTCACCTTGGGATGAAAAGGGAATACGGTGCGGCAATAAATTCAATGCCAAATCCGTGACTGCCCCCGCAACTGTGAGCGGAGAGCAACCTTGAACTGGCCACTGGGTGATCCCGGGAAGGCTCAGGGAAGCTAAGACCCGCAAGTCAGGAGACCTGCCATCGTTCTGTAACTCAAACCCGGGCGGGGTGCTCCGGCGGAGAAGGATGATATGGCATACGTGACCACGGGCCAAATGCCCGGTTCCAACTCTGTTCCTGTTCATGCCCCGCATAAACGCGGAGGGCGTAATGAACCGGAATACGACACAAGACATAGTCAGCAACCTTCTCAACTACACTGAAAGCCTGAGCCAGCGTGCCCAAAGGGCCATGCGCCCAAATGGTGCAGGCGACTCTGAAGCCCTGGAAACGGCGCAACACGTGATCGCTTTCGCGCCCTCATCAGAGAGGACTGCAGAACCTGGGCAAGCATTGTTTAGCGGTCCCTTTTTGAGCAAGCGGATACGTTGAGAGTAGTGAACAGCGGAACTTCACCGGCGCATACTACCGTTGGAAACGCGTGTTCAGGTTTCCGAACATGAGCTTGAAAACGGTGTTCGGAAGCCAGAACACTGACAACAGAGCACCACTCGTAACTTATTGAATTTACATAATAAGATCGAATGGCACTGCAATTGCTAACGTCGGATAGACGATCAATTGAGGTGCCATCATGTTTTCAAACACGCTTGATAGCTCGGCTATCGCCAGCTGGATGCCCGGAGAGGCCATTCCAAGCTTGCTGGTGATCGCTTTTCTAGGTGCTGCGTTCAGCTTCCTGGTCCTGCCGCGGCTCGGCAAGTCTGCCGGCCCCGTCGCCGCATTGTTGCCAGCGGGCCTGTTTGCGGCCTTCATGACCTATGTGCCTGTCATGGCGTATGGCGAGGGTGTTCCGACAATCCTCCAAACGGTGCAATGGGTTCCTTCGCTGGGCATCAACTTCGATGTGCGCCTGGACGGCTTTTCGCTGTTGTTCGCCTTGATGATCACAGGCATCGGATCCCTGGTGGTTCTCTACGCGGGGTCCTATTTTGCGGAAAAGCCTGCAGATGACCGGGGACGCTTTCTGAGCTACATCCTGATGTTCATGGCTGCGATGCTCGGCACCGTTCTGTCCGACAATGTGATCGTGATGTTCGTCTTCTGGGAAATGACGAGCCTCTTGTCCTTCCTGCTCATCGGCTTTAATTCCACCTCGATTGAAGCACGCAAGGCAGCACTGCAGTCGCTGGTGATCACCGCCGGTGGCGGTTTGGCACTGTTCGGCGGTCTGCTCATTATGGGTATGGAAGCCGGCACCTTCTCGCTGCTTGAGATCACAAGCAACCCAGGCCTGGTGACTGACAGCACATGGTTCGGTGTGATTGCCGCTCTGATCCTAATCGGTGCCTTCACCAAGTCCGCGCAGTTCCCGTTCCATTTCTGGCTGCCGAATGCGATGCAGGCGCCGACGCCGGCATCCGCTTATCTCCATTCCGCGACAATGGTGAAGCTGGGTATCTTCTTGCTGGCCCGGTTCGATCCGATCTTGAGCGCCTCGCCGACCGTGATCATGATCATGGTTGCCGTTGGCCTGACCACGATGCTGGTTGCCGCACTGATGGCACTTCGGGCTGATGGTTTGAAAGCCATTCTTGCTTATTCTACAGTGGCCTCCCTTGGTCTTCTGGTGACGCTTATCGGCCTTCAGGGCCCTGGAAGCTCGATCGGCATCGCCGGGTTCATTCTTGCTCACTCGCTGTACAAAGCCGCGCTGTTCTTCTGTGCAGGCATTGTCATTCACGCGACCGGAGCGACGCGGGTCCGCGATCTCGGAGCGCTCTTCGGCCTGCTGCCGCTGACCGCAATCGCAGCGATTCTTGCCAGCTTGTCCATGGCCGGTCTGCCGCCATTCGTTGGGTTCATCGCCAAGGAATATGTCTTCGAGGCAAAACTCGATTCTTCCTTTGCAGCCATCGTCACGTTCGTTGCAGTCCTGGTGAACTCGGTGCTGGTCGCTATTGCGGGTATCTTCGCGCTTCGGCCGTTCTTCGGCAAAGCTACTGCCTCCACTCAAAAACCGAAACACGGTGAAACGATCGGGATGACAACCGGGCCGGTTGTTCTGGCAGCGCTCGGCGTATTCTTCGGCCTGTTCGCAGATATCCCGCAATACTTCATTGTCGGGCCAGCGGCTGTCGCCCTGCAGGGTGCTCCCTTCTACGTGTCCTTCGAGCTGTGGCATGGCATCACACCGATGCTTGGCCTGTCCGCTCTGGTTGTTCTGATTGGCGGCCTGCTGGTCTGGAAGTGGACACCGATCCATGAGGCCATGCTGCGCCTGTCGTTCATCGATCGCTTTTCCTTTGAGAAGGGCTATGACGCGATCTTTGGCGGTCTCCTCAGCCTTGCGCAGAGCACAACGCGCACAATCCAGAACGGCCAAATGCGGACCTATGTCGCCGTGACTATTGCCGTGGTGACGGGTGCTCTGGCATATGCAGTGCTTGCTGGTGAAACCTTTGCCGGAGCCGCTGGACTGACATTGCCGCCACTCGCTGCAGACGAAATCCGGCCGTATCTGCTGATCGTTTGTACGCTCATCGCACTTGGGGGCCTCGTTGCGGCGATCTCCCGCTCGATGGTCGTCTCACTCGTCGGGGTGGGTCTGTCTGGTTACGGTATTGCGTTGGTCTTCCTGAAGAACGGTGCACCTGACCTGGCTCTGACACAGTTCCTTGTCGAGACACTTCTGGTCGTCATTGTCTCTGCGGTCCTGGTCAAGATGCCAGCGATTGCCGATGGCCTTCGCAGCTATTCCAAGTTTGACCTGCGGACCGGGGACGCGCTGTTGTCCACCGTCTTTGCCGGTGCATTGTTTGTCGTGCTCCTGTCAATCGCGGCCAAGCCGTTCAATCCGACGGTCACCGAATACTACGCCGTCACAAGTCTATCGGAAGCGTTCGGCCGCAACGTGGTCAACGTGATCCTGGTCGACTTCCGGGCTCTGGATACGCTTGGTGAGATTGCTGTTGTCGCATTCGCGGCCATCGCAGCCTGGGCAGTGCTGACCGGCGGCAATCCAACATCGAAGACCGCAAAAGCTGGCGTTGCCACGAACCGCGCCGTGCCCTCTTTGATCTTCGAAACGACGGCACGGATGTTCTTCTTCCTGATGCTGATCGTGTCTGTGTGGGTTCTGTTCCGCGGTCACAACGAGCCGGGCGGCGGGTTCATTGGGGGTTTGATTGCATCGGCCGGGTTTGCAGTGCTCGCACTGGCCTTGGGCGTCGACTTCGCACGCCGGAGACTGCTGCTTCATCCAGTCGCATGGATGGGTATCGGTTTGACGCTGGCCATCCTGTCTGGTGTCCCGGGCGCCATCATCAACGAGTCCTTCCTCACACACCAATGGGTCAGCCTGAACCTTGGCGTGACCTCGCTGAAGCTTGGCACCACCTATCTGTTCGACATTGGTGTCTACCTGACTGTGATCGGCGGCGTTCTCGCCTTCCTGATTCGGGTTCAACAGCAAAACAGTGGCGGCGAAGACACCACCACCGCTGCTGACGATGCCACGAAATCCCACATCTCAACTCAAGGAGCGTCGGCATGATCTACGTTTATGCGGCTACCATCGCCATCGTTGCAGGAGCTGGGATCTACATGATCCTTGCACAGAACATCGTGCGGATCATATTGGGCGTCGCCTTGCTCGCCGCCTCGGCCAACCTGCTGATCTTTCTGTCCGGCCGACTTGGCTCCGTCACGCCGCCGATCATCCGGCAAGACGCGGAAGTGTTGGGCAGTTATGCCGCCAATCCGCTGCCGCAAGCCCTGGTACTGACGGCGATCGTGATTGGCTTTGCCCTCACCGCCTATGCCGTTGCGCTTGCCGTGAAAGGCTACAAGTCGCTGGGCACCATGGATACGAGCCAGATGCATGACGCAGAGGATCTCGGATCGCCGTTCGCAGCAAAATCAGCTCCAAAACAAGGCTGAGTTAAATGACAGAAACATCCTATAACCTGCTTGTTCTCGCCTTTCCGGTACTGGTTCCGCTGACACTTGCTGCGATCACAGCAATCCTCTGGCGCAACATCCAGGCCCAGCGTGTCGTTGCGATCGCCGGCCTTGGCGTGATCGTGGTTTGCTCAGTCCTGCTCACAATGGCCGTGCTCCGTTACGACATCCTCGCAGTAGAGTTTGGCTCATGGGCTGTGCCATTCGGCATCTCATTTGTAGCGGACCGTTTTGCAGCGGCTCTGGTCATGATCACCGGCGTTCTCGCGTTTTGCGTTGGCATCTTCAGCCTCCGCGACATGCGCCAGATCCATATGCGCGCAGGTTTCTACCCACTCTTCTTCGGCATGGTTGCTGGTGTAAATGGGGCATTCCTGACCGGCGATCTGTTCAATCTCTATGTCTGGTTCGAGGTGATGCTCATCACGTCACTCGGACTGCTGGTGATTGGCCGCACGAAGGCGCAGATCGATGGGGCAATCAAATACGCGCTGCTGAACCTCGTCGGGACCGTGTTGTTCCTGATGGCCATCGGCTTGCTTTATGGTGCCGCCGGCACCCTTGCGTTCGCTGACCTTGCCCGCGTACTGCCAACGCTTGAGCCAACACCTGGCCTGGTTGGAGCAGCGATCCTGTTTTTGTGCGCATTCGGCATCAAGGCAGGTGTGTTTCCGCTGTTCTTCTGGCTTCCGGCCAGTTACCACACGGCGCCCTTTACGATTTCCGCGATCTTTGCCGGTCTTTTGACCAAGGTCGGTGTCTACGCAGCGTTCCGCGTGTTCACACTGCTGTTCACGGTCGAAGAATCCGGCATCCGCGAGATCGTCGCCGTTGTTGCCGCGCTCACCATGGTAACCGGTGTGTTCGGAGCTGCAGTGCAATGGAACATCCGACGGATCCTGTCGTTCCACATCATCTCCCAGATCGGCTACATCCTGATGGGCCTTGCGATCGCCACACCTTTAGCCATTGCAGGAGCGGTGTTCTACATAGTTCACCACATCATCGTGAAAGCCAATCTGTTCCTGCTGGCCGGTGCCATTCGTCAGGCAAGTGGAACAGACGATCTGAAGAAATCTGGCGGCCTGTTGAAAAGCCACCCGTGGCTGGCGGTGCTCTTTCTTATTCCTGCCCTGTCACTGGCAGGGTTGCCGCCGCTGTCGGGTTTCTGGGCGAAGTTCCTTGTCGTTGACGCCTCGTTCAAAGGCGACATGGCGTGGCTGGCAGCCGTTGCCTTGTTTACCGGTCTGTTGACGCTCTACTCCATGACAAAGATCTGGATGGAAGCATTCTGGAAAGCACCGGGCATCGAGCGCTCTCAAACGCGTCCGGTCCCTGTTCTGATGGTCGCTCCAATCGCCGTTCTGGGGGCGATCACACTCACAATTGGCTTTTACGCCGAACCGTTCGTTCAGTTCGCGGAAAAAGCCTCCATCACACTCACGCAACCGGATGTCTACATCGCAGCCTTCTTCGGTGAAGAGACCCAGGTTGGTGAAGCTGCTCTTGAAAGGATCGACCAATGATTAGCCTTTTGAAGCGTTTGGGCGCCTTTGGCCTTCTGTGCGGCGTCTTTATCATCGAGCTGGTAAAAGCCTCAGTGGACGTGACGGTCGCTGTCTTGTCCAACAAGCAGAAATTAAAGCCAGCCATTGTTGCGGTCCCGCTCGACCTGCGGACCGACATGGGGATCACCACCCTTGCAAACATCGTGAGCCTGACGCCAGGAACCACCTCGCTGCACATCTCAGATGACCGCAAGACGCTCTATGTTCATGTCCTGGACCGGGAAAGCGACGAGGACGTGATCCGTTCCATCAAGGACACGTTTGAAACCCGCGTCTTGGCTGTCGAGGGACCAGCTCCCGGCGAAGCTGTAGACAAGAAAGGAGCCGTCGCATGAGCATCGAGAGCATTCTGGGTATTTCTGAGACACTCAACACGGTTCTGGTGCTGTTGATCATCGGCGCCTTCGCGCTCACAGCCCTGCGTCTCATGAAGGGGCCGAGCTATGCGGACCGTTTTGTCGCCATCGATATGTTGACGGGTCTGGCCGTTGCCGCCTGCGCCTTGACCGCGCTGACAACCGGCCGGTCCGAATTCCTTGATGTGGCATTTGCGCTGGCCCTGATCGCCTTTGTTGCAACGGCAGCATTTGCAGCTTTCCTGGAACGCAAGGTCGCTGTCACCGATGACCGCTTCCGGGACAATGGCAAACAAAAAGCCAACAAAGCCGCGCAGCAGGAGGCATCGTGATGGTTGAACTTATTGCCCTTTTGGTGAAATTCGTTGGCGTCGGCTTCTTGCTGATCGCAACGATTGGATTGCTGCGTTTTGACGATTCTTTCCAGCGGATGCACGCCGCAACGAAAGCGGGCACGCTGGGTGCGGGTCTGGTCCTGATCGGGACCATGCTCAGCAAATCCAGCTTGGACTCCACGATGATGGGCGGCATGACCCTGTTGTTCCTGATCCTGACGATTCCGGTCGCCAGTCATTTGCTTGCACGGGCGGCGTACCTGTCCGGAGCTGAGCTGGCCGGGATCGGGGATGCGGACGATGCCTTGCGCGACGTCCTGAAACGGCCAGAACAGCCGATTGAAAAGCAGGCTGAACGCTTGGACCTGCAAGGAATGACGGCCGCTGCTGAGGCAGACATTGCAACAGAAGTGCCGGTATCAGCAGATCCTGTCCTGTGCGACGCCGAAAAATCAGGTTTTGTATCTCTCAAGGATGTGGTTGCGCCTGAGCGCGTCCGCTTTGCAGCAGTTGGCGATGCCGCGCCGAAGCTTGCGCGCCGCGCAGCGGAATTCGCGGCACGCACAGACCTCCCGCTCATCGCGGTTGTCGCTGTCGACACTGGATATGTGGATGCAACAGACAACAGCACCGAGACGATGCGGCTGATCCGCGACAAGGTTGGTCATTGGCTGCCTGATCTGCGCTCGCTTTCAGACGATCTCGGCGTTTCAGTGGAGCTCGTCTACGAGGAAGGTGATGCGGCTGCATCAATGGCCGGTGTTGGCGACGTGCGCGAATTTTTGGTTCTACCGACGGACGGATGGGCAGACCATGGTGTCGGCGTTGCAACCCCGCATGCGACCAAGCAACCCGATGGCTTGCTGCGTGTTGCCAGCATGCACCCCGGGCCGACACTTTACGCGGTCGATGTCCCCAGAGCCGGTCCCGTAACTGTGTTGTTCGATGGGTCTTATGATGTCTGGCGTGCGCTTGATCTTGCGCTCGTCGAACGGCTTTGGACTGCAACAGAACTCCGGGTGTTTGGGTATGTTGACGCGGCCAGCCGGGCGGAAATTGAGCAACGTGCCGCTGATGCCAATACACCTGTCATCTTCGCGGACCCGGAACTGACCGCACCGGATGAAGCCCTGTTGCCGGAACAAATGGTCTCTGATGCCGTCGCTGTGATCCTTCCGGACCTGCCACGACCTTTGCGGACCCGTTGGTACGGAACCTTCTGGCAGGACAAGATCTCGCCAAATTGGCGGGGAGACGTTCTGGTTTGGACCTAGCCCAAGACGGTCCTAGCTATTAGGATGGCAAACGTTCTTGAAAAACATCAAGGGGATGGCGGCAGCGCCATCCCCATTCTTTAGCTGGGCCTCATATGCCATCTGACGCACCTTCGGAAAACCAAAACAGAACCGGCCTAGCCGGACCGGGTGCAAAAAAACTCAGATCTTGGCCGTTGGTGTGGCGGCTACCGGTGGCTATGGCTTCGGTGGTTATGCTGTTTGCGGTTGTTCTGACGATGTATGGTTTGCAAGAGCTGGAACGTCGGGAAGCCGAGCTCCGCGTCGAAGTTGGCGGGGCATTTCTCGACACCTTGGCCGGGCTGATCACACCAGCCGTTGCCGCCGGTGGTCCGTTATCGGAAATTGAAGGCTTGCTGTCGGCCTCTGCCAGGTTCAAACCCTCTTTGCGCAACGAAGCTGTTGCCGTTTGTTGCCTGGCGGACGGCTCAATTTTGATAACATCCTCCTACCCCGATGATACCGCAAATGGCTCCAAACCGCGAACAACCGAGCTTGCTCTTGAAGACTGGCTCAACGCCAATCGCAGTCTGCCGCCAAACGAAGCCGCAATCAAAATTGTCGATGAGACAAACAAACAACTGATTGTGCAGTCTTTTCCCGTGAGCGATGGCTCAACGATCCTGCTTGGTGCGGCCTTTGATCTCGAATGGCAACGCGCCGAGCAAGAAGAACGGCGCCGTGTCGCTCTTGCCGTGGATGTCGCGTTTTCTGTCCTCGCGGCAATCCTGACGTTTTTTATCGCGCAATACAGCCTGCGCCCCATTGATGACCTCACCAAGGCTCTCGACGACGATTCCTACGATGCAAATACTGAGGTTGATCCAGTGTCTGCGAACACAGAGATCGGCCGTCTGCAAAATGCGCTGAGAACCCGGGCCGAGCTTCAGGCACGAGCTGACGCGATCGCAAAAACCGAAAACAAACATGCGCGGGAGGCAACGCTGGCTCGCCTTGCAGCAGGGCTCGCGCATGAGGTTCGCAATCCGCTTGCCGGGATGAGCGCGGCCACATCGACATTGCGCCGGTTTGGGGACGACAAAGCCGTGCGAGAACAGACGATTGACCTGATCGACCGGGGCCTGCAAAGCATTGATCATGTGGCGGCCAGCATGTTGTCGACCTACCGGCCACCGGAAGGCAACAGAGATCTCAAGCCCGACGATCTCAATGATCTTCGGACCTTGATCAACCCGAAGGTGCGCGCCAAACAGGTGGACTTGAGTTTTAAATCGGAGCTCGCGGAAACCTACCCTGCCAGTGCGGAAGCCGTGCGCCAGATCGTGCTCAACTTGCTCTTGAATGCCATAGACGCCACTCCGGTTGGCAGTTTCGTTGCCTTTGAGTCCAAGCTGATCGAAGAGCAACTCACCATCAAGGTCTCCGACAGCGGCCCCGGTCTTCCAGGAGAAGCCCTGAATGTCCTGACCGGCGGAACCACTCCGGAGAAGCCACAAACGCGGCGCCTTGGACTTTGGCTGGTTCACCAACTGATTGATGATGTGAATGGCCGGCTGGCGATTTCGACACGTCCGCAAAGCGGCACAGTGATCACCATCACCATTCCAAAACGCAGCGACGAGGCGGAGAATGTCTGAACTGATATTGTTGGTGGAAGACGATCCGGTGCTTGGACCCTCCTTGCAACAACGGCTTGTGCTGGAGGGGTTTTCCGTCGTTCATGCCACCACATTGGCAGCCGCCCGCGAGTTTCTTGGCAAACGGGTTCCGAGCTTTGTTTTGTCGGACATCCGATTGCCGGACGGGTCCGGCGCCGATTTGCTGCGGGAGGTGCTCAGCCAGCACGGTGCGGTGCCGATTGTCTATATGACAGCCTATGGTTCTGTCGATCAGGCCGTGGAACTCGTTCGCGATGGCGCCAGGGATTACCTTGCGAAACCCTTCAACTTGGATGAGCTTGTCAGCCGCATTCAGGAGCTTTTGCTTCGCCCGCTGGCGCCGCAACTGGATGACCCGTTTTCAACATTTGGACTTTCGGCCTCCATGCGCGGTGTGCGCTCCATGCTGGACCGCCTGGCGGGGATCGATTTGCCCGTTCTGCTGATTGGAGAAACCGGCACCTGCAAGGAAATCGCCGCGCGGTATTTGCACGCCAAGAACGCTGCACAATCGCGCCCCTTCGAAGCTG